>Ga0136610_1000560_pt1 | contig 11361 bp, 9 predicted proteins | sample AntDrymUQ1342206_2_FD_104804 | JGI IMG/M metagenome (GOLD analysis project Ga0136610, IMG submission 104804) | Polar desert sand microbial communities from Dry Valleys, Antarctica - metaG UQ134 (22.06) | ecosystem: Environmental > Terrestrial > Soil > Desert | place: Antarctica: Dry Valley...
CAATCAGCCGTTGGATGATGTGCTAGCTGGAAGCCAGGTGCCGCTCCTCGTCATAGGAACTGGAGTCTTGCCAGCAGCGCCACAGGACCCGTGCCCAGCGAGCTGCGACCCCTCGTAGGGCGCGGTGGTGATGCAACCCGCGCCCCTTCCCTGCGTCATAGGCAGCTCGCGCCCAAGGCGACGTTCTGATCGACGTGTAGGCCCACCACGAGAAGGCGTCGCGCATCAGCGTGTTGGCCGCGTAACGGAAACGCACCCTCCTCATCCGGCCCGAGGATCTCGTGACCGGTGCCAACCCCGCCTCTGAGAGCAGGAGCTGGGGGCTGGGATAGCGCGCCCGATCTTCACCGATCGTCGCCAATAGGACCGCGGCGATAGTCGTCCCCACGCCGGGGAAGCCAGCGGTGAATGGTCCTGCGGTCGACCCCGTAGCGGGTGGCGACATCGGAGATCTTGGCTCCGCTATCGAGAACTTCTCTTACCGCCAGGTAGCGCTGCTCAACCACCGAGAGCTCCACAAGCATGGCCGGATCCTCCTTGGCTCGTTTGAGCGCAAGTCAAGATCAGGGTCGGGCTGGAGGTGGTGAATTTGGTGAGACACAGGTACCGAAGCCACTGTCGCCCAGGAGCCGGAGCCGGGTCGGAGAGTGAGACACAGGTGCCGGAGCCAATGTGGGACAGAGGTGCCGAACCTTCACAACTAACCAGGGAAAACAGGGGTGGGTCGCCAGGGACTCGAACCCTGAACCTACGGATTAAGAGGTTCCAGGCGTGTTCTCGACACTTCTCGTACCATTGCGAAATGATGCATTGTCCCAGGTCAGCGGCATGATTCCGACTCGCAAGACTTGTCCTTGATTTTCATCGTTTTGCGTCGCGCGCGTGTCGAAATCGTGTCGTACGCCGCTCGAACCGACCGACCGCCGAGCCGCACGTACGGCCACTTCCTGGCCACCGCGCCAACGGCTAAGTGCACTGGGCACCGCCGATCTCATCCAGAGCGAACTGCTGCAAAACAGGTGACTTCGTCGCCCTCCTCGTAACTTGTCACAGTCTATGCAGATGATGGCCACGGAACCGGAGAGCACAGAACTTGGGAGGAGCACCTCATGAGTGCGCTGCCGTGTTCTTTGCGACATTCGCTGCCATCCGGAGCCAGGCCTTCGTCGGTAACGAGCAGTTCCTGCGATCGATGATCCCTCATCACTCAATCGCCATCAAGACGTGCGAGCGTGCCGCAATCGACGATCCCGAGACCGAGGAGCTTTGTGATCAGATCGTGAAAGCGCAGCGAGAGGAGATCGCACAGATGAGAGACATCCTCGACCGACTTGACTGAATCATGCGCGGGTTCAACTCGGCGCGATCTTGTGCCGCTCCACACCAGGAGCATGCCGCTGAAACCGATCTCGTTGCGTGGTCGCACGCATTGAAGGTTGGAATCTCCAGCAGTGCAACCTGGTTTGGCGTCTTGCTCGTCATGTCCTACTCACAGCGGGTGAAAGTGCGAAGCGAAGATGACCCGTGAGTCATCACAGCGTCGGTTCATCCCTACGCTGCGGTGGAGGCATTGTCGTCGTCGAGTCCGAGGTCGCGTTCGATCGTGTTGGCTGACTGAGCGCCCATCGTGCGGGCTACAACCTGGCCGTTCTCGAAGAGCATGAGCGTGGGGATGGAGAGGACTCCGTACCTCTTCGCTAGTTGCCGGCTGTCGTCAATGTTGACCTTTACGAAGCGAACGCTGCCCTCCCACTTGGAGGAAAGCTCCTCCAGGGTCGGAGCCACCTGGCGGCAGGGTCCACACCAGTCCGCATAGAAGTCGACGACGACACGTCCGTCTTCATCCTCGACGTCCCGTTTGAAGCTCTCTTTCGTTAGCTTGTTGATGGCCATTTCATCTCTCCTTACTCGAGGATCGCTAATCACTTCCGTACATGCGGCAACCCCCGGCCCGTGTCGATCCGCCCCCGACTGTCGCCGTGATGACAGATATGGAGCCTGATGGAGGTGTTGCCTTGCCACCGACGGACGTATCGTGGTGAAGTGGCCCATCATGTTTGGCGGGCGGCGCAAACGTGATGAGAGTGAAAGAGGTTCTGAGGGTGGTGGAGGATGAGCAGAGTCGATCTCACTCCTGACCCCCACGTCATCGTGGTGTTCGGAGGAAATGGTGATTTGGCGCGCCGCAAGCTGATCCCTGCCCTTTTCCACCTGCATCAGGAAGGGATGATGCCCGACCGCTTCGCCATCATCGGCAACTCCCGAAGCCAGATGACGGACGAGGAGTTCCGCGACTTTGCGCTGGCGTCGGTGAAGGAGTTCTGCAGGTGCGCTGCGGGCGACGAGGAGTGGGCCGAGTTCGCCGGCCGGCTCTCGTACATCTCGCACGAGTTCCAGCCCGGCGAGACGGAACCGATCCGAGACGCCGTTTTGGAGGCCGAAGCCCAGATCGGAGGCAAGGCTCGCCGGCTCTTCTACCTCGCAGTGCCTCCTTCGGCGTTCGACACGATCACCGAGGGCCTCGGTGCCTGTCGTCTCACCGACCGGGCCCGGGTCGTTTACGAGAAACCCTTCGGCACCGACCACGAGTCCTTCAAGGAGCTGTCGGCGACGGTCGAGGGCGTGCTGGATGAGTCGCAGATCTACCGGATCGATCACTTCCTCGGTAAGGAATCGGTGCAGAACATCCTGGCCCTGCGCTTCGCGAACGGAATGTTCGAGCCGGTCTGGAACCGCAACCACATCGACCACGTCCAGATCGATGTCCCTGAGGAGCTCGGGATAGGTACGCGCGCTGCCTTCTACGAGAAGACCGGAGCGCTCAAGGACATGCTCGTTACGCACCTGTTCCAGGTGGCGAGCTTCATCGCCATGGAGCCGCCCACGAACCTCGATCCGAAGGGGCTCATAGACGAGAAGGTGAAGGTCTTCGACTCCGTCATCCCTCTGGAGCCCCGGGACGTCGTGAGGGGCCAGTTCGATGGCTATCGGGACGTTGAAGGGGTCGCGCCGGATTCGGACACCGAGACCTTCATCGCCGCGAGGCTATGGGTTGACAACTGGAGATGGGCGGGCGTGCCGTTCTATCTGCGGACGGGAAAATGTCTTGGCCAGAGTCGTCAGTCGGTGACCCTTGCCTTCCGGTCGCCGCCCCGGACCATATTCCAAGGAGCGGTCTCGGCGGGTGACCGCAATCATCTGAGGATCGATCTCGGCCACCACGAGAACGTCTCGTTTCACTTCCTTGCGAAGGCTCCGGGGCCCGCCGTGGAGCTGGCCCCGGCTCAGATGGACTTCCGCTACCAGGGCTCGTTCGGCTCGAAGCTGATCGAGGCCTATGAGCGCCTTATCCACGATGCGCTGATCGGCGACCGCACGCTGTTCACCAGGCCCGACGGCATCGAGCGGACGTGGGAGCTGGTCGAGAACGTGATCGCAGATCCACCTCCGGTCGTTGGATACGCGCCGGGTTCGTGGGGGCCGGTGGAGATGCGAGACCTGATCGCTCCTCGCCGATGGTTTTTGCCCGAAGACGAGGACGCGTAACCCAGGCTGTTCTGCTCGTAACTCTGTCAGCGAAACGACCCTTGCGGACAGGCTCCCTGTCGTCTTTGTTCTGGGTGATAGTTAGAAACCACGGAACAAGGAGGGGTTGTGACTGCTAAACGACGGCACCTGAAGGTCGAACCGGGCCAGAAGCGGGTTCGCGGCTACGTGGAAGGGGAGCTGATCTTCGATACGAAGCAGCCGAGGCTGGTCTGGGAGCTTCCCTACTTCCCCACGTACTACGTGCCCGAGCAGGACGTGCGCGCAGCCCTCGTAGCGAACGGCGAGATCAAGAGATCCCCGAGCAAGGGAGAGGGCGAGCTGCTGGACATAAAGGTCAACAGGAGGGTGGTCCCCAGCGGCGCCGTCCGCTACCCGGGATCAGACATCGAAGAGTTGCGCACCTTGGTGCGGTTCGAATGGGACTCACTCGACGAATGGTTCGAGGAAGACGAGCCGATCTATACGCACCCTCGCGATCCCTACACGCGGGTGGACATTCTTCACAGTTCCCGGCGCGTCGAGATCGTTGTAGACGGAGAGAAGGTGGCAGAGACAAGCAAGCCCACGATCCTCTTCGAGACGGGACTGCCTCCCCGTTACTACATCCCGCTGACTGATGTCCGTACCGAGATGTTGACGCCCTCCCAGAAGGAAACGCACTGCCCGTACAAGGGCAGGGCGAACTACTTCTCCTTGGAGGTCGGAGGCGAGGTTTATGAGGACCTCGTGTGGATCTACCGGACACCGTTGCCGGAGAGCCAGAAGATCGCCGGCCTGGTCTCCTTCTTCAACGAGAAGGTCGATGTCTACGTCGACGGCGAGCTTCAGGAACGACCACGGACGAAGTTCAGCAAATAGCTTTCAGCGCGCGGCGGCGCTCATATGCCCTGAACCACCCGGAATCGAGGAGATATGGACCCAGCCATTAGAGGAATCCTGGCGGGAATGATCGGACTGTTTTCATGAACCTGTCGAGCGAGACCGAGATGCATCTTCGAGGTCGACAACCCAGCGTCACTCCCGGGCGCGCCGCCAACAAGGTCTTAAGGATCGTCGGCGTCCCCCAACTTGAGGGAACGGCCCTTCAGGGGGCGGCCGGGCGCATATCCGGGTGGCAGTGTGTTGATGAGACGCCGGCGACATAGCCGAGCGAGCGGCCGGCTGACGCCGGCGGAAGGGAGAGAGCAGTGGCGATGGAGGAGCAGGACATCCGGCCGGACGCCGTCGTCCACACCCACCCCAGCCCGCCACATCGCAATGCGGCCGGCGATCCCGATCAGCTCGTTGTCAATACCATCCGGACGCTGGCCATCGACGCGGTGGAAGCCGCCGGATCGGGGCACCCGGGCACGCCGATGGCGCTCGCTCCCGTCGCGTACGCGCTGTGGTCCCGCTTCCTGAAGCACGATCCCTCCGATCCAGGCTGGTCCGACCGCGACCGTTTCGTGCTCTCCGCCGGGCACGCCTCGATGCTGCTCTACGCGATGCTCCATCTGAGCGGCTACGACCTGCCCCTCGATGAGCTCAAGGGGTTCCGGCAGTGGGGGTCGCGCTGTCCCGGGCATCCGGAACGCGGTGTGACTCCCGGTGTCGAAGTCACGACGGGTCCGCTCGGACAGGGGTTCGCGAATGCGGTGGGGCTATCGATCGCGGAGCGGATGCTGGCCGCGCGCTTCAACCGTCCCGGCCACGACGTCGTCGACCACTACACCCACGCCATCTGTTCAGACGGCGATCTGATGGAGGGGATCTCGGCGGAGGCCGCCTCGCTCGCAGGAAGCCTCCACCTCGGCAAGCTTGTGGTGCTCTACGACGACAATCACATCACCATCGAGGGTTCGACCGAGCTCGCCTTCTGCGAGCAGGTCGGCAAGCGCTTCGAGGCCTACGGCTGGCAGGTGCTCAAGATCACCGACGCCAACGACCTCAGTGAGGTGAGCCTGGCCATCGAGGAAGGCCGCGCCGAACCCTCCCGCCCCTCGCTCATCATCGTCCAGTCGGTTATCGGGTTTGGCGCTCCCACCAAGCAGGGGACGGCGGCCGCTCACGGATCGCCCCTGGGGGCCGAGGAGGCCAGAGGGGCGAAGCAGAACCTTGGGTGGCCCTATACCGAACCCTTCACCGTGCCCGAGGAGATCGAAGCCTTCCGCCGCAGCTCACTCGACGCCGGGCGGACACGACACGCCGATTGGGAGGAACGGTTCGCCGCCTACGAGAAGGGGTTCCCGGATCTCGCCGCGGAGTTCCGGCGCACGATCTCCGGCGAGCTCCCTGCAGACTGGGGGCGCTCGCTCCCGTCCTTCGAGGTAGGAACGCAGGTAGCGACGCGCTCCGCCTCGGGCAAGGTGCTCAACGCGATCGCTTCGGAGGTGCCCGAGCTGGTCGGCGGCTCGGCGGACCTGGCCCCGTCGACCGATACCTACCTCGAGGGATTCGCCGACGTCTCCTGCGGCGACTTCTCGGGGCGCAATTTCCACTTCGGTGTGCGCGAGCACGCTATGGGTTCGATGATGAACGGCATCATCGCGCACGGCGGACTGCGCCCCTACGGGGGGACCTTCTTCGTGTTCAGCGACTACATGCGTCCTTCGATCCGGATGGCCGCGCTGATGGGGCTTCCGGTCGTATTCGTCTTCACCCATGACTCGATCGGTCTGGGCGAGGACGGGCCGACGCACCAGCCCGTCGAGCACCTCGCGGCGCTCCGCGCCATCCCGAACCTTCTGGTGATCCGTCCCGCGGACGCGAACGAGACGGCCCAGGCGTGGCGAGTGGCCCTCGATCGCCGGGAGAGCCCGACGGCGCTGATCCTCACACGTCAGAAACTGCCGGTCCTGCCGCAGCCACTCGACGATGCGGTCTCCCGCGGCGCGTACGTGATCGCGGACGGAAAGGACGTCGTGCTCGTCGCCACCGGTTCCGAGGTGCACCTCGCTCTCTCCGCGCGGCGTCTGCTCGCCGACGGTGGGGTCTCCGCACGGGTTGTCTCGATGCCTTGCTGGGAGCTTTTTGAGTCCCAGTTGTCCGCATACCGCGATCAGGTTCTTCCGCCGGGGGTGCCGCGGCTCGGCGTCGAGGCCGCGCGATCTTTCGGATGGTGCACCTGGGTCGACGACGTCGTCTCCCTCGATCGCTTCGGCGCTTCCGCACCCGCAGAGACACTATTTGGCGAGTTCGGGTTCACTCCCGAGAACGTTGCCCAGCGCGCACGGCGGCTGCTCGCTGATCGAGGCGGGTCGTGAACCCGACCCTTGCGGTCGATCTTGGCGGAACGCAGATGCGCGCCGCGCTGGTGGATCGCGACGGAAGGATCCTCTTGCGGCGGGCGGAGCCCACGCCGCGGGACTCTGCCTGCCCCGACGCTCTCCTGATGCTCGTGGGTGGTGTGATGGAAGGCGCTGGCATCCAGGAGGCGGTCATCGGCGTCCCCGGACGGGTGAACTACGTGTCCGGGACGCTCGAACACGCTCCTAACCTGCCGCCCGGTTGGACTACCTCGCTCACGGAAGAGAACCTCTCCGCGGTGCTCGGCGTCCGGGCGTCGCTCGCTAACGACGCGGACCTCGCGGCCGTGGGCGAGTCTCGTTTCGGAGCCGGGCGCGGCTATGCCGACGTCGTGTACCTCACGATCTCGACCGGCATCGGGGCCGGGGTGATCCTGGGTGGACTCCTGGCGCACGGCCGGCGTTCGCTCGGCGAGGCCGGGCACACGATCATCGACCGTTCGGCCCTTGCTGCCGGCGCGCCGGCCACGCTGGAGCACCAGGGCTCTGGGACGACGCTTCACCACTTGGCCGCCGAAGCAGGGCTCGAGTTCTCTGGCGCAGCGCTCGTCGAGCTCGTCGAGGCCGGGAGCCCGACGGCCGCCCGGATCTGGGAGTCGGTCGTGGAGGCGGCTGGGATCGGCGCCGCGAACCTCGCGCACCTTTTCTCGCCGGGGGCGATCGTGGTGGGCGGCGGTGTGGCGCGGGCAGGTGAGCTCTTGTTCGGGCCGATCCGTGCCGCGTTAGCACGCCTCGGACCCCGTGGACTTCCCGTCCCGATCGAGGTGATAGGCGTCGCGCTCGGCGACGATGCCGGACTCGCAGGTGCGGCCGGATGGTCGGATGCCTTCGTTCGAGAGGTGGTGAGCCATGTCTGAACACGGCCCGCAGGCCTGGCTCCTGCGCCACGGCGAGACGGATTGGAGTGCGCTCGGGCGCCACACCGGCCGCACCGACATCCCGCTGACCGAGCGAGGCCGGCGCGAGGCCGGGCTCCTCGAGGAGCGACTTCGCACACGAGTTTTCGTGGGCGTTTTCACGAGCCCGCTGCAGCGCGCTGCCGACACGTGCCGGCTGGCGGGTTTCGGTGACGTTGCCGAGGTGCGCGACGACTTGATGGAGTGGGACTACGGCACCTACGAGGGCTTAACGACGCCCGAGATCCGCGCCGAACGGTCGGCATGGTCTCTATGGAGCGACGGGGTTCCGGGGGGCGAGTCTGCCACCGGGGTCGGAGCGCGCGCTGACCGTGTGATCGCCGAGCTTCGAGGGATCGACGGGGACGTGGCCGTCTTCGCGCATGGGCACGTCCTGCGCGTGCTCGCTGCTCGCTGGCTCGGCCTGGCGCCGAGTGAGGGCCGCCTGCTGGCGTTGGGAACAGCCGCGATCAGCGTCCTGGGATACGAACGGGAGGTCCCGGCGATCATCCGATGGAACGAGGACTATCACCTGACAGGGGGGGCCGTTCTGCCCCAGAACGTTGGTCAAGAGAGGAGAGCACAATGAACCCATTGCGAGATATGCACGAGGCGGGCCAGGCGACATGGCTCGATTTCCTGCGGCGCGGCCTCATCACCGGCGGCATGCTCGGGCGAGCGGTTCGCGAGGAGGGCCTCACAGGCGTGACGTCGAACCCCAGCATCTTCGGCAAAGCGATCGGTGGCTCGACCGACTACGACGAGGCGATCCGCGTGATCGCCGAGAAGAACGGACGGACGGCCATCGAGATCTTCTACGACCTTGCGCTCACGGACATCCAGATGGCGGCCGACGTGTTCCTCTCGGTGTACGAGGAGACGGATGGAGCCGACGGGTTCGTGTCGTTCGAGCTCGAACCACGTCTTGCCCACGACACCGAGGGATCGATCCGCTCCGCGCGCGAGCTCTTCGAGCGGATCGGGAAGCCCAACGTGATGATCAAGGTTCCGGGCACGCCGGCGGGGGTTCCCGCCGTGGAGGAACTCGTCGCGGCCGGGGTCAACGTCAACATCACCCTCCTATTCTCTGTCGAGGCCTACGACCAGGTCGCCCTGGCCTACATCGCCGGACTCGAGCGACGGCTCGCGAATGGCGAGCCCGTGGACGGCATCGCGTCGGTGGCATCCTTCTTCGTCTCACGCGTCGATACGGCCGTCGACCGGCTTCTCCCCGAGGGGACGCCTCTGCGGGGAAAGGCGGCGGTGGCCAATGCGAAAGTGGCCTACGACCGGTTCCGTCAGCTGTTCTCGGGCGAGCGATGGGAGCGGCTCGCAGCAGCGGGAGCCCGCGTACAGCGGCCGCTGTGGGCGTCCACGGGCACGAAGGACCCTGCCTATTCGGACGTTCTCTACGTGGAGGAGCTCGTCGGGCCCGACACCGTGAATACGATGCCGCAGCAGACCATCGATGCGTTCCGCGACCACGGCCGCGTCCGGCCCCTCGCGATCGTCGAAGGCCTCGAGGAAGCGGAGGTGACGCTCGGACTGCTGGCCGAGCATGGCATCGACCTCGCTGCCGTAACCGAGGGGCTGCTCGCCGATGGGCTCCAGGCGTTCGAGGCGGACCTCAGCAAGCTGCTCGCAGTAATCGAGTCGAAGTTGGAGGAGGTGCATGCGGGGATCGCTCGGAGCGGATCGTCGCTGGGTCCGCTTGAGTCCGACCTGGTAGATCGCATCGACCAGCTCACCAAGGACGACATCGTCGGCAGGATCTGGCGGCGCGACCACACCGTCTGGAAGCCGAAGCCGACAGAGATCGCCGATCGGCTCGGGTGGCTCACCGTTGCCGAGGTGATGCAAGAGCGTGTAGACGAGCTCGAGGCGTTCGCGGCTGAAGCGCTCGCCGACGGGTTCCGGGCAGTTGTGCTTCTCGGCATGGGCGGGTCGAGCCTGGCCCCCGACGTGCTCCGGAGCGCGCTCGGCGTCGCTGCGGGGGCGCTCGAACTCCATGTTTTGGACACGACGCATCCCGAGACCGTCGCGACGATCGAGAATTCACTCGACCTGGGGCGGACGTTATTCATCGTGGCGAGCAAGTCCGGCGGCACGATCGAGCCGCTCTCGCTCTTCGCGTACTTCTACGACAAACTCAAGAACGGCAAGCAGTTCATCGCCATCACCGACCCCGGGACACCGCTCGAGTCGTTGGCTCGCTCCCGGGGGTTCCGCGCCGTCTTCCTGAACCCGCCGGACATCGGCGGACGCTACTCCGCACTCTCCCTCTTCGGTCTCGTGCCGGCCGCTCTGATCGGTGTGGACCTTCGACGGCTGCTCGACACGAGTGAGGAGATGGCCGCGGGGTGCCACCAGTGCGTGCCGTGCGACGAGAACCCGGGCGTTTGGTTGGGCGCTGTGGTGGGAGGGGCCGCTCGCGCCGGACGCGACAAGCTGACGTTGCTCGCCGGGCAAGAGATGGCGAGCTTCGGTCCGTGGGTCGAACAGCTCATCGCCGAGTCCACGGGAAAGGAAGGGAAGGGGATCGTCCCCGTGGTCGGGGAGGACCTCGGGGCTCCCGCCGTCTACGGAAGCGACCGGCTCTTCATCGCGCTTGGCGACGGCCCCAGTACGGAAGCACTCGAGGCAGGGGGCCACCCGGTCGTGCGGCTCAACGATGCCAGCCCGGAGCGCCTCGGTGCGGAGTTCTTCCGATGGGAGGTCGCGACCGCGGTCGCGGGGCACGTCCTCGGCATCAACCCCTTCGACCAACCGAACGTCGCCGAAGCGAAAGCTGCGACGAAGAGGATCCTCGACTCCGGCACGATCGAGGATCCGGGCCTCGACGCCCTCGAGCCGCTGCTCGAGGGCGTGAAGCGCGGCGACTACGTCGCGATCCTCGCCTACCTCGACCCAACCCGTGAGAACGAGGCAGCGCTCCAGCGCACTCGCCTGACGATCCGAGACAGATTGGAGGTCGCTACGACCCTCGGGTTCGGGCCGCGCTACCTGCACTCGACCGGCCAGCTCCACAAGGGAGGCCCGAACTCCGGCGTCTTCATCCAGGTCGTCGACGGCGAGCGAGGCGGCGATGTTCCGATCCCCGGACGACCCTTCACGTTCGGAGCGCTCATCGACGCGCAGGCACTCGGGGATCTTCGCTCACTGCAGGTGCAAGGGCGCCGCGTCGCGCGCGTCACACTCGACGGACTTGGGGAGGTGAGCTGAGATGCAGATCGGCATGGTGGGCCTCGGCCGCATGGGGGGCGAACATGGCCGAGCGTCTCAGACGAGGAGATCACGAGGTGACCGGCTACGACCGCGACCACGAGGTCTCCGACGTCTCCTCACTGGAAGATCTTGTCGCGAAACTCCAGGCACCGCGGGCGATCTGGATCATGGTTCCAGCGGGGGATCCCACGGAGCAAACGATCGCCGCGCTCGCCGCGCTTCTCGAGCCAGGTGATCTCGTCGTCGACGGCGGCAACTCCAACTTTCGCGACTCGATGCGGCACGCCGACGACCTCACCCGACGTGGGATCCTCTACTGCGACGCCGGGACCTCGGGAGGGGTCTGGGGGCTCGCCGAAGGCTACTGCCTGATGGTCGGCGGGGCCGAGGAGGCGTTCGAGCGGATC
>Ga0136610_1000563_pt1 | contig 11357 bp, 10 predicted proteins | sample AntDrymUQ1342206_2_FD_104804 | JGI IMG/M metagenome (GOLD analysis project Ga0136610, IMG submission 104804) | Polar desert sand microbial communities from Dry Valleys, Antarctica - metaG UQ134 (22.06) | ecosystem: Environmental > Terrestrial > Soil > Desert | place: Antarctica: Dry Valley...
CCGGCACGCCGGACACCCCCCGGGGAGTTGCCGAGAAGGTGCTCGTGGGGTCCGCGGTCGGGTTGGTCCTCGTGGTCGCGTTCGTCGGTGTGCTTGCACGGGGTCGGCGCGGCCGGCTGCGGTCGCGCTGACAGCAGGCGCGTGTGCGTCGGGCGCACATGGGGGGACGTGTGTAGCCGCGCGCTGGGCGGGTACGACAGCGACCATCCGCGACGAGAGGAATCTCCATGGCCGACCGCCAGGCGCCACGCTTCGGCTACACCTTGATGACCGAGCAGTCGGGCCCGAAGGCGCGGTGGAGTACGCCGCCTCGGCGGAGAGGGCCGGCTTCGACTTCGAGGTGATGAGCGACCACTACTTCCCGTGGCTCCACGAGCAGGGGCATGCGGCGTACGCCTGGAGCATGCTCGGCGCGGTGACGCAGGTGACCGACCGGGTGGAGCTGATGACGTACGTGACGTGTCCACTCATGCGCTACCACCCGGCTGTCGTCGCGCAGAAGGCGGCGACGGTCCAGCTGCTCAGCGACGACCGCTTCACCCTGGGACTCGGGGCCGGTGAGAACCTCAACGAGCACGTCGTCGGTGCCGGATGGCCACCGGTCAACGTGCGGCACGAGATGCTGCTCGAGGCGGTGCAGATCATCTCCGCGCTCTTTGACGGTGGGTACGTCAACCACGCTGGGCAGCACTACCGGGTCGACTCCGCGAAGCTGTGGGACCTCCCGCAGCAGCGGGTCCCGATCGCTGTCGCCGTCTCGGGCGACCAGTCGATCGACACGTTCGCGCCGGTGGCCGACCATCTCGTGGCGGTGGAGCCGAGGGAGGACCTTGTCGCTCGGTGGGACAGTGCGACGACGGGCGAGTCACGCAAGATCGGTCAGGTGCCGATCTGCTGGAACCCCGACCGCGACATTGCCGTGCAGCGCGCTCACGAGCAGTTCAGGTGGTTCGGCGGGGGGTGGAAGGTCAACGCCGAGCTGCCTGGCCCGGCGGGCTTCGCCGGCGCCAGCCAGTTCGTGCGGCCCGAGGACGTCGCGGACTCGATCGTCTGCGGACCTGACGTGGCTGCCCTGGTCGGCGCCGTGAAGCCGTTCGTGGACGCGGGCTTCACTGACGTGGCGCTGGTGCAGGTGGGCGACGAGGCCCAGCGTGACTTCCTGCGGTTCGCAGGGTCGGAGCTCCTGCCGGCGCTGCGGTCGGCATACCGCTGAATGTTCCTCCTGACGCCAGCCGGGGCCAAGACCCTCGGCTGCGTGTTCGACGAGGTTGGGCACCCTGATGCCGGCCGAGACCCTTGGCTGCGGAGTCGACGACCCCGTCGCAGGTCAACACCGCAAACCCCTGGTCTGCACCTCAGGTTTGCGATGTAGACAGGCGAACTGGACGGTTTACATGGCAAACCCCACGCGGCCAACCCCTGACGGGCGCGCGATTCTAGAGGTGGAGGATGGTCCAGTCGACGCAGGCGGTCAGGGCTTCGACATCGTCTGGGTCGACGGCAGGGAACATCGCGACGCGCAGCTGGTTGCGACCGAGCTTGCGGTAGGGCTCGACGTCGACGACCCCGTTGGCCCGGAGCACCTTCGCCACCGCAGCCGCGTCGACGGAGTCGTCGAAGTCGATGGTGCCCACCACCAGTGAGCGGTCGGCCGGGTCGACGACGAACGGTCTGGCGTGCTGCGACTTCTCGGCCCAGCCATAGAGGCGACGTGCGGACTCCCTCGTGCGAGCGACGGCACCGTCGAGTCCGCCAAGGCTGTTGAGCCAGTCGGCCTGATCAGCCATGAGGTACAGCGTCGCGAGAGAAGGAGTGTTGTACGTCTGGTTGAGCGCCGAGTTGTCGACCGCCGTCTGCAGGTCGAGGAACGCCGGGACCCACCGACCCGACGTCTTGATCTGCGCCGTGCGCTCCAGAGCCTGCGGTGACATCAGCGCGATCCAGAGCCCGCCGTCGGCGGCGAAGCACTTCTGTGGCGCGAAGTAGTAGACGTCGGTCGTGCGGATGTCGACCGGCAGGCCACCCGCCCCCGACGTCGCGTCGATGAGGACGAGGGCGTCATCGGCTGCCCCCTCGACGCGGTGGACCGGCGCCATCACGCCTGTCGAGGTCTCGTTGTGAGGCCAGGCGTAGGCGTCGACACCGGTCTCTGCGACCGGCTCCGGCCGCCTGCCCGGCTCAGCGGAGATGACCGTCGGCGCTGCGAGGAACGGTGCCGCCGCCGACGCGGACGCGAACCTGGCAGAGAACTCCCCGAACGACAGGTGCTGACTGCGCTCGCGGATGAGGCAGCAGGTGGCGATGTCCCAGAACGCGGTGGTGCCGCCGTTGCCCAGCACGACCTGGTAGCCCTCGGGGAGGTCGAACAAGGCAGTGAGCCCCGCCCGCACTCGCCCGACGACGTCTCTCACCGTCGACTGCCGGTGGGAGGTGCCGAGGTACGACGACCCGGTGGCGGCCAGCGCCCGCAGGGCCTGGACCCTGACCTTGCTTGGGCCCGAGCCGAATCGCCCGTCAGCGGGCAGCAGGTCGGTGGGGATCGTGAGGTCTGACATCAGCGGGGACCTGCCTACTCGGCCCAGGACTGCTGCCAGCCCTCGAGGGAGTCAGCGCTGCGCGGGGAGGGTCCGGTGTAGAGGGCTGACGGGCGAATCAGGCGCCCGGTCAGCTTCTGCTCGAGGATGTGGGCGCTCCAACCAGCGGTGCGCGCGCAGGTGAACATCGAGGTGAACATGTGCGGCGGCACCTCGGCGAAGTCCAGCACGATCGCTGCCCAGAACTCCACGTTCGTCTCAAGCACGCGGTCGGGGCGGCGCTCGCGCAGCTCGGCGAGAGCTGCCTTCTCGAGCGCCTCGGCGACCTCGTAGCGTGGCGCGGACAGCTCCTTCGCCGTACGACGCAGCACCCGGGCGCGTGGGTCCTCGGCCCGGTAGACGCGGTGGCCGAAGCCCATCAGCCGCTCGCCCTTGTCGAGCAGCTCCCTGACGTATGACGCCGCGTCCCCTCGCTTCTCGACCTCGTCGATCATGCCAAGCACCCGCGACGGCGCACCACCGTGCAGCGGACCGGACATGGCGCCAACAGCCGCGGACAGGCAGGCCGCGGCATCGGCGCCCGTGGAGGCCACCACGCGAGCGGTGAACGTGGAGGCGTTCATGCCGTGCTCGGCGGCCGAGGTCCAGTAGGCGTCGACTGCCTTCACGTGCTTGGGGTCGAGCTCGCCGCGCCAGCGCCGCATGAAGCGCTCGGTGATCGTGCTCGCCTGGTCGATCTCGCGCTGTGGCACCATCGGCAGCCCGACTCCGCGCGCGGCCTGGGCGACGTAGGACAGCACCATCACGGCGGTGCGCGCGAGATCCTCCCGCGCCTCCTCGTCGTCGATGTCGTACAGCTGCTTCATCCCCCACGCCGGCGCGATCATCGCGATGGCGCTCTGCACGTCGACGCGGATGTCTCCCGAGTGGACGGGGATCGGGTACGGCTCGGCCGGTGGGAGACCCGGGTCGTAGGTGCCGTCGACGAGCAGTCCCCAGACCTTCTCGAAGGGCACCCGCCCGACGAGCTCCTCGATGTCGACACCGCGGTACCGCAGCGCCGAGCCCTCCTTGTCGGGCTCCGCGATCTCGGTCTCGAACGCGATGACACCTTCGAGCCCATGGTGGACCTCGACCATGCTGACTCCTTGTCCTGATGACGACCGCTGGTGGCAGCCCTCGGTCATTGTTCACCCCTCCGTCAGCATGGGGTCGGTCAGGGTGCGAGTCGCTCGAGGGACCAGCCGGTGTCGTCGAGCCGTTCGAACCTGAGGCGGTCGTGCATGCGGCCCGGCCGTCCCTGCCAGAACTCGACAACGCGGGGACGGACGAGGTAGCCGCTCCAGTGCGGCGGACGTGGCACCTCGTCCAGGCCGTCGAAGCGGTCGGCCTCGTGGGCGTAGCGATCCGCGAGGAAGTCGCGGCCAGCAACCACCTCGGACTGCGGTGACGCCCAGGCGCCGAGCTGCGAGCCACGTGGCCGGGAGCGGAAGTAGGCGTCGGCCTCTGCGTCGCCGACGAGCTCCGCCGCTCCCTCGACCCGGACCTGGCGCTCGAGTGGGTGCCAGGGAAAGAGGAGCGCGCACGCCGGGTTGGCGGCGAGCTCGCGACCCTTGCGCGACAGCGTGTTGGTGTAGAAGACGAAGCCGCGTGTGTCAACGGTCTTGAGCAGCACCATCCGGGAGGACGGGACGTCGCCGTCGACGGTTGCCACCACCATCGCGTTCGGCTCGTGCAGTCCAGCCTCGAACGCCTCACGGTGCCAGCGGACGAAGGCGGCGATCGGATCGGGACCGAGGTCTGACTCGCGAAGGCCGCGGTCGGCGTACTCGCGGCGCAGGGCGGCGATGTCGGGCTGTGGCTCAGACGTCATACCGGCAAATCTAGTGTGCGGACGTGGCAAGCCCGCGGGCTGGCGTGACACTGGGGTCACGGCTGGAAGGACTGATCCAGCACCCGCGGGCTCGGGTAGCCAACGTGAATTCGCTACGCCGTCCTGACGTCAGCGACCGCCTAGCGGCTAGCCACCTCACAAGTCCGACTAGAACACATCTGGTGGACCACCTCCTCTCATGTGTGCCTACAAAATACGTCGGCGCCCGGCAGCGGACAAGAGGGTTTCGTCATCCGCGGTGGCCGCGCCCCCTCGTGACCACCGCGGAGCTCGATGCCACCCGCCACCTACAGTGACGCCGTGGCGGGTGGACTGCGGAAGGCGCTGACCGACGTTCGCCCGTTGCAGGTGTCCGCCGACTACCGCCGGCTGTGGATCGGCAACACCGTCGGCCAGCTCGGGCAGCAGATGACGGTCGTGACGGTCGCCATCCAGGTCTATGCCCTCACGCGGTCGACGTTCTCGGTCGGCCTGGTGGGGCTGTTCGGGCTCGTGCCGCTCATCGTCTTCGGGTTGTACGGCGGTGCTGTCGCGGACGCGATGGACCGACGCAAGCTCGCACTTGTCGCGTCTGCCGGCCTATGGTTCCTCTCGCTCCTGCTGGTGGCCCAGGCCGCGCTGGACCTGCGTTCGGTCTGGGTGCTGTACGCCGTGGTCGCCCTGCAGTCGGCTTGCTACGCGGTCAACAACCCGACCCGGAGCGCCATCGTCCCGCGCCTGATCCCCACCGAGCTGCTGCCGGCGGCGAACGCGCTCAACATGGCGTCGTTCAACCTCGGCTTCACGGTGGGACCGCTGCTCGGGGTCGTGGCGATCGGCGCAGGTGGCTACACGGCCGCGTACGCCATCGACACCGTCACGTTCACCGCGGCGCTGTACGCGCTGTTCAAGCTGCCACCGATCCCGCCGCAGCCACTGGAAGGCGAGCAGCCGACGCGCCCTGGGCTCCGCTCGGTCATCGACGGCTTCCGCTTCCTGAGGACCGCGCGCAACCTACGGATGACGTTCGTGCTCGATCTGTGCGCGATGGTGCTCGCCCAGCCGCGGGCTCTCTTCCCCGCGCTGGCAGGCGGCTTCTACGGGGGCGGAGTCAAGACGGTGGGTCTGTTGCAGGCCGCACCGGCGATCGGGTCACTGCTGGCCTTCGCGTTCTCCGGATGGGTGAGCAAGGTGCGCCACCATGGGCTGGCCATCGCTGTGTCGGTGCTGGCGTACGGCGCCGCGGTGGCCGCGTTCGGCTTCACTCGCGCACTGTGGCTGGGCGTGCTATTCCTGGCGATGAGCGGTGCCGCCGACATGATCAGTGCGGCATACCGGTCGACGATGCTGCAGACCGCGGTCCCTGACAACCTCCGGGGCCGGTTGCAGGGGGTCTTCACCGTCGTCGTGGCCGGCGGCCCGAGGATGGGTGACTTCGTCGCGGGGTCCACGGCTGCGCTGACCACGCCCACGATCGCGCTCGCCGGCGGGGGACTGGCGTGCATCGTGGGCGTCTTGTTCTTCAGTGCCCGGGAGCGCGCGTTCCTGGCGTACGACGCGCGCCACCCCGTGCCATGACCATGGGACGCCGTGCCGACCCGATCCCAGGCGCTTCCCGCGCGATGTTGGCCCCGTCATCACCTGACGGCTCGACGGAACCAGGCGGCGGTGTCCGGGGGCAGCACGCCTTCGACACCGCCCCCTCGCTGCCTGCGCTGATGAGCAGGTCGCCGAGGTTGGCGGAGCCGACCCGGATCGGGTCAGCCAGGTTGCGGACACCGACGCCCCGCTCGCCAGCTCGTCGACGAGGTTGAGGGTGTCGCGGACCGTGCGGCCGAGCCGGTCCAAGGTGTGCGCGACGATCACGCCGCCGTCCCCAGCGTAAGCCAGCGCCGCTGCGAGTCCGGGCCGGCCGGTCGTGGCGCCGAACTTCCTGTCCAGGTAAAACCCGTTCCGGCGGGATCCCGACCTGGTGCAGCGCGTCGACCTGACGGTCCAGGTCCTGCTTGGCGGTCGAGACCGCCGCATACCTGAGATCCACCAGCCGACCGTGCCGAAACCTTGCCCGTACGGCACTTCCGCCATGCGGCCGGCTCTCGGCAGGCAATGTGGGCCCTGCTTCTGAGGCACCTCGCACACGAGAAGCCGCAGCCGACCGAGCTCCTCCGCGGTGCCGTCCCACTACCAAGGATGTGACACGCAGATCGGTGTCCCGCATCACCTCCCTGTGCGGAGATCTTCAGCGGGCGGGTCTACTGGGACACCCTCGCAGGGCACCCCAGCGGACCTGCGACGTTCCCACAAGCCGTTCGGCCCACGGTCTGGCTTGTTGCCTCATTCCTGATCGTTGGCCTGGTCCCGGGCGGTGGGCCCGGACCAGGCTAGCCAGAGGGCTGCGTAGGAGGCGTCGTTGGCGATGAGCTCGTGGTGAGAGCCGAGTTCAGTGATGCGACCGTCTTCCATAACGGCAATGCGATCCGCATCTCTCGCTGTTTGGAGTCGGTGAGCGACGGCGATGATTGTACGGCCGCGGATGGTGGCGGCGAGTGCTTGTTCGGTGCGGCGAGCGGCGGTCGGGTCGAGTAGGGCGGTGGCCTCGTCGAGGACGAGGGTGTGGGGATCGGCGAGCAGGACGCGGGCCAGGGCGACGTGCTGGGCCTGCGCGCCCCCGAGCTGGTGGGTGCCAAGGTCGGTGTCGAGTCCCTCAGGCAGCTCGTCGACCCAGTCGGCCCCGAGGGTGCGCAGGGCGGCACGGAGCTCGTCGTCGGTGGCGTGCGGCGCCCCGACGGTGAGGTTGTCACGCAGCGAGTCGGCGAACACGTGGTGCTCCTGCGTCACCAGGACGACGTGCCGGCGGAGCTGCTCGGATGCGAGGTCGGCGACTTCGACACCGCCCACGGTCACGGTGCCCGCGCGGGGACGGTCGACGCCGGCCAGGAGGCGTCCGAGCGTGGTCTTGCCCGCTCCGGAGGGTCCGACGACGGCGAGGTGCTCGCCCGGCTGCACATCGAGGTCGACGCCGTGGAGGACGTCGCTGTCGTCGTACGCGTAGTGGACGCTGCTGACGACCACGCGCTGGTCGACTGGGACGGCTGCGGCGTCCGTCGGCGAGGAGCGCGGCGGTTCGGCCGGTCCGGCGAGGCCCTCGAGCCGGGCGAACGACGCGGCGCTGCTCTGCAGCGTCTCGACCCACACCAGGATGGTGTCGATCGGGACGCTGAGCTGACGCAGGTAGAGCGTGGCGGCAACGACGGTGCCGAGGCTGACCTGCTGGTCGAGGTAAAGCAGCCCGCCGACCCCGAACACGACGCCCACGGCGAGCGCGGTGGAGACGTCGATGGTCGGGAAGAACACGCTGCGCAGCCGCAGGGTGCGCAGCTGGGCGCGCGTCGCGGCCTCGATTGCCGCCGCGCAGGCGGCCGTCCGCTGCTCCTGCAGCCCGAGCAGCTCCACGGTCCGTGCGCCGGTTGCGGTGCCGGCCAGGACGTCGGCGACCTCGGCGCCAGCGGCCGCCTGGTCCAGGTAGGCCGACCGGGCGCGGCGCAGGTACCAGCGCAGGACCACAGGGACGGCCACGAGTGCGACCAAACCGATAACCCCGAGTAGGGGGGAGAGCAGGACGACGGCGACGAGGATGATCAGAGTCTGGACGAGGGCGAACATCATTTCCGGGGCGGCGTCGCGGAGCACAAACGAGACCAGCCCGACGTCGGTGGTGGCACGCGAGGTGAGGTCGCCGGTCCCGGCTCGTTCAACCGTCCGCGCGGGGAGCTGCATCAGCCGGTCGACGAGCTCCTCGCGCAGGCGGGCCGCTGTACGTTCGCCGAACCGGTAGCCCAAGTAGCGGGCCTGGCGTCCGATGACGAGCTGCGCGATCGCGGCGAGCAGCACGAGCAGGCCTAGTCGGTCGATCGCCTCGACGCCGGCGCCGGCCCGCACCTGGTCCACGATCCGGCCGATCAGCCATGGCCCGAACAGTCCCGCGCCCGCGGCCGCGCAGTTGGTCAGCAGCACCAGGACGAACGCGGCGCGGTCGGAGCCGATCAGGCGCGACGCGGCACGGCGCACCTCGGCAGGCTCCGCGACCGGGAGCCGCTGCGCGCTCACGTCGCCACCTCGTCGTCGGCGGTCAGCGGGCTCGGAGTCTCCCCGCGGCGGACCAGGGCGGCGTACGCCGGGTGGTCGACCATCAGCGCCGCGTGGGTGCCCGTGGCGACCACGCGACCATCGTCGAGCAGGTGGACCTCGTCGGCTCCCTGCAGGACGATCGCCGAGGTCGAGGTGACGAGGGTGGTCCTGCCCCGGCGGTGCTGCACGAGCCGGTCGACGATGGTGGCCTCAGTGGCCGCGTCGACCGCCGAGGTGGGTTCGACGGCGAGCAGGACCGGCGGGTCGGCGACCGCCGCGCGGGCCAGCCGGACACGCTGGCGCTGGCCGCCGGAGAGGTTGCGGCCGCCGGGGTCGATCCTCGACTCCAGGCCGTCGGGCAGGCCGCGGACGACGTCGTCGGCCGCCGCGGTGTGCAGTGCGTCGAGCAGCGCGCTCCGACCGAGGTCGTCGATCCGACGCCGACCGGCGACCACCTCCGCGAGCGAGCCGGCGAACAGTTCGGCGTCGTGGTCGGCCACCAGCACCTGCTCGTGCAGCGTCGCGGGGTCGAGGCTGTCGACCGGCCGCCCGGCCCAGGTCGCCCCCGACTGGAGGCCGCCGAGGCGGTCGACCAGGGCCACGGCGTCGGCGTACCGCGCGGTCGCGACCACGACGAACGTCCCGGGCGTCACCCGCAACCCCGAGATCTCGTCGACCAGGTCGCCCTCGCCGGGCGGCGGCACCGTTCCGGCGCCGTCGGGAGGGACGCCCAGGAAGTCGGTCACCCGGCGGGCGGCCACCAGCGCCTGGCTGAGGTCGACCGCGTTCTCGATGAACGAGGCCACCGGAACGGCCAGCACCGCGGCGTACCCGTAGACCGCGACGAGCTCGCCGACGGTGAGGCTGCCGTCAGCCGCGAGCCGCGCCGCCAGCCACAACACGACCGCGGAGAACAGGGTCGGCAGCCCGAGACCGACCGCCTGGACCACGCTCGTGACCCGGCTGACTCTGTAGCCCTGCTGCAGCAGGCGTTGCGACTCGGCTCGGATGCGGTCGGCGTAGACCCCCTTGCCGCCCAGCCCGTTTAGCACCCCCAACCCCGCGACGACGTCCACGACCCGGCCCGTCACCCGGCCCTGCTGCTCCCGGTAGGGCGTCCCGACCGCCTGCAGACGCCCCAGGGCCGGGCCCAGGACCAGCGCCAGGACGGGCACCCCGGCCAGCACCACTACCGCCAGCAGCACCGAGATCCGCAGCAGCAGCACCGTGATCACGACGTACGCCAGCACCGCGCCCACCCCCGGCCCGGTCGCGGTGAGGCTCCGCCCAATCAACCACGCGTCCCCGCTGCCGATCGCCACAACCTCGCCAGTGCGGACACGGCGCGTCAGCGTGGCGCCGAGGTGCACCGTGTGCGCGCTCACCTGCGACATCGTGCGGAAGGCCGCGTCCATGCGTACACGGGTCATCGTGCGGTGCCGCCAGATGCTCAAGCCCGCGAGGACACCGCCCGCGACGACCAGGAGCGCCGCCCAGACCAGCACCGTCCCGCGACGACCGTCGGCCAGGCCGTCGATGGCGCGGGAGAGCAGATACGGCGGCACCGCGAGGCCTGCCATCCAGGCGCTGCCCAGCGCGGCACCGAGCGTCACCCGGCCGCGCTGCCGGGCCACCAGCCACCCGAGGTAGGACCACGGGCCGCGCGGAACCGGACAGGACGGCGAGGCCGGGCGATCACCCATGCCTCACCCAAACACAGGTCGAGCCGTAAGCCGCGTCCGGCGCCACCGCGAGCCAGCCCTCACCGATCAAGTTTCGACACCTTCGCCCGCCCGTTGAGGGATGGGCACGCGGGACAGCCGCGTCGCCGCCGCCCCCTTGCAAGACGCTCGACCCCGCCCCGGTTATCCTCCGGCTACCGGAACCCAGTGACAGGTGTGTCACCGAACTCCTAGTGATACACTTTTCTCATGCCAACCACCCGCCCCCGCTATCAAGTTACCGAGACCCCGGACATGGCACGCGCTCTCGACCTTGCTGCCCGGCGCTGGCCCAACGAGCCGCGCAGCAAGCTGCTCATTCGCCTGGTCCAAGCGGGAAGCAACGCGTTGGAGGAAGGACGCACCGAGGAGGCCCAACACCGGCTGGCGGCCATCGATGCGACTAGGGGCAAGTACGCCGACGTCTTCACTGACGACTACCTCGCCGAACTTCGTCGGGACTGGCCTGAATGATCACGCTGGACGCGAGCGTGGTCATCGCCCACCTACAACCGCGCGACGCTCACCACCACGGAGCCACCGCCTACCTTCGTGAACACGCCGACCAGCCGCTGCTCATCCACTCGCTCAATCTCGCCGAAGTGCTCATCGGCGGCGTGAAAGCAGGACGCGGACAAGAACTGCTCGATGACTTGCACGCCATCGGCCTTCGGGTTGCCGACCAACGCGTAGGCGAGCCGCTGCGACTCGCCGCTCTTCGGGTGGAGACCGGACTGAAGTTGCCTGACTGCTGTGCCTTGGACGCGGCCCTGACCTCGGAGTCGACGCTGGCCACGTTCGACGCGCGGCTGGCGGACGCCGCACGCGCGCGCCACCTCAATGTCGGCCCCCTCTCGCTGTAGCTCGACAGAGGCGTCCCCAAGGGGGTCCCGTTGTGGCACGCTCCGCGGGCCCATCGGTGACCGGGTCTGCGATCTGACATGCATTGGCGATGGAGCCTGAGCAGTCGCGTGGCATCTCGAACCTCGCACGCGGAGAATCACTGTGAGAGCGCGACGAGGCACCCACGACAACTTCATCTGTGCGGTGAAGCCGAGCCGGTCCGGTTGAGTGACGTCCAGGAGAGTGGTCTACGGATCC
>Ga0136610_1000566_pt1 | contig 11322 bp, 7 predicted proteins | sample AntDrymUQ1342206_2_FD_104804 | JGI IMG/M metagenome (GOLD analysis project Ga0136610, IMG submission 104804) | Polar desert sand microbial communities from Dry Valleys, Antarctica - metaG UQ134 (22.06) | ecosystem: Environmental > Terrestrial > Soil > Desert | place: Antarctica: Dry Valley...
TCGATCTGATCGACGGCGTCCGACTGCGCCTGCTCGATCTGCTTGGCGGCGTCGGCCTCCGCCCGTTCGAGCTGCGTGGCCGCGTCGGCCCGCGTCTGTTCGATCTGCGCGGCCGCGTCGGCCCGTGTGCGCTCGAGCGCGGTGTGAGCGCGTTCGAGCTCGGTGTCCGTTGCCTCGCGCAGCTGCGCGAGCTCGCCGGCTGCGGCGTCCTGCGCGGCGGCCGCGGCCGCCTCAGCGCGCTGCACCTCGACCGCCGCGGCAGCCGCGGCGCGCTCGCTCTCGGCGGCCGCGGAGGCGCGCGCCAGCTCGACCTCCGCCGCGCCTTCGGACCGCACGGCCTCGAGCTCGGTCTCGGCAGCTTCGCGCTCCTGCGCGAGATCGGCGGCGGCGCGGGTCTGCGCCAGCCCAAGCGCAGTCGCAGCCTCGGCGCGGACGCGCGCAAGCTCGGAGGCGGCCTGCGCCTGCGCCTGCTCGAGCGCGGCGGCCGCCTCCGCGCGCGAGGACTCGAGCTCGGCATCGGCGTCCGCGCGCTCGCGCTCGAGCTCGGCCGCGAGGCGTTCGCGCGCCGCCTCGAGCTCGTGCGCGCGGTCGGCCGCGCGCGCCAGCGCGGCGTCGCGATCGACGGCCTGCCCGCTGGCCTCTGCTCGAGCCGCATCGAGATGCGCCATCAGCGATGCCTGCTCTTCGCGTGCCTGCTCCTCGAGCCCAGCCTCCCGCGCCGCTGCGGCCTCGCGCAGCTCGGTCTCGCGGGCGGCGATGCGCTCGCGCGCGTCCTTCAGGAGCTCGGCCTCGCGGGCGGCGGCCTGCTCGCGCGCGGCCTCGAGCTCGGCCTGCAGCGCGGCCTCCTGCGCCTGCGCACGCTCGACGAGCATGGTCTCGCGCGCCGCCTGCGCGTGGCGCAGCTCGGCCTCGCGCGCCGCGGCACGTTCGCGCGCGTCCTGCACGAGCTCGGCCTCGCGGGCCGCGGCTCGTTCGCGCGCGTCCTGCACGAGCTCGGCCTCGCGCGCCGCGGCTCGCTCGCGCACGTCCTCGAGCTGCGCTTCGCGCGCGGCTGTCTGCGCGTGTGCGGCCTCGAGCTCGGCGGCGCGCGTGGCTGCCTCGACGCGGGCTGCCTCGAGGGCCCTGCTGCGCCCGGCCGCCTTGAAGGCGACGGCCTCGAGCTGAGCTTCGAGGTCGTCGACCGTCGCCGCACGCGTCGTCAGCTCGCCCACCCGCAGCTCGAGCTCGGCCGCGCGCCGCGCCTGCTCGCGGGCGGTGTGCAGCTCGAACTCCAGCGTCGAGGCGCGCGCAGCCTGCACGCGCAGCGACTCGAGCTCCTGCTCGACCGCGGCCGCACGGTCGTGCGCCTCGCGCAACTGCCCGTCGGCGCCGCGCAGGACATCGAGCTCGGCCTCGAGCGCGGGGATCCGCGCGGCCGTGGCGAGCGTGTCGTCCAGGCGCCGCTGCAGCTCGGCCAGCCGGCCCGGCACCGGCTCGAGCTCGGCGACACGCCGCTGCAACTCGGCACGCAGCTCGCCCGCCTGCGCCGCGGATCGCTGCGCGGCGGAGCGCTGCTCGCGCTCCGCCTCGACCGCTTCGCGGGCGTGCTCGGCGGCCTCCATCGACGCCTCGACGGCCTCGCGCAGCTGCACGACCTCGCGCTCGGCCGCGCGCGCCTGTGCCGCGGCCTCGTCGCCGAGCGTCGCGAGCAGCTCGCGCTCGGTCTCCGCGTCCTCCGCGCGTCGCTCTGCCTGCTCGCGCGCGGCCGCCTCGCGCTCGTACAGCGCGGCGGTCTCTCGAACCTCGGTCCGCGCGGCATCGAGCCGCTCGGCCGCGCTGGCCGCGTCGGCGCTGACCGCGTCGTGCTCGTCGGCGAGGCGAGCGACCTCCTGCCGCGCGCTGTCGCGTTCGGCCTCGAGCTCCGCCAGACGGGCGGTCAGCTCGGCGGCGCGCGCGCGGGAGACGCCGTCGAGCTCGGCGACCTGCTCGGCAAGGGCGCCACGTTCCTCGCGCAGCTCGGCGAGCTCGTCGCCGGCGTCGCGCGCCTCGGCCCGGATCTCCTCGGCGCGCTCGCGAGCGCGCGCGAGCTCGGCCTCGAGCGCCGCCGCGCGATCGACCGAGTCCTGCAACACAGACGCGCGCTCGCGCGTCTCGACCGCCTGGCGCTCGCGGGCCTGCGCGGTCCGGCGCTCGAGGTCTGCCAGCCGGCTCTCCGCCTGCCCGGCGCGCGCGTCGAGCTCCTGCTCGCGCCGGACGTGCTCCTGCAGTTCGGCGCGCAGCTCCGCGGCGCTCGCGGCCGTGTCCGCGCGCTCCTGCTCGAGCTCGTTGGCGCGAGCCTCCAGCTGCGCGGCCAGCCGCTCGGCGTCGGCCGCACGGCTTGCGAGCGTGCGAACCTGCTCGCCCGCGTCGCGCAGGCCGACGGATTCCTCCTCGGCACGGAGCTCGAGCTCGGCCGACACCCGCTTGGCGGTCGCCTCGAGCGCTGCCGCGCGCTGGCTCTCGGTGCGCAGCCGGTTCGTCGCCTGCGCGAGCGCGGCCTCGGCCTCCGCGCGCTCGGCGCGCAGCGCCTGCTCGTGGGCCGTCGCGGCCTCGGCCGCGGCACGCTCGCGGGCCAGCGCGTCCTGTTCGAGCTGGGCGACCCGCGACACGAGTCGCTCGGACTCCGCGCGCGCGTCCTGCAGGCGCGCCGCCTGCGCCGTGGCCCGCTCGTGCGCGGCGCGCAGCTCGTCGAGCTCGGCGAGCGTCTGCTCCGAGCGCGCCTGCGCAGCGCCGTGGTCGTCGCTTGCCGCCCTCAGCGCCCGCTCGAGCTCGGGCACGCGCTGGGCGGCGGCGGCCCAGACCGCCTCGAGCTCGGCGATGCGGGCCGTCAGGTCGCCGACCTGCTGCTGGGCGGACTCGCCGCGCTCGGCGCGCGCCTGCGACTGCTCGAGCTCGAGCTCCAAGGCGTGGACCCGGCCCAGCGCGCGCTCGGCGCGCTCGGCGGCCTCGTGGCCGGTGGCGACCGCGTCGTCGCGCTCGCGCTCGACGCGTCGTGCGGCCTGCAGGTCGCGTGTCGTCTGCGTCGCCTGGTCGGTCGCGTCGCGGCGGGCAGCGTCGGCCTCGGCCGCCAGCGCCTGTGCGGCCGCCAGCGCCTCGGCGCGCCGCAGGGCGAGCGCCTCGGCCTCCGCGCGCGCGTTCTCCAGCGCCCGCGCCTGCGCTTGGGCGCTGGCGAGCTCGGCCGCGATCTCCTCCGATGCGGCCTGCGCGGCGCGCAGCGTGATCGCGTCGGCGGATGCCTGCTCGCGGACCTCCTCGCGGTCGCGCTCGAGCTGCTCGCGGGTTGCGGCCTGATCGCGTTGCAGCTGCGCGCGCGCCTCCTCGCGCGCCGCCCGGATCGCCGCCTCCGCTCGTCGCTGCGCGACCTTCGTCTCCTGGCGCGCTGCCTGGCTCGTGGCCTGCGCGCGCACGGTCGCCTTCTCGGACTCGAGCCGAGCGGCCTTCGCCGCCGCCTCGGCGCGCGCGGCCGTCGCCTGCGCCTCGGCGCGCGCCGTGCCGACCGCGCGCTCGGCCTCGCGCGCCGCCTCCTCCCGCGCCTCGGCGCGGGCCTGCTCGATGGCCTGTTGGGCATCGCGCTCGGCGGTCGCCCGCGCGTCGGCGCGAGCCTCTGCGATCGCGCGCTCGGCGTCGCGCGTCGCCTGGTCGGCCTCCGCGCGCAGGGCGCTGACCTCGCGCTGGCGCGCGGCGACAGCGGCGTCGAGCTGGGCGCGCGCCGCACGCTCGGCGGCGACGCGCTCGTCGAGGCGCTCGCGCGCCGCAGCGATCTCGTCGCGCGCGCGGCGGGCGGTCTCCTCGGCCTCGGTGCGCGCCCGTTCGAGATACGCGAGGCGGTCGGCGAGCTCGCGCGACTCGCGCTGGCCGCCGCGAGCCGTCGCGGCGCTCTGTGCGCGCAGGCTCGCGAGCTCGTCGCGTGCCTCGGCGGCCGCCTGCTCCGCCGCTGTGCGGGCGGAGCGCTCGGCGCGCAGGCGCGCCTCGAGGCCCGCCATCGCCTGGCGGCGCTGCTCGCCGGCGCGCTCGGCCCCCTCTCGCTGCCGGCGCTCCTCGCCCAGCAGCCCGGGTCCGGGCGGCGGAGGCTGCGGCGGCCTCGGCTCTGGCGCCTCCTGCACGGGCGGCCTCTGCGCGCGGGCCGCGGTCGCGCCCGGCCGCGGCAGGTCGACGATGCCGCGGGTCGTCTCGAATGCGTACGCGAGGTGCACGTCGTCGAGCTGCGCCGCCGGCACGGAGAACGCGGCCCGCCACGAAGGCGGGTCGGGACCGGCGAGCGGCGCGGCGTCGTCGGGCCCGGGCAGCGCCGCGACGCGCCGCGTGCGCCTGCCGTCGTCGAGCAGCAGCAGCGGCGGCGCGAGCCGCTCGCGCGTCTGCGCACGCCAGCGTCCGGAGATCCGTAGCAGCACCGTGCCGGAGCCCGCGACGACGCGCTCGAAGCGCTCGACCTCGAATTCCGGTGAGGAGCTCAAGATCGCTCGCAGTCTAAGGGCCCGTGCAGCCCGGACCCCAGGTCTGCGAGCGCCGCGACGGCGAGCGAGAGAACCTGCTGCGCCGGGACATCGGCCTCGAGCACGCGGATGCGCTGCGGATCGCCGGCCGCGAGCTCGTCGTAGGCCGCGGCGATCGCACAGAAGAACGCCTCGGCCTCGCGCTCCAACCGGTCGGGTGGCACGCCGCGCTCGCGCTGGCGTGCGCGCGCGATGGCGGGATCGACGCGCAGCAGCAGGGTGCGGTCCGGCTGCAGCCCGCCGGTCGCAAACGCGTTGAGGGCGGCGATCGGCTCGACGCCGAGACCGCGACCGGCGCCCTGGTAGGCCAGCGACGAGTCGACGAAGCGATCGAGCAGCACCCACGTGCCGCCGGCGAGCAGTGGCGCCAGCAGCTCGTCGACGAGCTGGGCGCGCGCAGCCGCGTACAGCAGCGCCTCGGCGCGCAGATCGCAGCGCAGCCCGGGGTCCTTCACCAGCTCGCGGATGCGCTCTGACAGCGCGACCCCGCCCGGCTCGCGCAGCAGCCGCACCGGACGGTCGCGGGCCAGCTCGGCGCGCAGCGACATCGCGAGCGTCGACTTGCCGGCCCCGTCGAGTCCCTCGATCGTGATCAGCCGGCCGCGCACGCCCGCGACGGTACCGTTCTGCGGCGATGCTGCCCGGGACCGAGGGCCACCCCCACGCACGCGCCGTGCTCGCGGCCGCGCTGCCGCCCGCGGGCTCGCCGAGCCACGCGTACCTCTTCTGCGGTCCCGCCGGCAGCGGCAAGCGCACGGTCGCGCGCGCCTTTGCGGTCGCGCTGCTGACCGATGGGGCGAGCGATCCCGCCGGCGCGGCGGCGCGCGTGGAGCACGGGGTGCACCCGGACCTCACGTGGGTGGCGCCGGCGAGCGCTGCCGGAATCCTCCGCGGCGACGTCGACGAGGCCATCGTCGCCGGCGCGGCGCGCACGCCGTTCGAGTCTTCGCGGCGCGTGTTCGTGATCGAGGACGCCGACGAGCTCAACGACTCGGCCGCCGCCCGCATGCTCAAGACGCTGGAGGAGCCGCCGTCCTTCGCGCACCTGATCCTGCTGACGAGCCGTCCGGGCGAGGTGCTGCCGACGATCGCAAGTCGCTGTCAGCCCGTGCGCTTCGACGCGCCCGGGGTTGACGAGATCGCCGCGCGCCTGGAGCGCCAGGGCGTCGCGCCGGAGCCCGCGCAGGCCTGTGCGCGCCTCGGGCTCGGCGACGGCGCCCGCGCGCTGGCGCTCGCGCTCGGCGACGGGCCGGCGCTGCGCTCCGGCGCCGAGGCCGTCGCGCGCGGAGCGCTGCGGGGCGAGTCGGCGGGCCGGCCGTGGATGGTGCTGTGGGAGCAGGCGCGCGCCGCGGCCTCCCAGGCCGCCGCGCAGGTCGACGCCGTGCTGGACGGCGAGCTTGCGTACGCGATCTCCAAGGATCACGGCCGCATGCGGCGCGAGGCCGGCGAGCGTGCCAAGCGCGCCGCGCGCCGCGCGCAGACGGCGGCGCTCGATCGCGGCCTGGCGCTCGTCGGGCTGTGGCTGCGCGACGTGGCATGCGTCGTCGACGGCGCGCCCGAGCTCGTGCACAACTCAGACCGCTTGGCCGAGCTGGGCGAGGACGCCGCGCGGGGCGCGCCCGCGACCGCGCTGCGCACGGGCCAGGAGCTCGTCGACGACACGCGCGCGGCGCTCGCGCTGAACCCCAACGAGGAGCTCGCCCTCGATGCGCTCGGCTCGCGGCTCGCGCGGGCGCTGAGCTCCCAGTGACTCGCGGGTCGTGCGGGTTTGCCAGGTTCTTCACTCGATCCTGGCGCTGAGCAGGCAGAACGTGTGTCATGGGGCGCCGCCTGGGGCAGGTCGCCGTGCCGTTCATGGTGCTCGGCATCGTCGCGTTCGTCAGCGTGCGCCATGCCGGTGACGTCGGCGCGGCGATCACCGCGGTGCCGCTGTGGGCGTTCGCGCTCGCGATCACGCTGCACGTCCTGACGCTGATCCTGCGCTCCGAGGCGTGGGGGCTGTCGATCGCGGCCGTCGAGGGGCGGCCGCTGCCGCGCCGCATCGTGCACCGCGCGAACGCCGCGGCGTTTCTCGCCGGCACCGCGCAGAGCCAGGCGGCGCTGCCCGCTCGCGTGGCGATGCTGCGGCGGCTGGCCGGCGACGGCGCACCGCGGCCGGGCCAGATCGTCGTCGCGGATGTGCCGATCTTCGCGATCGAGCTGCTGCTGACCTCAGCGCTGCTCGTCGCCGGCGTGCTGGGCGGCATCGGGCCGTGGTGGACGGCGCCGGCCGCGGTCGCGCTCGCGCTCGCCGTGCTCGCCGCGCTGATCTTCCTGCGCCGCCGCTATGAGCACCGCCCGATCGCGCGCGGCCTTGCGGTGCTCGCCGATCGCCGCCGCCGCGGCCCGCTGTTCGTGCTCGCCGGCGGTGTCTGCGCGGCGACCGTCGCGCGCGTGTGGCTGCTGCTGACCGTCTGCGGGCTGCCGCACGGGCTGGGCGAGGTCGGCTGGCTGTTCGCCGCGCTCGGCGCCTTCGGGCTGCTGCCGACGGGGCCGGGCGCGCCGGCCGGCGCGACGCTCGCGACGCTCGGCACGACCGACGTCGGCGCGGCGGTCGCCGCCGGCCTCGTGCTCAGCGCGACGTCGATCGCAGCCGTGTTCATCTACGGCTGCTGCGTGACCGTCGGCTCGAAACGCAAGCGGCCCGAGGTCCGGCTCGCGCCCGCGGAGTTCGAAGGCGCGGAGGCGTAGGGCGAGTCACTAGCGTGGCGGGGCGATGGCCCGGGTCCTCGTCGCTCCCGACTCCTTCAAGGGCACGTTCGCCGCGACGACCGTCGCCGACGCCCTCGCCCGCGGCCTGCAGGCGTCCGGCTGGGAGGCCGACCGCTGCCCGGTGGCGGACGGCGGCGAGGGCACGATGGAGCTGCTCGCCGGCGCGTTCCGGGCGCGGCTCGTGGCCGTCACGGCCAGCGACCCACTGGGCCGCCCGGTCGACTGTCAGATCGCGATCGCCAAAGACACGGCGATCGTCGAGATGGCGCAGGCCTCGGGCCTCGCACGCGTCGCCGAGCACGAGCGTGATGCCTGGGCCGCGTCCACCCGCGGCACCGGCGAGCTGATCCTCGCCGCGGTCGCGCAGGGCGCGAGCGAGATCCTCGTGGCCGTCGGCGGCAGCGCCACGACCGATGGCGGACAGGGCGCGATCGAAGCGATCCGCGCCGGCGGCGGGCTGGGCGCTGCGCGGCTGGTGGTGCTGTGCGACGTCGAGTGCGCCTTCGAGGACGCCGCGCGCTTCTTCGGCCCGCAGAAGGGCGCCGACCGCGCGACGGTGACGCGCCTGGCGCGGCGACTGGACCTGCTTGCGCGAACGCTGCCGAAGGACCCCCGCGGGATGCGCGCGACGGGCGCCGCCGGCGGACTGTCCGGCGGCCTGTGGGCGGCGTTTGACGCCGAGCTGCGCGCGGGCGCGCCGGCGGTGCTCGATGCCCTGGGCGTCGACGAGCGCATGCGCGCGGCACAGCTCGTCGTCGCCGGCGAGGGCTGCCTCGACGGCCAGAGCTTCGGCGGCAAGGTCGTCGGCGAGCTCGTCCGCCGGGCGCGGGCGGCGGGCGTGCCGATCCACGTCGTCGCCGGAACGAGCAGGCTGGCCGAGGACGACCGGGCGCGGGCGGGGCTCGCGGGCGTCCGGACGGCGTCGACGCTCGACGAGATCGAGGCGGCCGCCCGCGCGCTCGGCGCCGCCGCGGCGAGCGCGTCCAGCTGACCGTTTCGCTCGAGGCCAGGGGCTATCGTGTGCCCATGTCACTCGAACGCGCGATCGCGCCAGATCCCCACGACCTGCTGCCCGAGGCTCCCTCGTTCACCGTCGACAGCGAGGACATGCAGGACGGCCAACCGCTGCCCACGCGCTGCGCCCATCCGAGCTGCGAGGGCGACAACGTCTCGCCGCACCTGCGCTGGTCGGGCTTTCCCGAAGACACGAAGGGCTTCGCGGTCTCTTGCTTGGACCCCGACGCCCCGACCGGCAGCGGCTTCTGGCACTGGATGGCCTTCAACCTGCCCGCGGACGTGACCGAGCTCTCGCGCGGAGCCAGCGGCGCGCTCCCGGAGGGCGCGGTCGAGGTGCGAAACGACTTCGGCGTGCACGGCTACGCCGGCGCGGCGCCGCCCGCCGGCGACCGCCGGCACCGCTACGTCTTCACCGTCTACGCGCTCGACGCCGAGGGCCTGGAGATCGACGAGAACGCGACGGCGGCCTACGTCGGCTTCAACCTCACGTTCCATACGCTGGCGCGGGCGGCGATCCGCCCGACGTTCGCCATGCAGTAGCTCCTGACGGTCCGGGCAGGCCCGGACCCTACGCGGAGATCGGCGCGTCCTTCGCCTCGAGCACGCCGATCAGCGCATCGCAGACGCGGTCCGCCGTCGCCTCGGTGGCGTTCGGCCCCATCAGGCCGATGCGCCACATCGCAGGCGCGCCCGGCAGCCCGCCGCCGATCTCGATGCCGTGCTCGGTCAGCAGCTCGGCCGCGACCGACTTGCCGTCGACGCCGCCGGGCACCTTGATGGCGCTGAGCTGCGGAAGCTGGTGCTCGGGCTCGGCGAGGAGGTCCATGCCCGCGTCTCGAACGCGCTGCTGCAGATGGGTGCCGGCCGCGACGTGGCGCGCGCAGCGCTCGTCGACGCCCTCCGTGAGCGTCTCGCGCAGGACCTCGTAGAGCGCGTAGATGTGCAGGATCGGCGCGGTGTGGTGATACGCCGCCGGCCGGCCGACCCAGTACTTGCGCAGCAGATCGAAGTCGAACGAGAACGGGACGGGCGTGGCGCGCACCTCGAAGCGCTCGATGGCGGCCTCGGAGACCGCGACCGGCGACATGCCGGGAGCCGATCCGACGCATTTCTGCGTGCACGAGTAAGCGTAGTCGACACCCCAGCCGCCGACATCGATCGTCGTTCCGCCGAGCGTCGTGACGCAGTCGGCCATCAGAAGCGTGCCCGGCCGGTCCTTGAGGGCCTCGCCGAGGACGGCGAGCGGGTGCAGGCTGCCGGTCGACGTCTCGCCGTGGACGACTGCCAGCAGCGCGGTCTCGGGATGCGCGTCGAGCGCCTCGAGCAGGCGCTCGTTGGGGACGTGCACGCCCCAGTCCTCGACCACCTCGACGACCTCGCAGCCCGCGCGCCGGGCGATCTCGATCAGGCGCCGGCCGAAGTAGCCCGATGCGCCCACGACGACCGTGTCGCCGGGCTCGGTGAGGTTCAGCAGTCCCGTCTCCATTCCCGTCGTCCCGGTCGCCTGCAACGGCAGCACGAGGCCCTCGGGCGCCTTGTAGACGAGGCGCAGCATGCGCACGACCTCGGAGATGATCTCGTGCAGCTCGGGGTCCATGTGACCGAGCATCGGGCGCTGCATCGCGGCGAGCGCAGCGGGATCGACGTTCGTCGGGCCGGGGCCGCAGAGCAGGCGTTCGGAGGGTGCCAGAGGGGGCGATGCTGATGGGGTCATGCCCGCACCGTGGCAGAGGGAGACCGTTCTCGTCAACCACCACGCACAGCGAGAGGCGAGGCGTGCCCCGGCGGGAGCGTCGCAGCGAGAACCTCCAACACGCCAGGCTCGAAGCGAGCGCTTGCCTCGAACGCCTTCGATAGGTTCACTCAGTTCCTTCGATCCTTCGATGAGAGGCTGTTCATGGCGCCAGCAGGCCGACTTCACCGCAGCGAGCTCTGCGTCCCGGGCAGCAGCCTGCGCATGCTCGAGAAGGCTCCGGCGGCCGGCGCCGACTACGTCATGCTCGATCTCGAGGACGCCGTTGCTCCCAACGACAAGGTGCAGGCGCGCATCAACGTCATCGCCGCGCTGCAGGAGCAGGACTGGGGCGACACGTTCATCTCGCTGCGCATCAACGGGCTCGATACGCACTGGTGCTACCGCGACGTCGTCGATGTCGTCGAGGCCGCCGGCGAGCGCCTGCACACGATCCTCATCCCGAAGGTCTCCTGCGCCGCCGACGTCCACCTGATCGCGACGCTCCTGACGCAGATCGAGGACGGCCGCGGGCAGGCCGAGCGCCTGGGCATCTCCGTGCTGATCGAGACCGCCGCCGGAATGTTCAACGTCGACGAGGTCGCCCGCGCCTGCCCCGATCGCATGGAGGCGATGGTCTTCGGCGTCGCCGACTACTCGGCCTCGATCCAGAGCCACACCGCCACGATCGGCGGCTCGGAGCACGGCTACTCCGTTCTCACCGACCCCGACGACGACGGCAACCGCGAGCGTCACTGGGGCGACCAGTGGCACTACCCGCTGGCCCGGATCGCCGTCGCATGCCGCGCGAACGGGCTGCGCCCGATCGACGGCCCGTTCGGCGACTTCAACGATCCCGAGGGCTACAGGACGACCGCGCGCCGCGCGGCGATCATGGGCTATGAGGGCAAGTGGGCGATCCACCCCTCGCAGGTCGAGCTCGCGCGCGAGGTCTTCACGCCGAGCGAGAAGCTGCAGACGCGTACGCGCCGCATCATCGAGGCGATGGGGGAGGCCGCGAAGCAGGGCAAGGGCGCCGTCTCGCTCGACGGCCGCCTGATCGACGCTGCCTCGCTGCGTCAGGCCGAGCACCTGCTGGGCAAGATCGAGCAGATCGAGGCTCGCGAGGCGACCCGCCCGGCACCCGCCGCTGTCTGAGCGGCGCCCTCGGCCATCGACGCGCGTCTCGAGGGTGGCGGGGGCGCGCCCGCCGCTAGCATGCCGGGCGTTGCCGACGTAGCTCAGCTGGTAGAGCACTTCACTCGTAATGAAGGGGTCCGCGGTTCGAGTCCGCGCGTCGGCTCTGCAAGA
>Ga0136610_1000567_pt1 | contig 11304 bp, 10 predicted proteins | sample AntDrymUQ1342206_2_FD_104804 | JGI IMG/M metagenome (GOLD analysis project Ga0136610, IMG submission 104804) | Polar desert sand microbial communities from Dry Valleys, Antarctica - metaG UQ134 (22.06) | ecosystem: Environmental > Terrestrial > Soil > Desert | place: Antarctica: Dry Valley...
ACCTGCTCCTCGACGAGATCAACCACACCCCACCCCGGCTACCCGGCGACCGCCGACCCATCACCTACACAACACGTGATCAACATTAAGCAATGAGCGCGTAGCCACTTCCGGAGGTCTGAGTCTGGAAGCTGCTGTTCGACCCGACCCGGTTCCCCGAGTGGTGGACCGGTGGACCGGTGTGCAGACCGTGCGCAACGACGCCGCGGACGGCTACACAACGTGGATGCAGGGCGATCCGGACTTCCCCCTGGCCGCAGCAGCTGCGTGGCGACGCGTCAGTCGACCAAGACAGCCTCTCCATCACCGATCTCAGCTGGATCGGATCCGTAGATCGGTCCATCGTGCGAGGAGGTCAGGACATTCGGCTGCGCCCGTCGAGGAGGTCCTGAGGACAAGCTCCTGCTTGTCTGCGACGGTCAACGTGAGCGTTTCCGACTCGCCGATCGTGGTGACGCTTGCCGTGCCGATGTCCTGACCGTCGGCCGTGGCCTGGAAGGTGACGGCGGGTACCGGGTCGGCCGTTCCCGCCAGCTGCACCGTCACCTCGATGGTGCGGTACTTCCTCGCGAGCTTGAAGGCCCACTCCATTGCCGGCCCGCATACGTTCCGCACTACGAGAGGAGCGGATCGATCAGCGCCGCCGCTTGGCGCGGCCCGGGACGGCGTCGCCAGGTCGCCACTCGCGAGGAAGTCGCTGACGGTGAGCGGCGCGGTCGCCGTCGGGCTCGGGACGAGCTCGTCGGTGCGGGTCGGAGCGGACGTGCTCGGCGCCACCGGCGTTGTTGGCGCGGTCGAGGCCGCACCGTTTGCCGCCGGGTTCGGGTCGTTGCCTGCGGCGACGCCCGGTGCCGGCACGAGTTGCAACAGTCCGACCACGGCGAGCGTCCCCACGAGCCCGAAGAACATTCGCCCGTGCAGTCGGGGGTCTTTCCGGAGCAGGGCACCGGCGGCCAGCACGACCGTGAAGCCGATGACTGCGATCGTGGCCATGTCGAAGACGACATCCATACGGGCACCCCCTGGCCACGGGAGTCGCGGCCATCGCAGCGGCTGTCGGAATTTCGGGAACCTGGCGTTCTCCGACGAGATGTTCGGCGCAGGGCAGGATTCTGTTACCACCGTCATGGCGCTCCGGGCGCGCAGTGACCGAATCGCCCGATTCATGACGCTCGTGATCCTCGTATGCCAGCAGTAACGATCCCTCGACCTACTGCGATGATCCAGCATCGTGCAGTCGACGTCGGGGTAAGGGAGCTTTCGGGCTCCGGCCTCCCGCAGGTGGGCATGGCGGTCGGGATCTTGAGGAGGAGCTTGCCTGTGTACGTCTCCCGCTACTACGCACTCGTCGTGGTCGACATCGAGAACTGGGGCGGCCAGCCCGGCGCGGCCCAGGCGCGTATGCAGGCCGCGCTGCGGCTGATCCTCGAGCGGGCCATGGTGTCCGTAGGCATCGGGAGCGCTGGGGTCCGCAGCACCTCACGGGGCGACGGGATGATCATCGCGCTTTCCACCGAGGTGTCGAAGGAGCTCGTCACCGTTCCGTTGGTGAAGGCGCTGAATCGCGAGCTGCGGATCTACGACGACGAGTGTCCGCCCGACGAGGTCATGCGGCTGCGGGTCGCGCTGCACGCGGGTGACGTCCACGACGGCGGCACCGAGTGGGCAGGCGAGGCCGTGGTCACCGCGTGCCGGCTCGTGGACTCCGACGTGCTGCACCGCGTGCTCACAGCAGCCGACACCGCGGTTCTAGCCGTGATCGTCTCGGGATCGTGGTACGACGCGGTGCTGCGCGCGGGATGGGCAGTCTCGACCGGCTACGACCACGTCCGACCCGCGGTGAAGGACTACGCGGGGGACGCCTGGATCCGTGTCCCCGGGAAGGCCCGCCCGCCGGGTCTGCTGCCGTCCGACACCGCGTCGGAACCACCGCCCCCGCCGTCAGCCGCGGGGGTCGGCGCGGCCCGAAGCATCTCATTCACGAACAACGGCACGCACGTCGGCGACAACGTCGCAGGCAACAAAAACACCGGCCGAGCCGACGGAGTGACCTTCCGATGAGCAACGACCCGGCGCGGCCCCGGCCCGACGCCCGCGGCCAGAACCAGCACGGACAGAGCGCAGGTGCCTCGGCCGGTCCGGATGGTCCCGCTGTGGCGGCTCCGGGCCAGACTGCACCCGGGGGCGCGCCGCAGGGCGGTGCCGGTCAGGGACCTGCCGGTCAGGGCCTGGGGCAACCGGCACCGGCCGCCCCGGTGCCCGCCGCGCAGAGTCCCGGTGGTCAGCGGCCGGCGGGCCCTGACCAAGCCGGTGCCGGTTCGCCTCCGGACCCGAGTACTCCGGCCGGCCAGCCGCGCGGCGGTGTGGCCCAGGTCGTCGGCAAGCTGGGCCAGCGGGGCACACCCGGCGAGCAGGAGGAGCTGGACCGCGCCCGAGCCGAGTTCGACGTCTCGGGCACCATGACCGGCGACAACGTCGGCGGCGACAAGAGCACGACCGTCTACCAACTGTTCCAGGGGCAGGGTTCCGCGACCTTCCGCGCCTATTGCCTCACGCCGGAGGATCTGGAGCAGCCGTTCGTCCCCAGCGCAGTCCTGACCGGGCTGGGCACTGCCGTGCAGTCCCATCGGATCGTCCTGGTCCGGGGGAGGGCGGGCGCGGGAAAAGTGGCGGCCCTGCTGCACACCTATGGTGAGCTGCCCCCGGCCGGTGTTCCCGTCGTCCGGCTCGCGCCGGACACCGACCTCACCGTCCTGTCCCTGGACAACCTGCCGGAGAACGCCGCCCTCATCCTTCCGGACCTCACCGTAGGTGATGCCTCGCACCTTGACGGCTTCACGATCGATCATCTGTCCAGCGAGTTGGAACGGCGCCGGTGCCGGCTCGGCATCACCGTCGACACCGACGTCACGGTTGCGGCGTCGGCGAAGCTGGCCGTCGTCGAGCTCAGTGAGCGTCCGAGTCCGCGGGCCGTCTTCGAGAGGCATCTCGCGACGCTGCTCACCTCGTCACCGATGGCGCGCGCCGCGCTGCTCGCCGACCCCGAGGTGCGGCAGCTGCTCGAGGACCGCCTCGACGGGGACACCACGCTCGAGCAGGCTGCGCGGCTTGCTGCGGTGCTCGCCGGCCAGAAGGACGCCCCCGCCGCGGCCGCCGCGGCCGTCCGCGCGCTCACCGACCGGCACGACGTCGAGGACTGCCATCGATGGTTCCGCGACCTGCCGGGACTGCGCGCCCAGTGCATGGCAATCTCCCTCGCAGTGCTCAATGGGCTGGGGCGCGAGCAGGTCTCCAGCGCCGCCGACGAGCTCGAGGAGCTGATCGCCCCGAAACCCGACCCCAGCACCGCACAGGCATCGCCGGTGAACCCTTTCGCCGCCGCCGGGACGTCGCTGTCGATGCTTCGGGCGAGGACAGCACCCGGCACGACGTCGATCTCGACGGGCGACCTACCCGTCAGCACGATGTCGTACGAGAGCCGTAACTACCCACGGTGGGTGCTCCGCCACGTCTGGCAGGAGCACGATGCCGCCCGGTCCGCGATCGTGCAGTGGCTGGAGCGGCTCGGCAGGGACGACAACCGCAGCGTACGCATCCGCACCGCGACTGCGGTGGGGATGCTGGCGGTCGAGTCCTTCACCTTCGTGTACCCGCAGATCATCGCCCGGTGGGCGTGGGACGAGCAGTCGGCAATCCGTGACGGCGCAGCGCTGGCCATCGGGCCGCCTGCGGCCGACTCGCGGCTGAGCACCACGGTGACCGATCTCGTCGACCAGTGGAGCCGCGATGGCGACAGCCCGCTCCTGCAGGCGACCGCGGCCAGGGTGCACGGTGGCAGCGCCGGGCTGACCAGGCCCAGCATCTCCCTGCGCAAGCTGACCGCGCTGGCCGATGTCGACAACAGCGACGTCGCCGTCGCCGTGGCGAAGAGCCTCGGCGATCTGGTGACAGAGGGCACGAACGCTCTCGCCGGCCGCGTACTTGCCGAGGTCGGCAGGTGGATCGCGACGGGGGACCGCCAGGTGCGCATCGCCGGGCGGGTCGCCTTCCTCTGGCTCACGTACCTGCGCGGGGCCCCCCGCGCGCTGGCGGCCGAGACCGGCGACAAGCAGTTCTCGATGCCGACCCTGCTGGTGCTGGCCCGGCACAACCCAGCCCTGGCGGGTCCGCTCGCGGCACTCTGGTCGGAATGCCTCAAGGCGTCTGACTCCTACCCCTGGATCCACGAGTCGCTGGACGGCTGGGCGGATGCCGTCGAGCCGGACCTCACGGCGCGTGCCCAGTTCGTGGACCTGTTGCGGCGTAGTTCGATCGACCCGCGCACCAACCTGATCATCTCCCGCCAAGTCGGCCGCTGGCGCGGCGCAGGCGGAGCGGCTCCCAAGACCTCCGATGCCCTGCTGACACCCGTGACTGGAGTGACGACGTATGCCTGAATCGGCCCCCATCATCCTCGACAAGATCGTCAGCGGGATGCTCGGCTCAGTGCCCCGGCCGACGCCCAGCGCGGCGTACGTCCTGAGCTACAGCAGCGGCGAACTGCGGCTGTTCACCCGCGCCCCGTCCATGAGCGACCGGATGGGCAGCAAGTACTGCTTCATCGTCGATGCGTCCGAGCGGCACACCAGCGGGACACTGTCGATCCCCACTCGGGGGGACATCTACTTCTTCCAGGTCGAGTTCGAGGCGTCCTGGTACGTCAGCGATCCCGCCGCGGTGGTCCGCCGCAACGCCACCCATGGTGACGAGCTGATCAGCTCCTACCTCAGCAACGCGATGTGGCGCTTGGGTCGCAACCACCCCCCGAACGACGCGCAGGGTGCCGAGGACGAGATCCTGCAGTCCCTGCACGCGCCGTGGGATCTCGGCAACGGGATCACGCTGACGGGCATCTCCACGCGCGTCGTGCTCGACCAGCGGCAGTCGGGCTCCGTCGCCGAGATCGACGCTGACGCTCACACGGGCATCCTCGAGAAGAACCGGTTCACGCGGCTGCGCGCTCGACTCGACGACGGAGACCAGTCGTTCGTGCTGGAGCACCTGTCGCAACACCCGGGCGACACGGGCTCGGTCCTACAGATGCTGGCCGCGACCAGGGAACGCAACGAGCAGACCAGGCTTGCGCTCTTCGACCGGCTGGTGAGCCAGGGCTACATCCAGGACGCCGACATCGGCCCGCTGCGTGACATGATCCTCGGCGGCTCGTCCACGCCGGCTCTAACCGCAGGCGGCGGACCCGTCCAGCACATGATCACCCCGATTGGGCCGTTGGCGACCGCTGCCGGACCGGCGCAGTCGATACCGGCGGCCTCGGTCGCCGCATCGTGGCCCGACCCCGACGCGCCCACCACGGCTGTAGCCGGTCCACGCACGCCCGAGTACGAGGACGTCGACCCGGCAGCCGGCCCGGCCACCGCTGCCGCCCCTGCCGCATCGGGCAACGTGACGAACTGGAAGCCGGTCGGCCAGGCGAGGCCCGCCCGGGGCCCCGAATGACCCGACACACCGGCCGCGGTCGAACGGCCGGGCTGGACCCACAGCTGGTGCAGCTGGCCTACGCACTATTCACCGTCGTCGCGCTGACGTTGCTGGTCGTCGTGTGGGTCACGACGCGACTGTCCAGTTGGATCGTGCTTGCGATGCTGGCCGTCGGCGTCATGGCGGCCCTGGTCGTCGCGGCAGGTGGCAGGCTTGGTGGTCGAGTCACCGTCCACAGCGCGGTCACGTCCGGCACGGGACACCGACGCTTGCCCGCACCGCCCGTGGACCACGTGAACGGCCAGACGGTCGCCGAGCAGCCGGCCGATGGGGAGCGGCGGATCCCCGGTCCGCACTCGCCCGCCCGTGGCCGGGCGGAGGCCAATCTCAGCGGGGGCCCCCGGCACCACGACCATGGCGGATCGCGGCTGCCGGGCGGCGGCTCGCGGCCTGTCCAGCCCGCTCAGCCCGCGCGCGACATGGGCGTGCAGCTCGTGACCGCAGCTTCGCCCAGCGGCCCCGAACCGCAGGTCGTCTTGACGGCACATCTTGTGGCGTTCGACGGCGGCACGACCGCGGGCCCTATGCCATGGCGGCTGTCGGGCAGGCCCGCCCAGTCCGGCATCGCCGCCGACTCGGCCTGCATCGGTGACCTGGACGTTCGCGCGGCGTCGGTAGTGGGCCCCGGACACCGGTGCGAGGAGCCCGCCGTGGAGCGCCAGGACGCTTACGGGATCGCCCGAACCCATTCGGGCAGCCACCTAGTCGTTGCCGTCGCTGACGGGCTGTCTAGCAGCCCGTTCTCGGAGTTGGGCGCGCGAGTGGCGGTCTCGACGGCCACCCGGACGCTGTGCCAGCACCTCGACGGCGGCGCCGACCCGGAGACGGTGGTGGCCGAGACCCTGTTCGTGGACGTCTCGGGCGCGATGATCGGCACGGGAGAGGCCCGGGGGATCGACCGGGGCGCGCTGGGCAGCCTGCTCGTCGTGGCCGTGGTGCCGACCGCTCCCCTGCACGATGGCTCCCGGAGGGTGTGGACCGCGCAGGTCGGTGATGTCTCGCTCTGGATCCACGGCCCACTCGGTTGGGACCGTCACACCGGCGTGACCAAGTCGGGCATGGATCGCAACGCCGTCGACGCCGCGTTGCCGTTCGACGCGAAGAAGGCGGTGACGACGGTCGTCACCGTGCCACCGGGTGCCGGCATCGCAGTCATGACCGATGGGCTCGGCGACGTGCTCGGCGACGTCTCGGGTGCGGTCGACTACTTCGCGCGGCGCTGGGCCACTCCTCCGCACCCGGCGGCGTTCGTCGCCGACCTGTGCGTCGACGCCCGCGGGCAGACCGACGACCGAACCGCCGTCGTCGTGTGGTGCCGGCCGGACACCCGCCGCACAGGGACGCAGCCGTGAACAGCTGGTCGGACTCGCCGTTCCCACCTGTGCAGCAGTTGTCCGGGCTCGCAATCGACACGACACTGCACGAGAACGGCGGACAGTGCCGTCGGGTCACCACGCTGACCAGCCATCCTGGCTGGATCTACAAGGAGTACCGGGTCGAGCCCACCGGAGCCGAGATCGAGCGGCTCGATCAGCTGATTCACCACCCGCGAACGCTCGGGCCTGCGGACCTGCGCCTGGTGGACGGCAACACGAGCTGGCCTGCGACCAGGGTGGTGCACGGCGGCCGCACGACCGGCGTGTGCCTTCCCATCGCGCCACCCGAGTTCTCGCGCGTCGTCACGATGAACTCGGGGAAGCGGACGATCACGCTGCAGGTCGACCTGCTGGCCCTACCCGAGGCGGATCAGCTGCGGCGCGACATCCCTGGGCAGTCGCTGGCAGCGCGGGTCGCGGTGTGCGCGTCGCTGGCCGAGGTAGGCGCCTTGCTCGAGCGCCACGGGTTGGTCTACCTCGACTGGTCGTTCGCGAATGCGTTCTGGAGCCCGGTCGGGCTGGTCGCCTACGTGATCGACGTCGACGGCTGCTCGTTCGGGGCGCGGCCCCAGATCCAGAGCCATAACTGGGACGACCCGCTGGTGCCCCAGCACACACTGGCCGACAACTGCGTCGACCGCTACCGCGTCGCACTGCTGGTGGCGCGTTGCCTGACTGCGCAGCGCGGGCAAGGCGTCGTCGACCACGTCCGGCGGCTGGGCGACGTCGATCCTGCGCTGACCGCCGTCCGTGATCTCCTGCTGACGGCACTAACGGCGAGCAGGACCGAGGACCGTCCAGCGGTGTCCAGGCTCTCGGCCGCCTTCGCAGGCGTCGCCACCGGGCTGTCCGGCGACAGTGGACCGCTCCCGCTCACGCCCGATTCATCCAAGACGAAAGGCGCGGGCGTGAAGGGTTGGCGGACGATCGACCGCACGAAGTCGGGTACCACCCAGCCTGTGCCCGGCCGCAGGCCGGCCGGCACCGGCCCGCGCCGGCGCCTGCCGACCACGCCGGTCAACCCCACGACCACCAGCAGCACCCCGGTCAACCGCACGCCGACGATCCCGCTGGGAGCCACGGGGCAGGTCACGGGTTCCGGGACCGTCGGACGGCCATTTCCGCCGCCGCCCGTCCAGTCGTCGAACGGCCTCACTGTGGCGCAGGCGTTCATAGTCTTCGTCTGTGCCCTCGCTCTACTACTGTTCGTCCTATTCTTCATCCTCTGAGGGAGAAATCACGAAAATGTCCAGCCCGTACCAGACGAAAGTCAATTGCCTGCCGACCTACATCCTCATCGACACGTCGAGCTCGATGCGACCAGTCGAGGCGATCTTGAACGAGACCCTGGAGTATCTATACGACGAACTGATCATGAGTCCGCGGATCTCCGACTTCGCGCACATCTCGCTGATCAGCTTCAACACCCAGACGCACGTCGTACTGGAGATGACCGGCATCCAGCAGATCACCGCGCTGCCCCAGATGGAGTGCAACGGCGTCACCAACTTCACCGAGGCATTCCGGGCGCTGCGCGCGCGCATCGAGCAGGACGTCCCGAAGCTGGACGCGGAAGGCCGGGCGGTCCTGCGCCCGGTCGCCTTCGTGCTGACTGACGGCCAGCCGACCGACGACGAGGGCCGGATCACCCAGAGCTGGCGCGAGGAGTACCGGCGACTTGTCGATCCGGGCTGGCGGCGGCACCCCAACGTCGTGCCGTTCGGCTTCGGCGGCGCAACGGCCGACGTCCTGAAGGAGATGTCGACGATCGACGGCTTCGCGTTCCTTGCACAGGACTCCGGCAACAGCGAATCGCTGCGCAAGATCTTCGCAACGCTGCTCAACACGCTGGTCGCTTCCGCCCAGCACAACCAGCTCCAGTTGCCGACCGAGGTCGACGGCTTCGTCCGGGTGTCGCAGGACATCATCGAATGAGCGTCGAACCCGCCGACACCGCCCAGCAGGAGGCCGCCGTTGCCCGGCGGGCCGCCGAGTTGCTGCGGCGCACCAGCGCGGAGGCCGAGCGCGCCGACACGAAGGCGTCCATACTGCTGGCAGGCATGCTCGCCGTTGCTGGCGGTATCTCGGCTTTGCTCTCAGCCGCGAAGTGGAACCCGTTCACTCAGCCCGTCTGGGTGCAGGTCGGGTGGTGGGTCGCCGTGCTAGGGACCATGACTGCCCTCGCGGCCCTCGGCCGGGCGGTCTACCCGCGCAGCCACCGCCCTGACCCGGGCCGGACCATCGTCGGTTATTTCGGCGATGTCATCCGTTTCAGGACCGTAGACGCACTCGCGGCGGCGTTGTGCAACGATCCGGACGAGAAGGTGGTGGTGGACCAGGTCTGGCAGCTCAGTTATCTCGTCGACGCCAAGTACCGGTTGATCAGGCTGGCCATCCGCGCGTTGCTGATGTCGATCGTCCTGTTGCTGATCGTCATGGTCGGCGCGCTGGTGCCGTGATGAGCCCAGCGATGAGCGACCTGCCCCTCTGCAGCAGCTGCCGTACCAAGCTGGAGGCCAGCGGCGGAAACTGCCCGCGGTGCGGCCAGATCGATCCAAGGATACCGCGAGTGCCATCGTTTCGGGTCCAGAGGGCTGTTGGATTCCGGCCATCGCTCGCAACGCTCCTCCTTTGCGGAGCTGCTGTGATGACGGTGGTCACCGTTTTCGTGCTGGTCTTCGCGATGGCACGGTCGGCCTCCAGTGTCGCGATCGGGCCCTCAGGACCCGGGCCGAAGAGCACCGCTCCGGTCGGTCCCGCCGGGATTACCGTATCGCCTCTCGACCAGCTCAACGCCCGCGCCGACCGTGATCAGCCCCAGGTCGAACAACTTGTGGGTTACTGGGTTCCCCAGGTGTCGTCGAAGATGCTGGGGACCGTGGACGCTGGGCGAGAGTACTCCTACGCCGACATCCTCGATAACCACGAGCAATGGGCGATGCACTACTCCCCGGTTCTCCTGCTCCGCTCCGGCGACTTCGGTAGCTTCAGCCTGAAGGGATACTGGGTCACGGTGGTCGGGAGCGGCTATGCCACGGCGGCGCAGGCCAACTCTTGGTGTGATGTGCAGGGCATTCCGGCCAATGATTGCTTTGCGAAACGCCTCTCCCGCTCGTCCTCGGCAGCGGGAAATACAGTGCACCGCTGACCGTTGCCTACGCACTCCACAGCAAAGATCGTCAGCGAACCAGTTCTGGTGTGGGGCTCGAATATAGGATTCTGGGCTTGGTGCGTCCTGAAGGCTGGATCAGACCAGCGGGTGGAAGTCCCGTCCCGGTACTAATTAGTTCACTAGTTTCTGGACTTCGAAGTGGTATTGTGAAATACTTGAGGCATGGCCAAGAAGGGTCGCCGGGCGACCAACGAGGAGCGGTTCGCCGCTATCCAGATGTACGATAACGGACTCACCGCCGATCGCATCGCGGAGATCCTGAACGTGGGTCGGTCCTCGGTCTTCGACTGGATCGCGAAGTATCGTGAGGGTGGGCTCGGGTCGATATCCACGAAATTCGCGTCCGGTCGCCCGACCGTGCTGGACGACAGCGAGATGGTCCGCCTCTACACCATGATCCATGGGAAGGATCCTCGGATCCACGGTTTCGGTATGGCATTGTGGACTCGCGCCTTGATCAGGGACTTGATCAAGAAATCGTTCGGCAAGGATGTCTCGCTGGTCACGGTGGGGCGGATACTCAAGAAAATCGGCATGTCGGCGCAGCGGCCGTTGTACCGGTCGTGGAAACAAGATCCGGCTCGGGTGGAGAAGTGGAAACGCGAGGAGTACCCGGCGATCAAGGCTCGCGCGGCGAAGGAGGGAGCAACGATCTTGTTCGTCGACGAGGCGTCGGTACGGACCGACTACCACGCCGGCACCACGTGGGCACCGGTGGGACAGACGCCGGTGGTGACCGGCTCAGCGGTACGCCAGGCGATCAAGATGGTCTCGGCGATCGGGCAGCGGGGAGAGTTGAGCTTCCAGGTCCATGAAGGGTCGATGAACGCCGAGCGGTTCATCGAGTTCCTCCAGAGTCTGGTCCATGATTTTGACACCCCCGTCTTTCTGGTGGTCGACGGCTCATCGGTCCACAAGGCGAAAATCGTCACGCAGTACGTCGCCAGCACCAAGGGAGGGCTGGAGCTGTTCTTCCTTCCGCCCTATTCTCCTGAGCTGAACCCCGACGAATGGGTCAACAAGAACGTCAAACACGACAGGATCGCCCGGGCAGTGCCGTTGACCCGAGACGACTTGAAGGTAGTAGAGGTCGAGGCCCTGGAGCGACTCAAGACATGCCCCGGAATCGTCCGCGGATTCTTCGGAGACCCGAAACTGGCCTACATCCGCGCATAATCCCTCACAAGAATGCAGTCCGGAAACCTTCGTTCTCCTTAG
>Ga0136610_1000569_pt1 | contig 11301 bp, 12 predicted proteins | sample AntDrymUQ1342206_2_FD_104804 | JGI IMG/M metagenome (GOLD analysis project Ga0136610, IMG submission 104804) | Polar desert sand microbial communities from Dry Valleys, Antarctica - metaG UQ134 (22.06) | ecosystem: Environmental > Terrestrial > Soil > Desert | place: Antarctica: Dry Valley...
CCGGCACCAACAGGAATCGGGCTTCGCTGCCACACGCCAGCTCACGCCTTACGGCGCTTCACTCTCGTTCGCGACCACCACGCACCTACGGCTTCCTTCAGACCCACCCTCACGGAAGCCTGCCGACGCCAAACGACGACGCCAGCCGGCCGCCCGGTCAATTCCGGGCCGCGCCCTTGCCTCATCAGTGTTGGGTTCCCCCTGTCAGGGCCCCAGGACAGGACTTCCACCTCCGATCTCAACGACATGCCCGACACACACGCCCGCCGCCGTCGGCGCCGCCAGCGACATCGTCGTCACGATGGTCGTCGACGGCGATCAGGTGCGCGCCGCGCTGCTCGGCCCCGACGGTGTCGCCGCCGGTGCCTCACCCGGCGTGTTGTGCGTCGACATGTCGACGATCGCCCCCGCGCAGACGCGGGCGATCGGCGCGGAGCTGGCCGGGTGCGAGCTGGGCCTGCTCGACGCGCCCGTGACGGGCTCCTCGCCCAAGGCGCAGGACGGGACCCTGACGATCATGGCCGGCGGCACGAGCGAGGACTTCGCTCGCGCCGAGCCGCTGCTGCGCATCATGGGCGAGCTCGTCGTGCACGTCGGCGAGCTCGGTCAGGGCGAGATGGTCAAGCTCATCAACAACGCGGTCGCGGCGGCCAACGCGGTGACGGTCGGCGAGGCGCTGCTCGTCGGGCAGCGCACCGGTGTCGACCTCGACGCGCTCGTGCGCGTGATGGCCAAGGGCTCCGGCGGCTCGGCGATGCTCGACCTGAAATCCTGGCCGATGCGCGACCACGACTACACGACGCTCTTCAAGCTCGAGCACATGCTCAAGGACGTGCGGCTGTGCCTCGAAGCGGGCCAGTCCGCCGGCGTCGCGTTCGCGGCGGCCTCGCGTGCACGCGACGTGCTGGTGGCGGCGCTCGGCCGCGGACACGGCGACGACGACTTCGCCGCGCTCGTCGAGGCGCTCGAGGGCTTCGCCGGCACACGCCTGAATTCCCGATGACGCTTCGCGCGGAGCTTGCGGTCACAAGCGAAACCAATGAATTAGCAGGGATGTTTGGGACTTTGGCACTTCCTGTGGCACAATGTCCGAGTTCCCGTCGTCCGGATCGAACGATTCTTCCGGGTACGACGGGTTTCGTTTCGTCCCGTCCCGTCGTCGTCTGGGTCCCATATGCCTATTGCGTTCAAGGAATGGGCGGTCACCGTCCGTGCGCTCGCCGAGGGCGAGCAACTGATCACCCTGCGAAAGGGTGGCATTCGCGAGAGCGACAAGCGCTTCCGCGTCGAGCACGACCGCTTCTTTCTGTACCCCACCTTTGATCACCAGCGCCACGACCTCGTGCGCGAGTCCCACGTGCCGGAGCTCTCGCGGGCGCTCGAGGAAGGCGTCTGGGCCGAAGGCGAGCCGCCGGTGCAGGCGCTCAGCGGGGATCTCGCCCACCCGATCCCGCAGCCCGACCGCGTGCGCATCCGCGCCTGGGCCGAGCTCGCCGGGCACTTCACGATCACCGACCCGCGCTGCGTCGACGCGCTGTCGCCGTTCTACGTCTGGAGCACGGACTACGCGGAGAAGCGCCTGGACTGGAAGCGCAAGCATCCGCTGCACGTCCTGCTGCTGCGCACGTATCGCATCCCGCGGCCCGTCACCGTGCGCGTGAAGGACGAGTACGGCGGTTGCCGCTCGTGGCTGGAGCTGCAGCGCGACCTGCCGTTCGAGGGCACCCCGGTGCTCTCCGACGACGAGTTCGAGCGCGCGGCCGAGGCGATCGGCGCGATCGCCGACGGCGGCGTTCCCGCGCTCGTCTAGTACACGCGGCACCGCGGCCACGCCTTGATCGACGCGCTCGGCTCCGCCGGGCGCGTCCTCGCCGTCGGCATCGGCGGCGGCGGTGACGTCGCCGGAGCGCTTGCCGTCGCCGAGCTGGCGCGGCTGCTGGGCACCCCGAGCGTCGTCGGCGGGCTGAGCTGGGAGCGCCGTCCGATCGATCCCGGCGCCGGGCCGCGGCGCATCGACGAGCTCGACGGCGCCCTGCGCCTCGGCGACGTCACCGCGCTCGCCGCGCCCGGCACGACGGGTCCCGGCGGCTTTGCGTTCGCCGAGTCGCACATGGCGCGCCACCTCCGCGAGCCCGTGCTGCTGCTGGACCCAAGCGGCGGCCCGGCCGCGATCGCCGGCGGCCTCGTCCACGCCGCGCGCGAGCTTCGCTGCGACGTCGTCGTCCTGCTCGACGTCGGCGGCGACGTGCTCGCGCACGGCGACGAGGCCGGGCTCGCCAGCCCGCTCGCCGACGCGGTCTGCCTCGCGGCGGCGCCGGCGCTCGCCGCCGCCGGCCTGCACCCGCTGCTGGCGGTCTTCGGCGCGGGCTGCGATGGCGAGCTGACGCCTGCGGAGGTGCTCGAGCGCGTCGCCGAGGTCGCGCGGGCAGGAGGCCACCTCGGCACCTGGGGACCCGGCCCCGGCGAGGTCGCACGGCTCGCGGCGGCGGTCGCGCAGGTCCCCACCGAGGCCAGCGCGATGGCGTTGCGCTGCGCGCGCGGCGACGTCGGGATGACGGCGATCCGCGGCGGCAGCCGGACCGTCGAGCTGACCCCCGCCGGCGGCCTCGTGTTCTTCTTCGATCCGCTGGTGGCGCTGCGCAGCGCGGCTCGCTGCGCCGCGTTCGTCGAGCATGCCGCGTCGCTGGCGCAGGCCGACGAGATCCTGCGCGGCCGCGGCATCTCGACGGAGCTGGGCTATGAGACCGAACGTGCCGCCGCTCGGCCCGGCGAACGGTAGTTTCACCTGCGTGGGGCGCACGCTCGTCGCATGCCTGGTCGCGGTCGCGGCCTGCTGCGGGTCTGTCGGATCCGCTGCAGCGGCGGTCGAGCCCTATCGCGCCAACGACTTCGGCGGCTTTCGCGACGTGCTTCCGCCGGGAGCCAACGGGCGCGCCAACCTCGTCGAGCTCGCCGCGTTTCTCGGCACGGGCAGGCGCCCGCCGCACAACGACGACCAGCGCACCCTCTACGAGCGCCTGCTCAGCGCGACCCCCGGGGTGACCGACGGCAACCTCGGGGAGCTCTTCAAGGACGCGAGCTTCGGCGTGGCGCCGGGCGACCAGGCGCGTGCGCACAGTCCGCGCGAGGGCCTGACGATCACGCGCGACAGCTCCTACGGAGTGCCCCACGTCTACGGCACGACGCGCGTCGCGGCGATGTTCGGGCTGGGCTACGTCGCCGCCGAGGACCGGCTGTTCTTCATCGACGTCCTGCGCCACAGCGGGCGCGCCCGGCTGAGCTCCTTCGCGGGCGGCGCGGCGGGCAACCGCGCGATGGACGAGGACCAGTGGCGCAAGGCGCCCTATACCGAAGCAGACCTGCAGCGCCAGGCCGACCGGCTCGGCGAGCTCTACGGCGAGGAGGGCCGCAAGCTGCAGTCCGACCTGGCCGCCTACGTCGCGGGCGTCAACGCGTACATCCACGAGGCGCGCCTGGACGTCACGAAGATGCCCGGCGAGTACGCGGCGATCGGCCGGCCGCTCGGGCCCGACCCGTGGAAGGTGACCGACGTCATCGCGACGGCGGGGCTCGTGGGCGCGATCTTCGGCAAGGGCGGCGGCAACGAGCTCGACCAGATGGAGCTGCGCCGCTCGTTCGTCGCCCGCTACGGCTCGCGGCGCGGCGTCCGGCTGTGGCGCGAGTGGGCCGCCTACGAGGATCCCGACGCGCCGACGACCGTTCGCCGCAGGCGCTTTCCCTACCAGACGCCGCCGCGCAGAGCTGCGCGCGACAGCCTCGCGATCGCCGATCGGGGATCGCTGCGGCGCACGCGCATCGTCGCATCGGCGAGCGGCTCGGGCACACGCCGCGCGCGCGGCGCAGGCGGGCCGCTGGACGGCCTGGTCGCGACCGCCGGGCGCGGGCGAGCGATGTCCAACGCGCTCGTCGTCTCGGGCGCGGAGTCGGCGAGCGGCCGTCGCTGGCGGTCTTCGGCCCGCAGACGGGTTACTTCTCGCCGCAGATCCTGATGGAGCAGGACGTCCACGCACCGGGCATCGACGCCCGCGGCGCGGCGTTCGCGGGCGTCAACCTCTACGTCCAGCTCGGCCGCGGGCGCGACTACGCGTTCAGTGCGACCTCCGCCGGCCAGGACATCATCGACACGTTCGCGCTCGAGCTCTGCGAGCCCGGCAGCGCGACGCCGACGCTCGCGTCCATGCACTACCGCTTCCGCGGCGCGTGCATCGCGATCGAGGTGCTCGAGCGCACGAACCGCTGGATGCCGACGCTCGCCGACGCGACGCCGCGCGGCGGCCACACGCTGCGCGCGGAGCGCACGAAGCTCGGGCTCGTCAGCGCCCGCGCGACGCTGCGCGGCAAGCCGGTCGTCTACGCCGCGCTGCGCTCCACCTCCATGCACGAGATCGACTCCGCGCTCGGCTTCTCGGACTTCAACGACCCGGCCAGGATGCGCGACGCCGCGGACTTCCAGCGTGCCGCGAGCAAGATCGGCTACACGTTCAACTGGCTCTACGCCGACGACCGCGACATCGCGTACTTCAACTCCGGCGACAACCCGCAGCGCGCGACTGGCGTCAGCGGTCAGCTGCCGGTGCGAGCGAAGCACGAATGGCGCGGCTTCGACCCCGACCGCCTCACCGCGGCGTACACGTCGTTCGCCAAGCACCCGCAGACGATCGGCGGCCAGCCGTACATCACGTCGTGGAACAACAAGCAGGCGCGCGGCTACGCCGGCGCCGACACGAACCTCTTCTCGTCGGTCTTTCGCTCGCAGATGCTCGATTCCGAGATCGAGGCGCGGATCGCCGGCGCGCGCACGATCACGCTCGCAGGCCTCGTCGAGGCGATGGGCGAGGCGGCCACGACCGACCTGCGCGCCGAGGCCGTGCTGCCGCTCGCGCTGGCGGTCATCGGCGCCCCGCGCGATCCGGCGCTCGGCGCGGCGGTGGCGAAGCTGCGCGAGTGGATCGCGGCCGGCTCGCACCGGCGCGACCGCGACGGCGACGGGCGCTACGAGCACGCAGAGGCGATCCGCATCCTCGACGCGTTCTGGCCGCTGTGGATGCGCACGCAGTTCGAGCCCTCGCTCGGCGGCGAGCTGTACGGCCGGCTCGTGGACGCCCACGAGCTCGACAACGCGCCCAACGACGACGGCTCGCATGTCGGCTCGGCTTACCAGACGGGGTGGTACGGCTACGCCGCCAAGGACCTGCGCCGCGTCCTTGGCCGCCCGGTCGCGGCGCCGTACGCCAAGCGCTACTGCGGCGCGGGCCGGCGATCGCGCTGCCGCGCGCTGCTGCGCGACGCGCTGGCGCGCGCGCTCGCAACCGATCCCGCGAGGCTGTACGCCGACGCCGCGTGCGCGAAGGCCGGCAGGCCCGGCGACCAGGCGTGCTTCGATGCGATCGCCTTTCGCTCGACCGGGGGCGTCACGCAGCCGATGATCGGCTGGCAGAACCGGCCGACGTACCAGCTGGCCGTCGAGGTGCAGGGGCACCGGCCGCGCGGCTGACGCGGGGGGGTGCCCGCGCCCCGGCGGCGAAGATCCCACGCAGATGTCCGCCTGGGTCGAGACCAGCTCGCGCAACTTCACCGCCCGCTATGACGAGGCCGACGCGGCGGACGTCCGTGGCGTGCTCGAGCTGCTGGAGCAGACGCGGACGCGGCTGGGAGCGATCTTTCCCGCGCTGCCGGGCGAGGTCAGCGTCGTCCTGCACACCAGCCGGCTGGAGCTCGACATCGCCCAGCCCTACCTACCGGTGATGCGCGCGCTGACGACGCCGGCCGCGCGGCGCTACCTGGCCGGCTGGGCGGGACGCGGCGCGCTGCACGTCCTGGCCCCGCGCCTGCTCGCCGGGCGCGCCGCGAACGTCGAGGGCTCGCGGGAGATGCTGGCGCTGACGCCGGCAGCGCTCTACGTGCAGCTCGTCGTCGCCGCCTGCAACCGCGACCTGCCGCCACCGTGGCATCCGCGCAGCACCGCTCGCGCGGCGCGCTGGGCATGGCTCTTCGCCGGCACCGCGCAGTGGTTCTCGGGCCAGACGGCGCTCGCACGCCCGGCGATCTCCAGGCGCCTGCGCGAGGGCGAGCGACCCGAGTTCCCGCCGGCGCTGCGCGATGCCGCGCTGCTTGGCGGCAGCGTCGTCGATCTCGTCGCCCGCGAGCAGGGCACGGCGGCAGCCGCGGCGCTCGCCTGCTCCCGGCTGCCCGCCGGCGGTGCGCGCCAAGCGCTGCTGGAGGCCTTCGACGGCCGCGCGATCGTGCACACCGAGGGAACGTGGCGCGCGCACCTGGCGCGGATGGCGGGTCGGTGACGTCGGCTCAGATCGCGCGCATGCGGTTGTTGCGCGCGTTGTGCTCGAGCTCCGCCATCCCGCGGTCCTATCGCCGTGACGACCGGTCGCCGGGTGCGTGTCAGCCGATGACGTCGGTCCCGATCCAGGCGATCAGCGCGACGATCGCGACCGCGAGCAGCAGCCCGCCGAGGACGCGCAGCGGCGGGGTCTCGAACACCTCGTCGCCCACGAGCTCGGCCTGCAGCAGCACCTCGCGCGCGGTCGCGTGACCGGATGCGGGGACCATCACGTCGCGCGGGCCCGCGGCGAGCATGTCGGGGACGTCGAACCCGCGCGTGCGCCGCAGCGTCGACGGCACGCCCTCCTCCAGCAGCATTCCCTGGATGAACTCGGCCTCGGTCTGGTTCATCGCGCCGATGACCCGCACGAGCGAGCCCTCGGCGTACTGCGGCTTGATCTTGCGCACGTGCTGTGCGAACGCGCTGGGCTCGCCCTCCTCGCCGTCGGATGCGAGCACGAGCGGCATGTTGCACTGCCGGCAGAAGCGCTCGTCGGCGTGGTGCGGCTCGTCGCAGCTCGGACAGACCAGTGGACCCGTCGTCACGTCACCTCGAGTTCGGCGTCGGAGATCCTGCCGTCGGCGATGAGGTACGAGCGTACCTCGGGCTCGGCGTTCTTCGAGACACCGACGATCAGCCACTCGACCCCGGGCCACAGCGCGGCGAAGTTCACATCGGTCTGCGACGGGTAGGGCGCCGAGCGGGTGTGCGAGTGGTAGATCGCGCCGAGATCCTCGCCGCCGTTCTCGATCCGGTCCATCAGGCGCATCAACGTCAACCCGTCGATCTCGAAGCGAAACGGGCTCGCCGAGAGGTTCTCCGTCGCGTGCACGGCGGTCGCCACCCCCACGCGGGAGGCGACGACCCCGCAACACTCGTTGGGCGTGTCGCGGAGGGCGTGCTCGACGATCTCGCCGAGCAGCGAGCGGGCGATCTGCACCCGGCCAGCTCAGGCCTTGATCTGCTTGGCCTCGTCGCGATCCTCGTCGCGGCCTGACATGCCGGCGATCGAGTCCTTGAACTCGCGCATGCCCTTGCCGAGCGACTTGCCGACCTCGGGCAGCTTCTTCGGACCGAGCACCACGAGCGCGATGACGAGCACGACGATCAGTTCCATGGGTCCGACGTTGAATGGCATGGTTTCGGGAGCTCCTTTGATTATCTGACGGTGACGGTCGCTTCCATGAAGCGATGGTAGATGCAGTAGTACCGATAGCGGCCGGGTTCGGAGAAGGTGACGGTCTTGCGCTCGCCGCGCTGCAGGCGCGCGGTGCCGAACTCGGCCGGGCCCTGCTCACCGGTGTTCTCGGCGGTGTGCGGCGCCTTGTCGCGGTTGACCCACGTCACGCTGGCGCCGGACGTGACCGTGATTGACTCGGGGGCGAACTTGAAGGAGGCGATGTTCACGGTCGCGCTGTCAGCTGCCGCCGGCTTGGAGTCGTCATCGCCGCCCTCGGCGCAGCCCGTCGCGAGCAGGCTCGCCGAGCAGCCGAGCAGCAGGAAGGCGGCGCGCGACGGCGTCATCACTTCGCGCCCGTCTCGAATGCGTTGGGGACGCGGTCGCGCTTGACGGTCTGACGCAGCACGACGAGATGCTGGGCCTCGTTGGCCATGATCGACGCGCCCGCCTGCAGCAGCTTCGCGTCGGCGAGCTTGCCCTGCGCGTCGTAGTACGCCGCGAGGGAGGCCATCTCGAGCTCGATCGCGAAGTTCGCGACGTCACCCTGGGACTTCAGGTCGTTCAGCCCCTCGATGTCCTTCGCCGACGGCGGCGCGGGAGGTGTGCCGCCGAGATCGGTCAGCGCGGTGATCAGCGCGTCGGCGTGCTCCGTCTCGTGATCGCGAAAGCGGAGTGCGACCTCTCCGAAGCCCTCTGACAGCAGCTTGCTGTCGATCGCGGCGCCGTAGACGAGAACCGCGGTGCGCTCCAGCGTGATCGCGCTCTTCAGGATGTCGGCGTCGTTGTCTGTGGCGGCGAACGCGTTGCGCACCGACAGCAGCAGCGGGATGCTCGACGCGGCGATCACGGCACCGGCGAGGCCCAGGCCCCTGCGGATCAGCTCGCGCCGGTCGCGTTCGAACTCGGCGATCTGCGCGGTGTCGGCCGCGCCGTCGGCGATCAGGATGCGCGCGCGGGGCACGAGTGGAGGGACCACTAGGCCGCCTTGCCGACGACGAAGGCGTCCGGCACCTGCTGCTCGCCGAGCGCGCCGAGCAGCACCGCGACGTGCTCGGCCTCGTTGGCGACGATCGCGGAGGCAGTCGCGCGCAGGTCGCCCTTGCCGAGCTTGGGCAGCGCGTCGATGTAGGCCGCGATCGCGGTGTTCTCGAGATCGACGGCGAACCTCAGCACATCCGTCTGGGACTTCAGCTGCGGAAAGTCATAGGAGGGCTTGGAGCGGTTGGGCCTGCCGCCGGCGTCCTTGATCGCGGTCGCCAGGCCGTCGGCGTGCTCCTGCTCGTGCTCGAGGAACTGCCGGCCGACCGCCAGCACCTCGCCCGTCAGCAGCATCGCGCCGGCCTTGTAGGCGGCGACCGCCATCAGCTCGAGGTCGAGCGCGGAGTTCAGGATCTCGACGTCTGCCGCGTCGGACTCGTCCGGACCCGTGGCCGGCGTATCCGTGTCGTCGCCGCCGCAGGCAGCGAGGAACATCGCCGAGCCACCGGCGACGCTCACACCTGACATGCGGAAGAAACGCCTGCGCGACAGCGGGTCGCGGAGGAACCGGTCCAAATCCATTTCAGCCTCCAGTCCGACGGCGAGATCTGAAACAGATAGCGGGCACGGGCGCCCGCCGGATCACCACCAGATGGTGGAGTCCATGTTCTCGATCTCCTCGATCGGCAGGTTGTAGAGGCCGGAGGACAGGTACTTCCAACCGTCGTCGCAGACGATGAACACGATGTTGCCCTCGTCGATCTCGTTGGCGATCCGCACCGCAACCCGGGCGATCGCGCCGGAGGACACGCCGGCGAAGATGCCCTCCTCGTTGAGCAGCTTGCGCGTCCACACGATCGCGTCGTGGTTGGAGACAAAGATCTTGCGGTCGAGCACGCTGAGATCGATGATCGGCGGGATGAAGCCGTCGTCGAGCGAGCGCAGCCCCTGCACGGGCTCGCCCTGCATCGGCTCGGCGGCGACGATCGTGCAGGACTCGCCGAGCTCCTCCTTGAAGCGGCGGCCGTTGCCCATCAGCGTGCCGCCGGTGCCGAGGCCGGCGACGAACGCCGTGATCTCGTCGAGCTCCTCGAGGATCTCCTTCGCCGTGCCGTTGTAGTGCGCGAGCGGGTTGGCCGGGTTGCCGTACTGATAGGGCATGTAGTACGTGTCGGTGTCCTGCGCGATCTCGTTGGCCATCGCGACGGCGCCGTTGGAGCCCTGGTCGCCCGCGCTGTAGACGATCTCGGCGCCGTACATCTTCAGCAGCTGGGTGCGCTCGGGGGTCACGTTGTCGGGCATGACGACCTTCAGCGGATAGCCCTTGCGCGAGCAGATCATCGCGAGGCTGATGCCGGTGTTGCCCGAGGTCGGCTCGAGGATCGTGTGCCCGGGCTTGATCAGGCCCTTCTCCTCGGCGTCCTCTATCAGCCCGCGCGCCACGCGGTCCTTGACCGAGCCGGTCGGGTTCGCGGACTCCATCTTCGCCCAGATGCGCACGCCCGGCTTGGGGCTCAGGCGCCTGAGCTCGATGAGCGGCGTGTTGCCGATCGCCTGCACGATGTCGCCGTAGCGACCCCCGCAGGGCCGGTTCTGGTACGTCGTCGCCATCCCGTCACGGAGTCTAGCCCTGCCCGTGCGCAGCGGCACTGCAGGTGCGCCATCTTGTCTTCGCTAGGGTCCGGCCGCTTGCCCGAGAGAGACGCATAGCCGTGGTGTTTCCGACGATCGAGTTCGCGATCTTCTTTCCGATCGTGCTTGCGTTGTCGTGGGCGCTGATGCGCCGCCAGTGGGCGTGGAAGCCGTTCATCCTGGCAGCGTCCTACGTCTTCTACAGCGCCGCGAACCCGCTGTTCTGCCTGCTGCTCGGCGCCATGACGCTCGCCAACCAGGGCGCGGCGAGGCTCGTGCACCGCACCGCCGACGAACGCCGCCGGCGCCAGATCGTCGCGGCGGCCGTCGTCGTCGACCTCGGCACGCTCGGGCTCTTCAAGTACTACGGGTTCTTCGTCGAGGAGGTCAACGGCGTCCTGAGCAGCGTCGGGCTCGGGCTGCCGCTGCCGCTCGCCGCGATCGCGCTGCCCGTCGGCATCAGCTTCATCGTCTTTCAGGCGATCTCCTACGTCGTCGACGTGCACCGGCGCCTGATCGAGCCGGCGAGCACGATCGACTTCGGGCTGTATCTCAGCTTCTTCCCGCACCTCGTCGCGGGGCCGATCGTGCGCGCGCGGGAGTTCATCCCGCAGCTCGCCACGCCGCGCGACCCCAGCAAGGTCGCCGTCGGCGCCGGCGTCTCGCTGATCGTCATCGGGCTCGTCAAGAAGGTCGCGATCGCCGACTACCTCGCCCGCGAGGTCGTCGATCCCGTCTTCGGCGTTCCGCAGGCGTACTCCGCCCCGGACGTCGCGCTCGCCGCCTACGCCTACGCCGTGCAGATCTTCTGCGACTTCTCCGGCTACACCGACATCGCGATCGGCCTGGCGCTGCTGATGGGCTTCGTCTTTCCGCAGAACTTCGACCGGCCCTACCGCGCGCGGACCTTCCGCGAGTTCTGGCGGCGCTGGCACATGACGCTGTCGCGCTTCCTGCGCGACTTCCTCTACATCCCGCTGGGCGGCAACCGCGGGGGGAAGTTCAAGACCGCGCGCAACCTCATGATCACGATGGTTCTCGGCGGGCTGTGGCACGGCGCGGCGTGGGGCTTCGTCCTGTGGGGCGCGATCCACGGTGGCGCGCTCGTCGCCGAGAACGTCTTCCGCGAGCGCCTGCGCTGGTCGCCGCCCGG
>Ga0136610_1000577_pt1 | contig 11256 bp, 9 predicted proteins | sample AntDrymUQ1342206_2_FD_104804 | JGI IMG/M metagenome (GOLD analysis project Ga0136610, IMG submission 104804) | Polar desert sand microbial communities from Dry Valleys, Antarctica - metaG UQ134 (22.06) | ecosystem: Environmental > Terrestrial > Soil > Desert | place: Antarctica: Dry Valley...
TCCACATCGTCGGGGTGGGCATCCTCGTCCTCCTCCAGCACGAGCAGATAGCCGAGGGTGTCCTCGCCGATGACGATCGGCGTCACGAGGCAGCCGTGCGCCAACGACGACCCCGGAACGGACGGGACCCGCAGGGGCCGCCGCTGTGCCTCCAGGGCGCCGAGCAATCGGTCGACGCTCGAATCGGAGCGGTCCCAGTTCAGGTCCGGCAACGTCCCGTCGCCGCCGGCATGGGCTCGCGCCCGAAACGCCGGGTCCATCAGGACGATCCGTTTTCCGACGAGCTCGGCAAAGACCCGAGTCAGTTCCCCCGGGTCCACCCCTTTGAGGGCCGTGTCGGCGAGCTGGTCGCAGACCGCGATGGTGCGTCGGTAGACCGAGTTCTGCCGCGACAGTCCAGTAAGGACTTCGACCAGCTCGGGTGTCGCCTGCGGACCGCCGTCGGGCGGTTGACCATGCTTGCGCGGCAATGGGCATGGCTGGATCACTGGCTGCGAACGCGCCCGCGCCCGGGTCACGATCGCTCTCCGAGCCCGGCTAGGCGCCGCAGGAGTTCGACGGCTGACTGCTGTGAACTCCGTGGTACCTGGACCAAGACCCCGGAGATCAGGCCACGCAGCTTCTCGATGAGCTCGACCGATGCCTCGATCACGTCGCCGGGCGGTGCTCCGGCACGAGGCAGCGCCCTCACGATGGCCGGCGGAATCGACGTCTCGGGCACCTCGTTGCGCAGGCGCTCCAGAGCTCGGAAGCCCTCGAACGGCGCTACCGAGGCGATCACCGGAATGTCGATGCCACGCGCGGGCAGAGCGGCGAGCAGCAGGGTTGCCTCATCCGCGTCGTGGATGGCGTCGGTGACCAGAAAGTCGGCACCGGCATGCGCCTTGGCCTCGGCGCGGTCGACTTCGCGGTCCAGGTCGGCTGCTGTGGTGCTGATCGACGCGCCGATCACGAAGTGGGTGCGCTCCCGAGTCGCCACACCCCGCCAGTCCTGGCCGTCGTTGAGACCACGCAGCGCGGCGATGAGCTGAACAGAATCCACATCCCAGGGTTGCGCCGCATCAGGATAGTCGCCGGCGATCCTAGGAGAGCCGGTGCGACAAACCACCATTCGGAGCCCCAGGGCATGGGCGCCAAGTAGGTCGGCCTGTAAAGCGGGCAAGGTCCGGTCGGCGGTCTCGGCTGGGAGCAGCACCTCTGCATCGACCCGTTCGTGCAGCACGACTGCAGCCGCGACCGGACCGACTCGTGGCGCTGGTGGTGCCGGCTCGGTGATCGCGAGCACCGTCGCCCCGGCGTTCTTCAACTCGCGGGCCTGATCGACGAAGTCGCCCACATCTGGCCCCTGAGGAGCGGCAAGCCCGGCGATGACCACGAACCCGGCTTCCTGTGGCCAGGCTGGCGGAGCGAGTGCGTTCTCGACGACGGGCGGCTCCGTCCTTGCCGGCTTCGGCCGCACCGGCGGCGAGGACTGCGGCCGGTGAGTGGACTCGAGTCCAGCCACTGCCTTCGCGACCGCCCGAGTATGGGCCGGCGTTGTGCCGCAACAACCTCCGACGATGCTGGCGCCGTTCCCAACGAACTCAGCTGCTGCCGCAGCGAAGTAGGAAGTGTTGTGTACGTAGCGGACCTGACGGCCTAAGCGTTGCGGCGTACCGGCATTGGGCTGTACTGAGATCGGCAGTTGGGATGAGGCTGCGAGCTCGGCGATCACGTCCTGCAGGGCCGCGGGTCCCACGGTGCAATTGGCACCGAGGGCCGCGAGGTCCAGCCGGTCCAGGACGGCGAGAACACCGGCCGGGTCCTCCCCGCGCAGTGTTGCGCCGTCATTGCCGAAGGTCATCTGCGCGACGATCGGCAGGTCGGTCTCCTCGAGCGCGACCTCGACTGCCTGCACGATCGAGTCGAGATCACCGAAGGTCTCCAACATCAGCAGATCGACCCAGTCGACCAGCCCCGCGATCTGCTCACGCAAGACCTCGGCCCGCATCCGCTGGGGCACCCGACTCACCGCCGTGGCACTGTTGGCCGGACCGACCGAGCCAGCGACCAGGACCGTGCGGTCGCTGTCCCTGGCTGCTTCCCGGGCCAGTCGGGCTCCGGCAATGTTGAGTTCGACGACGCTGTCTTCCAGGCCTACCCGGGACAAGCGCAATCGGTTCGCGTCGAAGGTGTTGGTCTGGATGATGTCGGCTCCCGCGGACACGTACGCGGCATGCAGATCACGGACCAGCCGCGGTTGGGTGACGTTTAGTTCGCACAATGAGCGATCCAGGGGAACGCCGGTGGAATGCAGCATCGTGCCCATGGCGCCGTCACACACCACGATCTGCTCGGTGAAGCGGCGCCGCAACCGGGACCGCGAGTCCTCCGAGAGCATCCTCCACCCCCAGATCCGGGTTGCCTCGAAGTATGAGCCTAGGACGCGCCGGAGCTGTTGCCCCCTCGTTACCGCGAGGCTACGCTTCGATTTCCGACGTGAGACAGACCGGTCTATATAAGGAGCGCGCCGACAGATGACCGAATACGATCCGAAAACTGCCACCGGAATCCCTACCGAGCCGGTCGGTTCCCTTCCGCGTCCGGCCAAGCTGCAGGAGGCGTACGCGGGCTACGACGCCGGTACGACCAGCAAAGAAGAACTGGAGGCCCTCCAGGAGGAATCCGTCCAGGAGTGCCTCGACCGCGGCGCCGCCACCGGAGCCCCGATCATCTCCGACGGTGAGCAGCGTTGGTCGAGCTTCGCGACCTATCCGATCACCGACACCTTGGCCGGAACCGGGCTCGTCGACACCCTCTCCGGCGAGGGCGGTCAGTTCTTCGCCATTTTCGCCGACGGTCACGGACGCCAGCTCCCCCGCCTGACGCACGGCCCCTTCAAGTACAAGCACTATGCGGTGGAGACGCTGCAGAAATCGCTGGGGATGACCAGTACCCCCCTCAAGCAGGCCGTCATCGCGCCGTCCATGCTCGCCCTCCTCTACCCGCTCAAGGACGAGATCTCCGACTACTCCCGTGACCAGTTCGAAGCGGATGTCTGCGACGAAACCGAAAAGGACATCCGGCAGGCCTTTGAGGCTGGTGCCGCTCGCGTTTCGATCGACTTCACCGAGGGACGTCTGGCGACTCGGGCCGACCCGCGCAACCCGTGGACCGGGGCCGGCCTGCTGCCGCACTTCATCGAGTTGAACAACAACGTCCTCGGCCGGTTCTCGGCCGAGGAGCGGGCCAAGATCGGCATCCACACCTGCCCCGGTGGCGACCGGGACTCAGTGCACAGCGCGGACGTCCCCTACAACGACCTGCTGCCGAGCATGTTCAAGATCAATGCTGGGTACTTCCTGATCCAGCTCGCCAGCGAGCGGGACAAGGCCACGGTGCACAAGACGATCGGTGAGAACATCCGTGGCGATGCCGACGGCGTGACCCAGATGGCGTACATCGGCGTGATCAACCCGGGCAACCCGCGGGTCGAGTCGGCCGAGGAAGTCTGCGATCACCTGGTCGCTGCGGCCAACCACATCGACAAGCAGCAACTGGGTTCGACCGACGACTGTGGATTCTCACCGTTCAGCATCGACGAGAAGCCGAACCACGGCTCACCGGACTACGCGCGCGACGTGGCGTTCCAGAAGATCACGAACCGGGTGAAGGGCACCCAGATGGCCGCTGAGAAGCTGGGTATCTCCTAAGCCCTACTGCTGAATGCGGAACTACGGCACCGCGGTATCAGATCCCGATGTTGATACCGCGGTGTTGTAGAACCAGGGTCGCCATCTCCTTGGCCCGCATGGCCGCCTGGGCGTCACCTTCCAGGGCCGAGATGATCGAGCCCTTCATCAGGATGTGCCACTGCCTGGCAAAGGAGTCGGTTTCGGGAATCCCGGCCTCGGCGGCCAGTTCCCTGAGGAAGCCGCGGATGTTCTCCAGGTTCGCGACGGTGGCCACCCGCACCGGATTGGTGACGTCGGTGTATTCGAGCAGGACCTGGATGAACGTGCAGCCTTCGAACTCCTCGGTCTGGAACCAATCATTGAAGACGTCGAAGATCGCGAGCAGCCTTGCGGCCGGGTCGGTCTCACGTCGGACGACCTCGGCGGCCAGCCACTCGCGAGTCCAGAGCTGCTCCCGACGCTCTAGGAAGGCGAGGACAAGGTCTTCTTTGGAGGGGAAGTGCCGGTACAGCGTCATCTTGGCCACGGCCGCCCTCGCCACGACCGCGTCCACACCGACCGTGCGGGTGCCGCCACGGCTGAACAGTTCGTAGGCCGCGCGCATCGTGCGCTCACGGCCGCCATCGGCGAGCACCGGCTGGTCCGTACCTTGACGCTGCTTCGTTGTCACGTAGTCACCAACTGTTTCGACCCCATGGATATCGACGTTCATCGGAGCTGGGGCTCACGCCGACCACATGAGTGTCGCAGACAGCCCTGCCGTAACTGGTCGAAGCGGACGCAAACGGACCTAGGATCTGGGCGAACCTGATGCGAATACCCGGACAGGAGTGCCCCGATGTCCTGTGACCCCGCCACCTGGACGCTGACTCAACGGGTGACCACCGAGAGCGGTCAGATCGCCTGGGACGTCCTGGGCGAGGGTCCCCCGGTGGTACTCGTGCACGGTACGCCCGGCCGATCGGTGCTGTGGCGAAATGTCGCTCCTGTGCTTGCGGAGCGGTTCACGGTCTACGCCTTGGACCTGCTCGGGTTCGGCCAGTCCGAACGATTTGTGGAGCAGAAACTGTCCGTCCGCGTACATGGCGCGGTGCTGGCCGAACTCGTACGGGAGTGGGGCTTGAACGAACCGGCTCTCGTCGGACATGACATCGGCGGGGCAGCCGTCCTGCGGGCGCACCTGCTGGAGGGAACTCCGGCACGCAAGATCGCCTTGGTCGACGCGGTGGTGTTGCGACCCTGGATCACCGCGACCACCCAACACATCAAGGCGCACTTCGATGTCTACGCCACCATGCCGACGCACATCTTCCGGGAGGTCGTCGCCGCGCACCTGCGCACGGCCACCGAGATCCCGATGGATGCGCAGGTATTCGCCGCCTACTTCGATCAGTGGGAGGGCGATCTCGGGCACCGACTGTGGCTGCGCAATGTCCGGGGGTTCGACGAGCAGGACACGGCCGACTTCGATCCGCTGCTAGAGCGCATGACGACGCCGACCCGCATTGTCTGGGGTGAGCGCGATCGCTGGCTGCCGGTCGAGGTCAGTGCCGTGCTCCAGGCCCGACTGCCCGATGCAGATCGCATCGTCATTGCCGGTGCAGGGCACTTCTCCCCTGAGGACCAGCCGACAGAAGTCGCCCGGGCGCTAGCCGAGTTCGTCTAAGACAAGCTCAGCCGAGCCCAGCCGCGCTGCGCAGCACGTCGGCGCGGTCGGTGTTCTCCCAGGTGAAGTCGACGTCGTCGCGGCCGAAGTGCCCGTAGGCCGACGTCGCGCTGTAGATCGGACGGTGCAGTTTCAGATAGTCGCGGAAAGCAGCCGGACGCAGGTCGAAGTGCTCGTCGACCAGTTCGCGGATCACCCTCTTGGACACCTTCTCGGTCCCGAAGGTCTCCACCAGCAGCGACAGCGGCCGAGCGACTCCGATTGCATAGGCGACCTGCACCTCGGCCCGATCGGCCAGCCCCGCGGCCACGATGTTCTTGGCGACGTACCGAGCGGCGTAGGCGGCCGATCGGTCCACCTTGGACGGATCCTTTCCGGAGAAAGCGCCGCCGCCGTGCCGGGCGAACCCGCCGTAGGTGTCAACGATGATCTTGCGGCCGGTCAGACCGGCGTCGCCGACCGGGCCGCCGATGACGAACCGCCCGGTCGGATTCACATAGAAGTTCGCCCGGAGCGCTTGCGCGTCGTAGAGCTCGGCGGGGATCACCTTGACGACGACCTCGTTCCACAGTTCGTCGACCAGGTCGGCCTCGGAGTCTTCGTCGTGCTGGGTCGAGATGAGTACCTTCTCAACTGAAACCGGCACCCCGTCGACGTACCGGACGGTGACCTGGGTCTTGCCATCCGGGCGCAGATGCGGCAGAACGCCGTTCTTGCGCGCCTCGGCTAGTTGCCGGGCGAGCCTGTGCGCCAGAGCAATCGGCATGGGCATGAGTTCGGGTGTCTCGTTCGTGGCGTACCCGAACATCATTCCCTGGTCCCCAGCGCCGACCTGATCGAGCGCATCGGTGCTGGCTTCCGCGCGGGTCTCCCGAGCGGTGTCCACACCCTGGGCGATATCCGGGGACTGCTTGTCCAAGGCCACCAGCACTGCGACGTGGTCCGGGTCGAAGCCACAGGCGGCCGTGTAGCCGATCCGGCGCACGGTGTCACGCACGATGTCGGTGTACGGGATCTGTCCCGGCGTGGTGATCTCACCGGCGATCACAACCATGCCGGTGGTGACCATTGTTTCGCAGGCCACCCGGGAGTACGGGTCGAGCTCGAGTGCCGCATCCAGGATCGCATCCGAGATCGCGTCGGCCATCTTGTCGGGATGACCTTCGGTCACTGATTCCGACGTGAACATGAACTCGTTGTCTGCATGGGCCATGGTCTAGCTCTCCTCTGTCGCGGTGCTCGGCTGGCTTGCGGGTGAACCGGCGAGTTCTTGGCGTACGGCGGCAGCACCGGCGACCATCGCCTTGAGCTTGGCGCGGGCAACGGATGCGGGAAGGTGCCGAAGACCGCAGTCCGGATTGACCATGAGCCGATCCGGAGGAACTACCTCGAGGGCCTTGCGTATCCGGGCGGCCACGACCTCTTTGGTCTCTACCTCGTCGCTCTTCACGTCGACCACGCCAAGTCCGAGCCGCCGCTCCCAGGGAAAGCGCTTGAACAGGGACAGGTCGCCGTACCCCTTGCGAGCAAACTCCAGGACGAGGGTGCCGACGTCGGCTTCCAAGACAGCCGGGAAGAGGAAGTCGTAGTGCCCCTCCCAGGACGGGCGGGAGTAGCGGTTGCCGTAACAGACGTGCAAGGCCCAATCGGCCTGCACGCCCTTGGTCACGAGATTGATCGCCTCGATCGCCAGTCCGACATCGTCGGGGTAGCCAGCCAGGAACGGCTCGTCGATCTGCAACCGCGTGGCCCCAGCCGCCACCAACTCCCGGGCCTCGGCATTGAGCGCATGAGCAAGTGAGAGGACGAGGTCGCGGTGGTCATCGTACGCCGAGTTCCGGATCCGCTGGGACAGCGAGAACGGTCCGGTGAAGGAGAATTTGATCGGGCGGTCGGTCTGACTTCGGGTGAACACGAAGTCCTTGACGAGGCCCAGATCAGAGGTCTCACCGGTCACCAGCGGCTTGGGCACCTCTGCCTCGTAGTAGTCGTAGTAATAGGACTTGGTGCTGTCGGTGATGGACACACCGGGGATCCTCGCGAGCAGGTAGTCGATGTCGTTGTCGCGACGAAGCTCTCCGTCGGAGACGACATCGATGCCAGCCTGTTCCTGGTCCTTGATCGCCGCCTTGATCGCGACATCGTGGATCTCGTCGAGATGCGCCGGACTGATCCGGTGCAGGTAGAAGTCGGTCTTGAGCCGCTCCAGCCACTCCGGGACCGAGTAGGAACCGACCACGGTGGTCGCAAGCAGCGGCATTTTCGTATTCCTCGACTGCTCGGCAACGTCGGCCATCTCAGTCCCGGACCTGTGCGGTGAGGGTGACGATGTTCGTCCCGGCCCGGTGTGCGAAAGGGGCGTAGCCGACGTCAAACCCCTTGCGCCGCCCGATGTGTTGCAGCAGCGGACCATTCACCCAGTTGACGATCGATCCGTCGTATTTGCCCGGGCCAAGAAAGCCAGTGCGGTACTGGTGCGGATCGGTGACGAAGATGTCGTGACACTGCAGCCGGCCGTAGGGGTGCAGCAGCGGAAGGGTGTCGACGAAGCTGGCGATCGCTCCGTTGCTGACCTGCATCCGTACATCGCCGTGCCGCTCGAGCATCGGACGGAGCATTTCCCCATTGACCCCCGGTGCGATCTCGTACAGATCAAGCCCCGTCATTGGGACGTAGCGCTCCTCGAGCTTGACTGCATCCCAAACCTGCATCCAGAAGGCGGCAGCGCGGGCGACGTCGGGAAAGTAGGAGGACAGCGCGTCCACAAGAGACTCCGGCCCGAGGGAGAGCAGCTTGTCGATCGCACCGACCAGCTTGTCGGGCGCGATCCCGAACTCCTCGGCGACCCGCGCAGCGTCGGCCTTCGGCACGTACGCCCGGACCTCGGCGCGGTAGGTGTGCCCGCCGATCTGTGCGACATCTTCGGTGGGCAGATTGTCGTAGACGTTGGAGATGTAGACCAGGAAGACCTTGTAGCGCAGGAAGCCGAGCGCGGTCATCGGCGTTGTCGCATCAAGAGCGAACGAACTCACATGGGCGGCATGTTCTGCCACGTTCTTCCGGGCCAGCGCGAGAACGTGCTCGGAGTAGTCGCACATCATGTAGTGCAGCCGGCGGTAGTACTCGCTGCCGTGTTCGGCATCGAGCTTCGCGAACTCGTCGAGCCAGGTCTTGGCCTGGTTGCCATTGCCGACGCCGAGTTCGATGACGTACAGCTCGTCCGGCAGCGCGTTGTGTGACGCCAGGTCGTCCCAGACGGTGAACATCTCTCTGATGAGTTCGTGGACCCCAGCGATGTTGCGGGCGTCGCTCTCCCCGCCGGGGAGGGCCTGCTCGTAGAGCCGGCCGGTCGCCTTCTCCCAGACCCCCAGGAAGCGCCAATACAGCGAATTGAACTCCCAGATCCGGCTCGTGGTCCCCTCGGACCAGGCTTCGAGATAGACCCGCTCGAGGCCGTCCGGCTCGATACGGCCCGCAAGAACGTCGCGGACGACCTGGGCGAGATCGGAATCGACACAGCGCCGCAGGTCGACTGCGATCTCGAGTTTTTCACCATCGGGCTCGGCGCTGCGGCCGTTCCGCTTGGCGGGCGACAGGATCGGCCGTACGTCGATGACGTCCCGGAAGTTGTTCTTGTACTGCACCCAGTCACAGACCAATCGCAGTCTTGACAGGTCGAGGGAGTCCTCGCACAAGGCATCGACGATCGGCGACAGACACGCGGTCAGGTTCAGCGCCCTCGAGCCGCGTAGCTTCTTGGTAGGGCGAACCTCAACGAGCATGGTCATCCTCTCCAGTACTCATGTCCGAAGCACGTTCGCCGTACGCGGCGGGATGCCGGCGCGCTCGAGTAGTTCGGGTACGACCTGTTCCTGGCCGAAAGCCATGACATGTACGCCCGCGACGCCAGTAGTTTCCCGGAGAGCTTCCATGGTCTCGACACAGATCGACATCCCCTCCGCCGCAACCTGATCCGAGGGAACGCTGCGCAGCCGTCGCACGACGTCGTCGGGAATGTGGATTCCCGGAACCTTGGTCTGCATGAACTCCATTCCCCGTACCGTCTGGATCGGGCCGACGCCGGCGATGACGCCGCAGCGCTGCTCCAGACCCAGGTCAGTGACCTCGCCCATCCACCGGCTGAAGATGTCGAGGTCGAAGACGAACTGGGTCTGGACGAACTCCGCTCCGGCGGCGATCTTCTTGCCCATCCGCTGGGCACGAAAGCGCAGCGGCGGCGCGAAGGGGTTCTCGACCGCCCCGATCAGCCACTGTGGCGCAGGCTTGACCGGCTTGCCTGACAGGAGCCGGCCCTGATCGCGCATCAGCCGTGCAGTCCAGATGAGCTGGACGCTGTCCAGGTCGAAGACCGGCATTGCGTCCGGGTGGTCCCCGAACGTGGGGTGGTCGCCGGAGAGCATCAAGACGTTCGGGATGCCCACCGCGCCGGCCGAGATCAGATCCGATTGAAGCGCGATCCGGTTGCGGTCCCGGGTGGTCAGCTGCATGACCGGCTCGACGCCGCTACGCATCGCCAGAATGCTGCCCGCCCAGCTGGCCAGTCTGGTGTGCGAGCCCTGGTTGTCGGTGATGTTGGCTGCGTCCACCCAGCCACGGAGCAGGTCTGCCTTGCGCGCGATGGCGTCGCCGTCGGCACCGCGCGGCGGTCCGATCTCGGCGGTGACCGCGAACCGCCCGGACTCCAACGCGGCTCGCAGCCGGCCCTCCCCAGGCGGGCTCATTTCTGCGGTCCCCCGGCGGAGCGGCGCAGGTCGGTCAGGACGAGATGAGTACGGGTGAGCCCGTCGTCGGCGGTCCACAGATCGTCGTCGCGGCCCTGCCAGTAGTTGACCCAGGAACTCTTGCCCCACTCCCGATGATCCATCGGGCGCTGAAGCAACGTGAGGTCGGTGATTCTGCCTTCCTGATCGGCGCGCTCGTAGGCGGTGACCCACACGCACTGCTCGTCGGGGTAGACCTCGCATGTCCCGCTCGCGGAAACGCCGCCGCACGGGCCGTTGCGCAGCTGCTTGGGACAGGTCATCGGGCAGGCATAGCCAGTGGCCGGTAGCGCGCACTGCCCACACATCCGACAGCCGAACGCGCTGCCCTTGACCTGCTTCTCCGCTGCGGTGAAGTACGTGTAGAGGCGAGGGTGGCGTTCCAGAAAGCGGGCGATGAAGCGGGTCGCCGCGTTGGGCACCAGCAGGTAATGCAGTCGATACATCGCACGTGCCGACCACGAAGGCCTGGTCGGTCGGGGCCAGGCAGCCCCTTTGAGGCTCAGGCGCAGTCCTGCGTGGACAGTGGCCGCGCGACCGTTCCCCGCACGATGCCTCCTGAACCAGTGTCGATGACGGTCATGTGACCGAACACTCATCCTGTGCCGACATCCGGGTCTGCGATAGTCAGATTCGCCCACAAATTGAGCAGCATCGCGTTTGTGCCGACAGCACAATCCTACGCCGCGGCAGCTCACCCGTACGGCGTCAGGAGTTGGTCCACGGGGGCGAAGTCATCGGTCAGGACCAGGGGATCTGCGCCCAGAAAGTCCTCCAGTGCCTCCTGGCTGACCATCGACATCGGGGTGGCTCGATCGGTCAGACCGGCGCCGATTGCGACACGGTCCAACGGCTGCTCGGAGGCGAGGACGACAATGTTTCCGCCGCCCTCACCGGCGAGTTCTCCGGTGGGACTGATGATCAAGACATGGTCGAAGACCGAGGCCACGGTGGCGATCTCGGCCCGGGCGAAGTCCAGCGGAGCATGGTCGATGACATTGAGCGCATACAGACCGTCCGGTACGAGAACCCGCGCCACGTCCGCGACGGCTTCCCGGGTGGTCAGGTGCCAGGGCACGGCGACACCGCCGAATGCATCCCCGACGACAACATCGGCTGAGTCAGCAAGCGCCAA
>Ga0136610_1000581_pt1 | contig 11228 bp, 7 predicted proteins | sample AntDrymUQ1342206_2_FD_104804 | JGI IMG/M metagenome (GOLD analysis project Ga0136610, IMG submission 104804) | Polar desert sand microbial communities from Dry Valleys, Antarctica - metaG UQ134 (22.06) | ecosystem: Environmental > Terrestrial > Soil > Desert | place: Antarctica: Dry Valley...
ACCCAGACGAACGACCAGGCGCCCTCGTCGATGAGCCGCCCCCGGCGCCCGATCTCGAGACGCGCGGCACCGAGAAGTCCGCGCGATGCCTTGATCGGGCCGGCCGCGAAGAAGACACAGTCGCCCGGCTGGGCTCCCACGTGGTCGACGATGTGAGCGCGTTCCGCCTCTGACAGGTTCTTGGCGACCGGCCCACCCAGCTCACCGTCGGCACCGACGAGGACGTAGGCGAGCCCTCTGGCTCCCCGTTGCCGCGCCCAGTCCTGCCAGGCGTCGAGCTGCTTGCGGGGCTGGGAGGCGCCGCCGGGCATCACGACCGCACCGACGTACGGCGCTTGGAAGACGCGAAAGGCAGTGTCCTTGAAGAGGTCGGTGCACTCGACGAGCTCGAGACCCATGCGTAGGTCTGGCTTGTCGGTCCCGAAGCGGGTCATCGCCTCGGCGTACGTCATCCGCGGGACAGGAGTGAGCACCTCATGGCCGACGAGGCGCCACAGCGCGACCAGGATCTCCTCGCTGACAGCGATGACGTCGTCCTGGTCCACGAAGCTCATCTCGATGTCGAGCTGGGTGAACTCCGGCTGGCGGTCCGCGCGGAAGTCCTCGTCCCGGTAGCACCTGGCGATCTGGAAGTAGCGTTCGAGGCCGGCCACCATGAGGAGCTGCTTGAACAGCTGCGGCGACTGGGGCAGGGCGTACCACGAGCCCGGCTGCAACCGGGCCGGCACCAGGAAGTCCCTCGCACCCTCGGGGGTCGAACGAGTGAGCGTCGGAGTCTCCACCTCGACGAAGTCGTGTCCACCGAGGACGTCCCGGGCCACCTTGTTGACCTCACTTCGCAGCCGCAAGGCACCGGCCGGGCCAGACCTACGGAGGTCGAGGTAGCGGTACTTGAACCGCACCTCCTCGCTCACCGGAGTCATGTGGTGCTCCTCGACGGGGAACGGCAACGCAGCTGCTTCGCTGAGCACCTCTACCTCGTGGGCGATCACCTCGACCTCACCCGTCGCCAGCTGCGGGTTCGCGTTTCCCGGCGGTCGGGTGGCGACCTCGCCGACGACGCGCAGACAGAACTCGGAGCGCAACGGACGCGCGGTCTCCTCGTCGCGGATGACGACCTGCGCCACCCCGCTCGCGTCACGCAGGTCGATGAAGGCCACTCCCCCGTGGTCACGCCGCCGCGCCACCCAACCCGCGAGGGTGACGGACTGGCCGATGTGGTCGGCGCGGAGGGTGCCTGCGTCGTGGCTGCGGATCACGAGCCCTGCTCCTTCGAGGATGTGGTGGCGACGATGTGCGGGCGCAGGTCGGCGGCAGGGGGCCGCCAGGACGCGGCATCGGCCCCCTCCTGGTCGCCGCTGCGGATGTCCTTGACCTGATCACCGGAGCCGTCGGTCGACGGGAACCAGACGAACGGAATGCCACGCCGGTCGGCGTAGCGGATCTGCCTCCCGTACTTCAGCGCGGCCCCGGCCACCTCCGTCGCGATGCCGCGGGCGCGTAGCTGCCGCGCCACGGCGTCGCTCGCCGTCCGGGACTCCTCGTCGACAAGCGCGACGAGTACGGCGGAGGGCACTGTCCGGCTCCCGGTCAGCAGCCCCCGCTGGAACAACGGGACGAGAGTCCGCGAGATGCCGAAGGAGATCCCGACACCCGGGTAGGTGGTCGAGCCGTCGCTGACCAGGGCGTCATACCGTCCACCGCCCCCGACGGACTTCAAGAACTCGTAGCCTGTCATGAAGATCTCGAACACCGTGCCGGTGTAGTAGTCGAGCCCGCGGGCGATGCGCAGGTTGGCCTCGACGCTGAACTGCTCGCGCGTCGACGCGACGCAACCCTTGATGACGGCCGCCAGCTCGCCGAGACCGACCTCGAGGAGCTCGTGCTCCACACCGAGGGCACGTACCTTCTCGACGAAGGACGTGTCGGCCGTGCGGATCGCGGCGAGCTCGAGGCACTTGGCCGCCTGATCGTCGTTCATCCCCGCCTCCGACACCAGCATCGCGGCGACCGAGGTGGCGGGGAGCTTGTCGAGCTTGTCGATGACACGCATGGCCGCCGAGGGGTCTGGGGCTCCAAGTCCTCGGTAGAAACCCTCGATGAGCTTGCGGTTGTTGACCTGCATGCTCAGCGGTGGCAACGGGAGTGTCACCAGCGCCTCCGCCATCACCCGTGCCACCTCGATGTCGTGGTGGAAGGGCAGCTCGTCCTTGGCGACGATGTCGATGTCTGCCTGGGTGAACTCGCGGAACCGTCCCTCCTGCGGGCGCTCCCCCCGCCACGCCTTCTGGATCTGGTAGCGGCGGAAGGGGAACTCGAGCCTGCCCGAGTTCTCCAGCACGTAGCGGGCGAACGGCACGGTCAGGTCGAAGTGCAACCCGAGCTCCGAGTCCGACCTCTCCTCGTCGGCGCCTGCCTGGAGCCGCCGCAGCACGTAGATCTCCTTATCGATCTCTGCGCCCTTCGCGAGGCGGTCGAGAGGCTCCACGATCCGGGTCTCGAGACTGGCGAAGCCATGTAGCTCGAAGATCCTGCGCAGCTGGTCGATGACGGCGAGCTCGGCGGCTCGCTGTCCAGGCAGGAGCTCGGGGAAGCCACTCAGTGGCGTTGGCTTGCTCATGGCGTCAGCGGCCTTCGGCAGGGACGAGGTCGAGCAGGTAAGGGTTGGTGACGCGTTCGCGGCCGATCGTCGTCTGCGGCCCATGGCCGGGGAGGACCACGACGGCGTCATCGAGCGGCAGCACCTTCGCGGCGAGGCTGCGAAGCATCGACGGATGGTCGCCTCCGGGGAGGTCGGTGCGGCCGATGGAGCCGGCGAAGAGCAGGTCTCCCGCGAACATCACCTCGGGCGCCTCCGCGGAGCCGGTGTACGGCGACCGGAACGTCACGGAGCCGCGGGTGTGGCCGGGGGTGTGGTCGACGACGAAGCTCAGCCCCGCGAGCTCCACCGTCTCCCCGTCGGCCAGGTCGCACACCACGTCGGGCTCGGCGAACGAGTATTCGACCCCAAGCAGCAGGGCCGCGCTCTCGGGGGAGATACCGGCAGCCGGGTCGGTGAGCAGGTGGCGGTCGTCTGGGTGAATGTAGGCAGTGGCGTCATACGCACCGGCGATCGGGACGACGGAGAACACATGGTCGATGTGTCCGTGGGTCAGCAGTACGGCGCCCGGGCGCAGCCGATGCTCGCGGACCACCTCGGCGACACCGTGCCCGGCGTCCATCCCGGGGTCGACGATGACGCACTCCTCACCCGGACCCGACGCGACCAGGTAGCAGTTCGTCGCCCACGGTCCGGCCGGAAAGGCGGCGATGAGCACCAGCGTCCTCCTGCGGTCGGTTCTCTGCCGCAGCCTACCGATCGCCTCGTCGCGATGGCACAGCATGGTCACGATCCGCATGGGGTCGTGGTCCTGACGAGGCCGCCTCCTAGACTGAGCAACCGGTTCGACGCCTGAGGGCGTATCTGGAGGTCGGTGTGGTCAGCAGCAGGCAGCGCCAAAGGCAGCTGGCGCGGGAGAGATACGAGCGTCAGCAGACTCGTCGCCGGACCAGGGCCAAGCGTCAACGCGTCATCAGTATCGTGGTCGGGACGATCGTCGCGCTCATCGTCGTCGCAGCGCTCGGTTGGCTGGTCCTGCGCCTCGTGGACGAGGACGAGCAGCGCGAGCCCGTCGTGCCGACACCGGGCGACCCCTTCCGCACGGATCTCAGGACCCCCAGCAGCAACGTGCCGACGACGACGCCCGGTGAGCAGACCGGCTCCCTGACGAGTCCCGCGCCGACCGAGACTCCCCGATGACCGAGCCGCCAGACGCTCCGGGGACAGCCGACCCCGATGCACCGGTTCCGGTCGCCCCCACCCCACGACCCCCCACCCCACGACCCCCCACCCCGCAGCCGCCCGCTCCACAACCCCAAGCCCCCACCCCCGAAGTCTCGGCCAGCGAGCACGGCCGGGTCGGTTCCGACGGGACGGTCTACGTGACGACAAGCGCTGGGGAGCGAGTGGTAGGCCAGTGGCCTGAGGGTGATCCGACAGCTGCCCTGGCGTTCTATCGCTTGCGATATGACGGTCTGGTCGCCGAGGTCGACCTGCTGGCGAAGCGCATCGATGCAGGTGCGCTCTCACCCGAGGATGCGACCTCCCAGGCGGCGAGCGTCCGCGAGACTGTCACGAGCGCGCAGGCGGTCGGCGACCTGGACGCACTCGTGGCGCGACTCGACTCTCTGGCGCCCGCCATAGCCGAGCGGCGGCGGGCACGCAAGGCGGAGAAGGCCGCCAAGCTGGCCGAGGCCAAGAAGGTCAAGTCGACGCTCGTCGAGGAGGCTGAGCAGCTGGCACAGGGCAGCGACTGGCGATCGGGAGCGAACCGGATGCGGCAGCTGCTCGACCAGTGGAAGAGCCTTCCACGGCTGGACAAGCCGACGGACGACGCGCTCTGGCATCGATTCTCATCCGCTCGTACGACGTACACGCGCCAGCGCAAGCTGCACTTCTCCGCGCTGAACGAGAAGCGCGAGGCCGCCAAGGCGGTCAAGGAGAAGCTTGTCGTCGAGGCAGAGGCATGTGCGTCGTCCACCGACTGGAGCTCGACCGGGCGCATCTATCGCGACCTGATGACCAAGTGGAAGGCTGCCGGTGGAGCACACAAGGACGTGGACGACGCACTGTGGAAACGCTTCCGCGCGGCTCAGGACACGTTCTTCGGGGCCCGCGACGCTGCGAACTCCAAGCTCGACGAGGTGTTCGCCGCAAACGCAGAGGTGAAGCGCGCGCTGCTAGTCGAGGCGGAGAAGCTCCTGCCCGTCGACGACCCTCGCGTGGCACGTGACACGTTCCGGCAGCTGGCCGAGCGCTGGGACGCAGCCGGCAAGGCCCCGCGCGAGCAGATGAAGGCCCTCGAGGACCGGTTCAAGCACGTCGAGCAGGAAGTGAGAGGCGCCGAGGACGACCGCTGGCAGCGCAGCAACCCGGAGGGGCATGCCCGCGCGACCGACACCGTCGCCAAGCTCGAGGAGTCGCTCGCGTCACTCCAGGCCGATCTCGACAAGGCGGAGGCGGCCGGCAACACCAAGAAGGCGGCCGAGGCGAGGGCTGGAATCGAAGCCCGCCGGTCGTGGCTCGACCAGGCCCGCAAGTCCCTCACCGACTTCAGCCCCTGAGCCGACCCAACCGGTAGGCGTCCTCGGCCCCGACGAAGGCGCAAGAGCCGTCGGGCCCGCCCGACCCAGCTGTAGCGTCCTCGGCCGCCGCGGGTTACTGAGTGATGCGGTAGACGTCGAAGACTCCGTCGACGGTGCGCACGGCCTTGAGGACGTGGCCGAGGTGCGCCGGGTCTCCCATCTCGAACGTGAACTTGCTCTTGGCGATCCTGTCGCGGGTGGTGGTGACGGAGGCCGACAAGATGTTGACGTGGACGTCGGAGAGCACGCGGGTGATGTCGCTGAGCAACCGGGGACGGTCAAGGCCCTCGACCTGGATCGCTACAAGGAACATCGACTGGGCGGTGGGTGCCCACTCGACCTCGACCATCCGCCCGGGCTGCGAGACCAGACTCTTGATGTTCGTGCAGTCGCCACGGTGGACCGAGACACCGGATCCGCGGGTGACGAAGCCGACGATGCCGTCACCCGGAACCGGCGTACAGCAGCGCGCGAGCTTGATCAGCACGTCGGAAAGTCCCTTGACGACGACACCGGCGTCGCCGCGTGGCGACTGTTTGCGCCGCTCGCGTTCGCTCGTGATCGTGACGGCCTCGGCAGCCTCGTCGTCGGCGGCCGCCTCGCCACCGAAGATCTCGAGGATTCGCCGGACGACGTTCTGTGCGGTGGTGTTGCCCTCGCCGATGGCGGCATACAGGGCTGAGACGTCGTGGTGCCGGAGGTCGGTGGCGACAGTGGACAGCGTCTCGTGCGTGAGCATCCGCTGCAGCGGGAGACCTTCGCGTCGCATCAGGCGAGCGAGCGTCTCCTTGCCCTGCTCGATCGCCTCCTCGCGACGCTCCTTGGTGAAGAACTGCCTGATCTTGTTGCGGGCGCGAGGACTCTTGACGAAGGACAGCCAGTCCTGGCTGGGTCCAGCGCTCTGCGCCTTGGTCGTGAAGACCTCCACGACGTCGCCGTTGTCGAGCTGTGACTCGAGCGGGACGAGTCGACCGTTGACGCGCGCTCCGATGCAGCGGTGCCCGACCTCCGTGTGGATGGAGTACGCGAAGTCGACCGGTGTTGACTCCGCCGGGAGCCCGACGACCTCACCGCGCGGCGTGAAGACGTACACCTCGGTTGAGTTGATCTCGAACCGCAGCGACTCGAGGAACTCGCCCGGATCCTCGGTCTCCTTCTGCCAGTCCATCAGCTGGCGTACCCACGTCATGTCACCGGTGACACCACCGCCGGACACGGTGTTGGGCTTGTCGAGCCCAACCCGGCTGTCCTCCTTGTACTTCCAGTGCGCGGCGACGCCGTACTCGGCCCGGCGATGCATGCCGTAGGTGCGGATCTGCAGCTCGACGGGCCCGCCGCCTGGCCCCATCACGGTGGTGTGCAGGGACTGGTACATGTTGAACTTCGGCATCGCGACGAAGTCCTTGAACCGGCCAGGCAATGGGTTCCAGCGGCTATGCAGCACACCGAGTGCCGCATAGCAGTCGCGCAGGGAATGGGTCAGGACGCGGATTCCCACCAGGTCGTAGATGTCGGTGAACTCGCGGCCGCGCACGATCATCTTCTGGTAGATCGAGTAGTAGTGCTTCGGCCTGCCGGTCACCGTGGCCTTGATCTTGGCGGCGCGCAGGTCTCCTTGCACCTCGTCGATGACCCTGGCGAGGAACTCGTCGCGAGCCGGGGCTCTCTCCGCCACGAGTCTGACGATCTCGTCGTACACCTTCGGGTGCAGAGTCGCGAAGGCGAGATCCTCGAGCTCCCACTTGATGGTGCTCATGCCGAGCCGGTGAGCGAGCGGTGCGTAGATCTCGAGAGTCTCGGTGGCCTTGCGCTCCTGCGACTCCTGGCGCAGGAAGCGCAGGGTCCGCATGTTGTGGAGACGGTCGGCCAGCTTGATGACGAGGACGCGGATGTCCTTGCTCATCGCGACGATCATCTTGCGGATCGTCTCGGCCTGCGCCGAGTCGCCGTAACGCACGTTGTCGAGCTTGGTCACACCGTCGACGAGCGCGCCGACCTCGTCGCCGAAGTCACGTCGCAGCTGCTCGATGGTGTATGCCGTGTCCTCGACCGTGTCATGCAGCAGCGCGGCGCACAGGGTCGGCGGCGTCATGCCGAGCTCAGCCAGGATCGACGTCACCGCAAGCGGATGGGTGATGTAGGGATCCCCGCTGTTGCGCAGCTGGCCGCGGTGGTAGCTCTCGGCGACCTGGTACGCCTTCTCGATGATAGAGAGGTCGGCCTTGGGGTGCGTGTTGCGAACGACGCGGAAGAGCGGCTCGAGGACTGGGTCTGACGACTGGGCGCGCCCGATCCTTGCCAGCCGGGTGCGCATCCGGACCGGGGCAGGGACTGTCTCGGCGACGACCTGCTCGTCGGTCGCCTCGGCGAGTACCTCGTCAGCCACCCCACGCTCCTGACCGCTCATGCGCAAAGCACCAGTCTACGCGGGTGACGCCACGCCGGACGGCGACGCAGCCGGTTTGTGGCTGCGTCAGGTCGTGGTCAAAGCGCTGAGCCGACAGTCGCCGAGCTTCTCGCGTCCGGAAAGGAAGCCGAGCTCGATCAGGACGGCCACGGCGCTCACCACGCCGCCGCCACGCGTCACGAGCCTCATGGTCGCGTCGACGGTGCCGCCGGTGGCCAGCACGTCGTCGATGACCAGCACCCGGTCACCCTCCCTGAACGCGTCCTGGTGCACCTCCAGCGTCGCCTCGCCGTACTCGAGCAGGTATGACTGGCGATGCGTGGGGCCGGGGAGCTTGCCCGCCTTGCGGACGGGTACAAAGCCCACACCGAGAGCCAATGCCACTGGTGCGGCGAGGATGAATCCTCGAGCCTCGATGCCGACGACCTTGTCGACGTCCACGACTCCCTTCTCGTCTCGGCCGCTACTGGCCAAGGCCTCCACCACTGTCGTGAAGCCGTCGTGGTCGGCGAGCAACGGGGAGATGTCCTTGAACACCACTCCCACCTCGGGGAAGTCGGGTACGTCGCGGATCAGTCCCGACAGGGCGTCGTGGAGGACCGCGGCGTCGACAGTCATGTCGACTTGCCACGCTTCGAGCGGGTCTGGCGTTTGGGTTGGGCTCGCCCCGACGAAGCCGTCGCCGTCGGCCGCTGCACGTGCCTGCCGGCTGCTGTGGCACCGGCGGACGAGGAGACGGCGCCGGCTCCAGCAGGGGCTGGCTCGGCCACACTGCTCCGCTCTGTCTCCCGCTGCATCTGGACGCGGCGCGATGCCACCCGCTTGGCCTGGGCCTGCATCGCGGGCTCACGCATCTTCAGCTGTGCAAGCAGGGGTGTCGCGATGAAGATCGACGAGAAGGTGCCTGCCGCCATCCCGACGAACAGTGCCAGCGCCAGGTCCTTGAGCGGACCCGAGCCGAGCTGGAACGCACCGACGTACAAGATCGCGCCGACAGGCAGCAGCGCGGCTATCGACGTGTTGATGGATCTCACCAGGGTCTGGTTCACAGCCACGTTGGCGGCGTCGGCATACGTGCGGCGCGTCGACGTCACGATGCCGCGGGTGTTCTCACGGACCTTGTCGAAGACGACGACCGTGTCATAGAGCGAGTACCCGAGGATCGTCAGGAGACCGGTCACCGTTGCCGGTGTGACCTCGAAACCGGACAGCGAGTAGACGCCAACGGTGATCACGAGGTCGTGCGCCAGCGCGACGATGGCCGCCGCAGACATCCGCCACTCGCGGAAGTACGCCCAGATGAACAGGAGTACCAGGACGACGAACACGAACAGGCCCAGCAGCGCCTTGTTGGCGACCGTCTGTCCCCAGCTGGGTCCGATCGACGACGGGCTCACCTCGGTCGCGCCGGCACCGAGGATGGCCTGTTGGACGACGTCTCGCTGGTCGAGCGACAGCGGCTCGGTCTGGACCCGGATCGTGTCCTCCCCCGACGAGACGACGACCGGGTTGGCCGCGGCCTCGATCTCGGTCCCGACGACCGCCTCCTGGACGGTCTGGACGTTGGAGGAGGGGTTGACGATCTGGGACCTGAACTCGACTCCGCCACGGAACTCGATCCCGAAGTTGAGGCCACGCAGGACCAGCGCCGCCACAGCGACGAGAACGATGGCCAGCGAGACGAGGTACCAGGTGTTGCGTCGCCCGACGAAGTCGATGGAGACGTCGCCGGAGTAGAGCCGTGAACCGATCTCACCGAGCTTCGACATCAGACATCCCCTCCTACGGGGCGAGCGGACCGCGGCGTCCGTGCGCTCCTGGGGAGGAGTGGCGGCATCCCCAGGTGTTGTCGGTCGAGGCCTGACCACTTGTGGCCCTGCCCGAAGAACTTGGTCCGAGACAGCACCGTCACCATCGGCTTGGTGAAGAAGAACACCACGAACACGTCGATGAACGTCGTCAGACCGAGAGCGAAGGCGAACCCCTTGACCACCCCGATGGCGAAGATGAACAAGACGACGGCGGCGAGCATCGACACCGCGTCGGCGGCGAGGATGGTGGTCCGGGCTCGGACCCAGCCCGTCTCGACCGAGGTACGCAGGGTACGGCCGTCGCGGACCTCGTCCCTCAAGCGCTCGAAGTACACGATAAACGAGTCGGCCGTGATCCCGATCGCCACGATCAGGCCGGCGATCCCGGGCAGGGTCAGGGTGTAGCCGTACCTGGCACCGAGGAGGAGAACGGCCGCGTACGTGAGGAGGCCGGCGATCAGTAGTGACGCGATCACCACAAGGCCTAGCCCGCGGTAGTACAGCAGGCAGTAGACCACCACGAGCAGAAGGCCGACGACGCCGGCGACGACGCCTGCCCGCAGCTGGTTGCTCGCGAGCTGCGGTCCTTCGTCGGAGACACCCTGGGGCACGAACGTGAGGGGCAGAGCGCCGTACTTCAAGGAGTTGGCGAGGCTCTCAGCGGACTCCTGGGTGAACGGATTCTCGGTGCCACCGGAGATCTCAGCCTGCCCGCCGGGGATCGGGTCGTCGTTCTGCGGCGCCGACAGCACCTCGCCGTCGAGGACGATCGCGAACTGCGTGCCTGCGTAGGGTCCGCCGACGTTGGTGGCAATCTTCGTCGTGACCTCGCGGAACTTCTTCCCGCCGTCACCGTTGAACTCCATGTTGACGACGTAGCTGACGCCCTGCTGCTGCAGTCCTGATGTGGCATTGGTGACGTCCGTGCCCTCGATCATGGCCGGTCCGAGGAGATAGCGCATGCCTGCCTCGTCGCACGCCAGCAGCGGCTGGCTCGGCAGGTCGAGCTGGGCCTCAGCCACCTCGCCGGGTTTGGGACAGGTGTATGCCGCCAGCTTGGCCTGCCACTCCTGCGGAGGGCTGGCGATCCAGGCGTACGGGTCGGATATCTGCTCGAGGTCGGGCGGCACCAGCGCGGTTGGAGGACCGCTCGGCGTCGGAGTCGTGGGAGGACCGCTCGGGGCGGGGGTCGTGGGCGTCTCGTCGCCCTCAGTCGTGGGTGTCGGGGAAGTCGTCGGAGTGGTGGAGGTCGGAGCTGGGTTGCGCTCCTCGGCCCAGGACGGGACGACGCGGTTCTTGCCACTGGACGTCGTCGTGTCCTTGGGGCTGAGCTTCGGCCCGGTCTGTTGGGGCGTTGACGTGGTCGCGCCAGGATCGTTGGGCGTCGTACTCGTCTCTTCGGGGCCGGTCGGGGTTGAGTCCGTGGGCCTGGGAATGGTCGGGATCGACGGGGTCGGCGTTGCGGTGCCCTCGGGAGGAAGTGCTGCGGCTACCAGCCGGAAGCGCAGCTGAGCTGTGGAGCCGATCGTCCGGGTGAGGTCGTTGTCCACCTCGCCGGGGATCTCGACGACGATGATGTCGCTGCCCTGCGTGGTCACCTCGGCTTCGGCGACACCGGCACCATTGACACGGGCGTTGATGATGCCGGCTGCCTCGGCGAGCTTGTCCTCGGTGATGGAACCACCGCCCGTCGCCTTGGCTTGCAGGGTGATGCGGGTGCCGCCCTGCAGGTCGAGGCCCAGCTTGGGTTTCCAGGAGCCGAGGGCCGCGGCAGCCGCGAACATCGCCACGATCACCAGCAGGAAGACGATCAGCGTGCGCCCGGG
>Ga0136610_1000583_pt1 | contig 11212 bp, 11 predicted proteins | sample AntDrymUQ1342206_2_FD_104804 | JGI IMG/M metagenome (GOLD analysis project Ga0136610, IMG submission 104804) | Polar desert sand microbial communities from Dry Valleys, Antarctica - metaG UQ134 (22.06) | ecosystem: Environmental > Terrestrial > Soil > Desert | place: Antarctica: Dry Valley...
TCAACAACGAACCGACGGCCGACAAGATGGATCAGCACATCTCCGACGCGCTCGAGGGTGGCGCGGAATTGGTCTCCGGCGGGGCCCGCGCCGAGGGTTTCCCTACGGATCTCTACTACCGCCCGACCGTGTTGGGCAAGGTCACCGGTGAGATGCGCGTCTCGAGGGAGGAGACCTTCGGACCGATAGTCCCTGCGACCGTCATCCGCGGTGAGGAGGAAGCCATAAGGGCCGTCAACTCCTCGCCCTACGGCCTGCTCTCCGCGGTCTTTACTCGGGATCTGGCCAGAGGCTTGCGCTTCGCCGAGGCGGTGAGGACCGGGTGGGTCAACATAAACGCCTCATCCAACCATTGGGAGAGCCACCTTCCCTTCGGCGGGCGAGCGGGCTCCCGCTCCGGCGTAGGACGCGTCGGGGGACGCTACGCGATGGAGACTTTCACCGAACTCAAGACCGTCATCATGAGCCTGTAATAGCGGAGATAGGCGAGCCGCGCACGGTCGATCCGGAGCTCAGGGCCCTCCCTCTACTTCTTCGGGCAGCTCGTACCAGCGTTTGCGATCGCCTATCTTCGCGCGCATCTTCCACCCAAAGGACTTCGGCTCCTCCTCGATGCGCCCGAGCAATGCCCCCACGCGCTCCGTGATTGTCTCCTTGCTCCTGTCTGTCAGGTCAAAGCGGTCCAGGTAACCGCCCAGAGCTTTGAGGTTGGCCGTGAAGGTGCGCCACAGGCCCCAGTCTGAGGCGCACAGCTTGGCGATGCGAGCAGAGTTGATGGCATCTCCGTCTCGTTCATCCACAGGATGGTCGTGCAAGAGGGCGAAAGCGTCGCCCACGTCCTTCTCGTTGAGCTCGACGACCTGGAGCTTGGTCAGCAGGAGTTCCGCGAGCGGGACGGTAAGCGGCTCCATGGCCATACGGTCCCCAAAGGGGATCTCGTGGCTCATCCTGAAGTTGCCGACCAAGACGTCGACCTGCCTGTCGTGCTTCTCGTCGAAGTACAAAAGCCGCTCGCGGCCGTACATCGTGTTGAAGCGCGTCTGCGGAACGTATCCCAGGGACTCGAAGAACCGCTGCGTCTGGGAGGATTTGCCCTTCGGTGTGATCCAATCCAGGTCGGCGTACTCCCGCTCGAAAGCGGGCTCAAGGCCGCCCTTGGAGCGCACCTTTATGGCCACCCCTCCGAGCAGGCGGAGATCCACGTCCCTGCGCTCGGCCTCCTCGACCATGTCCGCCCTGATATCGTCGGTGCTATTCTCCTGGCTAGTCACGTCTCTCTACTCCTCCTGTGCGTTCTTCGCGGCCTCGACCCAGGGCCGCACCAGCTCCCTGTTTTCCTTCTCTTCGAGCCACCGTCTGACACCGGCCTCCGGGTCTTCGGCCTTGTTTATCGCCAGCTCGAGGCTGCCTACCTGATCCTCGTCGAGCTTCATGGCGTTGATGAGGGCGTAGGCCGCGGGTTCATCTTCGGCGAACTTTTCCCGCGTGACCGAGTGAAGCGTCTGGGGGGAGTCCACCGACCCCATCGCGTTCTTCGGGTCGGAGAGATAGCGGAACTCGTACTCCTGGTTCATCCAATGCGGCGACCAGGCGAGGAACACGAAGGGCTCTTGCATACTATAAGCCTGCTCCAGCTCGGCTAGCATCGCCGGAGTGGTGGCTTCCACAAGGCTGGATTGCAGGCGGTACTGGGGGACCACGTCGGTCTGGATCTTCTTCATCAGGACGGCGCCAGGTTCTATACCCGTGATCATGTCCGTCCCCGAGGAGTCGAGGTCTGAGATGGTACGCACGTCCTGCATGTAATCGGGGACGGCTATACCGTACCTGGTCGGGTCGACGTACCACGGCTCCTTGGAGACCTCGATCCGACCCCCATCCCCCTCCACGAACTGCTCGTGGTTCGGCATCCAGGCGTCAAGGAAAGCATCGGTGTTGCCTTCGATCAGGTCCTTGTAGACAGACCCAACGTCGTCGGCGAGCTTGAGCTCGACGTTTTCGTAGCCGAGCTCCTCCTCGAGCAGCACCTTCGTCAGGTAGGAGTTGGCCACGTTCTCGTCCCAGCCCAGGTAGCCGAGCGTGAGATCCCCGCCTCCACCGAACCCGCAGCCCACGGAGAGGACCCCGGCTACCAGCAAGAGCAGCGAGGTCTTAAGCAACCTCAAGAGCGGCCCAACCAGCCCTGTTCTTTTCGGCGGACCATTCGCCCCTTTCGGACGACTGCCTCCCCCTAAGCTGTAATCAGCCTCCGCGGCCTCTCCTTCAGTAGCCTGCAACGTAGGATCGCAAACCCCGCCGCTCGCACTTCTCCCGCGGCGAAAACAAAAATGCTTGCAACCCTTGCACCCTATCCACCCTACCAGGGTGCGAGTACCGCTGAATCATACGTCGTTGGCGCCCCTCGTTCAACTGGAATGCGCGCATTCCGGATAACAGACGCGTCAGTAGTTCGAGCCCGTTCCAGCACGAAAGGCAAAGCGCAAGATCCCCGACCACAACCCGGTGGTAAGCATAGCCATCGCGCGTTAAACTGTTGGCGCTTTGCGCCTGTAGCTCAGGGGATAGAGCAGCGGTTTCCTAAACCGCGAGTCGGAGGTTCGAATCCTTCCAGGCGCGCTCGTCTTATTAGAGCACTTCAGTTTGTCGCTGTAGGATTTACTTATGGTTGGGCGGTTAGTGGACTGCGCGCGTGAGGCGCTTTGTTCAGCGTACGTGGCCGAAGCGCTCTGTGAGCCCGGCATGGAGGCGGGCGGTACCGATGCGGGACGAGATGCGATCGTTGTCGGTCGCCAGCTCGGGGTAGTGCTCCTCGAGCATGTCCAGCCTCTGGGTGGTCCTCTCTATGGCGTCGTACGCCCGGCGCAGTTTGTCCTCCCACTCGCGCCTCGCGAGGGTGCCAGGGCCTGTGTCGGCCTCGTCGCGCATGCTGTGGAGCCGCTCGGCGAGCCTTACGTAGCCCTCGTAGTGCTCCAGGTATCTGTCGTAGCACTTCTGGAAGAACCTGGCCGGGGAGTTGTTCCAGACGCGTCGGGGCACATCGTCGTCGGGGTGCGGCACCTGGACTCCGAGCAGCGGTGCATCGTCTTTGGGACGCGCAGGCGCAGGTTCCGCCTTCGGTGTCCTCTCCCGCCTCTCCTCTTCATCTTCTACTTCAGAGGAACTTCCCGTATACGGCGCTTCCTGGATGTGCCGGTCCGACCCTTCGGGCCGCCGGCTGCCAGGGGACTCTTCGCCCTGCCGACGCTCATGAGTATTTCCGACCATCTCGGGGACCTTCTCACGCTGCTCCGCTTCCCGCTCCCGGCTCACCTCTAAAGCGTGACCCTGTCGCTGCACGAGCTTGAGCAGGAACACTTCCCCTTCGCGCAGTAGCTCCAGGCGTCTCTCGGTCAGGTCGACGTAGCGGCGCGCCGTCTGCAAGAAAAGTACGGCGATGGCGAAGATCCCCACGACTGTGGCCAGGGCGGCTCCGATGCCGACATACACCAACGTTGCGCTCATCCCTCTTATCTCCTCCCCAACGCAGCCTTGTACACGTTCGAGGCACCTGCCCAGCGGTGTATTAAAGCGTACGAGCGATAGGATAGCAAGCTGCTGGCCCTGTAGCGCCTTGTTTATGAGTCTGCGCCCCACAGCCAGAAGCGCGCCAGGGCGCATTTCCGAACCGCGGATCGAAGTTCGAACCCTTCCAGACGCACCATCTCTGGTCGCAGGCTCTCGCCTCGCCTGGCACAGAGAACGGTGGCCCGGTCCGCGTTCGCGAATACAGGTACTATGTCTCCACGTGACACTCAGAGAGAGGATTGGCCATGGCCTACTTCGAAGGACAACTCAAGCGCGCGACTACAGAAGCCGGAGAGGAGCATACGGGCTACGTTCTGGAGACGGAGATAGACATGTCGGCCATCCAGGACACAGACGACCTCATAGGAGACCAGATCGCCGTTACCGGGGACGTGGAGATCGTAGACTTCCCCGAGCGGGGCAAGATCCTGGTCTTCAAGGCCACCTCGGTGGCCATCCTGGAAGAGGAGGAAGACGAGGAGATGCCTACGACCTAGCCTTCACGGACCGGCTCGGCCGGGAATCACGGCTCCCGGTCTGATCCCGCTCGATGCACGGCAACAGCCGCCCGGTACGATTTATATAGATTCGATACTCATCTCCGAAACGCTGGAACGGTTTCTCCCCGTCTTTGGGAAGCCGGATCAGGAGCATCGCCAGCTCCCCGCACGTCGCGGCCCGGAAACGAACCGGACGGATCTTCGGCGCATATGTACGTTTTGCGTGCTCGCATGCTGGTCTTGTATCGCGGTAACGGGGAAGGAGTGAAGAAGTTTGAATCTGATCAAGGCATTACGCATTCTTCTAGTGGTGGCAGGCCTTGCTACCCTGCTCGGCGTGGGCGTTTCGGCCGCGCAGGCCGCGCCGGTCGGCGGCCTCAAGCAGTTCCGGGTTCCAACGCCGGCGAGCGACCCGAAGTACATCACGCAAGGCTCCGACGGCAACCTGTGGTTCACCGAATCCGATAACGAAGGTCCTCCAAACGGGGAGAACGTGCTGACGCCTCACAACATAGGCAGGATCACACCTGACGATGAGATCACGGAGTTCCCGGCGTGCTTCCGTGAACCACCGATCCCCCCTGACGAATCACCGTTCGGCTTCTGCTTCCCGAACGACATCGTGCAAGGCCCAGATAACGTTCTGTACTTCACCAAGTCCGAGGAGAACCTGGGGCGCATGAGTACGGCGACTGGAGAGCTCCTTCCAAACGTGGACACCCCATTCGGCCCTGGCGCGATCGCCAGAGACGGCAGCGACCTGTGGCTCACTGACTTCGGCGACGCCAGCATCTGGCGCTACGACACCAGCTCTAGCGTTGACGAATTTGCGCAGTTCCAGATACCGTCAGCGCCCCCAACCCCTTCCAACCCTACCCCCATTGCTCCCAATCCTTCTGACGTGGCCGTGGCCGCTGATGGGACCGTATGGTTCACTGATTCCTTCAACAACCGGATCGGCAGCCTGAACCCGTCAACACGGACATTTGACATGGTGTCAGTACCTGGCAACCCCTACAAGATCACCATCGCCACCAACGGGACCGTGTGGTACATCGGGCGGTTCGACACCACCATCGGACGCCTGGACCCGGCCAACGGCCAGGTGACGGAATTCCCGATCTCTCGCGGTCCTCACGACGACATCGCCGCCGCACCCGACGGCAGCGTCTGGTTTACACAGTTCGGTGTCGGTAACGTCGCCCGAATCGACCAGGACGGCACGATCACCGAGGGCCGCAAGGTCAAGGGCAGCGGTCCTTTCGGCATCACGGTCGCCTCCAACGGCGATCCCTGGTACACCATGTTCCGCGCGAACAGGATCGCCACCCTGCAACTGAGATAGGGGGAAAGGAGCCTCGCTCGGCGCTGCGCCCGGATACCCGGTAAACCGCTGACCAGAAGTCGGATTAACCTTCCGTTCAAGAGGCGCCGGGTTCGAACGGGCCCCTTACCTCGTCTCCGTGCCTGAGGTGCTCGATCTCTCCCTCGAACACCTCTACCGTCCCGAATGGGGTGGCGAGCAAAAGGGCCCCCTCCTGGCTCAGGTCCACGGCACGACCTTCGAGAATCTCGCCTAAGCGCTGAACCCGTACTCTCTGTCCCAGGGTACAATTCAAGCTTCGCCAATCTTCGAGGATTGCTCCGAAGTCTTCGATCCGTCCAAGCTCGGCGTCGAGATTCGAGAGCAGAGCGCGGAGCAGGTCCATTAGATTCACGTCATGCCCCAGCTCGGAACGGATCGTAGTCACTTCCCGATCCGGCACCCCGAGGTCGGCCGGGTCGAGGTTGGCGTTCATCCCTACCCCGAGGATGGCGTAGTCGAGGCGTCTCCCCTTCGACGGCCCGGTAGCGTTCTCCGCGCTCGATTCGGCGAGGATGCCGCAGATCTTCTTCCCACCGGCGAGCAGGTCGTTGGGCCACTTGATGCTGGCCTCGACCCCGATCTCCCATAATGCCTTCGCAACCCCGACCGCCGCCGTCTGGGTGATGCGGGAAGCGAGGCTCGCATCGAACCAGGGACGCAGCACGAGCGACATCCAGAGTCCGCCCTTCGGAGACCCCCAAGACCGCCCGAGCCGTCCCCGTCCTCCGGTCTGGACCTCCGCGATGACGAGCGTCCCGTGAGGTGCTCCAGCATGGACAAGCTCGCGGGCGCGCTCCTGGGTCGAGCCCAGCGCCTCGTGTACCTCGACGACGCGGGCCAGCGGGCTGCGCAGACGCTGGATGGTCGTCGGAGAGAGCACTTTCATACCAAATCCGGGTAATTGCCAACGACACGACGCAGACCGACATTGCGCACGTGATTCCGCCTCCTCGCAGTAGTGGATTCCCGCTTGCGCGGGAATGACCCGTGGGATGGCCTCAGCCGCTCCGCATATCGAACGCGACCCAGTTAATATGAACTCCGTATCACTCGAATCCCAGCTCTTCCAGTGTCGTCATCTCCGCGAGCGTCCTGGCCGCTGCCTGCACGAGCGGCACGGCGAGCAGGCCTCCCGTCCCTTCACCGAGTCGCAGGTCAAGACCCAGAAGCGGTTCCAGTTCAAGATACTCCAGCACGATTCGAGACCCCGGCTCGGCGGAGCGGTGGCCAGCGATGACATATTCTGCCGAATGCGACGCGAGGGCGCGGGCTACGAGCGCCGCGGAGTTGGAGACTACACCGTCGAGAACGACAGGCACGCCGTAGACGGCTCCGGCCAGGATCACACCGACGATAGCAGCGTGCTCCAATCCTCCTATCGCCGCCAGAACCCCGAGAGGGTCTTCGGTGTCAGGCGCGTGTAGCTCTAACGCCTCTTCGACGACGTTAACCTTGAACTTCAGGGTCTCGTCGTCGATGCCAGTGCCGCGGCCCGTTGTCTCCTTGGGCGGGCTACCTGTGAAGGCGGAGATCAGACAGGCTGCCGGCGTGGTGTTGCCTATGCCCATGTCCCCCGTAACCAGGAGGTCCACCCCACCGCTCTCGACGAGTTCCTCCGCTACTCCTGCCCCCGCCATCACAGCCCGCGCGGCCTCCTCACGACTCATCGCAGGCCCGCGACTCAGGTCATCGGTCCCGCGCCGCACCTTTGCGGCCCGTAGCAGCGGGTGCCGCTCTAGCTCGCTGGCGACCCCTACGTCGAGAACGCTCACCCTCGCCCCCACCGTCTTCGCGATGGCGTTCACCGCAGCCCCTCCTGTGCAGAAGTTACTCACCATCGCCGCCGTCACCGCCTGCGGCCACGGCGAGACGCCGCGTTCGAGGACGCCGTGGTCCCCGGCACAGACAATCACGGCAGGACTCTCAGGGACGGGGGGCTGGAACCCGCCTGCCATCCCCGCGAGCCGCGCACCAAGCTCCTCCAGCCGTCCCAGGCTAAAGGGCGGTTTGGCGAGCCCGAGGTGTCGTCTTCGCGCTTCTTCGGCAGCGACCCTGTCGAACGGCGGTATCTCCGCCGCGAGATCGCTTACCCGGTCTTCGAGGGCCACGACTAGTGATGGTGGCCGCGCAGGTGGTGCCCCGGCTCGTCAGGGTGGTTGTGGGGCGTGGCAGGGGCGCCGACCTTCTCTTCGAAACCAGGCAGGGCGACGCGATGGACGCACACGTCGCAGTTCATACGAATGTCTCCTTCCACAGCCTCTGTATAACGCTCGACCACAAGGTCAGCCACCCTCTCGTCCGGCCCGAAGTACCCAGCGTAGCGCACCTCGGCGCCTGGGTGTGCTGCAGCGAATGCTCGGCTCTGCTCTCGGATACGCTCCTCCAGAATGCCGGTAAAGAGGAAGTAGGAGAAGATGACTATGCGCTTCGCGCCGAGCCTGAAGCAGCGATCCAGTCCTTCCGCTACGTCGGGAGGGGTCATGCTGACGTAGGCACTCTCGACGGAGGGATAAGGGCGGCCTTCGTAGAACAGGCGGGCTATCTTGGAGAGGTCCGAGTTGGCGTCGGGGTCTGAGGAGCCACGCCCTACTATCAGGACGGCCGTCTCCTCCTTCTCCGCTTCGGGAACGGCGGCAGAGATCCTCTCGTCCATCAGTTCGAGAAGCTCTGGCCTTATGCCGAGGGCGCGGCCGTAGGCGAAGGTCATCCTGGGGTGGCTCATCTTCTCGCGCACCAGGGTGGCAGGGATGTCGTCCTTGGCGTGGCCCGCGGCCAGGAGCATCAGGGGGACGGCGGCGACGTTTAGCGCCCCGACCTCGGCGAGCCTGTTCACGCACTCGGAGATGGGCGGGCGGGAGAGCTCGATAAAGCCTCCCTCGACCGTTATGGACGGGTTTCTTCGGCGCACGAGACCGACCAGGTCGTGGAACTCTCGTACCCCGCGAGGATCGCGGCTGCCGTGGCCTACGATCAGCAGCGCCGGGGCGTCTCCGTTTTCGTAGTTGCCGTTTCTTCCGACATTCACCGTTTGCCTCACGTCATTCCTCCTCGTAGTAGATGAGGGCATTCAGAGCCGCTGCTGCGACCGCGGAACCGCCTTTCGGTCCCCGATTCGCGACGGCAGGCAGGCCGCTGGCTACGAGCGCGGCTTTTGATTCGGCGGCCCCGACGAAGCCGACGGGAAGCCCAATCACGAGCGAGGGAGCAACGTCGAGACCGAGCAGCTCGAAGAGCGCCGTCGGCGCGTTCCCGCCTACCCAGACGGCCCCTGCACCAATCTCTTCTGCGGCGAGCCTGAAGCCTGCCGCAGATCGCGTGATGCCGAATCGTTCGGATAACTCGCGGACGCGGGGGTCGGAGACGAAGCACAGCGTCTGGCGGCCCGTGATCCCGGCCGCAACCATCCCCACGTCGGTAACGATGGGCTCGCCTCGCCGCAGGGCTGAGATCCCATTCTCCAGAGCCCCTTCGTCGAGGAAGAGGCTCTCGGCGTAGTCTGGGTCCGCCGAGGCGTGGATGATTCGTTCCGTGACGGCGCGGGAGAGCGGCCCGAGGTGAGTGAGGTCGACCATCCCGCGCAGGATGCGATAGCTCTCCTTCTCTATGGAATGGACGCGCCTCATTCGTCCTCCAGCAGCACCTCGACGCAAGCCGAGACAGGGCAGACCTCGGCGCACTCAGCGCATCCCGAACAGCGATCTTCTAGAACGAGGAGAGGCGCGCCGTAGCCCCTGGGAGCCGGGTGGATCGCCTTCTCCGGGCAGGTCTTTATGCAGGCGCCACAGCCGGCGCAGGCGTCCGTAACAGCGAAGACCGCCTTCACGACAGGTATCCCCTCGGGGTAACCATGCGGCCTGCCACGACCCTGGTCTGCGAGCTTCCGACGATAACGGTCGTCAGCATGTCCACATCTTCCGGTCGCAGAGAAGCGAGGTCGGTGAGGATAACCTGCTGCGCCGGGCGGTAGGCGTCTCTTACTATGCCGACGGGCGTGTCCGGGGGACGGTGTCCGAGCAGGATCTCCTTCACCTTCCCAAGTTGCCAGTCGCGGCCTTTCGAGCGCGGATTGTAGAGGGAGACCACGAAGTCACCTTCGGCAGCAGCCATGATTCTGGATTGGATCACCGCCCACGGCGTCAGCAGATCGGAGAGGCTGACCGAACAATGGTCGTGCCCGAGCGGCGAGCCGAGCAAGGACGCCGCCGCCTGCGCGGCCGTAACCCCAGGGACCACCACAACATCCACGTCTTCGCCCGCGAGCTCCAGCACCGGCGACGCCATCGCGTATACACCCACGTCACCGCTCGACACCAGCGTCGCGCTGCCGCCCGCGCGGGCCTCGGCAAGTGCGAGCTCAGCCCGCTCCACTTCGTTGCCGAGCGGAGGCGTGAGGACCTTCGTCCCAGGTCGCAGCAGATGCCTGATGCGGTCGACGTACTGGTCGAGTCCGACGACTTGCTCCGAGGCAGCGAGCGCCTCACGGGCGAGCGGGGGAACGAGGGCATCCTCACCAGGCCCCAGGCTCACCAGCGCGAGCCTTCCACGTACCGGCAACCGCCCGATGGCCACCGTTGCGTTCGCGGACTTCCGCTTCTCCATTACCAGCTCCGCACCCGAGGAGATCACCGCAGCCTCGGCGACGCTCGGCGTCCCGACCGCCTCTCGTACTACCTCCGACGGGTTGGGCGCTTCCACCGCACGAAGCGCTTCTGCTGGGTGGAAGTGGATGGGAACGTCCAGCTTCTCCGCTGCTTCGAGCAATCCCGCCTCGTCGCGCTTCACATCGATGCTCGCGAGGGCAGCGACGCTCTTTTCTGCCAATCCAGCTTCCGCCAATGAGCGGCTGAGCAGGTCGAGAATCTCGTCAGCACCCACGCCCCTGCTGCAACCGACGCCGGCGACGAGCGAGGGTGGACGGTAGACCACGACGGGATGCGGTGTCTCCGCGAGCCGGTCGGAGATTAGGATCAGGGGCGCCTCCCATTTGTCCGTAGGGACGATGTTTTCGGGTAGCGGTCCGAGCGGCCAGCGCGCGTCTGTGACGAAGTTGATCTTTTGGCCGGAGACGAGCGCGGATCCGACCGCTGCGAGATCAGAATCTTCCTCCAAACGAAGACCGAGCTTCTCGCCGAGAGAGTCGAGGGCGGGGAAACCGACAGAGTCGCTTGCGGTGGTGATCACCGGCGTGCCGCCCAGGATATCAGCGACCCGCGCGGCAAGGGCGTTGGCCCCGCCTTGGTGACCGCCGCAGAGGGCGACGGCGAAGTTGCCGGCGTCGTCGACGGTGACCACGCCGGGATCTCGATGCTTGCCTTCGAGCAGGGGAGAAACGAGGCGGACAGCGGCACCGGTGGCGAGGAAGAGCACGATACCATCACACTCGTTCCAGGCCCGGGGGAGATCTACTCTCGCCTTTCCCTCATAGAGGCGTGCATCGGGCCAGGCGCCGGCGAGGTGTCTGGCGTTACGGCGGCCGTTCGCGGTGGCGGCCACGAGCCCGATCAAGGCCGGCTCCCCGAGACGACGAATACGGATCTCTCGGCGGCCAGGCGGTGCAGATCACCGACGCCTTTCATGGTGGACGTCTGCAGAAAGGTGGTCTCTACCTCGAAGCCGCAATCTTCGAGAAGCTTTGCGGCAGGGACGACCCGTTCGAGGGTGACTAGCGCCAACACGACCGTCCTGCGCGCCCTGACGGCGGAGAGCTTGACGATCTCCTCGAAGGCGCCGCCGGTCCCGCCGACGAAGACGGCGTCGGGTTCTGGCAAATCGTGCAGGGCCA
>Ga0136610_1000585_pt1 | contig 11208 bp, 15 predicted proteins | sample AntDrymUQ1342206_2_FD_104804 | JGI IMG/M metagenome (GOLD analysis project Ga0136610, IMG submission 104804) | Polar desert sand microbial communities from Dry Valleys, Antarctica - metaG UQ134 (22.06) | ecosystem: Environmental > Terrestrial > Soil > Desert | place: Antarctica: Dry Valley...
GGGAACAGCGCGTCCTGGAGGAACTGGAGCGAAACCGCCGGAGACCGCCGAAGTTCACCGCCTCGCGCATAGACATGAGCCACGGAGCCGGGGGCAAGGCGACCCATAAATTAATAGAAGGACTCTTGCTTCCGGCCTTCGACAACCCCGCGCTCGCGCCGCTCTCCGACGCGGCGTTGCTGCCGTTCGGCGATATGAAACTCGCTCTTTCGACCGATTCTTACGTGGTGCGCCCGCTGGTCTTCCCCGGCGGGTCCATCGGGGAACTCGCGGTCAACGGGACGGTCAACGACCTGGCCGTCTCCGGGGCTGCCCCGCTCGCGCTCTCGGTCGCCCTCATCGTCGAGGAGGGGCTGACGACGGAGGCGCTGACGCACGAAATCGAGGCGATGGCCGCCGCCGCCAGGAACGCCGGGGTCTCTATCGCGACGGGTGACACGAAGGTCGTCGAGCGTGGCAAGGCCGATGGGCTTTACATCACCACCACCGGCGTTGGGGTCGCGGACCCGGAGTTGAATCTGTCGTCCGCTGCCGTGCGTTCAGGGGATAAGATCTTGTGTTCCGGGACGTTGGGGGATCATGGTGCGGCCATCCTGATCGCACGCGGAGACCTCGAACTCGAAGCCGAAGTTCTCTCCGACACCCGGCATCTCACGCCGCTAGTACAGGCACTCAAGGAAACTGCGGGCTCCGGTCTGCGTTTCATGCGAGACCCCACGCGCGGCGGTGTCGGGACGGTGTTGAATGAGCTTGCGCGAGATTCGGGGTATGGGGTGGTCCTTTGGGAAGATAGACTCCCGATCCGGGACGTGGTGCATGGGGCGTGTGAGATCCTGGGCATAGACCCCCTCTACGTCGCCAACGAAGGAAAACTCCTCGCCATCGTCGCCCCCGAAGTCGCCGATGCTGCACTGGAGGCGCTGCGAAACGGCGAAGGTGGCAAAGACGCTTCAATCATCGGCGAGGTGCGTGAGGAGCCTGAGCGGATGGTCCTCATGCACACCAGGTTCGGCGGTACGCGCATGATAGATATGCTCGTCGGCGACCCGCTGCCGAGAATATGTTGACCGGCCGGGCTCTCCGATGATGAACGGCACATCCACGGTTTGAACGGGTCGGGACAAGGGATCGAATGGGCGAGAGGAGACGCCTACGAACCCTACGTGGGGCGATGGAGCCGGCTGGTCGCGCACCAGTTCCTGGATTGGCTCGCGATGCCCCGGTACCTGCGATGGCTGGACGTAGGATGCGGCACGGGGGCGCTCAGCCAGACGATTCTCGGCCTGGCGTCACCGGTGGAGGTCCGGGGCGTGGATCCATCAGAAGAGTACGCCGCTTACGCGCGGGCACACGAAGAAGACGGACGCGCACGCTTCGATGTCGGGAACGCGATGGCGCTGCCGTACGAGTCGGGGTATTTCGATGTGGTCGTGTCCGGTCTCGTTCTAAACTTCGTGCCGGAGCCCGCAACGGCGTTGTCGGAGATGGTGCGCGTAACAAATATGGGGGGTGTAACCGCCTCCTACGTCTGGGACTACGCAGGCGGGATGCAGGTGATACGCCACTTCTGGGAGGCTGCGGCGATGCTGGATCCATCAGCATCCGAACTGGATGAGGGAAGGCGCTTTCCTCTCTGCAAGCCGGAGCCTCTACGAAAGCTCTTCGGAGATGCGGGATTGGAGCGTGTCGAGACGCGAGCCATCGAGGTGCCGGCCGTTTTCCAGGACTTCGAAGATTACTGGTCGCCCTTCCTGGGCGGACAGGGGCCCGCGCCAGGTTACGCGATGTCGCTGGACGAAGGGGATAGAGTGGAGTTACGCGAGCTCATCCGTAGACGGTTACCCATTGAACCTGACGGCTCGATCCGTCTGGTTGCCGGAGCCTGGGCTGTACGTGGCCGAAGATGACACCGGAGTCGTACCGTACCCGTCGTGGTCTGTATGCGGTAGAAACGAGGGGCCGGAGTGGTTCCTGATGACCACCGGGGCGAGGAGCCGGAGAGGATGGTCCTCATGCACACCAGGTTCGGCGGCGCCCGCATGATAGATATACTCGTCGGCGACCCGTTGCCAAGAATCTGTTAGATGCCTCAGAAGAGTGCAAGCAAGGCTGCCGTACTAGACTACGTATACAAGGAGCTTGGCGAACTCGCTGATGTCATTCTCTCTCCACGAGGTATTTACCGAGAAGAAGCAAAGGCGCGACGTGACTTTCTGGAAGGGCAACTTAGGATCATCTACGGTAAAGGCCAATGGCAAAAAGAACTCGATCCTACGTTGATAAGTTGGGTGCGAGGAGATACTTCAATACCAACTCGCTCCGACTCTAGCAAAACCTCAAATGCTCCGTCGAAGAAGGCTCCGACCGAACCCATGGAGCGACCACTCTACTGGGATGAGTGCGAGAAGATGGACTTTCGCCATCTTCTTTGGTTTATTGAAGATTCTCTGAAGGAATTGTCAGAGTCCAGTCTCGACGCTCGTCTTCGCTCGAAGGAAGAGTTCCTAGCTCTTTGGATCATGTTGCGCGGGAAGATCGAACCTCCAAAGTCCCAGGAGTTTGCGCCCTCTGAATACTTCGAGATTTTCCTTGATCGACACGAGCGGAAGGCAGCCGAACTAAACGCAGCACTTAGAAACTCATCCTCGACCCAAAAGAGTATTAAGAAGCTGCGGCGCGACCTGAGATTTCTGGAACAGTCCATTCCACAACTGCGGTTTGCCGAGAGAGTTCGAGATAAAATTGAGCGCGCTTTCGAGCATGGGGCCGCCCTACCCACGAGGCGCGTTACCTAGCGTATCCTTCCTCCGGGCGAGTTGTCCATTAACAACATTCTTCAGCACTATGAACGACTGCAACGACTGAACCCCCACGTCAGATACGAGAGAGACCGCATAACCAAAGCGCACTCACTTGACCCAAGTGAAGTCATCTTAGGGAGTGACGGCTTTGAGGGTTACATGGTCTTCACCTTTGCCCATACTTTGAAGGTGTTTCTAGAAAAGCCCGAGTACGGGAATGCTATCTACATCATTGACGATGATTGGGAGCGTTTGTCGAGACTGACCAAGCGAAAGTTGCTGACGCACCCCGAGGCCACCAGGATTGTTCATAAAGGAAAGTGGTATTGGAAAGTCAAACAAGAACTGGAATTCGATGACGCTTGACATTGCGCTGGAGCCAGCAGCCCTACATTTCTCCACGGCGGTGCAGTGTAGGAGCTCCGGAACTCGCCCGGATGATAGACATGCTCATCGGCGACCCGTTACCCAGGATATGTTGAGGGGATGAGTCGGTGAGCAAGAGGATCGTTGCTGAGTTGGTGTATCGGGCATTGCGACATAAATTCCTTTCAAGGGGAATTATACTGCGTGCAGCGGCACAATTGCCAGTTAGGTACTTTTGAATACGGGGGCTGATATGCGTATCCCAGTTCCTGAAGCAATACAGCGAATTGCAGCAAGTGAAGATAGGATCCTGGCGTGGCACTTCTTTGTGTTCTTCTCAAGATTCGAATACGCTCTCAAACGGTGTGATGAGTATTTGACTGTCAGTGCTCAACCGAATTGGGATAAGTTTGCTTCCGATCATGCCAACCAGTTCGACAACTTAGAATCGATAGCTCTAAAGGCGGCCGTTACCTACATCAAAGAGAATCCGCCGCGCAAGCAACTTCAACAGGCGGGGAAGCTTTCTTGGTCCGAGCCACAAGTGTACGATACTAGAGAGCCTCTCCTACTATGGCTTCTACGAATGGTTCGCTGTATTAGAAATAATCTCTTTCATGGCGGTAAATTTCCTTTGATACCTATTTCCGATCCGAGCCGAGATAGGGAACTTCTGCTGAACTCTATGTACATTTTAGAAAGCTGCTTGTCGCTGAACCGAAAGGTGGAGTGTCAATTCTATAAACGCATTGGGGAGTAACGGAGTGCCTAACAAGACACTGCACCGGATGCGAGAGTAGCCCATGCAGGCTACTGAAAGCTGCTCGTCGCTACAGCGCTTCTGCTTCGCGCCGGTGAGCTTGTTCTGATAGATTTGTACCTGACGCTTGTGAGGTGTTTTGAGGTGCTTATGGAAACATGCTACGAACACATCGTGATGAATGAGGATCACGTTCCGAGCATCGCTGGAACGACCATGAAGGTCGTGGAGCTGGTTGTCGAGCAGCAGGCGTATGGATGGAGCCCCGAGGAGTTGCACTTCCAACATCCTTACCTGACACTCGGGCAGATCCACTCGGCGCTCGCGTACTATTGGGAGCATCGCGAGGAACTCGACCGCGATATCCGGCGCCGACTCGAACGGGTTGACGGGTTGCGAAGCGAGAACCAGCCTTCGGAACTGGTCGAACGGCTGGATTCTGGAGTTCGTTGGAAACGGTACAGGCAGTGTAGATAGCCCATCCCGACAGTTGGGGAAAGTCATATAATCCATCGATAATACGGTTTTGTTGAAGGGTGTGGTAGGTATGACGCATACATTGGAAGCCGTTTTCGAGGATGGGACGTTTCGGTTGTTGGAGCCATCGGCGGTTTCGCTCGCCGATGGACAGCACGTTCGGCTCACGGTAGAGACAGCGGGAATGCCAGACGATGTACTCACATTAGCCGGGCAAGTGTATGAGGGCCTTTCCGAAGAGGATATCGACGATGTCGAGCGGATCTCCCTCGACCGCCGCGGGTTCTTTGGTGACCGCACAGCGTGACGACGCCAACGCCTGTTTTGTTGGACACTGACACCTTATCGGCCATCTTGCGGCGCAATCCTGTCGTGACCATCAGGGCGCGGGACTATATTCGTAGCCACCACAGCTTCGCGTTCTCGATCATCACGCGATATGAGATCCTGCGCGGTCTAAAAGCCAGGCACGCAACCAGTCAACAAGCGGCATTCGACCGTTTTTGTGCTGCGAGTACGATTCTTCCTCTCTCCGACGCAACTGTTGTGCAGGCATCGGAGATCTACGCCGACCTCCACCGGCGAGGCGAGTTGATCGGCGACGCCGACATTTTGATCGCCGCGACCTCAATGGTTGAAGGGTACGGTTTGGCGACCAACAATGAGCGGCATTTCGAGCGCATAGAGGGATTGAATATTGACAACTGGCTCAGAGAATAGCGAGGCTATGCCGAACACACCAAGTTCGGCGGCACGAGCATGTCTATCATGCTCGTCGGCTACCCGCTACCGAGGATCTGCTAGAGAGGTGATTTGGATGAGCGAGAGGATGCGCGTCCCGGCTGGGGGAGATCTACGTCAGGAACGCCGCAAGGTATTTGGCTCCAGGTCGGTGGACTTCAAGGTTTCGTCTCTGGATACGAACGGCGGCTTCTTCGTCATCGAGACCACCGACACCGACAAGGGAGGACCACCGCGACACCTCCATCATGTGCAAGAGGAGTGGTTCTACGTCGTCCAGAGTGATTACATAATCGAGATCGGCGACGAACGATTCAAGCTGGGACCCGGTGATTCCATCCTCGCGCCGAGAAGGACGCCGCATGTCTGGGCCCACGTCGGAGAAGGGAAGGGAAGGCTGCTCATCGCCTTCCAGCCCGCGGGTGAGATGGAGGCATTCTTCAACGAACTGGCGCAGGCGAGCAACCCATCACGCGAGGAGCTTCGCGGGTTATTCAGTTCGCACGGCATGGAAGTGACCGGACCACCCTTGCCGATCGAATGACTTGCGTGTTGAAGAGGCTGACAGGGTAGCTCGTAGCTTTATAATTGCTCCTGGCCGCTTTGAAGAGGAGCCTACGCATTGTCGAACGGGACGATAGCTGACGAGCGCGAAGTCCTGGCCGTCTGCCTAGATGAACTGTACCTCGGTGCCAGGCAAGTCGCCCGTGCTTCGACCCGCAGCGGGTTGGCCGTCAGCACGGAACGCACGCTCTCTCACCTGCGCGAGAACCTCGAAGGTCTCAGCGAAGAGACGTTGGCTGATTTTCTCGCGAAGAACCGCGAGGCGCACCCGGTCCAGCCGGACCTGAATCCGGGTGGGCGTCTGATCTGCGTACACGACGAGGAGTTTCATCACATCTTCAGGGACGGAGAGGGATGGGACCGTTTCCGCCGAACATTCCCCGAATCGGACGGCACGCTCCGGTTCTCGCGGGTCGGGCTGAACGATGACGTGACGCAGGCGATGCTCTATGCCGGGCAGCAGTTCGATTGGAATATAGGCTCCGGTGGATTCTGGCTATTCTCCAAACCCGATGGAGCATGGGCCGAGTCCGGCAGGTTGGGGAACTGGATCTCCTAACCGCGAAAGAAAGGAAACCGTGACGGAACGTATCGAGAAAAAGAGGTTCTTGCATCCGGTGGTCCCGGGCGGTGACGTCTGGCGCATTCTTTGTGTTCCGCGTCTCTCCGCTCCTGGTATAACTCGGGTTATACTTCGGGCATGAAAACGGCGATCTCTATCCCGGAGGAGCTTTTCGAGTCCGCCGAGCGGTTTGCGCGGGGGCGGGGCATGTCGCGTAGCGAGTTGTACGCTACGGCGCTCCGTCACTATCTGGGGGAGCATCGGAGCGAGATGATCACCGCTCGGCTCGATGAGGTTTATGGCGCGGAACCCGATGTGCCAGACTACGCCGTCGCTCGATTGCAGGCGCGGTCGCTGCCGGAAGACGATTGGTAGTGCGGCGTGGGGAAGTCTGGTGGGCGGAGCTGCCCGAGCCCGTCGCCTCGGAACCGGGATACCGGCGACCCGTGCTCATCGTCCAGTCAGATGACTTCAACCGAAGCCGTATCCGAACCGTGATCGCGGTGGTGCTGACGACGAACCTGCGGCTGGCCGAGGCTCCGGGCAACGTTCTGGTGCCAGCCGAGGACGCGACTCTACCCAGGGACTCGGTCGTAAACGTGTCACAGATCATCACGGTAGACAGGACGTTCCTCAAAGAGCAAGTGAGCAGGATCAGCGACCGTATCATGATGTCGGTCGAACACGGAATCCGAACCGCGCTTGCTCTGTGAGCATGAGGTACGAGCGATGCGACAGATAAACACCAATACACTCGCCGCCCGGTGTCGAGATGAACTGCTCCAGCGCAATGCGATCCTCGAAACCTTTTTCCAGGTGGAAACGCCACGTCTGGCCGAAGCCTGCCACGAGATGTCCCGGCGATTTATGAACGGTGGCCGACTTCTAGCATTTGGCAAAAGTTCCGCCGCTACTGACGCGGAGCACGTATCGGTGGAGTTCGTGCATCCGGTGATCGTGGGCAAACGTGCCTTGCCGGCGCTGGATGTGGGACCGGATTTCGAGAGACGCTTGCCGGTGATGCTGCGCCCGGAAGACATGGTGATCGGCTTCTCCTTCCCGGACGCGGACGAAGCAGTGGAACGCACGCTATCGGTGGCGCGGAAGCGTGGCGCTTTGACGTTCGCCCTGACAGGGGAGGCGGCGGAGTATTCATTCGCCGCGCCGGATGCGGACCCGTTCATGTGCCAGGAGATATTCGAGGTCCTCTACCATATGCTCTGGGAGACCGTCCATGTGTACTTCGAGCACCGCGAACAGGGGCACGACGTCGGGGCTTCTTCCTTTCTATATCCGTTTCTCGGCAAGAGCGCGCAGCCGCTCGAACGAGTCGTGGAAGAAGTACGAGGCTCGATGCTTCAGAAGATGGAGGAAGTGAACGGCCTGCGGGCCATCGCCGCCGAGACCGAGGCGGAGACCATATCGGAGATCGCCGCGGCCATCGCGGAGCGGTTGAAGCGTGGTGGCAAAATCATCGCTTTTGGAAACGGCGGCTCCGCCACGGACGCCAACGACCTGGTCGCGGACTGCGTGGACCCGCCCACGGGAAAGAGACCCGTACCGGCGCTCTCGCTCTCCGCCGAGTCGGCCAACATCACCGCCATCGCCAACGACATCGGGACGGAGGCCGTCTTCACCCGCCAGCTAATCGCCCACGCCCGTCCCGAAGACGTGGCTATTGGCATCTCTACGAGTGGAGGCTCGGCGAATATATTGTTCGCATTCGCGGAGGCCCGGAGAAGAGGGCTCCTCACGGTGGGCATCGTGGGTTACGATGGCGGGAGGATAGTGAGTGAGCGGCTCGCGGACCATGCGATAGTGGTGCGTTCGGATTACATTCCGCGCATCCAGGAGGTGCAGGCTTCCATGTACCACGTATTGCGGTGTTTGATCTCCGACATGATGGATGAGAAAGGCTAGCGCGCTTGCACGAGATGGCAATAGCCGAGTCGGTAGTCCGCATCGCCGGCCAACACGCCAACGGACGCCGCGTCACGAAGATATACGTCAAGGTCGGCCATCTTCGCCAGGTCGTCCCATCCGCCCTGACCTTCGGCTTCGAACTAGTGGCCCAGGGAACGAGCGTCGAGGGCGCGGAACTGTCGCTGGAGCAGATCCCGGCGATAGGCTCCTGCAAGTCATGCGGAACGAAGAGCAAGCTCCCCGGATTCCCCCTACAGTGTCGAGAGTGCGGAGGCTTCGACCTGGAAATCCTAGAAGGCGAAGAACTATACGTAGAATCCCTGGAGATGGAGGAGTGATGAGTACCAATCAGCAGTCAGCCAACTGGAAAAGGCGGTCAGAACAGGCCAAGCACTTCGTAGTCGCATAGCTGTGCCGAACAGAACCAAAAAGCTGAAAGCTGAAAGCTGAGGGCTAATAGCTGACAGCGCCGACCGAAGGGAGGCAACACATGCACCGCACCGCAGTGAAGCAGATCGTCATGGAGGGTGTCCTCGATGCCAACGACGCTCTCGCCCAGGCAAACCGGGACCGCTTCGACCAGGCCGGAAACTACGTCATCAACATGATGAGCTCGCCCGGAGCAGGGAAGACGGCGTTGCTCGAGCGCACCCTCGAAAGCCTGCGCGGCAAGCTCCGGCTTGGCATCCTCGAAGGCGATGTGCAAACGACCCTGGACGCCGACCGTCTGGCCCGCTTCCACGTCCCGCTGGTGCAGGTGAATACCGACTCCGGCTTCGGCGGCGAGTGTCACCTCGACGCGAACATGGTTCGCTCCGGCCTCGCGGAACTTGCGCTTGACGACATAGACATCCTGGTAATAGAGAACGTCGGGAACCTGGTCTGTCCGGCGGAGTTCAAGGTCGGGGAGGATGCGCGGGTGATGGTCTACGCTGTCACCGAGGGGGAGGAGAAGCCCCTCAAGTACCCGCTGATGTTTCGCTCGGCTGACCTCGTGCTCATCAACAAGGTGGATTTGCTGGAGCATCTGGACTTCGACCTGGAGCAATTCCTCGGAAACCTCGATGCCGTCAACCCAGGCGTCGAGCGCATCCTAGCCAGCGCCCGCACGGGCCAGGGCATGGAGGAGTGGTGCTCCTGGCTGCAACGGCGCAAAGGCTGATGCGGGAGCCGGGAAGCGAGGTGAGCGTGTGCGCTACGTGCTGCTGATAGTGGGAGGGTTGATGGCTCTCATGGGCGGCGTCTGGACTTTGCAGGGCGTCGGTATTTTGCCTGGCAGCTTCATGACCGGACAGACGTTCTGGACCGTCGTCGGCTCGCTCACGCTGGTCGCCGGAGGAATTCTCGCCTTCTTCGGGTTTCGCCTGGACAAGCGCCGCTGAGAACAAGGCGAGGGATATCGCCGAGTGGCGAAGAGCGTCCCGCCGTCTCCCGGTCTAGGGTAAGCTCTGTCACGACCGATGCCGGTTCGGGACAATAAACTCCAGATAGGCGTTTCGAAGGGGGTTCGCGGTTTTGCGTGGCAGTGAGGAAAGCATGGACGCGAGGACGATGCTCGCCAGGGATCGCTCGGCGCGGCTCATGCAGCGGGCGGTGCGCAGTATCCCCGGCGGGGTCAACAGCCCCGTGCGGGCTTTCCGATCCGTGGGTGGAGACCCGCTGTTCATGGAGCGTGGCGAGCGGTCCCGAATCTTCGATGTGGATGGCAACTCTTACGTGGATTACGTGATGAGCTATGGTCCGCTCGTCCTCGGGCACGCTTATCCGAAAGTTATCGAAGCTATCGAAGAAACCGCTCGCAAGGGCACCACATTTGGCGCCCCGACGGAGATGGAGGTGGATCTCGCGGAACTGGTCTGTGGGGCCGTGCCGTCCATCGAGTCCGTGCGGATGACAAACTCCGGCACCGAGGCCACGATGAGCGCCATCCGGCTAGCCCGCGGCTATACGGGACGCGAACGCATCTTGAAGTTCGACGGCAACTACCACGGCCACGGCGACGCCTTGCTAGTCTCCGCAGGCTCCGGCGTCGCCACATTGGGCCTCCCCGATAGCCCCGGCGTCACGAAGGGGGCTGCCAAAGACACAGCCGTCCTGCCGTACAACGACCTCGACGCGGTGCGGGAGTTTTTCGAGCGCGAGGGCGAGGAGTTCGCGGCGGTCATACTGGAGCCGGTCGCGGGCAACATGGGGTGCGTGCCGCCAGCCGAGGGCTACCTGGAGGGACTCAGGAAGATCACGTCCGAGTACGGCGCAGTCCTCATCTTCGACGAGGTGATGACGGGCTTCCGGGTCGCTCGCGGCGGGGCGCAAGAAAGTTATGGTGTCACGCCGGACCTGACGTGCCTCGGAAAAATTATCGGCGGTGGTCTCCCGGTCGGGGCGTACGGCGGGCGGCGTGAGATCATGGACCTCATCGCCCCATCCGGCCCCGTCTACCAGGCCGGAACACTCTCCGGCAACCCGCTCGCAATGGCCGCCGGTCTCGCCACCCTCCGCGCCACCGCCGAACCCGGCTTCCACGAACACCTCGAAGACCTCGGGGGACGCTGGCGGCGCGGCATGACGGAGGCGGCTTCCTCGGGGAACCGTCCATTTACCATAAATCAGGTCGGCTCGATGGTGAGCATCTTCTTCACCGGAGGACCAGTAACTGACTTCGATTCTGCCGCCGCCTCGGACACGGAAGCATTCAAGCACTTCTTCTGGCACATGCTCCGTCGCGGCGTGTATCTGGCCCCGAGCCAGTACGAGACTGGATTCATCTCCGCCGTCCACTCGGAAGCGGATCTCGACCGCACCTTCGAGGCGGCGGCAGAATGGTTCTCGTCGTCTGGGAGCAGCTAGTTGGAGCGAACAGCCGGTCGCACGCCCGATGTCTCGCTGGGGGAGGTATTCCTGAAGGCTGCTTCCGGGCTGCCCCGGCCGGATGAGCGCGGCGAGGTCGTGGCGGAGGCGCTCGCGCACCTTCAGCGGGGCTTCGACTCTCACTATGCTGCGGAGCCCCGTGGGGA
>Ga0136610_1000586_pt1 | contig 11207 bp, 15 predicted proteins | sample AntDrymUQ1342206_2_FD_104804 | JGI IMG/M metagenome (GOLD analysis project Ga0136610, IMG submission 104804) | Polar desert sand microbial communities from Dry Valleys, Antarctica - metaG UQ134 (22.06) | ecosystem: Environmental > Terrestrial > Soil > Desert | place: Antarctica: Dry Valley...
GACGGTGCCGCTGATGTCTCGGGCTGTGCCCGGTGCAAGCGCACCGCCAACTGCAGTGGTGGAGTGGCAGGCGGCGCAATTCTCCTGATAGAGCTCGGCCCCCAGCCCAATCTCTCCGGCCGCGGGATGGGGGTCGGGGATCGGCGGCCCGGCCGCCCCCAACGAGTCGACGTGGGCGATGATGGCATCGACGTCCTGGTCCTCATAGGCGGGCGTCGACCGCTTGATTACCTGTGTGGGGAAGTCGATCGGCATTCTCCCGGTGGTCAGCATGAAATGCGTGTAAGCGGGGCCGTTGGTGCCCGAAACCAGGTCCGGTGCCCTGCTGGTGCCGCCACCCTTGTCGCCGTGGCACCACGCACAGTCGCGCGCATAGAGCTCCTCGCCCGTCTGAGCAGTGGCCGATGGAGTCGCCGGCGGGCTGTAGCGCTCGGTCTGGCCCTGGAAGTAGACGCAGGCCGGCAGCGAGAGCGCGCCGATGCCCACAAGGAGCAAGAAGATCCGTGCGCGACCGCTCATCGCCCGTTCCACGACACCGTGACGCCTGCCTCCGTGGGCGGGCGACGGCGGTCCATGGCCCTGAGCCAGCGGGCCAGCAGAACTACGATCGTGACCAGGAACACGAGACCAACCGGCGTCCACATGATGGCACCTGCGAGCTGCTGGTCCTCGAGGGGAGTGAGACCCCAAGCACGCGTACCGCCCGCGTGAATCGGATAGAGCGCGCGGCCCGAGAAGATGAGCACCACCGACAGAGCGGCGCTCTGCAGACCGCTCACGAAGACAAGCAGGATGGCGGGCCCAAGTTGAGCCGGTGACGCCGGCGCCCGATCACTTGCATCCAGAACAGCAGCGATGCCCCTATGAAGCTCGAGTGCTCCAATACGTGCCACCGGTCATCGGCGACGGCCGCCTGATAAAGAGATGGAAGATGCCAGGCCCACAGCGCGACCGCAAAAACGGCGCCGGCGATTGCATAGTGGAACAGCACTGTCTTCAACAGCATCGTCGGCCGAGATCGCTCCAGCGCGCGCAGGCCCTTGCGAGTTGTGTGTGGAAGTGCCAGCGTGATCACGAGCACTGGTGTTCCATAGACGAGCAAGGGGGCAACAATCAGGATCAGCAGGAGATGTTGAACCATGTGAAACGAGAAGAGCTGCACCGCGAGGTCGTCCAGCGGAGACATCAGGGCCACGACGAGACCGAAGAGACCGGCGAAGAAGGAGACCGCTCTGCGTAGCGGAACACCCCTGCCGCGACCCCCCGCCCACAGTTTTCTGAGGCCCAACATGTAACACCATGCCGCAGCCGCGACCGCAACCACAAGAACAGGATCGAAGCTCCAGCCGGCGGACTCACTCACAGCGAGGGGTCACATGCCACGAGATAGCCCGGCGCGAACAGAGCGAGGAGGATCCAGAAGGCGAAGAGGCCGCTGGTGACTATGCCGGCCCAAGCCATCCACTCGGCGCGCCCGCCGGGTGTCGAGTCGTGCGCTGCCCGTACTCGTCGCCAGCAACTGAAAGAGACGAGCACACCCGCCAGAGCCAGTGCACTCGTCGTCAGGGTCAGCCACACCGCCACCGATTCGATCTCCGCGCCTGCTAGTTGCTGCGTCTGGGAGCCGGGATTGCAGGCGATTTCTTCGAGGTTGTATCCGATGAGTATTTGCAGGCTCCACGCCACCGGCCCCGAAAGCACGCCAAACCACAACAGCCTGGAGCCGCCTCTTTCCGCCCGGCTTACTGCCTGGGCCACACGAACCTCACAGGCTCGGGGACAGGTAGATCGTTGCCAGGACGAGCACCCACACAATGTCGACAAAGTGCCAGTACATGGTGAAGTTTTGCACCGTCACATGGCGGTCTTTGTTGAATGCGCCTCGCCATGCTTGCACTTGCGCCCACAGACTGATGAGCAAGCCGATCAGCACGTGACCCCCGTGAAAACCCGTTATCGTGTAGAACAAGGAGCCGTAGGCGTTAGTCGTCGGGGTGAACTCTGCAAGCTTCTCTGGGTACTCGACTGCCAGCTGGAGGCCGAGGAAGACCGCACCGAGAAGAAATCCCGCGCCGAGCCAGAGCCTCAAAGCACGTTGGTTTCCGTTGCGGGCGGCGCGATCGGCCATGTGGACCGGCCAGCTCGAAGTCCACAGGATGACACTCATGATGAGCGGCAATTTCAGAGACGGGGTCGGTATGCCGTCCGGCGGCCACACCGGTGCGGACTTGAATCGGAGGAAGAAATAGCTCGCGATCAAGGATCCGAACAGCATGGACTCGGTAACGATCAACATGACCATGCCCCACCATCCCGGCGATACCGACCCCGCGTGATGGCGGGGCAGGGTTTCTTCTTCAAGGTGGGGGTGGGCTTCTGTGTGCCGACTGGTAGCAGTCATGTCTCTTGCGTTTCCCCTGTAGGCCAGAACCAACCCGCGACGGATGCCGCCGACGCCAGGACGCCCGTAGCCGCAAGCAGCCCCGAGTCGAACAGGACTCCGTAGAACATGATCATCATCGCCACGGTCAAGGTCACGGGCCACGGTGACTCATGCGGCATCTCCACCACCGCCTGAGGAGTCGCGTCGAGCATGCTTGTGGACAGGGTTTCGTGGCCGCTCGCCAGCAGATAGGCGCCATCTTCAGGACGTTGGGGGCCGCGCCGAAGCTCGGGCTGCTCCCACATCGGATGCAAGCTGCGCACGGCGGGAATCGACTCGAAGTTGTATTCGGGCGGCGGAGAGGTGGTCGACCATTCGAGTGTTTCAGCCTCCCATGGGTCTGCACCGGCGGGCTCACCGCTCTGCATGCTCTTGTACCAGTTGATGAACGTGATGAGTATCCCCAGGGCGAGCACGAATGCTCCGATGGTCGATAGGAGGTTCCAGATGTCCCAGCCGAGATTCTCTTGATACGTGTAGGTCCTGCGGGGCTGTCCGAGAAGGCCCGAGATGTGCATCGGAAAGAAGGCGAGATTGAAGCCCGCAAACATGAGCCAAAAGCTCAACTTGCCGAGGCGCTCGTCCAGCATCCGCCCGGTCATCTTGGGCAGCCAGTAGTAGAGGCCGCCGAAGATCGGGAACACAGATCCGCCGATGATGACGTAGTGGATGTGAGCCACAACGAAGTACGAGTCGGTCGTCTGAAGATCGAAGGGAATAGCGGCGAACATCACGCCCGAAAGTCCTCCCAGGACGAACGTGAAGACGAAGCCCAACACGAACAGCATCGGGGTCTTGAGGATCGGCTTGCCGGCGACCAACGTGGCAAGCCAGGCGAACACCTGGATAGCGCTGGGGATGGTAACCATGAAGCTCGACAGAGAAGTAAAGCTCAACGCGATCTGAGGGATGCCCACGGCAAACATGTGGTGGACCCACACCCCGAATCCGATGAGAGCCACGGCCATTTCCGCCACCACGATGTAGATGTAGCCGATCATCGGACGCCGGGTGAAGGCAGGAATCATCATCGATACGAGCCCGAAGGCCGGAAGCACGAGGATGTACACCCATGGGTGCCCGAATATCCAGAAGAGGTGCTGCCATAGAACCGCATCGCCTCCCTGGGTGGAGTCAAAGAAGTGGAAACCGAGTTTGCGGTCGAGCTCCAGCATTACTAGGGCTGCGGTTAGCGGGGGTTGCGCAAACACGATGGCGAGGCCGAGCGCCAGCTCTCCCCACACGAAGATCGGCATGCGGTTGATCGACATCCCCGGCGCCCTGAGCTTGAGGATTGTCACGATGAAGTTGATCGCGCCGGCGGTGGTGGAGAATCCGAGGAAGATGAGCCCGAGTACGTAAAAGTCGATGTTGACGCCGGGCGTGAACTCGCTGTTTGCCAGCGGCACATAATTAAACCACCCGTTGTTGGGGGCCTTGCCGATCAGAAAGCTCGAGTGCATGAAGATGCCCGCTCCAAGAAAGACCCAGTACCCGAACGCGTTGAGCCTTGGGAACGCCATGTCGCGCGCCCCAATCATCAGCGGGACGAAGTAGTTGCCGAAGCCCGAGAGCACCGGCACGATGAAGAGAAACATCATCGTGGTGCCGTGCATCGAGAACATCTGGTTGTAGGTCTCGGGGTCGATGAGCTCGAGGTTTGCCTCGGCGAGTTGGGCGCGGATGATGAGGGACTCGATACCTCCGAAGACGAAGAAGACCATCCCTGTGTAGAGGTACTTGAACCCGAGCTTCTTGTGATCGACCGTCTCCAGCCAGGTGATCAGCCCCGGGCGCTCTCCCCAGATGTTCTCGAGCCGTTCGGCGACCGACGCCATTAGTCCTCCGTCATTACTTGAGGCCCTCGAGATAGTCGAGCAAAGCATCGAGGTCGGCCGAGGACAGCTCGGTAGGGGGCATGATCGCGCCGGGCTTGGCCGATTGTGGATCGATGATCCACCGTGCTAGCTCGGAGCGGGTGTTGTCGAGGACGCCGGACGCGATCGTTTCCCGTCGTGCGAGATGGGTCAGGTCGGGGCCGAGGTCCGAGTCCGCCTCGGTCCCGCGGACTGCGTGGCAGCCGGCGCAAGAAGACTGCAGGAAGACACTCTCTCCACGCGCGGCCCCCGATGCGGCCGGCTCGGCGGCCTCGCTCGCCTCGTTGGCCAGCCACGACTCGAACTCGCCGGGCTCATCGGCAATGACGTAGAAGATCATGTTGGCATGCTGGAGGCCACAGAACTCGGCGCACTGGCCGCGGTAGCGGCCCGTTTCATCTGCCTGAAGCCACATGCTGTTCACTTGGCCCGGGATGAGGTCCGTCTTGGCCTGAAGCTGGGGCACCCAGAAGCTGTGGATGACGTCATCTGTTGTCAGCCTCAGTCGTACCGACTCTCCGGTGGGAATGTGGATCTCGTTCGCGGTCACTGCTCCGCTGCCCTGATAGCGGGCCTCCCACCACCAGTCGTGCCCGATAATATCGATCGTCAGGCCGGGCTCCTGCGGCGGAGTCGAAAGTGCCATCATGTCGTTCAGACTGACCACGAAGACGCCCGCGAGTATCAGGGAAGGGGCGACGATTCCAGACACCACCACGAAGGGACCTCCCCAGCGCGCTTCGGTTAGCTGCGTTTGTTTGCGGTGGCCTCGCACGTAGGTGACGGCCAAGAAGGCGACCACCACGGCGAACACGGCGAGAGAGATCCAGAACATCAGCCACCACAGACCCTCGATACGGCGTGCGCCCACGCCCCTGGGGTCGAGTACCGACGGCGCGCCGGAGGGAGCGCACGCACCGGCGGCAGAGGCTGCGACGAGCAACGAGGCCCGGACTAGACGACCAATGGTCAAGGTTCCTCGGTCGCTCCGAGGGCTCTCTGCTGCTCAAAAAGAGTGTGAGGGTCGAGCGCCGATGCTCTGCCCGCTTCGAAGATGCCGGCTTTGAGCGCCACGGAGCTGGTGAAGCCGAGCACTCCCTGCGTAATGCGCGTAGCGCGGCCGCCGACCGGAAGCAACGACAGGCTGACGCTGCCCACGGTGAGGGCGGTGCTGAGCTTCCACAAGCGTGCCCCGGAACCTTTCTTCAGCGCTGCGCCAACCTCTTCAACTCGTGAGGCTTCCCGCTCGGCGGCTACCGTGACGGCGAGCTCGACGAGGTCGATGACTGTTCCCAGGCGCCCCACGAGCTTGCGTTCGTCGTCGGTCAGCGATGTCACGTTCACCAAGGAGAGCGTGGCCCCGACACCGGAGATGAGAAACAAGGGGGCGAGGGTGCGGCGCATCCCGCGCCACAGAGGGACCGCAGAGCTCGACAACAGCACGCCTGTGTAGCCCGCCAGGGGCAGCCCGAGCGTGCCGGCCACAGCACCTGCGAGCTTGCCGAGCCGGCCCCGCACCCCGGGGGAGCCGGAGAACCACAGCGCGGCGAAGTCGGACGAAGCAGAGGCCGCAAGGAGCCACGAACCCATGTTCCTGGCGGAATTCGGCCTAATCTCCCTCAGCCTGTTCAGAAAGCGTTCTGGGCGGCCGAGATCGTAGATCAGCAAAGTCGTTGAGCTTGCGGCCCCTGCCGCGGCCATGACGTGGCAGCGGCGGATCAAGAGCTCGAACCTCTCCGCGTCCGCCGCTCGTGCGGCCGCACCCACGGTCGCCGCGGCGCCGGCCACCCCGCCGAGGACGAAGTAAGCGGGAACCGCCCAAATCCACGCCGGCTGACCGGGCCGCTCTCCGGCTTCACCACCTCGCCCTTCGTCGAAAGCCACTGTGCCCAGGGGGTCTGAGCGTGGCTCGGGAACCTTTCGCCCGGCCGCTTCTCCTTCGGGCCCGCCAAGACGGGGATCGATGTTGCGTCCGTCGCCGCCCGAGGTTCCCATGGAGTCGTTCATCTCGAGCCGCCTATTGGTGGCAGCATGGGTCGATTCGCAACCCGGTCCGACCCCCACAGCCCCACCTAAGTGCCCCTTTCAATGAAAGAGATCAGGCTCGCGCTTCAGCCCGGCGGCGAATCTACTCCCTCCGGGGAGACGGCTTCAAACGGCTCACCTAGCCCACTTGTGAATCTCCATGGTTGGTTCGAGAGCCTTCTGGAAGGTCTTGATCATCGCCTGAAAGCGATCGCCATCGTCAATGATCCTCTGCACGGCCACAGCTTCGTGAGGTCATCGGTTTCGGGGAGCTCGGCGAAATCGCCGACGACGAGATCCATGGGCGTCTCCTTCGTCGGGGCGGGTCTCCCCGCGTTCCCTGCCACTCAGCGCGGTGGCATTGGCGGCCGCGGCTTCCAGTCGAGCCCATCGCGGCTATCTGCACCCACAACGGCATCCAGCACTCCCAGCGAAACGAAGATCAGGAACAGGAAGATCAGCTCCACGGTGCCTCCTTCGGGTAACGACGCCGGATCGGCGTCACAAGCGAGTTCCATACGGTGTGCATGGACGAGCGCCTCGAAGGTAGGGAGGGGAAGTCCGCATCGCCCTCGACCGGCCGGTGCCGGCCCGCTCCAGCCCTGCGGGCCTCGGCCGCTTCCCGGTGTAGGTCTCGCAGGTGCTCTTGGGCCATCAGCACAGTCAGGGAATTCATGGTGCCTCCTTCACATATCGTCGGTAATGATCTATACTCCTAACGACACTTACCAGACTAGTGGAGGAGATGTAAGAAGTCAAGTGAATTTTGATAATTACAGCGGGCTAGATCACGACCACAAGGCACTCGATCTCGCGGTCGATTTGGCAAACTCGCTGGACGTTGTGGACGGCGAGGAGTACCTCGTCGATGCCGAGGCCGTCTCCGGCTGGCTCGCAGACCGTGGGATCGACACTCCTCGCCCCATAGCCGAAGCCGACGTCGACGCGCTGAGGGGCTTGCGGAGGCAGATCCGGAGCGTGATGGAGGGTTCCGAGGAGGAGGCCGAGGAGGCGCTTGATGAGGTCGTCATCGCCTGCTCGGTGCGCCCACGGGTCACCTTCTCGAAGGGTGTCTGGCGCCTGAGCTACGTGTCGGCCGAAGATGGTGTGGTGGCCGGTGTCGCCGCGATCGTCGTCGCCGGTCTGGCCTCGGCGCTGTCCGAGAGCGGCCGGGAGCGTTTCGGGACCTGCTCGAAAGAGAGCTGCCAAGATGTCTACGTGGACACCTCCAAGAACCGCTCACGCCGCTACTGCAGCGATTCCTGCTCCAACCGTGCCAACGTCGCCGCCTTTCGGGCCCGCCAAAGGGGGTCGTGACTGCGGCCCGAGGTATCGAGACGCGCACAGTGCGCCCGTGGCTGCCGAATCGGTAGGCAGGCTCGCGCACACGCGATCGACTACCGGATTTCGGTGGCCGAACCCCCGACGTCTTCCGGGTCGATGCCGCGGCCCAGGCGGTAGGCGGCATCGGCCAACGCCCGGTCGAAGGTCCACAGCGCGGCGCCGGCAGTCAGCAGCGTCGCGGCGAGCAGTTGCGCGTCGACATAGCCGATGCCTTGCCCGGGTAGCTGATGTAGGTCGATGAGCGCCATGACCTCCTCGGGCGTCGCGATCGACGCCTGCGGCAGGCTTCCCAACAACCTGATGACCTCGTGACGTTGGACGAGGCGTCCGAGAGCGAGCTCGCCGACCACCCAAGGATGACCGAGAACAAGTCCGGCCTCCAGCACCCGCACGAGGGCCGAGTTACCACTCCCGAGGTGGCCTATCCAAACGGAGGTATCCACCAGGATCATGAGTCGGCGCCGCGTCTCCTGCGAGGCTCGGTGAGCGTCGGTTCGGTTCCGCCGAGCCTGGCCAGCCGGCGAGCGCTCTCCCGCTCAATGAGAGCCCGAAGGGCTTGTCTGACCAGGGCGCTCTTTTCGCTGGTTCCCGTGAGGCGCTGTGCCTCTGCAACGAGCTCGTCGTCAAGGGCAATGGTGGTTCGCATCCTTACCCCCTCCCTCTAGGCATGATCCAGCGCATCCAATGATGCCACAATCGGTGCCGTTGCCGGGAGACGCTTGCCGACTCAGGGCAGATCACCCATCGGTCGTTTGAGGCATGGTGCAGAACATGCAGCGGGCTGCGCTTGCCGGGATAACGCTGAGGCACTCGGAGCAGGTCTTGGTCCGCGGGGCAGGGGTGGGGTCTTCGTCCACGCGCGACATCAGCACATTCATCGGCTTGATTACGAACAGGAAGATGGCCAAGGCCACGAGGAGAAAGGCGATCAGGTCGTTGAGGAAGGTGCCGTATCTGATATCCGAGCCTCCAACCGTCAGCACCAGTGAGCTGAAGTCGGGGGCCCTGCCGGGGATGGCGACGATCGGTGTCAGGACGTTGGAAACGAGCGATGCGATTACCTGCCCGAAGGCGATGCCAATCAACACCCCAACCGCAAGGTCGACCATATTGCCCCGCAGCACGAAGGTCTTGAACTCGTTGATCATCGTTCCTCCCACCTCGGCGATCAGCTGACCCCTTCGAAGTCTTCTTTGGGGACAAAACGTGCGTATAGCTTCGGTTCGCACCAAACCTTCGGTGGCCGCCACGTTTACCATGCCTGAGATGATCCAACTAGAGGGCGCTCCGGATTTCTCCATGCTCATAGATGGTCGCTGGGTTTCGGCTGAAGCTCGCATGGAAGCGTGGAGTCCTGCTACCGGCGAACAGCTCGGGACCGTCTCCGAGGGAACCCGCTCGGACGTGGGAAGTGCGGTTAGCGCGGCCGCCTCGGCTTGGCGACGGTGGTCGGAAGCTTCTGCGTTCGATCGAGCCGCAGCGATGGAGAGGATTGCCGAGACGATCAGATCCAGACGGGATGAGCTCGCCAGGGTGCTTACGCTCGATCAGGGAAAGCCCCTCTATGCAGAGTCCTACGACGAAGTGGACGAGCTCGCCGAGTACTTCGTCATGGCGGGAGAGGACGCCAAGCGGATGGAGGGCTCGATGCCGGCCTCGGTGTCGTCGACCAAGAGAGTGTTGGTATACCGCGTCTCACGCGGAGTGGTCGGAGTGATAACGCCATGGAACTGGCCCTACACGATGCCGGCCGAGCTGATCGCCCCCGCTCTGGCAGCCGGTAATGCGGTGGTGTGGGCACCTGCCCCCAGCACTTCCGTGTGCGCAGTTGCGCTGGCGCAATGCATCCAGGAATCGGATTTGCCCTCGGGCATCTTCAATATGGTCACCGGTCGAGGGCCGGTTGTGGGAGATGAGATAGCCGGTCATCGGGGGGTTCAAGCGGTTTCCTTCATCGGGTCCATCGAGACCGGGAACAAGGTCGCCCAGCGCGCCGCAGGTAAGGCGTTGCTACTCGAGATGGGAGGCAATGGTCCCTTCATCGTTCTCGACGACGCCGATCTCGAAGCGGCGGCGGAAGCAAGCCTCGAGGCAGGCTTTCTGTGCGCGGGCCAGAGCTGCACGGCCGGCGAGCGCTGGCTCGTGGCAGATCAGGTTCACGACAGCTTCGTCGACACAATCGGCGGGATCGTTGCCGAGCGGGTCAGGCTCGGTGATCCGCTGGCGCAGGAGACGACCCTGGGGCCACTCAACAACGAGGTCACGGCCACGAAGGTCGATCGTCACGTCGTCGGTGCTCTGGCTTCAGGGGCGAGCACGGTTACCGGTGGTGGTCGAGCGGAGGGTTACCCAACCAATCTCTACTACCAACCGACGGTCCTCAAAGATGTAACGGCGGCAATGGAAATAGCGAGCAATGAGACGTTTGGTCCCGTGATCCCGATCTCGAGCGTGTCGGACGAGAACGAGGCGCTCGAAATCATTCGCTCTTCTCCCTACGGCCTTTTAACCGCGGTGTGGACCAGGGATCTCGGTCGCGGTCTTCGTTTTGCCGAGAAGGCCGATGCCGGTTGGGTCAACATCAACGAGTCGTCGAATTATTGGGAGAGTCATCTGCCCTTCGGAGGGCGTTCCACGTCCGGTTCCGGGGTGGGCCGCGTGGGTGGCCGCCATACGCTCGAGACCTTCACCGAGCTCAAGACGGTCGTGATCAATCTCGGCTGACATGATTGCCTCGGAGTGGGTCGTGCGATTCGCGCCCCTCGTGAAGCCTTCCGGTTCGGTGCTAGACATAGCTTGCGGCAAAGGACGGCACACAAGGTACTTCTTGGGTCGGGGCCACGAAGTTGCCGCCGTGGACATCGATCTCTCGAAGGTCGCCGACCTCGAGACATCAGCTCGTCTGAGGCTTATCGAGACTGATATCGAACGCGACCCATGGCCCTTTTCCGACTTTCGATTCGATGCCGTTGTCGTCACGAACTTCTTGCACCGGCCACTTCTCGACCACCTTGTGCAGGCCGTAGCGCCCGAGGGGCTGCTTATCTACGAGACATATGCGCGCGGTAACGAGCGCTGGGGACGTCCCAGCAACCCCGACTTCCTGTTGCGGGCGGGGGAGCTACTCGAGGTTGTGCGAGGCCGCCTGCGGGTGATCGCCTATGAGGATGTAACGGTGACGCAGCCGCGCCCGGGGGCAGTCCAGAGAATCTGCGCAATCGCTCCTCCGGGTTGGCAGGCAACCTTCCCTCGGCAGGTTGACGGGTAGGAGCGGTTGAGTAGGTCACGGCCCCGGCGGTCCCCGCCCGGCATCCGGATCTGGAGGTGTGAGCTTTCCTTTTTTCCGATCCTCCGCGGTCTTGTTCTGATGGCACCCGTAGCACCGCCATCTCAGATTGCCGGTCGAAGCCAAGCCTCCGGCGACATGAGGGTCGCTGTGTTCCTTCTCGTTGCGAAAGCGGCGGCCGCAATCGGTGCACTTGACCCCGTCGAAGCCCGGCGCCTCTCCCAGCTGCAGC
>Ga0136610_1000589_pt1 | contig 11183 bp, 9 predicted proteins | sample AntDrymUQ1342206_2_FD_104804 | JGI IMG/M metagenome (GOLD analysis project Ga0136610, IMG submission 104804) | Polar desert sand microbial communities from Dry Valleys, Antarctica - metaG UQ134 (22.06) | ecosystem: Environmental > Terrestrial > Soil > Desert | place: Antarctica: Dry Valley...
ACCATGCTCTTCGACTTCATCGGCATGCAGAAGCTGTATCTGGCGATGGCGCGGGGCGACGCTCGGCCGCTGGCCAGGGCACTGCTCGCTCGTCCGGAGACGTCCTCGGACAGCCAATGGGCCACCTTCGTGCGCAACCACGACGAGCTCACCCTGGACAAGTTGAGCGACGCCGAGCGGCAGGAGGTGTTCGCCGCCTTTGGGCCCGAGGAGGAGATGCAGATCTACGGCCGCGGTCTGCGCAGGCGGCTGCCACCGATGCTGGACGGCGATCCCCGTCGCATGCGGATGGTCTACAGCCTGCTGTTCTCCCTGCCAGGTACCCCGGTTCTCTTCTACGGCGAGGAGATCGGGATGGGGGAGAACCTTGCCGCGGAAGGGCGCTTCGCCGTACGTACGCCGATGCAGTGGACCGACGGGCGCAACGGCGGCTTCTCCACAGCTGCGCCGTCGAAGCTCAGCGGACCTGTCGTCGAGGGAGGATTCAGCCCCGAACACATCAACGTCGCCGCCCAACGCCGCGACCCGGACTCGCTGCTCAACTTCATCAGCCTGCTGATCCGCCGCTACCGCGAGTGCCCGGAGTTGGGCTGGGGAGAGTTCGAGGTGCTGGAGCAACCACATCGCGCGGTGCTGGCACATCGTTGCTCTTGGGACGGTCAGGCGGTGGTCGCGCTGCACAACCTCAGTGCCGAGCCGCAGACCGTGCCCATCACCCTCGAGGGTTGCGACCAGGACACCCGGCTAGTCGACCTGCTCTGCGACGGCAGCACTGCCACCGACAAGGCCGGGCGAGCGGAGATCCAGCTCGAAGGCTATGGGTTCCGGTGGCTCCGGGCAGTCCAACCCGGCGATCGAACCCTCTCCTAGAGCCCGGCTCCGTAGTTCCACGTTGATCATCGGAATGTTGGGGCTTTCCGCGTCGAAATCGGCCAACAACCCACAACTTTCCGATGATCAACGTGAGGTCCCGGCGCGTCAGAGCCGAACCTCCGAGGTCTGGTCTCACCGGATTACCGCGGCACCGGTCCGGGCTGGCCACCCGACCTCGAATCCCTTCGTCGCTTCTACACCTGGCAGGCGCAAGCGCGCCCAGACTGGCACATAGCCGTACAGGAGACCGTCGAGGTTGGCGATCACGTTGTGGTGCGTGCCCGCGCCGGTGGAAGCATCTCCCACGACGACGAGGGTGAACCGCTGGCTGAGCCTTTCCGGAAAGACATCGAGTGGTTGTCCGTGTACCGCATTGAAGCCAGACGCATCTCCGCGGCGCACCTTCTGGCAGTCGCGGATCGGAGTGTCAAGCCTGACTGAACCTGGCCGAGATGCTGGCGAGTGAGGTGCGCGGGGAGCCCCTAACGCCTTGCTCGGTCACACATTCGCCGGGATGCTGATCGCGCGCCGGCGCGGACCATGCGTTCTGCCCGGTGCATTGGGGTCGGGCATGGTCAGTTTCGTGGAGCTCCAGTCGCGGTTGGGCGCCGCCTTGGAGGCCAACACAGCTGCTTCGACGGTGCCACACGTACTCGTGGCCCTGCCGTCCCTGAGCGTGGGCGAATCCCTGCTGTCCCACTACGCCGACCGGATCCCCGCGATGGAGCACCGGTACCTGCTTGCTGCCCTAATGTTGCCGCGAATCGAGAGTTGCGAGCTTGTCTTCGTCAGCTGCGCGGCACCATCTTCGGAGGTGCTGGACTACTACCTGTCGCTTGCTCCCGCCGGTCGACGCGCCAGCATGAGAGACCGATTCCAGGTCCTCGAAGTGCCTGATCGCACCGCCCGCTCGGTTGCTGCCAAGCTCTTGGACAGGCCGGATCTGATCGCCGAGCTGCGGGCGTCCCTCCGCGGCCGGCTGGCGTTCATCGAGCCGTGGAACGTGACCGACCACGAGGTGGAGTTGGCGGGTCGGCTCGGCGTACCGATCAACGGCACGTCACCGCAGCTCTGGCCGCTCGGCTTCAAGAGTGCGGGCCGCAAGCTGTTCGCCGAGGCCGGTGTCCCGATGCCGTACGGGCATGAAGACGTGCGGTCCGCGGATGACGTGGTCGAGGCAGCTCTGGAGATCAAGTCCAGGCGGCCCCGCGCACCCGGAGTGGTGATCAAGACCGACGACAGCGGCGCTGGGGACGGCAACCAGGTCATCCGCTTCGTGGAGCCGGCCACACCGGGGGAACTCCGGGCGGCCGTACATGCATTGCCGGAGTGGTACCTGGCCGATCTTGCCGCCGGAGGTGTTGTGGAGGAACTTGTCGTCGGTCTGGCCGGATCGAGCCCAAGCGTCCAAGTCAACATCTCACCTGACGGGGAACCCATCGTCGTCGCGACCCACGAACAGGTACTGGGTGGTCCGACGGGTCAGGTCTTCACCGGCTGCCGCTTTCCCGCCGATCCGATCTATTCGGCGCGGATCGCGACGTACGCGAAAGATGTCGGTGCACTGCTTGCGCGCCACGGCGCCGTCGGTCGGTTGAGCGTCGACTTCGTCGCCGCGCAGGACGCTGGGACGTCTATGCCCTCGAGATCAACCTCCGCAAGGGCGGCACGACACATCCGTACGCCGCGCTACGCAACCTCGTACCCGGTCGGTATGACTCCGAATCGGGACGATGGATCAGCCTCGACGGCTCCCCGCGCTGTTACCAGGCCACCGACAATCTCGTCGACCCGAGCTGGTTGGGGCGCCCGCCGGGTGAGGTGATTCGCGGCGTGAACGAGGCTGGATTGAAGTTTGACTCCCGTACGGGTACCGGCGTCGTACTGCACATGCTGTCGTGTCTTGCCATCGACGGGAGACTCGGACTTACGGCGCTCGGAACCTCACCGGAACATGCGGCGAAGCTCTATTCCGCCACCGCCGAACTGATGTCCGGGCTCACTTCACCGGCGCGACCGTAGACGTTGGACGTCGAGGACCCGCTTCGACGGCATCGACCAGGGAGAACGTTGCCGTATCCGCCCCGACGAGTGCGGCAGTGGCCCCTTGCTTGGTCAACCCTCTGGTATCGCCAAATGTGAGACCTCGTTGGTTTCTGTGCCTGAGACCCACAGGTCCCCGTCGCCGTACGCGAGCCCGTAGCTCCACTGGGGCTTCTCGAACACCAGCGTGGCCACGTTGGTCGCTGGGTCTATGCGGAAGATGCCGTCAGACTTGTTGCTCGCCCAGACCGCGCCACCGCCGGAGTCGATGCCGACCCCGGACCCGACTCCCTCGATCGTGGCCACGACCTGGCCCGTGGCCAGATCGATCCGGGAGATCGTGTTGGCGCGGTAGTTCGCCACCCATAACCCGTTCTCGTCCGCGACCATGTCGTGCGCCCCCGATCCGGTCGGAATGGCGGCCACCGCCGTGTTGGTCGCGGGATCTATCCGTACGACCTTCCCCTCCTCCTTGGCGCTGACCCAGACGGCGGCCTCGGATACCTCGACGTCAGTCATCTCCGCGACCTCCGTAATCTGGATGGTCGCCTGAACATCACCGGTCTGGTCATCGAGTCGCACCAGACCCTCCGGGGTCGGCGCCCAGATCGAACCGAGTCCCGCCGCCAGATAATTCGTCTCCAACGGGACGGCTAGGAGCACCTCGCCCGATTCAGGGTCCAGTTTCTGGACTTCCTCGCCGCCGACCGCGACCCATACAGAGTCGGAGCTAAAGGCGACGCCCCGGCCTCCGTCGATGGCCAAGGTGACCGTCTCGGTCGCGGCGTCGATCTTGACGATCTGATCGACCGGCGGATCGACCTGCACCCAGGCCGCCCCGAATCCGTACCGCGTGCTCCAGGTCTGCCCGGCGAAGCGCAGCACCCCGGATTCGTTCGCGGTCGTGGCCTCGGCAGTGGTAGCTGTCGGGCTCGATGTCGACTCGGGCGCCGAGTCCGACGTCGAGCCGGACGAGCCGCAGCCGGTGACGAGCATGAGCGCGAGGGCGCCCGGGCTCAGTCGGACTAGGACCCGGCCCTCGTGACGCACTCCGTTCATCGTGATATCGCCCTCATCTTCCTTCGGAGGAGCCGGTCCACCGGCCCCGTTCGACCCGACCATTCAAGTAGCGAGGGGAACCCTCCACAGTGTGCCGTCCGCGAAGTTGGCGACCCACAACGAGCCGAAGCCGACCGCCATGCCTCCCCCGCCTCGTCCGGCCGGATAGCTTGCGATGAGCGACCCGGTTGCGGAATCGACCTGGACCACCGTATCGTCCCGTGGGCGGACCCACACGCCGTCATCGGTCACCACGAGTCAGCTACGACGCCGGGCGGTCGAGCAGCCCGTTCCGTTCCACCGAGCGGGTTCGGTCGTCCAGACTCGATGAACTCGACGAACCCGCCGCAGCCGACGACCGAGCGGTCTCGGTGCCGGGGACGAACGCCTGCTCGTACGCGCAGGTCCACACGGTCGCATGGATCTGCCCGGACTCGGTCAGGCTGCTACCGCCGACTGCGACCCTTCCAGAAGTCACCGCGTGCGCCTTGCTTGGGTCCGCCGGGTCACCGGAGAGCGGCATCAGCGTCCGTAGCGGGCCGGTCGAGGACGCGGAGGTGAGGAAGACGTGCGCCTCCTCCTCACCCAAGAAGTAGCTGCCCAGCCCCACGTAGTCGCCCTGCTGGTTGGTGCCGAGTGCAAAGCTGAAGTCACTATCGCCGAAGACGCCGAGGCTGCGCTCAACGCCCCGGTGCCACAGCGCCGCCTGCGCTCCCGGGTTCCCACCGAAGTCAGAGATGCCGGCCGCCCGGCGCTGGTTGTCGAGGACGTTCGCCTGGGAGAACCCGTTCAGGTCCAGCTCGGCTAGGGGATGGTTGGATCCGTCGGCATCCCACCCCCAGGCCACCAGATTGAACTCCGAGTAGACGGCTCCGACGACGTCGCCGCGGTCGTTGATGGCCATGCCGTACGCACCGATGTACCCGTCCGGCATGGCCAGGCGCACCGGCAGACCCCCGTTAGCCGGCCACATCACCGGTATCTCGTTGTAGTCGGCGTCAGCCGCGCTTCCGACCGCCACCCCACGCTCGTTCACCCGCCGCACGAACGTCGGGCGGTCCGGCTCCAGACCAGACATCTCGGTCGCCACGCCGTCTCGCCACCGAAACGCCCGAGCCGTCGTGAAGTCCTCGCTCTCCTTGCTATTGCCTACGATCTCGCCGCGGTTATTGATGTCGGCGGCCCAGGCGTCACCTTCCACGCCCAGGTCGATCATGAGACCGCGATCCCACAGCACGGCGTGGCTGACCTGGTCGGTGTCCTCGGCGCTGCCCACCCACACGCCGCGAGCGTTGGTCTCGATGACTTCGCTGCGCTCCCCACCGAGCGTGCCCAAATCGATCACCTGCGGCGCGCAGCCAGACCCGGCGGCCGAAGCAACAGACGTCGTGGAGATCGTGCCGAGGCCGATCACCAACGCCGTCAACGAGAGACCGGACCACCACCGCCCGCCCAACCTCGCCGTCGTTGGGCCCGAGCGCTTGCCCACATCACTGGTCCGTCGTCCGGCCATCGCACACCTCCGAGTGTTGTCGTCACACCGGAGGCGTACGTCGGGACGGAACGATTCGTACGGTCAGACGTGCCAGCGCGTAGGCCCGCCCGGTCCGGGTTCGTAGCGACAGAACAGTCCGGTTCGGACAGATGCCTGAAGATGAGCAGCGGCACGCGGAGCGGTGCTGGCGATCCGGCCAAGGGCCGTCCGCAGGTTGCGCGTCACGTTGACTCTTGCGCGCTCCGCTTCCGCGGAGGTGTTGCGCACGCGGCCCCCGAGGCCGCTGGTTCGACGCAGTTCTGCAAGCAGCATCTCGCGTTCGGTTTCGGCGACAGCCGCGCGATCTCGATCTCCGACCTCGTCGGCCGCATCGAGTTCGGTGTCAAGCACTGCAAGGCGTCTGCGGTAGGCCGCCGCAGCCGTGGAATCGAGCACGGGTGAACGTGCGGGCGGGATGAGGCCGGCCCCGCCGGCAGCGAGGTCCAGCGCAGAGATCTCCCGTCCCGGCGCGGCGAGCAGAGACCGCAGCTGATGCAGACCTAACCCATCACGCAGCCGCGCACGTTCCTCGCCGGCTTCGAGCACCCAGTCCTCGCCGTCGCGCCGCAGTGTCCACTCGTCAGCGGGCCGAACAAGACGTTGCAGCAGCTCGGCCATGCCGAGCCGTTCGGCCAGCTGTCGAGCCTGGCGGTTGACGGTTATCGCCTGCTCGAGGTCGCGGTCGCTGTGTCGGAGAGTCAGGGCATCCCCCAGCCCGTCGAGACTTTCGGCGAGCCAAGGAAGTGCACCGATCCGGTTGTCTAGCTCGATCGATTCTTCAAGGTGCTGCACCGCTTCGTCGAGCCTTCCGAGCTTGGTCGCGAGGAGCCCAAGATAATAGGACGCAGGACCGGTGACACTGTTCGCTCCGCCCAGCACAACCAGCCGACCTCGGTAGGGCAGGAGTGCGTCGTAGAGGGGGGCCGCGCAGGCGTGTCCAGTCGCGGCGGCCACTACGGCGAGGTCGGCCATCGCACTGAGCCACCGCGGCCCTGTTTCAGCCAATGCCTGGGGGAGCAGCAGCTCCAGTGCGGCCGTCGCCTCCGCCTCGCGGCCGAGCAATATCAGGACCCTGGCGGCCATCGCCTCGTACAGCTGCCCGGGCATTCGGCGCGCGTAGTTGTGCAGCGCTTGCACGGCGGCGACGCCGCTCGCCGCGTCGCCCAGGAGCGTGCTGATCGCCCCGCGCAAGCTCCTGACCAAGCGCTCGGTGTCGGGCAAACCGATCCGATGCCCCAGTTCAGATACCTCGTCGATAAGCCGCTCCGCTTCGGCAAAGCGTCCGCGGAGCACCGCCAACATGGCATGCCGCGAGGTCGCCATGACGATGGCCTCCGCGTCACCAGCCGCGGTGGCCGAGCGTTGGAAGGCAGCCAGCACCGACTCGGCCTCTGCCACCCGACCGAGTTCCATCAGTGCCATGAACCGCCAGAACATGCCGTGCCGTTCCTGGACATCGTCGCCAGCCTCGCGACCCAGAGCGATGATCTCCGCGGCGGCCGCCAGCCGGTCATCGACGGCGGCGGGGTCCCACAACGCGTGTAGTTGGGCGTCCAGAGCTTCGGACAGGGCCTGCTGGTCCCCGGCGCGGCGGGCCAGCATCAGGGCTTCGGCCACCAACTGCCGGCGACGAGTCGTCGCCGACGTGTCCCCGAGCAGTTCCCTGGCCAGCCGGGACAACAGCCGCGACTGGAGGGCGTCATCGCTGTCTCGTTTGGTCGCGGACTCGAGCAGGCGTACGAGCGGAACGTCCACATCGAGGAACTGCGCTGCCGAACGGACGTGCAGGGCGAGTTGCACCATCGGGTCCTCGGCCTGGCCCAGTGCGGGCAGCTGCGCGATCAACGACTTGGCCACTCCAGGCAGACCGCCGGAGGCCATCCACAGTGCTTGCGCCACATCCTGGCTCACATCACCGATGACCGCCGCCAACTCGTCCTCGCTGATGCCGCGCAAGCGCAGTTCCCGGCCTATTCCGAGAGTCGCTCGCGCGGTGGCGATCACCGAGGTCGAGCCCACCACAAGTCGCCCGGCCAGCCTGGCCAGGAACTCAAGGGCGGCAGGTCCGCCGTCGTCGATGTCATCGACAACGATGAGGCGATCGGCGCCTCCGGCAAGGATGCGAACCGCGGCCTCGACGTCGCGCCGGCTTGCCTCGGCGAGAAGTGCATCCGCGATCTTCGCTGGCGCGCCGACGTCGTCGAGGATGTGCGCCCACACCGACCTTTCCTGCTGACCAGGCGTGGGCGACCCGCCCACGACGCTGAACCCTCGATCGCGAGCTGCATTGGCGGCGGCGGCGATCAGCGCAGTCTTTCCGGATCCCTTCGCTCCGACCAGCACCAGCAGAGCGCCGGTGCCGCTGGCGGTGCGCTCGAGGAGGCCATCCACCTCGGCGAGCTCGGCGTGCCGACCGACCAGGGCCACGGGTTGAGACTAGCCAAGCCGCCCACGTATGCCGTCTCTCACCAAGACCTGAACTCGCTGACGAGGACCAGGAGCAGCGGGAGCCGTGCTGAGCTAGCGGGCTCTCCTCCGGCTGCTGTGCCGGTAGGCGAGGATGTCTTCTCGACCCAGAACGGACCGATCAGGCTCGGCATCCTCGAGTTCGTAGCTCGGTTGGTCGAAAGTAATGGAGTCCGCGTCCGCGTCCGCACCAGGGAGCAGCTGTCGTCGGCTCGACGTGATCGGCGAGGACAGCGAGGTGGCCGGAGTCGACCGGATAGCCGGCACGCCCGACATGGTCTCGCGGAACTGGGCCAGCCACGTGTGGACCTCGAGCCACTGAGCCTCGATGTCGGCGACCCGATCCTCTGCCGCCGCGAGCATGTTGTCCGACTGTGCCTGGGCTTGCCGGATCCGATTTCTCGCCTCGAGACGGGACGCCTCCTCGCGTTTCTCCAGCTCGCGGCGTACCCCCTCGTGAGCGTCCTCGATGACCTGGCGTGCCTGCGCGTGGGCCTCGGCCCGGATCGCAGCGCACTCGCGGGTCGTCGACTCGACTTCGGCACGTGCCCGCGCCTGCTCCTCCAAGGCTAGTCGCCTGATGATATCGGCCTGCCCCCTCGCCTCTTCGCGGGCCATGCGAGCGATGTCGTCGGCCTCCTGTTTGGCGAGCTCCAGCATCTTGGAGATCCGCATTCCGACAGAGGTGAGGCTGTGTTCGCTCTCCTGCGCCGACTGTCTCAGCGCCGCTGCTTCAGCCCGCGCGGCGGCGAGGTCTTCGGTGGCTCGGTTCGCCCGTGCCGAAGTCGCGTCCCGCTCAGCCCGGAGGATAGACATCTCGCGGCTGAGCCGGTCCAGAAGACGGTCCACTTGCAGCCGGTCATAGCCGCGAATCACAACATCCAATAGCGCGCTCACGCCGGGAGGATAGCTGCCTTTCGTTTCCGATTTACCACGGCATGAAGTCAGCCCCCGATTCAAGTTGATGTCTATTGAGAGCTGAATGGAAACCCCCCAGTTGCGTTGCCGCTCACCGGGACTGACGGCCAGATGTCGAATCGTCACTCGCTCATGTTGGTCGCTTGTCCGACTTATCTTGTATGGCAACTCCAGCATCCGTTGACCGTTTTGGCCTCAGTCGTGGGCCACTTCGATGGGGGCGGGGGCCGGTCAAGTCAGGAGCGCGGCGATGGCTGCGTCGTCGGCCGACAGCGGCGGAGGTGGCAGTTCGTTGACCCAACTGGGCAGGTAGATCTTCAGGTAGTCGGCTGACGGCTTGCCCGTCGTACGGTCGATCGGTCTGCTGCCCCGGGTGCCGGAGGTGCCCGCCCAGCGCGGCGTGCCGTACGGGAGGTCCGCACTCGGAATCTGATCGCGCCCGGTCGGGAGGCGAACGTCGGCGCTGCGATGTCTTTGGTGTACGTGCTGTTGGACAGCTGGTCGAGAGCGTTCTGCCAGTCGGCGCGTGAGCCGGTCTCGGTGAACGACTTCATCGGGATGATCGGAAGTCCTTGCGGACAACGGATGGAGCCAGCCTCCGCCGCGCCGCGCCCGACCGCGAGCACGAGGGCCAGTCCCGAGTTGCCGGCCTTGAGTGCGGCAATCAGATGTCGGTGCAGGGTCTGCACTTCCGGCCGGTCGACGAGTGCGTCCCGCTTGGCCGCACTCAGATCTGACGTGTCGACCGGAACGGTCCGCAGGATCAGGTACTTCTTGGTGAGACCTGCTGCGGTCAGGAATGCCTGCAGTCGTTGGCCGGATTCGCCGGTGAGTGCCCCGGCCGGTGAACAGGTCGTTGGGTTCGGCTGGATCGGCGAGGATGAGCACACTGATCGAGGCGAACCGCCCGCGATAGATCGGACCGACGCCGAAGGACGGATGCGAGGTCACTCCCTGCGCGGCGAAGTCCGGCCAGGGCAGACCGTTCTGCTGACCGGAGAGCAGGGGACCAAAGGCGGTCGGCGGGCCCGGGTCGTACTGCCGCGGCTCCGCGCGTGGGGGCTCGACCGGGATGTCGCCGGGTTTGGCTTCATACCCATCGGGTGAGTCGGTGCATGTGTCGACGTAATCCAGGGAGGCGCCCGCGGCGTTGGCTTTGCCGCCCGCGGAATAGAGCTGGATGCTGCGCTGGTCGTCCTTGCGGTTCGAGGATGTCGCTCCCCGGCCCAGCCGCGGAGTAGTGCCGAACGGAAAGTCACGGTGCGGGACCGGGTCACTCGTATAGGCGTAGGGCGCGGCCAGGTCTCGGGTCACGCCCGGATCGGCCGGCAGGAGGGCGGCGTCCTGCTCGATCCAGGTGCGGACCTGGTTGGCCGCACGGGTGAAGTCGGCCTTGAGGGCGGTCAGCGGCCCACCTTGAGCGCTGCCCGGATGCACGACGCCGAGGAAGTGGATCCCGCTCAACGCGCCGGGGCCGTTGCCTCGTGGAGCTTGGTGGGGTCGGCGGTGGCCCCGGCGGCCGAGATCCAGGTGGCGACAGATTCCTTGGCCGCCTTGCCCACGGCGACGACCAGTCGCAGGTCTCCGTCGGCGACCTTGTCCAGGATGCGATGCCGGTGCTTGACGATGGGGGAGCGCGGATCCTGGCCCAGCATGGGCGCTTGCCGACGTACTGCCCGTGGATCGGGTAGACGAACGTGTTCAGGAAGACCTACGAGCGGTCAATCCCGATGTGCCGCAGGAAATGCTGCATCCGCGATGCCGGTCCCACCGGTGAAGGACCGATGTGCCAGCGACTCGTCCTGCGCGCCTTCCTGTCCGATGACCATGACCCGCGCCGAACCATCGAGTCGACCGCGGTAGAACATCGGGCCGAAGTGCCAGCAGAAGGTCTTGGGCCCGTTGATCGCCTCGCCGATACCGCGGTAGTTCGGGGTGTCGGCAAACAGTTCCGGCCAGCCCGAGTTCTTGGCCGGTCCCGGGTCGTGCCCCCACGGATCCCCAGCCATCCCGGCCTCCTCGTTACCGTGACCCCGCGGGTCCAGGGTGACAGAAGAAGCGTTGCTGTGGTTCACCCTTTGACCGCCCACGCGCCGCTCGACTGATGTCGTAGGTCCGCAGGCGGGATCAGCAGAAGTTCTTCAGCGGCACCGAAGGTGACGAGCTGACCATGCTCTTCGACTTCATCGGCATGCAGAAGCTGTATCTGGCGATGGCGCGGGGCGACGCTCGGCCGCTGGCCAGGGCACTGCTCGCTCGTCCGGAGACGTCCTCGGACAGCCAATGGGCC
>Ga0136610_1000591_pt1 | contig 11167 bp, 8 predicted proteins | sample AntDrymUQ1342206_2_FD_104804 | JGI IMG/M metagenome (GOLD analysis project Ga0136610, IMG submission 104804) | Polar desert sand microbial communities from Dry Valleys, Antarctica - metaG UQ134 (22.06) | ecosystem: Environmental > Terrestrial > Soil > Desert | place: Antarctica: Dry Valley...
ACCTGGGCTCGCAAGTACGCAGCGCGAAGGCCGAGGCTGACCGCCTCCGGCAGGCGATTGCGACCGCGGAGCGGGCCCGTGACGGCGACACTGCGGGGCTCAGGGAGCTGGAGGAAAGGCTCACAGCAGCCGAGAACAGCCCCGAATCAGAGCCTGACATCGCACCCCGTGAACGGCTGGCCGAGGCCTCCCGCGTCGCGCGGTCGACCGAGACGGACTCCCGGCTCGCGCTCCGCTCGGCCGAGGAGCGAGCCCGCGCACTGCACGGTCGCTCCGACTCGCTGACGCGTGCTGCCGAGCAGGAGCGGGCGGCTCGGGTCCAGGCGGCTTCGCGCCGTGAGCGCCGGATTCACCAGGCCCGGGTCGCGGAGGCCGTCGGCAAGGGGGCACACCTGGTGCTCGCCGCGCTCGAGCGGTCCCTCGCCACGGCGTCCGGCCGACGTACCGACGTACAGCGGTCGCAGGCCGAGCGCGAGCAGACGCTCCTCGCCACTCGGGCCAGCCTGCGGGACCTCGAGGTCGAGATCGCTCGGCTCACCGACACCGTCCACCGCGACGAGATGGTGCGCGCCGAGCAGCGGATGCGGATGGAGCAGCTCGAGCAGCGCTCCCTCGATGACCTGGGCATGGACCTGGAGTCGTTGGTCGGTGACTACGGTCCCGACCGGCTGGTGCCAGCGACGCCGCCTCGGCCCGGTGGCGGCTCCGAGGCCCAGACCGGGCCGTTGCCGTTCGTCCGCGAGGAGCAGACTCGGCGGTTGCGCTCTGCGGAGCGCTCGCTCGCGGAGCTCGGGCGCATCAACCCGCTTGCCCTCGAGGAGTTCTCGGCGTTGGAGGAGCGTCACAAGTTCCTCACCGAGCAGCTCGAAGATCTGAAGAAGACCCGGCGTGACCTGCTCGACATCGTCACGGAGGTGGACGGCCGGATGCAGCAGGTGTTCAGCGCGGCGTATGACGATGTCGAGCGAGAGTTCGGACGCGTCTTCGGTCGGCTGTTCCCGGGTGGTGAGGGAGGACTCGTCCTGACCGACCCGGCCGACCTGCTGGCGAGCGGCATCGAGGTGGAGGCTCGACCAGCCGGCAAGAAGGTCAAGAGACTGTCGCTGTTGTCGGGTGGTGAGCGGTCCTTGGTCGCCGTCGCCTTCCTCGTCTCGTTGTTCAAGGCGCGGCCGTCGCCCTTCTACATCCTCGACGAGGTCGAGGCCGCACTCGACGACACCAACCTCGGTCGCCTGCTCGAGATCTACGAGGAGCTCGGTGTGGAGTCGCAGCTGGTGGTGATCACCCACCAGAAGCGGACCATGGAGTGCGCGGACGCGCTCTACGGGATGTCGATGCGAGGTGACGGAGTCTCGACGCTCATCAGCCAGCGGCTGCGCGAGGCAACACCTGCCTGAACGGCATGCAGCACCAGTCGGGGGGCGACATCTGGGAGGATGACCAACTGTGAAGGACTTTGTTTACGTCGCCGTTGCTCTGCTTGCGATCGGCCTGGTCCTGGCCATTGGGCTGGTGGCGACCAGGACGAGGCGGCTGCCGCCCCCCGAGCAGGCGTCCGAACCGACCGTCGACGAAGGCGCTGAGGCGTCACGCGACACCGACACCGCCACCGCTCCGGGCGGCGACGTGCTGCTTCCCGATGAGGTTGCCACCGGTGCCGACACTGTCACCTTCCCTGCGGTCGAGATCCCCGACCCCGTCGCCGGGCGTCTGCAGCGGCTCCGGGCACGGCTTGCGCGGTCCCAGTCGACACTCGGCAGGGCCCTGCTCGCGCTGCTGTCGCGCGACCACCTCGACCAGCAGACCTGGGATGAGATCGAGGACACCCTGCTGGCGGCTGACGTGGGTGTTGCGCCCACCCAGGAGCTTGTCGGGCGGCTGCAGACGCGGGTGCGGGTGGAGTCGGCGTCCGGTGAGGCCGCCAGACAGCTGCTCCGCGACGAGCTGATCACGCTCGTCGACCCGACTCTTGACCGCACGCTGCACGCCGACCGTCGCGAGGGCAAGCCCGGCGTGGTCATGGTGGTCGGCGTGAACGGCGTCGGCAAGACGACCACGGTGGGCAAGATCGCCCGGCTGCTCGTGGCACAGGACAAGGACGTCCTCCTGGGCGCCGCCGACACGTTTCGGGCTGCGGCGGCGGACCAGCTGCAGACGTGGGGCGAGCGGGTCGGCGTACCGACTGTCCGCGGGGACGAGGGCGCAGATCCGGCGAGCGTGGCGTTCGAGGCCGTCCGTGCCGGTGTGGAGCAGGAGGTCGACACCGTCATCGTCGACACCGCAGGACGTCTCCACACCAAGACCGGCCTGATGGACGAGCTCGGCAAGGTCAAGCGCGTCATCGAGAAGCAGGCGCCGGTCGACGAGGTTCTGCTCGTCATCGACGCGACGACCGGCCAGAACGGTCTGACCCAGGCACGGATCTTCGCTGAGGTCGTCGCCGTCACCGGCATCGTGCTGACGAAGCTCGACGGCACAGCCAAGGGCGGGATCGTCATCTCGGTCCAGCGAGAGCTCGGCGTACCCGTCAAGCTCGTCGGGCTCGGGGAGGGCGGCGACGACCTGGCACCCTTCGAGGCAGCGGCCTTCGTCGATGCGCTTCTCGACACCTGACTGTCCGCGCCGAGGGGTCAGGTATGCCGCGCCGAGGGGTCAGCCGACTGACCGAACACCGCCTGCACCGAACCGGGTCGTGCAGGCGGCCCGAAAGCGGCGTAGCAGGTGTTCGGTCAGATCGGGACAGCAGCGGATGCCACCGGGGGTCCCCGCTCAGTCCGTGACCGCGGCGTCCAGGCTGGCCTGGGGAGAAGCCATCGCCCACCGGATCGTGCCGGTGGCCAGCGTGCCGGCTGCTCTGACGGCGGTCGCCTCGGTCATCGGGAGGTAGGGAAGTCGTAACGGCCGGCGCGACCATCGCGGCATCAGCCCCACCGCAGCGGCAGCCAGCGCGCCGTATGCCGGTCTGGCCGGCAGCGGTAGCGGCGGGTTGAGGAGCATGAACCTGGCGGCGGCTCGCGCCTCCGTGGTGCCGGCGAGCTCGGGTCGATAGTCGTCGAGCTGGTCGCACAGCTCGGCCTCGGTGCGAGGTGGGCCGACGATCCCGAGGGACTCTGCGACGCGAGCGACGTCTGCGACGTAGCCGTCGCGGCTCTCCTGGTCGAGAGTCTCGGCGCCGTATGCCGTGTGAGCGGCGAGGAAGCTGTCGACCTCCGCCACGTGGACCCACCGGAGCAGGTGCGGGTCGGATGCGGAGTACGGCCTCCCGTCGGGCGCGACCCCCTGCACCCGACCGTGGATGCCTCGGATGCGGGCTACCATCGCCTCGGCGTCGGCCGCGCTGCCGAAGCTCGTGACAGCGAGGAAGTGGCTCGTCCGCTGCAGCCGGCCCCACGGGTCACCGGCGTAGCCGGAGTGCGCCGCCACACCCGCCATGGCCAACGGGTGCAAGGACTGCAGCAGCAGTGCACGCAGTCCACCGATGAACATGGACGCGTCCCCGTGCACGACCTGGATCGGGCTGTCCTGGTCGAACCAGCGCGGACCCGGCGCGGTGTCGATCCGCTCTCGCCGTTGCGCGCCCTCGGGCCCGGCGACCCGCCGGATCAGCTGTTGGCTGAGCTGCTGGCGGATGAAGGTGAGAGGGGCGGGGGGCACCTCTTCAGTATGCAGGGCGGTCACCAGTCAGTGCCTTCGCGAGATCGGCGGTAGGGAAGGGACGTATGACGGTCCGGGGCCCAGGCACTCAGGGCGACTGCAGTCAGCGGCGGTTGCGGGTCCCTGCCCGCTCGGCCCAACCGCGCACGTCGTCGGCGAGGTCGAGACCGGAGTCCAGCAGCAGTCGCGCCTGCTCGGGCGTCAGTCCGTCGGAGACCTGGCGGACGGTGACACCGTGCGAAGGGCGGTGCTCCACCCGGATCGAGGCGCCGGCCCGCACCGTGCCGCCGTCGAGCACCTTGAGCATGGCGCCGACGCGGCCGGACTCGTCGAACGTGTGGTGGAAGCGGTGGATGCCCATGTGCCACGACAGGTTGGAGCATGGGGTCCGGGGCAACCGCACCTCGAGCAGGATGCCGTGCTGCGGTCCGCCCACCCGCCACAGCTCACCGATGACGGCATTCGTGACGTCGACACCGGCCACGGTGAGGTTCTCGCCGAACTGGCCGGGACGGATCTCGCGGTCGAGCTGCCGCGACCACCAGGCGGCGTCCTCGGCGGCGTAAGCGTAGACGGCCTTGTCGACGCCGCCTGGTGGTTCCGGGTGTCGCACTGGGTGTCGGTCACGAGGCCGAGCTCGCTCACGTCGACTGGCCCGTCGGCGGGCCGTTTGTCGATGGCGGTGTAGCGGGCGGGTGTCTTGAGTGTCTCGTGTACGACGTTGACGCTGCCTACAGAGCCGGCCTGGTTCGTCATACGTCCATTGTGGGGGCCGCGCGGATCGCCCACTTGATCGTTCTTGCGGCGTCGCATCCGCTCGGTCCGACGTACCCTGAGCCGACGGCATGACCACCCGGCCACAGGAGCTGATGTGAACTTCCCGCTGTACTGGAGGGACCAGCAGGCGATGCGCTGGCCAGCGACGGTCGTGGCGTCGGCGCCGGACGGTGTCACCTTGGACGAGTCGGCGTTCTATCCGGGCGGTGGCGGTCAGCCGGCGGACGTCGGCGTGCTCGAGTGGGGTGGGGTGTTCACGCGGGTCGAAGGCGTCAGTGCGGCCGGCGCGCTGGTCCCGGTCGAGGGTGATCCCGCGCCCCCCGTCGGTACGGCGGTCGTGGCGCGTCTCGACGACGTACGCCGCCGCTCGCTGATGCGCACCCACTCGGCACTGCACGTGGTGTGCGGGGTGGTCTTCCGTGACTTCGCCGCCCTCGTCACCGGGTCCAACATGGAGCCGCTGACCGGTCGGATGGACTTCAACCTGCCCGAGGTGCCCGACGGTTTCAAGACGGACCTGGAGCGCATCGTCAACGAGGAGATCGCGCGCGACCGCGCCATCACCGCCCGTGTGGTCAGTCGCGACGTTGCGCTCGCCGACAGCGACGTGATGCGGACTGCGAAGCACCTCATCCCCGAGCAGGTCGAGCAGGTCCGCATCATCGATGTGGAGGGGCTCGACGCACAGGCCGACTCCGGCACCCACGTCGCCTCGACCAGGCAGATCGGTGAGGTGTCGATCACCAAGGTAGAGAGCAAGGGCAAGGGGTTCCGGCGCGTGCGGGTGGTACTGCCGACAGCGTGATCGGAACGCCGGGGCGAGGCTTCGTCAAAGGTGACCCGAAGGGCCATCGAGAGCGAAACGAAGGCCGGGCCGCCGGCATCGTGGCCGAGGACACTCGGTTGGCGTCAGTCTCGCCCTCCCGACAGCAGGGTATCGTCTCGCGCTCCTGTCGGCGGGTCGCAGTAGGTTGCTCAGCACAGCCTCGACCTGAGGCTCGCAGAAGGAGGGGAGACGATGTCGGAAACCGCCGATCCGGTCGACGTGCTCGAACGAGAGCTCACGATTCTCGCCCGTCAGCTCACGACGCCTCGCTCGACGGAATGCGTCTTCTGCTACGTCGACCGGATGCTCGAGGAGTTCGGCTGCGACAACACGCTCCGGTGGGCAGTGCAGTGGCGCGGGATGCGTGCACGAGGCGCGGCTGGCACAGCGCGGCGGCTACTGCGACTGCGAGATCTTCCTCAACGGCTGGACGCCGTCTGCCGGTGCTGTCGGGTACGACGAGGAGTCCGACGAGTGGCGGTGGCGCGAGCCTCGCCCGCCATGTCAGGGCGCGCGTCGAGGATCCTCCCAACCGTGCGTCCTGTGGATCCCGCAGCGACGCCTGCGCTGGTAGGCAGGTCGACGCCCCGGGGAGGGTCCGCTCAGTTGGTTCGACGGTCAGCGCGATCCCACGGTCGCCGTTGCCTGAACACCGCACAAACAGCATGACTGCCTCCGGTGACGCGCGGCCATCACGCCCAGGGTGCGGGCACGAGACCAGCTCCGCCGAGTTCACGCCGGTGTAACACAAGCCGCAAAGTGTCACGTCGCGGCAACATGACGAGGCGGCTGACGAAACACGCCTGCTCCAAGGTCGACGTAGACGGTGAGAGGTCGCCCAGCCGGATGTCGTGGTCCGCCGCAACGGCTCCTCCCGAGACGAGAGGACCAGCTCGATGAACTCCGGAGACACAGCTTGGGTCCTGACCAGCGCCGCCCTGGTCTTGCTGATGACCCCAGGGCTCGCCCTCTTCTACGGCGGCATGGTCCGCTCGAAGACCGTGCTGAACATGATGATGATGAGCTTCGGCGCCATCGGCGTCGTCGGCGTCCTGTGGGTCCTCTACGGCTACTCGATGGCCTTCGGTGACGATGTCGGCGGCGGTCTCGTTGGGAGTCCCACCGAGCTCTTCGGTCTGACCGCGTTGATGGGGACCGACGGCCTCGAGGGAGGCTTCGTGTCCAAGGAGCTGGTCTTCACGATCCCCTCGATGGCCTTCGTCGCCTTCCAGGCCGTCTTCGCGATCATCACCGTGGCCCTGATCTCGGGAGCCATCGCCGATCGCGCCAGGTTCGGGACCTGGATGGTCTTCACGGCCATCTGGGCGACGGTCGTGTACTTCCCGGTGGCGCACTGGGTCTTCGCCTTCGACGGAGCCGAGTCCGAGGTGGGCGGGTGGATCGCCAACAGGCTGCTCACCATCGACTTCGCCGGGGGTACGGCGGTCCACATCAACGCAGGTGCGGCAGGTCTCGCGCTGGCCCTCGTGCTCGGCAAGCGTGTCGGCTGGAAGCGTGACCCGATGCGTCCCCACAACCTGCCGCTGGTGATGATCGGTGCAGGTCTGCTCTGGTTCGGCTGGTTCGGCTTCAACGCGGGCTCGGCGCTCGCCGCCAACGGGCAGGCCGCCGAGGTGTTCGTCAACACCCTCGTCGCCACCTGCGCGGCGATGCTCGGCTGGCTCGTCACGGAGCGGGTCCGCGACGGCCACGCCACCTCGCTCGGTGGCGCATCCGGTGTGGTGGCGGGCCTCGTCGCGATCACCCCGGCGTGCTCGGCGGTGTCGCCGAGCGGGGCGATCGTCATCGGAGCCGTCGCTGGAGTGCTCTGCGCCCTGGCGGTCGGACTCAAGTACCGCTTCGGCTACGACGACTCGCTCGACGTGGTGGGGGTCCACCTGGTCGGTGGCATCGTGGGAACCGTCGGTGTCGGCTTCGTCGGGACGGCGATCGCCAGCGCCGGGGTCGACGGCCTGCTGTACGGCGGCGGCGTCGACCAGCTGTGGCGCCAGGCAGTCGGCGCGGGCGCGGTGCTGGCCTACTCGTTCGTCCTCACCTTCGTGATCGGCTACGCGCTGCAGAGGACGATCGGGTTCCGTGTCGACGAAGACGATGAGGCGAGTGGCCTCGACTCGGTCGTGCATGGCGAGACTGCGTACGACCTGCACCAGACGTTCGGCGGCGTGCGGACTCCAGGGGCCGCCATCGCGACCGACCGCGCGACCGCGCCCGCCGGGGCCGACAAGAAGGAGAGTGTCGAGGCATGAAGCTCATCACGGCGGTGATCAAGCCGCACAAGCTCGAGGACGTCCGGGCCGCTGTGGAGACGTTCGGGGTGACCGGTATGACGGTCACCGAGGCGAGTGGCTACGGGCGCCAGAAGGGCCACACCGAGGTCTACCGGGGAGCCGAGTACGACATCGCGCTGATCCCCAAGGTGCGCCTGGAGATGGTCATCGAGGATGACGAGTGCGACGACATCGTCGGCGTGATCGTCAAGAGCGCCCAGACCGGGCGCATCGGCGACGGGAAGGTGTGGGTCACCCCCGTGGAGAGCGTCGTGAGGGTGCGCACGGGTGACCGGGACGCCGACGCGGTCTGAGCAACGACGTGACCGGGCGGCGACGGCCGATGAGCGGCTGCGGTCCCTGTGGCACCAGGCAGCAGCAGGGGTGGGAGTTCCTCAGGTAGGGGTCGCTCTCATCGCCGTCGGCGGCTACGGACGCGGCGAGCTGTCGCCGTCGAGCGACCTCGACGTGCTGCTCCTCGCGGCACACGGGTACGACGACGGGCTCCTCGGCGCCTTGGCCAGCAGGCTGTGGTACCCGCTCTGGGACGCCAACGTGTCGCTCGACCACTCGGTCCGCAACGAGTCCGAGCTGCGGGCCGCGGCCGCGGAGGATCTCCGCGTGGCGCTGGGACTGCTCGACATGCGCCACGTCGCGGGTGACGCAAGCCTGACGTTGGCAACCCGCAGCACGATGCTGGCGGATTGGAGACGGGCGGCGAAGCACCGGCTGCCACGGCTGGCGGCGTACACCCGTGATCGGTGGGTCCGGGTCGGCGACCTGGGCCATGTCACGACTCCGAATCTCAAGGAGGCGCACGGTGGGCTGCGTGACGTCACGTTGCTGCGCGCCCTGCTGGCGAGCTGGCTCGTCGACGTCCCCGCCGCCGAGCTGTGCCGGTTGTCAGGTGAGCTGCTCGAGGTCCGAGACGCGCTGCACGAGACGACCGGCCGTCATACCGACAGGTTGGTCGCCGACTACGCCGCCGAGGTGGCCGAGCGCGTCGGCCTCCTCGATGCGGATGCCCTGCGCTCGTCGTTGGTCGTGACAGGTCGCTCGATCGGCCACCTCGCGTCGGTGGCCCTGCGCAGCGTCGACTGGCTGCTGACCTCACCCCGGCCAGTCGGCCCACGCCGGCCGGTGCTGGAGGTCGTGGGGCCGGGGATCGCCGCGTACCGTGGCGAGGTCGTCCTCACCGAGAAGGCCGACCCCGCGCGCGACCCGCTGCTGGGGCTGCGAGCTGCCGAAGCCGCCGCCAGCCGCGGGCTCGTCCTCACTGACGCTGCTGCCGCTCGGCTCGGTCGGGAGCTCGCGCCGATGCCTGTGCCATGGCCAGCCGAGGGGCGTGCGCTCTTCGGGCGGATCCTCGGCAGTGGCCCGGCGCTGGTCGACGTCTGGGAGAGCCTCGACCAGTACGGCGTTGTGGAGTGCCTGCTGCCGGAGTGGAAGCGGGTGCGCCACCTCGCCCCGCAGTCGGCGGTGCACCGCTTCACCGTCGACCGTCACCTCGTCGAGACCTGTGCCGAGATGAGGCCGTTCCTGGACCAGGTCGACCGGTCAGACCTGCTTGTGACCGCCGCGCTGCTGCACGACATCGGCAAGGGCGACGACGGTGACCACAGCGAGATCGGCGAGCTGGTCGCGGCCGACATCGCAGGCCGGATGGGGTTCGGGGCGACGGACGTCGCCGTCGTGGCCCGGCTGGTCCGCCACCACCTGCTGCTGGTCGAAGTGGCGACCTCGCAAGACCTCGACGACCCACGTACGGCGTCGGCCGTCGCGGCTGCCGTCGTCGACGTACGCACGCTCGCGCTGCTCGAGATCCTGACAGAGGCCGACGCCCTCGCGACCGGCCCGGCGGCGTGGTCGCCTTGGCGCAAGCAGCTTGTCGTCACCCTGGTCGAGCGGACCCGCCGCCACCTGCATCTGCACGTCTCCCCCGATTCGTCCGACCGGGCGACGCTGGGAGTGCCCGCTTGGGGGCGGACGAATGTGAGCTAGCTGGGCGTCTCGCGGTTCGTCCGGCTCAGCCAGGCGTTGGCGCCCCGCGCCCAGCCGGACGAATCGGAGAGCGGGGAGATGAGGCGCTGCCGGTAGGGTGGGCCATCGACGTACGCCCGCCTTTCGGGCTCACAGGACCGCGTCGCCACGGGCTCGGCTCCGGGCCGCCAGATCGCCATCGCAAGGACATCAGGACTCGTGTTCAACACTCTGCAAGACCGGCTCGCCGCAACGTTCAAGAATCTGCGCGGCAAGGGCCGGCTCTCTGACGCCGACATCGACGCCACCTGTCGGGAGATCCGCATCGCGTTGCTCGAGGCCGATGTGGCGCTGCCCGCGGTCAAGCAGTTCATCGAGCGGGTCCGCGAGCGGGCGAAGGGCATCGAGGTCAGCGAGGCGCTGAACCCGGCGCAGCAGGTCGTCAAGATCGTCAATGAGGAGCTCGTGGCGATCCTCGGCGGCGAGACCCGGCGCATCCGATTCGCGAAGAACCCGCCGACGGTCATCATGCTGGCCGGACTCCAGGGGACAGGAAAGACGACCCTCGCAGGGAAGCTCGGGCTGTGGCTCAAGGACAAGGGGCACAGCCCGATGCTCGTCGCGGCAGACCTGCAGCGACCCAACGCCGTCACCCAGCTTCAGGTCGTCGGGCGGCAAGCCGGTGTCACCGTCTTCGCTCCCGAGCGCGGCAACGGCGTCGGCGACCCGGTCAAGGTGGCCCGCGACGCCGTCGCGGAGGCCAAGCGCAAGCTGTACGACGTCGTGGTGGTCGACACCGCGGGCCGCCTCGGCATCGACGCGGAGCTGATGCGGCAGGCCGCCGACATCCGCGATGCCGTCGAGCCGGACGAGACCCTCTTCGTCGTCGACGCCATGATCGGGCAGGACGCCGTCGCGACCGCTCAGGCGTTCCTCGACGGCGTCGGTTTCACGGGTGTCGTCTTGTCCAAGCTCGACGGTGACGCCCGCGGCGGCGCCGCCCTCTCTGTCGCCCAGGTGACGGGCCGCCAGGTGATGTTCGCCTCCAACGGCGAGAAGCTCACCGACTTCGACGTCTTCCACCCCGACCGGATGGCATCTCGCATCCTCGGGATGGGCGACATGCTCACGCTGATCGAGCAGGCGGAGAAGGCCTTCGATGCCGACCAGGCGGCGACGGCAGCTGCCAAGCTGCAGGGCAAGGGCGGCGACTTCACACTCGACGACTTCCTGCAGCAGATGGAGGCCGTCCAGAAGATGGGCTCGATCTCCAAGATCATGGGAATGATCCCGGGGATGGCCCAGTTCAAGGACCAGCTGGCCAACTTCGACGACCGTGAGATCGACCGCATCCGCGCCCTGATCCTGTCGATGACGCCGAGCGAGCGCACCAACCCGAAGATCATCGACGGTTCACGGCGGGGACGTATCGCCAAGGGCGCGGGGCGCTCGGTGAGCGACGTCAACCAGCTCGTCGACAGGTTCTTCGAAGCCCGCAAGATGATGATGTCGATGGCCAGCGGCGGTGGCATGCCGGGGATGCCAGGTCTTCCCGGGATGGGCGGCAAGCGCACGAAGGCGCGCCAGCAGGCGGCCCAGGGCCGCAAGAAGCGCGGCTCCGGCAACCCGGCCAAACGAGCGG
>Ga0136610_1000592_pt1 | contig 11159 bp, 10 predicted proteins | sample AntDrymUQ1342206_2_FD_104804 | JGI IMG/M metagenome (GOLD analysis project Ga0136610, IMG submission 104804) | Polar desert sand microbial communities from Dry Valleys, Antarctica - metaG UQ134 (22.06) | ecosystem: Environmental > Terrestrial > Soil > Desert | place: Antarctica: Dry Valley...
ACGTACCCGACCCGGGCCGGCGGGGTGTCGTGTGCCGCCAGGTGTCGGAAGACGTACCCGACCCAGGGCCCCCCGGTCAGCAGCTGTGTGGTGCCGGCTGCGTTGTGGCGGCTCAGCCAACCAACGGGGGATTCGCGCTCTACCGAGTCAGCCACCACGCCTACCCACCGAGCGTCCTGCCCACCGGGGGGGGGTACCGCGGGGAGCCCCGAGGACGCACTCGACACCGCCTGCGGCGGCTGCCTCGCCGACCCCACCGCCTGGACCTGAACCCCCGAAGAACTAACAACGAGACGCACTGGTGATGGCCACTAGAGGGCTTGAGTGTCGTCGCCAGGGGGTGGCTCGACCGGCACCAGGGACCAAGTGAAGCTGGTCCGGCGGGACTCACGTGGATGGCGCGTTGCGCTGCGGCCTTTGGTGTACTCCGCGATCTTCGCCTCGAGGGTCTCGCTGAGCTCCCTGGCCTCGTCCTGCGTCAGCCACAAGCGTCCCCGAGACAGCGCCCGGTAGGCGGACTCCCAGGGATCCGGGCCAGCGGCTCTGAACCTCTCCAAGTCGCGCTCCGCGGCCCGCATCTCAATCGCCAGGATCGAGCTGATCGCGGCAGCCGACCCCGCCCCCTCGGACGACTCGATGCTCAACGAGCGGGCAGTTCCCGTCCACGGGCGCTCACGGCCGTCCTGGGAGTCAGTCCGCTTGGCGAGCCCCCACCTCTCGAGCGCGCGGAGGTGATGGCTCACCGCCGAGGGGGTGAGTTCCACGAGTGCGGCCGCCTCGGTCGCGGTGAGCACCCGTCCCGAGAAGAGCTCGCTGACGAGGCGCTGACGGGCCGGGTGCGCGAGCGCGCGCAGCGCCCGCGGGTCGGTGAGCGTGATCGTGCTCCGTCGCCTCGGCATCCAACGATGCTATCGGTTGACAAGGTCAATGTGAAGCACTACCTTCACAAAATATGAAGCAGATACTTCACAAAAGCATGAACGATCCGAGCGTCTGGAGTCATCGGGACATGCGGTTGGTGCTCCCAGCACGTGCCTTGTCGTTCTTCGGTGACTCGATCGCCTTCGTCGTGCTGTCGTTGCGCATCTCCGAGAGCGAGCAGCCGGCGCTGATGACGCTGCTCTTCATCGCCTTCGCGCTGCCCCTGTTCGCGCTGTCGGGCGTCGCCGGCCGCCTCGTCGACGAGCACGACTCCCGTCGCCTGCTCGTCGGGGCCGGAGCGCTGCAGGTCGTCGCTTCGCTCGGGCTGGTGATGGCCACCAACGTGCCGGCGATGCTCGGCTGCGTCCTGCTGCTGCAGACGGGCCAGGCCGTGACCGGGCCGACGTGGGCCGCGCTCGTGCCGCGGATCGTCGGGGACGCGCTCGTCGGCCGCGCCGTCGGGCTGCAGCAGACGCTGTCCGCCATGGCAGGGCTCGCCGGGGCGGCCGTCGGAGGTGTGCTCTACGACCTGCTCGGCTACAGCGTCACCCTGCTTCTGGACACCGCCACATTCGCCTCGCTCGTCGTGGTGGCCGAGACGGTCCGCACAAGACGTGGTCGGCGATACGACGTCGTGACCGGGCACGAAGCCAACTCCGCTGACCGCGACGCCGATGCCGCCATCAGTGGTCGTCAGTTCATCCTCAAAGATTCGCTCCTGCGGCTGCTCGTGCCCGCCCTGTGCTTGTTCATCCTCGCCGCAGAGGCCACGAACGTCGTCGAGGTGTTCCTGATCACCGATGACCTAGGGGCGTCGGCGGCCATGTACGGCGTCGCCATGGCGGCGTACATGCTCGGACAGATCAGCGGGCCGCTGTTGGCTGGCCGGGTTCTCGGCGACGCGTCTCGCATCGGCTGGACCGCGGCGAGCGCTGCGGTGATCGGAGTCGCAATGGTCGTCAACGGTGTGAGCCCGTCGATCTGGCTCGTCGTAGGCGTGTTGGTGGTGGCCGGCGTGGCGGGCGGTGCACTCAACGTGCTGATAGGGGCGATGCTGGTCACCCGTCCACCCGAGCACATGCGGGGACGCGTCCTGGCAGCCGTCTCGGGGATCTCGCGGGGCTTCTCGGTCGTGGCGATGGTGCTGGGCGGGGTCTCCGGGCAGTACCTCGGCGCCAGGATGACGTTCGTGCTCTGTGGCGTCGTGTCCGTCGCGGTCAGCGGGCTGGTGCTACGTGCCCGGCGTGTTGTCGTCGAGGCGCGCCCCGTCGTCGTCACGGATCGCGAGACCGTGCGGTCCCCGTGAGCCCCGCTCAGCCGCACCGGTGTTGGTCTCGCTGTCGCGGCGATGTGACAGCGGTGTCACCGGGAACTGCGACGATGTGGCCATGACGGAACCCAAACCGATCGACACCTGGCTCACGGACATGGACGGCGTGCTGGTGCACGAGGAGCGCGCGATTCCTGGAGCTGCCGAGTTCATCCAGACGCTGCAGGAGTCCGGCCGACGCTTCCTCGTCCTCACCAACAACTCGATCTTCACGCCTCGCGACCTTCGCGCGCGACTTCTCGCGGCCGGGATCGACGTACCGGAGGAAGCCATCTGGACGTCAGCGCTCGCCACCGCCCAGTTCCTCGACCTCCAACGCCCTGGCGGTTCGGCGTTTGCGATCGGCGAGGCGGGACTGACCACAGCCCTCCACGAGGTGGGTTACGTGCTTACCGAGCGATCACCCGACTACGTGGTCCTCGGGGAGACGCGGAACCTCTCGTTCGAGGCGATCACCGTGGGGATCCGGTTGATCGACAACGGGTCGCGCTTCATCGCCACCAACCCGGACCCCACCGGCCCCTCGACACAGGGGCCGTTCCCCGCCACGGGGTCGGTCGCCGCACTGATCACGAAGGCAACGGGGGTGGATCCGTACTTCATCGGAAAGCCGAACCCGCTGATGATGCGAAGCGCACTCAACCGGATCGAAGCGCACTCCGAGACCACGGTGATGATCGGCGACCGGATGGACACCGACGTGATCTCCGGGCTCGAGGCGGGTCTGCGCACGGTCTTGGTGCTGACGGGTTCCACCAAGCAGCACCAGGTCGAGCGGTTTCCTTATCGTGCGACTCGCATCGTCGACTCGGTCGCCGACCTGATCGACCTGGTCGAGGCCTTCAACCCCGTCGTACCGGCTGTCTGACCGAAGGGGCTTGGCAGGTGGCACAGTAAAGTGAGCGCTGGTGTGCCACCGGCAGCCTGACGAGAGGAGACCTCATGGCTCAGTTGCCTTTACCCAGCGAGGTCGAGGACCTGCTGAAGAGGCCGAACCCGGCGGTCATCTCCACGCTCCGCCATGACGGGCAGCCCGTGTCGGTCGCCACCTGGTACCTCTACGAGGGCGGCAGGATCCTTGTCAACATGGACGAGAGCCGCAAGCGTCTTGCGCACCTTAGCCACGACCCACGCATCAGCCTCACCGCCCTCGCTGAGGGCGACTGGTACACCCATGTGAGCGTCCAGGGCAAGGTCGTCGAGATGGCCGACGATAGCGATCTCGCCGACATCGACAGGCTCTCGACGCACTACAGCGGGAAGCCCTACGGCAACCGGGACAACCCGCGGGTGAGCGCCTGGATCGAGATCGACTCCTGGCACGGCTGGGGAGGGGTTGCGCGATTATGACCCCGATCGCACTTGGCACTCGACCGCCCGTGCTTGACTTGGGTCATGACGGACACCAACGAGGGGTCGTCAGTCGCTGACCGCCTGGACGCATACCAGCGTGAGCACCGCTGGGTCGGTTTTCCCTTGGCCGTCTTCTACAAGTTCTTCGACGACCAAGGCAACTACCTGGCCGCACTCATCACCTACTACGCCTTCCTTTCGATGTTTCCCATGCTGCTCCTGGCCTCCTCGGTCCTTGGGTTCGTATTGCAGGGAAACGAGGACCTGAAGCAGCAGATTCTCAACTCGACACTGAGCCGGTTCCCGGTGATCGGCGACGAGATCAAGACGCCGGAGGGTTTGCGCGGCAGTAGCGTCGCGGTCGTGATCGGCTTGATCGGCTCCATCTACGGGGCGCTCGGTGTGGCACAAGCGACGCAGAACGCGATGAACATCGCCTGGGCGGTGCCCCGGAACCGTCGGCCCAACCCCATCCTGCTGCGGGTTCGCAGTGTGCTGCTGCTGTCCTTCGTCGGGATCGCCATCCTCGGCACGACGGTGTTCACCGGTTTCGTCAGTGGACTGGTGACGATCGGGTCCGACATCGAGGCGTGGTCACGGTTCGTCGTGCTCATCGGCACGATCCTCCTCAACGCGTGCGTGTTCGCCGTCCTGTTCCGATTGGCGACCGCGCACAGGCACAGCTTCAAGGACGCGGCGATCGGTGCCCTGTTCGTCGCGACCCTGTGGCAGCTGACGCAGATCATCGGGGCGGCGTACGTCACCAGGTTCGTGCAGAACTCGAGCAGCGCGACCAATGGCGTCTTCCTCGTCGTCTTGGGCATGATCGCGTGGATCTTCATCGGGGCGGTCGCGGTCGTCTTCGGAGTCGAGATCAACGTGGTTCGTGCCGGCAAACTCTACCCACGCGCCCTTCTCACGCCGTTCACCGATAACGTGGACCTCACACCCGCAGACCGGCTCGCCTACACGCGATACGCACAAGGTCAACGCCACAAAGGGTTCCAGTCCGTCTCAGTCGAGTTCGACGAGAGGGCGAGACCAGCTGTGAAGGGCGACCGAGACACATCCGACTGATCATCGTCGGATGACGTCGTGCACGAGACCGGGTCGTGCAGGTCCCGGAGGTGGCTTCATCGACGAGGTACGCCAGCGCTGATGACCGAGCTCAGGTCCGCACGGAGCTCGGCCAACGAGTCGTAGACCTGACGAGCCCCGGCCTGCCGGAGCTCCTCGACCGAGAAACCACCCGTGCGCACCGCGTACGTAGGGATCCCGGCTCGCTCGGCGGCTTCGGCGTCCCACGTCGAGTCACCGATCATGACCGCATGCTCGCCACCGACCTTGCTCATGGCTGTCTGGACGAGGTCTGGCGCAGGCTTCGTCTGCTCGGCGTCTTCGGAGGTGGTCCAGTCGTGCGCGAGACGGCGGCCGTCGAGCAGGTCGAGGTAGTGCTCGACGTGGTCGCGTTGTCCCGAGCTCGCGAGCACCACGCGTAGGTCACGCGAACGGGCGTCTTCGAGCAGATCGATCGCACCCTCGAACGGCTGGACGTGCGGCAGGTGCTTGTCATACTCCTCCGACCACGCCTCACGCAGGTCGTCGCCGTGGGACTCCTCGGCCTCCCGACCGGCGACAGCCTCCACCAGCTGGTCGCCGCCCATCCCGATCGCGCGGTGGATCCGCCAGAGCGCCGGGGTGATGTCGAACCGGCGAAATGCCCCGTACCACGCGAGCGCATGCTGGTAGTTGGTGTCGACGAGCGTGCCGTCGACGTCGAAGACAATCGTGTCGATCACGGAGCATCCCTTCGGGCAGCGGCTGTGGGCCGGTGCTACCCGTACCCGACCCGAGCCGGCGTATGCACGGAGCGCTTGCGGTCGATCCGGCAACGGTGACGCTGTTGGCGGCTGGAGCTGAGCGAGCGCGCGCGACTGCTGGGCAGGTGCTCGCGCGGGCCACGACGGCCATCGGACTGGCGTGACGCTCCCGCCCGACGAGTCGAGCGGATGGAGCGGTGCCGTCAGTCCAGCGCGCGTCCGACGGCAACCGCCCGAGTGTCGGGAGCCGCGATCCGCGCCGCGTCGGCGTCCTGGTCGTCCTGCTGCTCCTGTGACCGTCGCTCGGCCTCGACCCGAGCCGAGTACGCCGCGACCTCGTTGGCGATGCGCTCGTCGTCCCAGCCCAGCACCGGGCCGACCAGGTCAGCCGCCGCCTGCGCCGACTCGGTCCCGCGGTCGGGTGTCTCGATCGAGATGCGGGTCCGGCGGGCCAGGACGTCGTCGAGGTGAAGGGCCCCCTCGTGCGTGGCGGCGTACGCCACCTCCGCCCGCAGGTACTCGGCGGCACCGTCGAGCGGCTGCAGGAGAGAGGGGTCGTCGTCCGCCATCGCCAGCAGCTCCTCCGTCATGGAGCCGTAACGATCCAGCAGGCCTTGCATCCGCCAGACCGGCAGGCCGGCGGACTTCGCAAGCCGGACCACCTGGTTGACCATGGCGTGGTAGCCCTCGGCACCGACAAGAGGAATGTGCTCTGTGACGCTTGGCGGTTGTGAACCCCCGACGTCGTGCACCGCTGCGTCGATCGCATCTGCCGCCATCACCCGGTAGGTCGTGTACTTGCCCCCTGCGATCGAGATCAGTCCTGGCTGCGGACGTGCCACGGCATGCTCCCGGGACAGCTGCGAGGATGACTCGCTCTCACCGGCCAGCAGCGGTCGGAGGCCTGCGTAGACGCCTTGGATGTCGTCGTGGGTCAGGGGCACGGCGAGGACCTCGTTGATGTGATCGAGGATGTAATCGATGTCTGCCTTGCTGGCCGCGGGATGCGCCTTGTGCAGGGTCCAGTCGGTGTCAGTCGTGCCGATGATCCAGTGGGTGGTCCATGGGATCACGAACAGCACCGACTTCTCGGTGCGCAGGATGAGGCCGGTCTCGGAGTTGATGCGGTCGCGGGGTACGACGATGTGGACTCCCTTGGACGCGCGCACATGGAAGCGACCCCGCCCACCCGCCAGGGTCTGGATGTCGTCGGTCCACACGCCGGTGCAGTTGACGACCACCGAGGCCCGGACGTTGATTTGGTCGCCGTTCTCTACGTCACGGACACGGGCACCGACGATGCGCTCGCCGGCATGGTCGAGGCCGACGACCTCGGCGGAGCTGAGCAGTGTCGCGCCGTACGTCGCCGCCGTACGACCCACCATCAAGGTGTGGCGGGCGTCATCGGTCTGCGCGTCGTAGTACATGAGAGCCCCGGTGAGCGCACTGCGCTTGAGGGCAGGCGCCATCCGGAGCGCGCCGCCGCGGGTGAAGTGGCGGTGTCTCGGCACGGAACGCGCTCCCCCCATCGAGTCGTAGAGCGTCATACCGGCGGAGACGTAGGGTCGCTCCCAGAAACGGTGTGTCAGCGGGTACAAGAACGACACCGGCCTGACCAGGTGCGGCGCGATCCGGGTGAGCATCAGCTCGCGCTCCCGCAGCGCCTCTCGGACCAGACCGAAGTTGTACTGCTCCAGGTAGCGGAGCCCACCATGGAAGAGCTTCGACGAGCGAGACGACGTCCCGGAGGCGAAGTCACGCGCCTCCACGAGGGCGACCGACAGCCCGCGGGTGGCCGCGTCGAGCGCGGCGCCGGTGCCAGTGACCCCGCCACCGATGACGAGGACATCGAACTCTCGAGACGCCAGCCGCTCCCATGCCTTGCTTCGATAAGCCGAGTCGAGCCGAACTGGAGCTGGCATCTGGTCCGCTCTCCCTGCTTCGTTGTTCCGAACACCACGACGGAGTCTCATGGCCGTTGACCGTCACCTCACGACAGCCCTAGTGTCTACACACTAACCATCCACGCAGTAGCGGGCCGACCCCCGCTGCTCAGTCTGAAGGGGCATCTGTGAACTTCGGAGACATCTTTCTCAGTGAGTTGATGGGCACGGGCATGTTGCTGCTCCTCGGCTGTGGCGTGGTGGCGAACGTCGTCCTGGCCAAGGCCAAGGGTTTCAACGGCGGCTTCCTGATGATCAACTTCGGGTGGGGTATCGCCGTCTTCGCCGGGGTGTACGTCGCCTACAAGAGCGGCGCACACATCAACCCTGCTGTCACGTTCGGACTGCTGGCCTCGGGCATCGACCAGTACGCAGGTGGAGTCGACGTGAACGCGGCGAACACCCTTGCCTATCTGCTCGGCCAGTTCTCCGGAGCGTTCCTCGGCGGCGTCCTCGCCTGGGCCGCCTATAAGGACCACTTCGACGATGTCGAGAGCGAGCAGCCGAACAAGCTTGCCGTCTTCTCGACCGGTCCGGCCATCCGCAACACCGTCTCCAACCTGACCACCGAGATCATCGGCACGTTCGTGCTGGTCTTCGTCATCCTCGCCTTCGGCGCGACGCCGTCTGGGCTAGGCCCGTTGGCGGTTGGCCTGCTCGTGGTCGGCATCGGCGCGTCGCTCGGCGGACCGACCGGATATGCCATCAACCCGGCGCGTGACCTCGGGCCGCGCGTCGCGCACGCCGTCCTGCCGATCAAGAACAAGGGCACGAGCGACTGGGGCTACTCATGGGTGCCGGTCGTCGGTCCCATCATCGGCGGCGTCCTTGCGGGCCTTGTCGGAAATCTCGTCAACTACGTCTGATCGGAGCAACTGAACGCATGGCTGAGTACATCGCATCCATCGACCAAGGCACCACGAGCACCCGGTGCATGATCTTCGACAAGTCCGGCTCAGTGATCGCCGTCGACCAGAAGGAGCATGAGCAGATCTTTCCTCGTGCCGGCTGGGTCGAGCACGACGCAACGGAGATCTGGAACAACACCCGTGACGTGATCGGCGGGGCGCTGGCGAAGGCAAACCTCAACTCCGACAACATCGACGCGGTCGGAATCACCAACCAGCGGGAGACCGCGCTCGTCTGGGACAAGACCACGGGTGAACCCGTCTGCAACGCGATCGTCTGGCAGGATACCCGCACCCAGAAGATCTGCGATGAGCTGGCCGAACTCGGCGGCGGGGCTGAGCGCTACAAGGCCAAGGTGGGTCTACCGCTCGCCACGTACTTCTCCGGCCCTAAGGTCCGCTGGATCCTCGACAACGTCGACGGGGCGCGCGAGAAGGCAGAGGCAGGCGACCTCGTCTTCGGCAACATGGACACCTGGCTGCTGTGGAACCTGACCGGCGGAGTGGAGCGGGGCGGTGTCCACGTCACCGACGTGACCAACGCATCTCGCACCATGCTGATGGACCTCACGACGCTCAGCTGGGACGAAGAGATCGCCGGCGAGATGAAGATCCCGATGTCGATGCTCCCAGAGATCAAGTCGTCCTCGGAGGTGTACGGCGAGTGCCAAGGCGGCGCGCTCCGCGGAACTCCCGTTGCCGGCATCCTCGGCGACCAGCAGGCGGCGACGTTCGGTCAGGTGTGCTTCGAGGTCGGCACGGCCAAGAACACCTACGGCACCGGCAACTTCATGCTACTCAACACCGGCGAGGAGCAGGTGCCCAGCGAGAACGGGTTGCTGACCACCGTCTGCTACAAGATCGGCGACAACAAGCCGATCTACGCGCTCGAGGGCGCCATCGCAGTCACCGGCTCGCTGGTGCAGTGGATGCGCGACAACCTCGGCATCATCAAGACTGCCCCGGAGATCGAGGACCTCGCCGCGTCGGTCGATGACAACGGCGGCGCGTACTTCGTGCCGGCGTTCTCCGGCCTGTTCGCGCCGCACTGGCGCTCGGACGCCCGGGGCGCGCTCGTTGGCCTGACCCGGTTCGTCAACAAGGGCCACATCGCGCGGGCCGTCCTGGAGGCGACCGCCTTCCAGACCCGCGAGGTGCTCGACGCGATGAACGCCGACTCAGGTGTGCCCCTGAAGGAGCTCCGGGTCGACGGTGGCATGGTGGTCAACGAGACCCTCATGCAGTTCCAGGCCGACATCCTCGACGTCGACGTCGTACGGCCGAAGGTCGCGGAGACGACGGCCCTCGGTGCTGCGTATGCCGCTGGACTCGCGGTCGGCTACTGGGCCGACGAGGACGACCTGCGCCAGAACTGGGGCGAGGACAAGCGGTGGACGCCGAACATGGACGACGACGCCCGCGAGAAGACCTACCGCAACTGGAAGAAGGCAGTCACCAAGACTCTCGACTGGGTCGACGACGACGTCGACTAGCAGCGGTCCGCCGCCAGCTCTTCAGATTCGTCCGGCCGGACACGCGTGAATGACGCGCACCTGGTCGGACGAATCTGTTGCCCTGGGATTCGTCCGGGTGGCGCACGCTTAGAGTTGGCGCGTCGAGTCGGACGAATCCTGGTTGGAAGGGAGTGGTATGCCGCAGACCGTCAAGGGTGTCATCGCCCGTGCGAAGGGCGCCGAGGTCGAGCTGGTGGACATCGTGGTGCCCGACCCCGGTCCGGGTGAAGCCGTCGTCAAGATCGACGCGTGCGGGGTCTGCCACACCGATCTGCACTACCGCGAGGGCGGTATCGGCGACAACTTTCCTTATCTTCTCGGCCACGAGGCAGCGGGGGTCGTCGAGTCCGTCGGCGCGGGTGTCACAGACGTGGCACCCGGTGACTTCGTGATCTTGAACTGGCGCGCTGTCTGCGGCCAGTGCCGCGCCTGCCGCCGTGGCCGTCCCTGGTACTGCTTCGACACTCACAACGCCGAGCAGAAGATGACGCTCGACGACGGCACGGAGCTCTCGCCTGCACTGGGCATCGGAGCGTTCGCCGGCAAGACGCTCGTGCACGCCGGCCAGTGCACCAAGGTCGAGCCGGGAGTCACTGCCTCCGTTGCTGGGCTGCTCGGCTGCGGTGTGATGGCAGGCCTGGGCGCAGCGATCAACACCGGAGGCGTCGGACGAGGCGACACGGTCGCCGTCATCGGCTGCGGAGGTGTCGGTGCCGCCGCGATCGCAGGTGCACACCTGGCCGGAGCCAGGCGCATCATCGCCGTCGACATCGACGCCCGCAAGCTCGACAAGGCCAACGAGCTGGGTGCGACCCACACCGTCAACGGCGCCCGTGAGGACGTCGTCGAAATGGTCAAGGCGCTGACCGACGGTTTCGGCGCCGACGTGGTCATCGACGCCGTCGGCCGGCCCGAGACGTGGAAGCAGGCGTTCTACGCCCGGGACCTCGCAGGCACGGTGGTGCTCGTCGGCGTACCCACACCGGAGATGAAGGTCGAGGTGCCGCTGATCGACGTCTTCGGACATGGCGGCTCGCTGAAGTCGTCGTGGTACGGCGACTGCCTGCCGAGCCGCGACTTCCCGATGCTCGTCGACCTCTACCTCCAGGGGCGGCTGCCGCTCGACGCCTTCGTCACCGAGACCATCGCGATCGGGGACGTGGAGGCAGCCTTCGACAAGATGCACTCCGGTGACGTCCTGCGGTCGGTGGTGGTCCTGTGAGCGCCGTGCGCATCGACCACCGGGTCACCAGTGGGACGTTCTCGCTCGACGGAGAGACATTCGACGTCGACAACAACGTCTGGGTCGTCGGCAACGACGAGGAGTGCATCGTGATCGACGCCCCTCATGACGTCGACGAGATCATGGC
>Ga0136610_1000594_pt1 | contig 11141 bp, 9 predicted proteins | sample AntDrymUQ1342206_2_FD_104804 | JGI IMG/M metagenome (GOLD analysis project Ga0136610, IMG submission 104804) | Polar desert sand microbial communities from Dry Valleys, Antarctica - metaG UQ134 (22.06) | ecosystem: Environmental > Terrestrial > Soil > Desert | place: Antarctica: Dry Valley...
CGGTTGTTGCTTCACGATCCGGCTTCCTCTGGAGCAACCGGTCCGGTGAAAGTGCTGGTGACCGGGGGAGCGGGGTTCATTGGTTCACATGTCGTCGACGCTCTCCTCTCTGAGGGTCATGGGGTCCGAGTGATCGACGCGCTTCATCCGGCCGCGCATAACGGCAAGCCCGACTATCTGAACGATGCGGCTGAATACATCTGGGGAGATCTGCGCGATGAAGATCTCGTCCGTGGTGCCGTCCGGGGGATCGACGCGGTGTCGCATCAAGCGTCGATGGTCGGACTTGGGAAGGATCTCGGCGATCTAACGGACTTCGTTCAGCACAACGATGTCGCGACGGCAACCCTGCTGCGCAGCCTCTTCTTGGAGGGACGTTCGATCCCTCTCACACTCGCTAGCAGCATGGTGGTTTATGGCGAAGGCGCATATGCCTGCCCTGAGCACGGAGATATCGCCGTGGATCAGCGTTCCGAGATGGCTCTGAAGCGGGGTGAATTCGAAGCTCAGTGTCCACTTTGCGCGGATCAGCTACAACCCGTTGCAGTGACGGAGGACGCGCACCTGGAACCCCGAAGCGTGTACGCGGCCACAAAACTCCACCAAGAGCATCTGATGCAGGCCTTCGCAGCCGAAACGGGTACTCCTTTGATCCGGCTGCGTTACCACAATGTCTATGGGGACAGGATGCCAGCCGATACACCTTACGCAGGCGTGGCGTCGATCTTTCGCAGCTCGCTACAAAGAGGCGATCCGCCGCAGGTATTCGAGGACGGGAAGCAACTACGCGATTTCGTGCACGTCACAGATGTGGCGCGAGCCAACGTTCTGGCGCTGTCAAGCGACGCTCAACCTGGAACCTGCAACATCGCAAGTGGCTCCCCTCGGTCGGTCATGGACATGGCGGAAGTCTTGGCCGCGGCTGGGCAGAGCTCTCAAGACCCCCTTGTCACCGGAAGCTACCGAATCGGCGATGTGCGCCATGTATTCGGATCCCCCGAGAGGGCGAGGGTGATGCTGGGCTTCGAGGCAACAGTCACTTTCGAAGAAGGCATGACGGCATTCGCTCACGGCGTCCTGCGCGCCGCCACGAACATCGAAGTTCCGACCCCACATGAGTGAATGGCGGCGAGCGATGCTCAAACGGTCTAGCGCGCGCCTGGATCATGTGGGCGGTCTGGGCTGCCGGAACCTGAGCCGCGTGGTGGCTTCGACATTCGCCAGCGGGAGCGTTACCGTCGCGGTCGTGAAGAACAGAAGCTGCGAACGTCATCCAGAAGTGTTGGTTCGCTAGGTCATGAACCCGAATCTGAAAGAAGGCTCGACATTTCCTGACTTGAAGCTGCCCGATCACGCGGGTGCGACCCGGCCCCTGTCTGAGATCACCAAGGATGCACCCACGGTCATCAACTTCTACCGCGGCTGGTGGTGCCCAAAGGAGCAGCGCTTCATGCGCAACCTGGTCGAGTTGCAGGACGAGCTCGAGGTTGCCTACACCCAGATCGTCAGCATCTCCGTCGACGAACCAGAGGTGGCTGCGGCCTTTCGTGCTGGACTCGGTGCGAGATGGACGTTCCTAAGTGATTCGGAGCGCGGCGTGATCGGGGAGCTTGACCTCGAGGAACCGACGGACCCGTGGCATAAGCCCTTTCTCCCCTACACCTTCGTGGTGTACCCGAACCTCACGATCCACAGTCTCTACAACGGCTACTGGTTCCATGGCCGCCCGACCAACGAAGAACTGAGTCAGGATCTTCGTACGGTCAGCAAAGCGGTTCGTAAGCACTGGGATGCTCAGTCTTGACTAAAGGGGTGAGCACCGCGGCCGCTCCGGTGGAACAGGAATGGGTGGATCTTGTGATCGTGGATCGCGATCCGCCAGTTCCATTCGATGACGCGAACGTGCTTCAGATCATGCGCGATTACGTCGGGTGGTTCTTGCCACTCTTGGGGGACCGTCGCCGTAGTGATCAGATCTTCTCGCACGACGCATCGCGCTGCGCTGGAACGTCGGTGTCGTTCACTGCAGACTCCAGAGACGAAGCTGAGTGGATCGGCAGCCACAATCCGTGGAGGCGCGTGGGCCGCGGGTGGATCTTCTCCGCGCCGAGTGGTTTGTTCGTAAGAACTCACCCTCAGCCCGGTCCGAACATCCAGCGAAGAGATTGATGCCTCAAGTTGCTCGTATCAGCGGAGCGACCGGCCGCCGAGAAGGCGGCCGACGATTGCTTCCCTCCTTGGAGGAGGCACACCCAGATGGTGCCGAGACCTCACGGGCGTTGATGCGTCTTACGGCTCGCGGTCCAACAACTCGTAGATAACGTTCGTCGTGGCCGCGTAGACGAGGTGGTGCCACGCGTCTACACCCGTCTCTATTGGCGGCTGCTTGGTGACCGGCGGCGCGACATCGAGGGCTGGAAGCATCACCATCTCGGCTCCCCACACGGCTCCAAGGTGCAGCAATGTTGCAGCGGGACCCGTGACCCCCGCTGCGCCTATCAGTCCCCGCACGGCTCCCCAACCAGTCCCGTAGCCCCAATGGACCGCGGCTGCGAACTTCGCCTTCCCCTCCGGGTTCCGGGGCTGGACGCCAAGAAGCTTGCCCGCCGCATCGGCGGGAGCCGAGCTTCCGCTTCTTCCTCTGGCCTTCATCTCGATCGTGCTCGACAGCGTCATCATCGCGGTTCCCGCCGCGCCTGCGAAGATCCCCTTGCCCATCGAGGATGCGATCCTACTTATCATCGTCATTCGTCTCCTTCTTTCGTCGGTGACGCCGATCCAACGGTCCTGGCGGACTCGCTGATCGCTAGCTGTAGTACCTGTGCGAGATGCAGCGCCCGCCGATCGGTGAGTTGCGCTATCTGCTCGCGGCAGCTAAATCCGTCTGCGATCACAAGAGTGTCATCTGTCGTGCTGCGGACCGCCGGCAACAGAACCCTCTCACCCGCAGCCACCGACACCTCGTAGTGATCCGCCTCGAAACCGAATGAACCCGCCATGCCACAGCAGCCGGAGTCCAGGATCTCGAAGTCGAGCCCGAGTTTGGTCAATAGCTTCTCGTCCGGGTCCATTTTCATGACGGACGTGTGATGACAGTGACCGTGGACTATCGCCTTGCGATGGAGAACAGGCGGCTCGTACCCCCTCCTCTCGAGAAACTCGGCCAGCGTGAACATCTGCTTGCCCAATCGCTTCGCGTCCTCGTCGTGAGGCAATAGGTTGCCCATCTCGTCCCTGAACACCGCTACGCAACTGGGCTCGAGGCCGACCACCGGGATACCTTCGGTTATCGGCCCGTGCAACGCCTTCAGGATCTGGCGAAGCTGCCGCTTGGCCATCCGAAGCATCCCGTAGTCATAGAGCGGGCGGCCGCAGCAGAGCTGTCTCTCGGATATCTCAACGGAACATCCTGCTGCTTCCAGCACTTCGACGGCCGCCTCGCAGATCTCGGGAGAGAAGTTGTTCGTGAAGGTGTCGACCCACAGGAACACCCGGTTCTCATGTGAGGGCGTTGCTTCTAGCAGCCGGGCTGCCCGGCTTCTGAAGGTGTGGGTCGCGAATGCCGGCACGCTACGTTTCGAAGCGACGCCTGCGGCCGCTTTGGCTGCGGTGGCAAACGGCGGGCGGTGCGAAAGCAGGTTCACGATCCTCGGCGCGATGGATGCTGCGCGCGCCCACCAGTAGATGAGCCCCATGGCATAGGCAGTTCGAGGTCGGAGACGACGAGAATAGTGGTGGGACAGGAACTCGGCCTTGTACGTCGCCATGTCAACGTTCACCGGACATTCGCTCTTGCATCCTTTGCACGAAAAACAGAGATCGAGGGCTTCTTTGACGTCTTTCGAACGCCAGCCTCCCTTGACCGGGTCCCCCTTCAGCATCTCGTAGAGAAGGTGAGCCCTTCCGCGGGTGGAGTGACGTTCATCGCGCGTAACCATGTAGCTCGGGCACATCGTCCCAACGCCATCTTTTCGACATGCTCCAACCCCAACGCACCGGAGAGTTGCGCGTGTGAAGCTGCCGTCGTCCCCGGGATAGTTGAAATGCGTGCGCGGTTCCCGAGGGTTGAAATCCACGCCAAGACGAAGGTTCTCGTCCATCCGGTATGGGTCGACGACCTTGCCGGGATTCATCTTCCCGTCGGGATCCCAGATCGCCTTGAAGTCTCGAAAGGCCCCTATCAGATCAGGTCCAAACATCTTGGGGAGGAACTCAGCCCGAGACTGACCGTCGCCATGCTCGCCCGAGATGGACCCGCCATAGCCGACAACCAGATCAGCAGCCGTCTCGATGAACGCCCTGAACCGCCTGAGTCCTTCCGCGGTCTTCAGGTTGAAGTCGATCCGTGTGTGCAAACAACCTTGACCGAAGTGTCCGTAGAAAGCGCCTTCGTAATCGAACTTCTCGTAAAGCTTGCGGAGGTCACGGAGGTAGGCCCCTAACTTCTCTGGAGGGACCGCCGAATCCTCCCAGCCCTCCCAGGTGTCGTTCTCGCCCGGGACACGTGCTGTTGCCCCCAAACCCGACTCACGAATCTTCCAGAGCAGCTTTTCCTGGGCCGGGTCATCGACCAGCTTCATGTTGGGTGGATCTGAAGCTGAATCGAGAGCACTCATCAGTTCACTCGCGCGCTCGCTGGCTTCCTCTTTCGTGTCGCCCCCGAATTCGACCATCAGCCACCCCTTCCCATCGGGGAGCAGGTCGATATCGCGGGGATGGATCTTCATCTTGCGCATATCGGCGACCAGACGGTCGTCGAGACCCTCAAGCGCGAGGGGGTTGAAATCGAGCACCTCCATCACGCTGTCGGCCGCGGTGTAAACGTCGTGGTAGCCCAAGACGACAAGTGCTCTTGCCGCAGGGCTCTCGACAAGGCGAAGGTGAGCCCGCAACACCGTCACACAAGTGCCCTCGGTTCCGACGAGAGCGCGAGCGACATTGAAGTTGTTCTCCGGCAACAACTCATCGAGGTTGTACCCAGAGACGCGCCGAGGGATCTGCGGATAGCGCTCCCGTATCAGCGTGGCATACCGATCTCTCAGATCCCTCAGAGCGCGGTAGATCTTTGCCCGCTCCCCGCCATCGCCTTCGATCCGCTCGAACTCGGCGTCGGTGGTCGGCCCAACCCTCAGCTCCAGACCTCGGTAAGTGACGACATCGAGGGCCTCGACATTCTCAACGGTCTTGCCGGCGTAAACGGAGTGGACGCCACATGAGTTGTTCCCGATCATGCCGCCGAGCGTGCAATGGTCATGGGTGGAGGGGTCTGGACCGAAAGTCAGCCCATGTTTTTCAGCGGCATCCCGGAGGCGATCGAGGACGATCCCAGGCTCGACGATCGCACTCTTCCTCTCGTGGTCGAGCTCGATGATCCGGCTCAAGTACTTCGACATGTCCATGACCACCGCGACGTTGCAGCATTGCCCAGCGAGGCTGGTTCCCCCACCTCGCGACAACACAGGCGCGCCGAACTGCCTGCACGCGCGCAAGGTCGCCAGGATGTCATCGGTACCGCGCGGAACGACAACGCCTATGGGAACCTGACGGTAGTTCGAGCCTGTCGTTGAATACAGACCTCTGGTGCCGCGATCGAACATGACTTCGCCTTGGATCTCATCTTTGAGCGCGCTCGCCAGTGCTTCCGCATCGACGCCCAGGGACGATCTAGCTGCCAAGGTGAGCTTATGCAGCGTCATGGGATCTCGAAACGTGTCACGTCTGCCCTTCGCAGTTCCAGTCCGTGTCCGAGACGCGAGAGGTCCGGTTCCACGCAACCGTTCCGGGGCACCGTTGCCCCCTCGAAGAACATCGACTCTATCCGGACGTGGTCATGGAAGTACTCGGCGTGACGCAGACGCGAGCTCGCGCAACAAGGGTGAATGTGCAAAGCGGGCGCGCAGTGAGCCGAGAGGTCGACGCCGAACGCGGCACAAAGGGTGGCCACCTGCAGGAAGCCGGTGATACCGCCACAGCGAGAGGCGTCAGCCTGAAGGACGTCTACTGCGCCGGAGGTCAACATCCTCAGGAAGTAGGGCAGATCGTAGCCATACTCGCCGGCGGCGATATCGATCGGACCTCGCATGTGATCCCTCACGAAGCGCAAACCTGGGAGATCGTCGGAGCTCACCGGCTCCTCGAGCCAGGTCACTCCGTGCTCCGTCAAAAAGCCCGCTTCTGCAACCGCCTTCCGCGGTGAATGTGCACCGTTTGCGTCAACGAAGAGCTCGATATGGTCGCCGATCACGGATCGGGCCTGGGCCACGCGCTGACGGTCCTCGGCCGCGTCCCGGCCGATCTTGATCTTCACCGCACCTAGTCCCTGTTCAGCCCAGCCGCCAAGCTGTTCCTTGAGCTGGACATCGCTATACGAAGTGAATCCGCCGCTTCCGTACACGGGCACAGCGTTCCGCACCGCTCCCAGCAGCGTCACGAGGGGCAGTTCGAGCAACCGCGCTTTAAGGTCCCAGAGCGCGGCGTCGACCGCGGCGATCGCCATCGACGCGATACCCGGTCGCCCGAGATTTCTGATCGCACGTACCATCTGCTTCCAGACGGCTCCGACGGACATCGCGTCGGCCCCGATGACGACATCGGCGAGATGCTCCTGGATGACAACCGCAGTACCGCGATCCGCGTACGTATAACCGAGCCCTGTCGCGGACCCTGCCCTTATCTCCGCGATTACGATGGTGGTCGAGTCCCATTCGGAGGTACCGTCGGCCTCCGGAGCGTCGGTAGGAACCTCGTACACTGAAACAGTTAGGTTGTCGACAACCACTTCTGGGTTCGCGGGTCGCATCAGGAATCCTTGTGCGGCAGAAACTCCTGGATCTTTCCCTTCAGGCCCTGAGTGATGATGCCCCTAGCGTCGGGATCCCCCTTCGCCAGAGCGAACATCAGGAGCTTTGCCTCCTCAAGCGTCACATGCGGCGGAAGGGGTGGCACATCCGGGTCGGTTATCGCTTCGAGGACGACGGGTCGGTCGGCAGAAAGCGCTTCGTCCCACGCGGCTCCCACGTCATCAGGCGCATCGACGCGTATCCCTTTGAGACCTACCAGGTCGGCGAAGCGTGCATAAGGGAAGTGGGGGACGTCCTGAGCACTCTCGAACTTCGGGTCACCTTCCATCGCCCGCTGCTCCCAAGTGACCTGGTTCAGGTCTCCGTTATGGAGCACGAGGACGATAAGACGCGGGTCGCTCCAGGTCTTCCAGTACTTGCCGATCGTGAGAAGCTCGTTGAGACCGTTCATCTGCATGGCGCCGTCTCCCACCATCGCGATCGCGACGCGATCGGGATAAGCGAACTTAGCCGCGATCACGTACGGGACGCCGGGTCCCATGGTCGCCAAAGTGCCGGACAGAGAAGCCTTCATCCCTCGTCGCATTTTGATGTCGCGGGCGTACCAGTTGGCGGCGGATCCCGAGTCGGCGGCAAGGATCGCATTATCTGGCAGACGAGACGAGAGTTCCCAGAAGACGCGCTGGGGGTTGAGAGGGTTGGCGCTATTCATCGCGCGCGCCTCGAGCACCTGCCACCACCGGGTCACGTTCTCGACCACTTCGTCCTGCCACGAGCGATCATCCTTCTTCTCGAGGAGCGGGATGAGCTGCCGAAGTGTCGTCGCGCTGTCTCCGACGAGATTCACTTCCGTGGGGTAACGGATTCCCAGCATGCGTGCGTCGATGTCGATCTGCACCCCGCGCGCCTGACCTTCCTCAGGAAGGAACTCGGAATAGGGGAAGCTGGTCCCGATCATCAACAAGGTGTCGCAGCCCGTCATCAGCTCCCAGCTCGGCTTGGTCCCGAGCAATCCGATCGATCCAGTCACGAACGGCAGGTCGTCGGGCAGGGCAGCCTTACCCAAGAGAGCTTTCGCCACACCGGCGCCAAGTAGGTCGGCGATCTCGATCACCTCGTCGGTTGCTCCGAGAGCCCCGGCCCCCACCAAGATCGCCACTTTCTCACCGGCGTTGAGGACGTCGGCAGCACGTTGGAGGTCGGCGGGCGCAGGGACGACTATCGGTGCGGTGTACTCCCAACTCGAGTGGATCGTGCCGTGTGCTCGCTCTGGTTCTTCGACCGCGTCGAGGTCCTGGATGTCGTTTGGGAAGATCAAGCAGGTCACCGTGCGCTCGGCTTTCGCGATCCGCACAGCGCGGTCGATCAAGTGACGGACCTGGGCGGGGGTAGAGACCATCTGGACGTACTCGTGCGCGACGTCCTTGAACAGAGACACGAGGTCGACTTCCTGCTGATAGTTACCGCCCAAAGCGGTTAGAGCCTGCTGCCCCACGATCGCAACGACCGGTTGGTGGTCGAGCTTCGCGTCGTAAAGACCGTTCAAGAGATGGATCGCACCGGGTCCCGAGGTAGCCAAGCAGACGCCGACCTCTCCCGTGAATTTCGCGTGACCGCATGCCATGAATGCGGCCATCTCCTCGTGACGGACCTGCACGAACTCGATCTCATCGCTCGCTCGGTCGAGGGCTCCCATGATCCCGTTGATGCCGTCCCCGGGGTAACCGAAGATGCGTTTCACGCCCCATTGGGAGAGCCGCTTCATAAGGAATTCTGCGACAGTGAGTCCCATGACTATGCCCCTTTCTTGAGCAGTGTGGATGAAATGCCTGTTCTCAGATCGAGGCCAGCGAGCGTCTGCGGCCACCTAGACGGAGAGAGGAGCCGAGGCGCCCGAGAATCCTTACGAGAGGATGACAGGGGTCAGGTCCCGATCAGGAGTCCGTGATGCTGTGCCGCGTGAGCTCGATCAGTTTGCTCGCCAGGTTGTCGAGGTTCGACACCTCATGGCAGATAGCTTGCAGGTACTTGCTCCTTTCTGAGCCGTCCGTGATGATGCCATCGTTCAGCGCCTCCGACATCACTCGAGTCCGCGTCAAGGAATGCTTCAACTCATAAGACGCGCGCATGAGGTCCTCCAACGGAGTCGTCAGTGGCAGCGCGCTCTCGGCGAGGGAGGTAAGGCGCGTGACATCCATCATCGGAGTCGCGGGTGACGTGGCGGTCTCGGCCGGTAAAGCCCTGCTCAACACGGAGGAGGGAGCCCTTGGACTTGTTCGCTCATTGCCCGCACTCTCTAGAGGTCGACTTGATCAGTTCAAGGTTGCAGCCAGACCCGGTTGAGCAGGGCTGACTGCTCACCCCAGATCAATCGTCGGGCGCTGAAAATGCGGGCACCAGAGCCAATCAAGAGGAAAATGGCCCTCTTTTCGGGTTTCCCCTGGCGTTGGGCAGCGGGCAGATGCTCGCTTCGCTTACGAGACTGGGCTTTCGATCGATCTAAGGGCGTCCACCAGACGCTCGAGATCAGAGTCATTCGAGTAAGCGTGGGCTGCAACACGAACGACGGGGCGGAAGCCGGGTTCCAGAGGAGCGCGCTCCACGGGTATGGCCGAGACAAGGATGCCCTGCGCCAGCAGCTTGGTGCGCACGTCGCTCGCGCCCATCCCTTCGTATCTGAAGGTCACGATCCCGGAGGGCTCATCTAGCGGTTCCAGCACTGCGCAGCCAGCGAGGGTCTGCAACGTCCTGCGCACTCTAGACGCCATCCAAGCGATCCGTGCCGAGACGTTGTGTATCCCCTCCTCTTCCAGCTCCACCAGCGCGCGGGCGAATCCCACACGTGCCGCGTCCGACGATTCATGAGTCTCGAGTCGCCCAGATTCAGTCAGCGGCGAATCTCCTGCGATAGCGACGAACCCCACCCCGCGGGGACCGCGCAACCACTTACGCGACGTCCCGAAAAATGCCGTTGCGTGAACGTCACGCAGGTCGATGCAGCCCGCAGACTGGGTGACGTCCACGATCGTAGGAACTCCCAACCGGTGGCAGACGCTGGTTACCTGCCCCGCAGGTTGCACGATGCCGCGATGGCTGGACACGTGCGGGAACGTCACGAGATCTAGCCCGCCGCGCACGGTTCTCTCGAACCGATCCAGATCGATCCGTCCCTCTGCGTCGAGCGACAGCTCCACCAGTCGTTCATAGCCAAGAGCTCATTGGGAACTTCCACAAGCTTTCTCTCATGTTGGCCTGATCAATGCAGCGTGGCGGTTAACGGAAGCAGCAGTGAAGTCAGAGGTGGTAACGAAGGGAGCATCATGACGAAGATCCTTGAAGGCAAAGTAGCGCTCATCACCGGTTCGGACTCTGGCATCGGACAAGCCAGTGCGGTCGAGTTCGCGCGCCAGAAGCCGATGTCGTCATCAACTATCTCTCGAAGATCGCGAAGGCGCAGAGAAGGCGCTGGTCGAGGTAAAGGGTCAGGGACAGCGCGGACTGGTCGTGCAGGCGGACATAAGTGAGGAAGAGCAAGTTGAGAAACTCTTCTCGCAGGCGCTCGATGAGTTCGAGACGCTGCACATCCTGATGAACAATGCGGGGGTCGACGCATCGGGAAAGGAAGTTGCCGATCTTCCCACTGAGACGTGGGACCGGGCGCTCATAGTCAATCTCTATGGCACCTTCTACTGCTGCCGCAGGTTCATCAACATCAGGAAGGCGGCGGGCGGGGGAGGCACGATCATCAATGTGAGCTCCGTGCATCAAGACATCCCGAACGCCGGCGGTTCCGACTACGACTGCTCGAAGGGAGCTATCCGAAGCCTCACCAGAACCCTCGCCTTAGAGCTCGCCCCTCATGGCATGAACGTGAACAATCTCTGTCCTGGGATGGTCTTGACGCCCTTCAATCAGTCCGCGATCGATGACCCGAAGCTCTTGGAGGAGCAGGTCCAGAGCATCCCGATGAAACGTGCCGCCCAGCCAGCCGAGATCGCCCGTCTTGCTCTGTTCCTCGCATCCAAGGATTCGGACTACGTCACCGGATCCGATTACGTCATGGACGGTGGTTTGATGCGCAACTTAGGGCAGGGCGCCTGACCCGACTAACGCTTCTTCTCGGTGCCGAAGGGCTTGGCACGGCCGATGTGGTCCTTCCATGCCACTGCCAGATAGTCGATCGCCATCTCGAGCCCGCTCTTCTCGAGAACGAAGGGAAGCCTGAAATGGTTGTCCCATGCACCCCCGGCCGAGAAAACCGAACCCGGAAGGATCAGCACAAGGTGTCGAAGGGCAACCTGGGCGAATTCAGATGCCGATCCCTCTGGAAGGTGTATCCAC
>Ga0136610_1000596_pt1 | contig 11125 bp, 9 predicted proteins | sample AntDrymUQ1342206_2_FD_104804 | JGI IMG/M metagenome (GOLD analysis project Ga0136610, IMG submission 104804) | Polar desert sand microbial communities from Dry Valleys, Antarctica - metaG UQ134 (22.06) | ecosystem: Environmental > Terrestrial > Soil > Desert | place: Antarctica: Dry Valley...
CCTTCAGTCCCGGCCCCCGCCTCAGCACTGGATTCTGCCTGCGGGTCGTGGCTGAGCAGGACCTCCCCCTCGACGATGCGCCCTGGGCGGTCCACGAGTTGCAGGATGGAGCGGGCCGTCACACTCTTGCCGCAGCCGCTCTCCCCTACCACGCACAGGGTCTCCCCGCGCCTGACCGTGAGGTCGACGCCGTCAACGGCCTTTACGACCCCCTCGTCGAGGAAGAAGTGGGTTTTGAGTCCCTTGACTTCGAGCACCGCTTCTTTCGTGTCCATGGTCCTACCTGGCATAGGGGTCTGCCGAGTCTCTGAGGCCGTCGCCCATGAAGTTCAGCGCCAGCACCGCGATTACCACAGCGAACCCTGGCAGCAGAAGCCAGGGCGCCGTGGCGACGGAGCGTATGTTCTGGGCCTCCTGCAAGAGCACGCCCCAACTCACGATCGGGGGCTGCAGCCCGAGCCCGAGGAACGAGAGGGCAGTCTCGGCGAGGATCATGGCAGGGACGGCCAGGGTCAGGGAAGCGATGACGTGGCTCGCGAAGGAAGGGAGCATGTGCCGCAGGATGATACGCGGCTTGCTAGAGCCGTCTAGCTCGGCGGCCATGACGAAGTCCTCCCCACGCAAGGAGAGGAAGCGTCCCCTGACAACCCTGGCCAGGTCCGTCCAGCCTATCAGAGAGAGGATAATCGTTATCCCGAAGTAGATCCTCAAAGGGCTCCATTCTGGCGGCAACGCGGCCGAGAGGCCGAGCCACAAAGGCAGGGTGGGTATGGACATGAGGAGCTCGATCAGGCGCTGTATTACGGTGTCGGTCGCGCCGGCGTAGTAGCCTGAGATGCCGCCAAGGAAGACGCCGAACACGAAGCTAAGGGCCACCCCGACCAGGCCGATGGACATCGAGACGCGGGCGCCGAAGATGATGCGGCTCAGCATATCCTGCCCCTGGTCGTTGGCCCCGAGGAGGTACATAGGCTCACCCATCTCGACGGGCCCAAGCAGGTGGAGGTCGGTCTCGAAGAGTCCCCACATCCTGTACTCGTTCCCACTCGCGAACAGCCGAACCGGGATCTTCGTGGACTCGTCGACCACGAAAGTGCGCACGAGGGTCTCCTCGTTCATTTCCGAGCGGTAGCCGTAGACGTAGAGCCCGAAACCGTCGTCGTCGAAGAAGTGCAGCCTCTGGGGAGGGGCGTAGGTGTAGTCGGCGTCGACGGCTCCTGGGGTAAAGGGGGCCACGAACTCAGCGAAGAGGGCGATCAGGTAGATCAGGAGCACGATCACCGTGCCGACAACGGCCAGCCGGTGCTTGCGGAAGCGCCACCACACCAGCTTCCACTGGGAGGCCACATAGACTTCGTTCTCCCCGTGGTCGGGCGCCTGCACCCGGGCTTCGGGATCCTCCTCTACCCGCGGCGGCGTGTGCTCAGTCATCTCTCCTCCTTATTGGTACTGGTAGCGGATGCGGGGATCCAGCCACGCCAGCAGGATGTCAGATATCAGGGTCCCTATGACCGTAAGCACACTTATCATGAGGATGATGCTACCGGCCAGGTACATATCCTGGCTAAGGAGTGCCCGCAGGAGCAGCGGTCCCGTCGTCTGCAGGCCAAGAACCTGCGCCACTATCACCTCTCCCGAGAGGAGCAGCGGCAACACCCACCCGACCGTGCTGACGAAGGGGTTGAGGGCGACCCGCACAGGGTACTTGATCAGGAGCCTCCGCTCGGGAAGCCCCTTGGAGCGGGCTGTGGTCACGTATGGCTTGTGCAGCTCGTCCAGCAGGTTCGCCCGCACGATGCGGATGATCCCCGCCATACCGGCCGCGCCGAGCACGAACACGGGCACCCAGATGTGCGCTAACAGGTCGATTAGCTTCCCCAGGTTCCACTGGGCGTCCACGAACTCCGGAGAGTAGAGCCCGATCACGCTCTGCCCGAAATACTTGAAGCTGATGTACGCGATCACAAGCGCCAACAGGAAGTTGGGTACAGCGATGCCTAAGAACCCGAGGAACGTGATCACGTAGTCGCCCACCGAGTACTGCCTGACCGCGCTGTAGACGCCAACGGGCAGGGACACAGCCCAGGTAAACAGCAACGTGACCCCAGCGAGACCTATGGTCAGCGGCAGCCTCTCCGCGAGCAGCTCGGAGACGGGCCTGTTCCACTCGAAGGACTCCCCGAAGTCGCCGTGCAGGACGATGTTCGAGATCCACTTGAAGTACTGGACGTAGAACGGCTCGTCCAGACCGTAGCGCTCCTCGAGCGCCGCGAGCTGCGCCCTGTCCACCGACTCGCCCTGGGAAGAGACCTGGGCGACCAGCGTCGTGAGGAAGTCGCCGGGTGGGAGCTGGATGATGGCGAAGGAGATCATGGAGATCAGGATGAGCGTCGGGATCATGTAAAGCATCCGGCGCACGATGTACTTGACCATTTCCTAACTCCTCCTCCTGCCGCCCTCTCCCACGTTACTCACCGCTGATGAAGTACTGCTCCGGGTTGGTTGGACCAGGCTGCGGGTAAAGGGCCGCATCGTACATCTCGGGCACGTTGTGGAAGTTGTTCTTCACCACGCCGTAGCTCTCTGGCGGCAGGCTCGTGCCTATGACGTAGAACTCCTCCTTGGATATGTCCAGGATCTCACCCATTATCCTGGCCCGCTCATCCTCGTCGAGGGTGGCGTGGAGCTCGTCGTAGAGCTCCATCTGGCGCTTGGCCGCCTCTGGGGGCTCCTCACCGCTCTCGCCCCTGCTGTAATACCATTCGGCCCAGGGTAGGGCGTAGTTGGATTCATTGCTGAACGGGAAGTACCACCGCGCCTCTATCGTGACGTCCTTCCCGCCGCCGTCCCCGGTCCACACGGTTGCGTCCGGCTGGTTGGCCTCCTTGCGCGCGTAGAAGATCGTACGGTCCTCGGGCTTGATCTCCACGTTCACCCCGACCTTCTCCCAGTAGTCCTGCACGAGCTCGAGGGCGTCGGGCCAGGTGGGCTGAAACTCGGTGGCGAACTCGATGGTGAAGGAGATGGGTTCCCCGTCGGGCCCAAGCCTGATGCCGTCTGCGTCGCGCTCCGTGTAGCCGGCGCGGTCGAGGGCCGCATTCGCCTTCTTGACCGAGTACTCGGTGTACTGCTTGGCCAACTCTTCATCGTAGAAAGGCGAGTTGGGCCTCGGGGCCGCCTGGTAGGGTTCGCCCTGCTCCTGGAAGACCACGTCGATCATCTCCTGACGGTCGAGCGCATAGGAGAGCCCGATGCGGAAGTCCTTGTTGTTGAAGATCTCGCGCTTTACGGGGTCTTCGTGCGTCAGGTTGAGGGCGATGACCATGGTGTTCATATTGGCGGCCTGGGCGTCGAAGAACCCGTAGCCGCCGCTGTCCCTGTTCTGCGCCAGGACGGGCTTGTTAATGAAGGTGTTGATGTGGCGGATGTGCATGTCTATGCTGCCTTCGAGCGTCCTCTGGAGGATTGCCTCGTTCTCCGGGATGACGTCGAAGACCGCACTGTCTATGTAGGGCAACTGGCTGCCATCTGGGTCCACCTTCCAGTAGTAGGGGTTGCGCACGACCACTACCCGGCCGCGCTCGCCCAACGGTTGCGAGATCTCCCAGGCGGCCAGCGTGGGCAGCTCTTCGTTCTGGAAGTGCACGGGGTCGACATAGCCGGCCAACCCCGCCTTGGCGGTGAACAGCTCGATCCAGTCGGCGGCGCCTTCCTCCTCGGCGAGCTGCTCGACGTCCGGATTGTACTTCTCGTGAAACTGCTCTAGGTAGTGGCGCGGCCAGGCTGTGATCTGGCCGTTGTAGGAGAGCTGCTCGAGGAAGAGACCGTTGGGCTCGCCGGGGAAGGTGAACTTCACGGTATAGTCGTCCAATTTCTCGATCTCCGCAGGTTCGTCGCCGCCGAGGAAGGTGGTGGGGACGTCCGGTGTGAGGTCCTCGTTCAACAGGACGTCCTCGTAGGCGAAGACGATGTCGTCGGCGTTGAAGGGCTCGCCGTCGGACCACTTCATGCCCTCCCTGAGCTTGAAGGTATACTCCCTGCCGCCCCCGGCGACCTCAACGCTCTCGGCGACGTTGGGGATGGGCTCGGTCCAGCCGGGATCCCAACGTACCAGCGGCTCGTACGCGATGGTGCGCCACAGCCAGACGACGTCGGCCGTGCCGAGAATGGCCGAGTTCCAGGTGCCGCCGTACTGGCCGATCTCATCGACCGGCTCAACGACCACGGGCTTCTCAGGCAAACGCTGCTCGACCGCGGGTAGGTCTCCCGCTTCTACCTGCTCGGCCAGCCCAGGTGCTTCTTTGCCTTTTTGGGCCGATCCACCGGCGCCAACGCCCCCCTGTCCCCCCTGGTCCCCTTTCCCGCCGGACTCTGCCTCGGTCGAAAGAAAATCGCATCCGACGGCAGATGCGACGCACCAGATCACGACCACACCCAGAATATACTTGACCTGTCTCACCCCTACCCCTTTCCCGGGCAAATTCTGGCGTTCCCACGCCAGGCGAGCTACGCTGTCTCCTACCCCATCTTCTGCATCGCGCCCGCGTCGCCTATAGTACTCTCGTCTCCTGAACCTGTCGAACCGCTGGACATGTACTTCGTGTACGCCTCGAGCGCGTTCCTGTTGTGGAACTTGATCAACTCCTCCAGCGCCGCTTCGTCACGGTCCCGCAAGGCCCCGAGTATGGCGTGGTGCTCCTGCTGGCGCTGCCCTACGCGCTGCCGCACGACCTCGCTGGAAAAGCAACGCTGCACGCGATACCACAAGTCGAAGACGCGCTCGGTCATCTCCCGCAACGTGGGCATCCCCGTGTTGCTCGCTATGGATACGTGCAGCCTCGTGTTGAGCTCACCCCAGAGCTCGTACTCACCCCTCTCTGCTGCGACGTCCATCTCAGCGACCAGCGCCGCCAGAACGTCGGTGTCCTCAGGGGTCATCCGCAGCGCGGCGACACGCGACGCCACGAGCTCCAACCCCTCCAACAACGTGAAAACCTCGGCCACCGAAGAACCGGAGATCGGGGCCACCCTCGCCCCGACGTGAGGGCTGATCTCCACCAGACCCTCGGCCTGCAAAAGCTGCAGAGCCTCCCTGACCGGTATGAGGCTGACGTCGAGCTGGTCCGCGATCTCCTGGGTCGTAAGCCTCTGACCCGGGGTCAGCTCGCACCGCAAAATGGCCCCGCGCAGGGCCCAGTAGACGAACTCCTGCTTCGTCTTGTAGACCATCCCCTCAGAGACCGATAGCCGCATCCGTGGCTTCCCTTCCCCTTTCCTTATATACTTTATATAATGTTTTGCAGGAGGCTGTCAAGCAGGCACGAGATCTTGGAGGCGCGATGGGAGAGGGTCGGGCTGCTGGCGGTAGCAGGGATGACATGAAACCGGTCCGCGCTGCCATCGTCGGGACGGGGAACATCGCCGGGGCGCACGTGGCAGCGCTGCGCCGGATGGGCAGGCGGGCCGAGGTGGTCGCCGCGGTGGACGTTGACGGTGCGAGGGCCGGGGCGTTCTGTTCGGAGCATGACATCCCGAGGTCTTACGTGGATATTGCGGAGATGTTGGAGGAGGAGGCGCCGGATCTCGTGCACGTCTGCACGCCCCCGCAGTCGCACCGCGGGTTGAGCGTGCAGTGTATGGAGGCAGGAGCCTGGGTGCTTTGCGAGAAGCCTCTGTGTGCCTCGCTGGAGGAGATGGATGCCATCGAGGATGCTGAGCGGGCGACGGGAAAGTTCTGCTCCAGCGTGTACCAGTGGCGGTTCGGTTCAGGGGCGAAGCACTTGAAAGCCTTGATCTCCTCCGGAGAGCTGGGACGTCCGCTGGCAGGGCTTTGCCAGACTACCTGGTACAGGGACGCGGCCTACTACCGGGTGCCGTGGCGCGGCAAGTGGGAGACGGAGCTCGGCGGGGCCACGATGGGACAGGGTATACACGCGATGGACCTGTTTTTGTGGTTGATGGGAGACTGGCGAGAGGTCCGCGCCATGGTCGGCACGCTTGATCGGGACATCGAGGTCGAGGAGGTCTCGATGGCTACGGTGCTTTTGGAGAACGGGGCCATGGGTAGCGTCGTGAACAGCGTGCTCTCCCCGCGCCAGAGGACGCATTTGCGCTTCGACTTGCAGGAAGCGACCGTCGAGGTCGATAGTCTGTACGGATACACCAACGCTGACTGGAGCTACAGTATCCCTGACGGCGCTTCCACCGCTGACTCGCTAGCCAGGTGGCGGAAGATCCCCGAGGAGGCGCTCTCCATGCACGCAGGGCAGGTTGCGGACCTGCTCGATTGCATGGAGGAGGACCGGCGGCCTTCGACCAGCGGCGCAGGGGCCAGGCGGACCCTCGAGTTCATCACCGGCCTGTACAAGGCTGCCATGACCGGCGAGCCTGTCCTCCGCGGCTCGATAGAGAAGGGCGACCCCTTCTACCACCGGCTGAACGGGGAGGAAGGGGCGCAGGGTTGAGGAGGATCGAGAACATCGAGGTCTTCCCTGTGCTCCTGCCGGTAATTGAGACCTTCCAGTTCGCCTCGGGGTCGGCCGGCGCAGCCGGCGGGGAGGCGCCGCACGTATTCGTCAAGGTAACAGACAGCGAGGGAGAGGTGGGCTGGGGCGAGGGCCGTCCCGTCCCGCAGTGGTCCTACGAGACGCTAGAGACCGTCGAAACGACGATCCGCGACCACCTGGCCCCCGCGATTCTCGGTCTGTCCGTGGCCGACCGGTGGGGTCTGCACCGCAGGATGCAGGCGACTATCGGTCGCGGTCCCAGCACAGGGCAGCCCATCGCCAAGGCCGCCCTCGACCTCGCGGTCCACGACCTCTGCGCGCGGGCGGCGGGGATGTCCCTGCGGACCTTCCTCGGCGGCGGCGACGAAAGGGACTCGGTGGAGCTGAGCTACACCCTGGGCGGTCACGACGCCGCGGCGGTCGGAGAAGAGGTCGCCGCCGCGCGCGAGGCTGGGTTCAGGCACTTCAACTTCAAGGCGGCACTGGCTTCGGGGGCTGACCCCGAGGTAGCCGGCGCGGTGCGCGAGGCGGCGGGGCCAGAGGCGTTCGTGTGGGCCGACGCTAACCAGGGTTACGGGCTGCACCAGGCGCGAGAGGCTGCGCCTCGCCTCGCCGCTGCGGGTGTTGACGTGCTCGAGCAGCCCTTGCCCGCCGACCGTATGCACCTGATGCGGCAGCTGAGGAAGAGCGTCCTGATACCCCTCGCCGTGGACGAGTCGAGCGTGAGCCCGACGGATTTCTTCGCGCACGCCGCGGAGGGATTGGTCGACTACCTGGTCGTCAAGGTGACCCGTAGCGGGGGCGTGTGGCCAACGCTGGCCCAGATCTCGGTCGCCGAGGCGGCCGGTCTGCCGCTGCTCGTAAGCGGCCTCACCGACGGCCTATTGACGAAGCTGGCCGTCTGCCAGGTCGCAGCGGCCTTCGGCTGCGCGGGGCCAGCCGCGCTAAACGGGAGCCAGTTCACCGAAGAGTCGTCCCTCTTTCCCACCAAGGCAGAAGTCGAGTCGGGCGGGACTGTGCACTTGCCTGACGCTCCTGGTATCGGGGTGTGGCCCGACGAGGAGGCGCTGCGGGACTATCTCGCGTACGAAAGGGGGCGCTGATGCGGCTCGCGCACGCGGTCGGCGAGGCCGTCGAGCTGTGCGAAGACCGGGACCTCCTGTTCCGTTACGTGTACGAGTCCGGGGTCGACCCCGAGGAATCCCCCAAGCCCTACTTCCATCCCCTGCGCACCCTGGCAGGGGAAGAGGTAACGCTCTTCCGGCCCCACGATCACCCTTGGCACACCGGCCTGGCGATGACCTCGGCCTACCTCTCGGGGGAGAACTTCTGGGGTGGTCCGACCTTCGTGCGGGACGAAGGATACGCGTGGCTCGAGAATCAGGGTAGGATCAGGCACGAAGCCTGGAACGAGATGCTCGGCGACGGGCCCTTCCTCGAAGAACGGCTGTCCTGGATTTCCCAAGCGGGAGAGACCTGGATCGAGGAGGTACGCGGGATCTCGGTCGGTGAGTTGGACTCTGCGAGAGGGTTCTGGAGTCTGGACCTCTCCTTCCGGCTGACAAACGTCAGAGAACAGTCCCTTACTTTCGGCTCGCCAACCACGGAGGGAAGGCCCGCGGCCGGTTACGGGGGGCTTTTCTGGCGGGGGCCACGCTCCTTCAGCGGGGGCGAGATACTGGCCGCGGACGGGCTGGAGGGACCGGAAGTGATGGGCAGGGCGTCCCCGTGGCTGGCGTACGTTGGGCTGCACGACGGGACCGGACATGGGTCCACTGTCCTGTTTGTGGATTCCCCGACGAACGTACGGTTCCCTTGCAAGTGGTTCGTGCGCAACGATCCCTACGCCTGCGTGAGTTGCTCGTTCATGTTCGACGAAGAGTACGCGCTGGAGGCCGGAGAGGAGCTCGCCCTGGACTACCGGGTTGTAGTCGGCGACGGTGCGTGGTCTCGGGAGCGAATAGAGGATTACGTTGACGGCATACAGACTAAGGAGCCGTGAGGTCATGGTGCGTAACGTCGGCATCGTAATGAACGGGGTCACAGGGCGGATGGGAACCCGCCAGCATCTCGTACGCTCCGTGCTCGCCATCAGGGATCAGGGAGGCGTCGTGCTGCCCGGCGGCGAGGTGGCCGTGCCTGAGCCCATCCTCGTCGGGCGCAACGAGAAGAAGCTGCGCTCCCTGGCGGAGGAGCACGGCATCGAGCGCTGGAGCACGGATCTGGACGAGAGCCTCGCCGACCCTGGGGTCGAGATCTACTTCGACTCCCAGACCACGACCCGCAGGACCGAGGCCGTAAGGGCGGCCATAGAGGCGGGCAAGCACGTCTACTGCGAGAAGCCAACGGCGACGAGCCTCGATGAGGCGCTGGAGATCTCACACCTCGCCCGCGAGCGGGGCGTCAAGAACGGCGTCGTGCAGGACAAGCTGTTCCTGCCTGGCCTGCTCAAGCTCGAGCGGCTCGTCGACGGCGGTTTCTTCGGCCGCATCCTCTCGGTCAGGGGCGAGTTCGGCTACTGGGTCTTCGACGGCGAAGGCCGGGAAGCCCAGAGGCCATCGTGGAACTACCGCGAGCAGGAGGGAGGTGGGATCATCCTCGACATGCTCTGCCACTGGCGCTACGTGCTGGACAACCTCTTCGGCGAGGTCCTGTCTGTCTCCTGCCTCGGGGCGACCCACCTGCCGCGACGCAGGGACGAGGCAGGAGAGCCCTACGAGGCGACGGCCGACGACGCGGCCTACGCCACCTTCGAGCTCGCCGGCGGCGTCGTGGCCCACATCAACTCCTCGTGGTGCGTGCGCGTCAACCGCGACGAGCTCTTCGAACTGCAGGTCGACGGAACGCGGGGTAGCGCGGTGGCGGGCCTCAGGGAGTGCAAGACCCAGCACGGGGAGAACACCCCGAAGGCCGTCTGGAACCCAGACCTGCCTGACACGAACGACTATCGTTCGCAGTGGCTCGATGTTCCGCAGGACGAAGATCCCGACAACGCCTTCAAGATCCAGTGGGAGATGTACCTGAGGCACGTTCTGGCCGACGAGCCGTTCCCCTACGATCTGCTCGAGGGCGCGAAGGGCGTGCAACTCGCCGAGCTGGGCTTGCGTTCCTGGAGGGAGAGACGCTGGCTCGGGGTGCCCGAGCTGGAGCCCTCACGGACGCCGGAGAAGGAGCCTGGTCGTGCTTGAGGAGATCCTGCTCCCCAGGTCCGACGGCACCCTCCACTCCTACGCGCCCGTCGGTGAGCCTGTGGCCATCACGCCCACGGCGCCACCCTGGAGCCGCGTCGCTTACGCGTCGGCGCATGTGGTCTGCGACCCGCTGGCGGACAACGACCCCACCATCGACGCCGACCTCGACTGGGAGGCGACGCTCGCCTACAGGAGATATCTGTGGTCGCTCGGACTCTCCGTCGCCGAGGCCATGGACACGGCCCAGCGCGGGATGGGACTCGCGTGGGACACGAGCCGGGAGTTGATCCGACGTTCCATCGCAGAAGCGCGGGCCGAAGGCGGTACTCTCGCCTGCGGCGCGGGGACGGATCACCTCGATCCCACAGACTTAGCCACGCTCTCCGACATAAAGGGAGCCTACGAGGAGCAGTGCGCCTTCGTCGAGGGCGAGGGAGGGCGGGTGATCCTGATGGCCAGCCGCGCCCTAGCTGCCAGCGCCGAGAGCCCCGAAGGCTACTCCGAAGTCTACGGCACCATCCTCTCTCAGGTCTCATCCCCCGTCATCATCCACTGGCTCGGCGAGATGTTCGACCCTGCCTTGAGCGGTTACTGGGGCCACAGCGACCTCGACGCAGCCACGGAAGTGTGCCTCTCCATCATCGACGACTACGCAGGGAAGGTCGACGGCATCAAAGTCTCGCTCCTGGACGCTAGCCGCGAGGTCGAGATTCGCCGCCGCCTCCCTGAAGGCGTCAGGATGTACACAGGCGACGACTTCGACTACCCTGACCTGATCCGGGGCGACGAAGAAGGCTTCTCCCACGCCCTCCTAGGCATCTTCGACGCCATTGCCCCTGCGGCCTCAGCCGCCCTGCAAGCCCTCGACGCCGGGGACACAGACCGCTACGACGAGATACTCGCGCCCACGGTAACCCTGAGCCGCCACATCTTCAAAGCCCCGACCCGCTACTACAAGACGGGAGTCGTCTTCCTGGCCTACATAAACAGCCACCAGGACCACTTTCGAATGGTAGGTGGACAGGAGGGGGCCCGCTCGGTGACACACCTCTCCGAGCTGTTCGTCCTCGCAGACAGGGCAGGGCTCCTGCATGACCCTGACCTCGCCGCCGAACGTATGCGCCGCGTGCTCGCCGTCGCCGGGGTGTCCTAAGGTGGGCCCGAGTCCTTCTCAACCCGACCTATCGCGCCTGAGCCTCAACCAGAAGACCACGAACAACTGGGGCGTGCGGGAGGCCGCGGAGGGCTGCGTCCGTGCCGGCATCGAGTACATCGGACTGTGGCGGGATAAGGTGTCGGAGGCAGGACTCTCCGAGAGCGCGCGTGTCGTGCGGGACGCCGGGTTGCGGGTCTCCAGCCTCTGCCGGGGCGGCATGTTCACCGCCGCCGCCGAACGCCGTGCCCGCCTCGAGGACAACCGCCGCGCCG
>Ga0136610_1000597_pt1 | contig 11121 bp, 10 predicted proteins | sample AntDrymUQ1342206_2_FD_104804 | JGI IMG/M metagenome (GOLD analysis project Ga0136610, IMG submission 104804) | Polar desert sand microbial communities from Dry Valleys, Antarctica - metaG UQ134 (22.06) | ecosystem: Environmental > Terrestrial > Soil > Desert | place: Antarctica: Dry Valley...
GTGTTCTTCGAGCTGATCGAGCGGCACGGCTCGCTCGGCTTCGGCAAGGGCAATTTCAAGGCGTTGTTCGAGGCGATCGAGCGCGAGCAGGAGCGCCGCGGCAACCTCTGACGGTGCGCACTGGCACCTCTGTGTCCATTGCTTGATGGCCCGTCCGGAGCAAAGGACCGAGAGGTGCCGCTTCTGACACAATCGCGGCACTTCTGAGTCCATCGCTCCGAGCCAGCAACCAAGCAATGGACCAACAGGTGCCATCTGCCTCCGACCAGGAGATCAGGCGGCGCCGAACTGCAGCAGGCGGACCTCATAGGCGGCGCGGATCTCGGCGCGCACGCCTTCCGGGTCAGACATCAGTCGCTGGTAGCTGAAACGGAGGATGAGCCAGCCGTGGGAGGCCAGCCGCGCATCGCGTCGCAGGTCGCGCTCGCGCTGGTGGGCACCCGAATGAAACTGCGCCCCGTCGAACTCCACACCGAGCTTGATCGCTTCCCAGCCGGAGTCGAGGTAGGCGCGCCTGCCATCCTGCCGAACCAGAATCTGGTGCCGAGGCCGCGGCAAACCTGGTAGGACGAGCACGCGTTGCAGTCCCCAGATCTCCAACTCGCTGTGGCAGCCCCGCTCCAGCAAGTCCAGGAGCAGCCGCAACTCGCGGGCACCCCTGCATGCCGAGCGAGCGGCTAGCGACGTCCTGACCCGGGCAGGGGTGGTCAGCAGCCTCCGCACTGCTCCGATCACTGTTCCGCGGCGTGCTGCGGGAGGAAGCATCGCCCACGAATCAACCAATGCGCGGTCAAGGTTGATGACGGGTAAGCCTGCACGGATCACCGTCGTCGGCATCGGTGTGGCACGGTGAACGACGATCCCGGGCCGACTCCGCACCCGACGGTCGGCGCCGATCGTCACATGCACCTCGTCCGACGGGTCGATCAGCTGCCAGGTCTCCAACGCACTGCGATGACTGAGCGCTCCTCCCGTCGAGCGGACGACACCGACGAGCCGCCGCGCTGCTGGATCAAGATCCTCAGCGGCGTACACGCAGGGCAGGATTCGGACAAGCTCGCCTCGCGCCACAGCGCGGCGGATCGACCGCAGCGGCACGGCCTTACCGAGTTCGGACAAGCTGGCGACTCCGCCACCCTCGGCCAGCGCTGCCGCGATGTCAGGGCGCATGACCTGAGGATGCCGCGACTCATCGGCGTGGAGACATTGAAGCGATGCGCTGTGAACAGCGCCGCTGTGCTGTGTAAACCGGGTCGGCACGAACGTGTTCCCGATGGGTTTGACACAACGGCCGGCCAGCTAGGCTCGGCGGATGGATGCGCAGACCCTCCGGGAGGCCCAGGTCCCGCTCAAGCAGCGGTACCGAGACGATCCGGATGCGGCCAGGATCACCCTGGTTGCCGACGGCTCGCTGGCCGGCGCGGAGGTGACCTGCTCGGTCACGACCGGCCAGGCACTTGCCGTTGCGACGTCCTCCGCTCGGGAGCACACAACAGGAGCGGACCGGGCGGAGGGTGGCGGAGTCACCGAGGCAGGGCTGCATCCCGGGACCGGCGGCACCGGATCGGCCGCCTGCTCCGGCGACATGCTGCTGCAGGCGCTGGTCGCCTGCGCCGGCGTCACCCTTCGCGCCGTGGCCACCTCGATGGGGCTGGACGTGACCGGCGCGACCCTGCACGCCGAGGGTGACCTGGACTTCCGCGGCACACTCGGCGTCGACAAGCAGGCGCCGGTCGGGTTCAGCGACATCCGGCTGCGCGTGGACCTCGCTGCCGGTTCAGCCCTCAGCGACGACGAGCGGGCGACGTTGCTGCGGCTGACCGAGCGCTATTGCGTCGTCTTGCAGACTCTTCGCCGTACGCCGAGGACGTCGGCCACCATCTGATCAGCCGGGTCAGTGCGAAACAGACAGGTAACCCGCCGCGCGTAGCTCGGCCAGCACAAGCTCGCGGTGCTCGTCCCCGCGGGTTTCCAGCGACAGCCGGATCTCCACCTCACCGAAATGCAGCGTGGCGCCGGTGCGTGAGTGCTCGACATCGAGCACGTTGGCGCCCAGGTCGGCCAGCAGGGTCAGCAGGGCGGCCAGCGATCCAGGCCGGTCGGGTACGCGTAGCCGAAGGGACAGGTAGCGACCGCCGGCGATCATGCCGTGCTGCATGACCCGGTGCAGCAGCAGCGGGTCGATGTTGCCGCCGGACAGCACTGCCACGATCGGTCCGTCGAACCGCCCCGGGTGCTCCATGACGGCGGCCACCGCGGCCGCGCCGGCCGGCTCGACGACGAGCTTGGCCCGCTCCAGGCACAGCAGCAGCGCTCTGCTGAGCGCTTCCTCAGACACCGTGATCACCTCGTCCACGAGGTCGCGGACGTGTTCGAAAGTGGCGAACGTCGGCGACGGTACGGCGATGCCATCGGCCATCGTGGCCATCACGTCCAAGACGACCGGCTCGCCGGCCTCGAGCGAGGGCGGGAAGGACGCCGCACCCTCGGCCTGAACGGCGACGACGTGGACAGCCGGTCTGCTGCCCCGGATCGCCGCGGCCACCCCGGACACCAGGCCGCCGCCGCCCGTGCACACCAGGACGGTGCGCACCTCGGGGCACTGCTCCAAGATCTCCAGGCCCACCGTCCCCTGGCCGGCGATGATGTCGGGGTGGTCGAAGGGGTGGATGAACACCGCGCCCGTCTGTGCGGCGTACTCCACGGCTGCGATCAGCGTGTCGGCGATGGAATCGCCGATCAGGTGCACCTCCGCGCCGTACGACGTGGTGGCCGCGATCTTGGGCAGCGGGGCGCGAGTGGGCATGAAGACGGTGGATCGGGCGCCGAGCATTCCGGCCGCGAGGGCCACCCCCTGGGCATGGTTTCCGGCGCTGGCGGCGACAACACCTCGTGCTCGTTCGGCATCGCTGAGCCGGCTGATCCGCACGTACGCGCCGCGGATCTTGAACGACCCGGTGCGCTGGAGGTTCTCGCATTTGAGAAAGACCGGGCTGCCCGTGCGCTCCTCGAGTACCCGGCAGTGCTCCAGCGGGGTGTAGCGGACGATCCCCTCCAGTAGGGAGCGCGCCCGGCGCACCGCCTCGACATCGACCCGAGCGGTTGCGACCATGCCCGGCATCCTGCCATCGGTCGTCGCGAGTTCAGCCGTGCCAGTAGCGCTCGCCCGCCAGCACCAGCGCAGCGGCGCCGATCAGGCCGGCCTGCTGGCCGAGCGCGGCAGGGACGACCCGCGGGGTACGGGCGTAGTGCACCCCCGCGTGTTCGGTGTAGGCCTCGCCGAGTGGCCCGAAGAGCAGGTCGCCCGCCTGGGCGAGCCCGCCGCCGATACAGACGATCTCGAGGTCCAGCAGCGCCACCGTCGACGCAAGCGCGATCCCGACCGCCCGACCGGCTCGGGTGATGGCCGCCCGCGCGATCTCGTTTCCGGCCCGCGCGGACACCGTGACGGCGGCGGCGGTGTGCTCGCCGTCGTCCCAACCCTGCCGCACCGCCCACTCGGCGACTGCTGGTCCCCGGGCGATCGCCTCGAGACAGCCGTGTCCACCGCACCGGCACGGCGGGCCGGCCGGATCCACGACGACGTGTCCGACGTGTCCGCCGTTGCCGGTCGCGCCGTCGTGCAACTGCCCACCGAGGATGAGACCGCCGCCCACTCCCGTGGACACGACCATGCCGAGCATGTTGGCGCGCCCCTGGCCGGCCCCGCGCCAATGCTCGGCCGCCGCAACGCAGACCGCGTCGTTGTGCAGCCGCACCGGTACGCCGAACTGCTCCTGCAGCCGCGATCGCAGCGGGAAGTCCCGCCATCCATGCATCGTCAACGGGGAAACGACGCCAGACGGCCAGTGCATCGGACCGCCGCAGCCGGTCCCGATCGCCTCCAGCGGCGGCCTCCCGGCACCGTCGAGGGCCTGCTCCACGCCGGCCACCAGAGCCGACCAGATCGCCTCGGCGTCACCGTCCGGCGGTGTGGGCGTGCGGTGCTCGCTGATGAGTTCGCCCGCCGCGTTGACCACTCCGGTGGCCAGCTTCGTGCCGCCGATGTCGATCGCGAGCACCGTCACGAGACCGTCTCCGTCCGGGAGCACACAACAGGAGCGGACTGGACGGAGACGGGCGGGATAACCGTCTGCATCGCTGCATTCTGGCCGGGCAGCGGACCGGAGCGGGGTGCGGGGCCGCGCGGCGCGTCGTACCGTCGAGCAGTGACCTCCCCGCACGCCACGGCATCCTTGAAAACCCCGCCCGCCGATCTTCCGACCACGCTCGGAGCCTTGCGCGCGGGCGACCACGTCCACCGGACGGTCAAGGCCGAGATCCGCGCCAACCTGCTGACCCGGCTCGGCTCCGGGGAACCTTCGCTGCCGGGCATCGTCGGCTTCGACGACACCGTCGTACCGGAGATCGAACGCGCGCTGCTGGCCGGGCACGACATCGTGCTCCTCGGCGAACGTGGCCAGGGCAAGACCCGGCTGATCCGCACCCTGCTCGGGCTGCTGGACGAATGGACGCCGACGTTGTCCGGCAGCGAGCTGAACGAACATCCGTACGCGCCGATCTCGGTCTGGGGCCGGCGTCAGGTAGCCGAACACGGCGAGTCGACCCCGGTGATGTGGGTGCACCGCGAGGATCGGTACGGCGAGAAGCTCGCGACGCCGGACACGAGCGTGGGCGACCTGATCGGCGACGTGGACCCGATCAAGGTTGCAGAAGGGCGGACGCTCGGCGATCCGGAGACTGTCCACTATGGACTCGTGCCGCGGACGAACCGCGGAATCTTCAGCATCAACGAGCTTCCCGACCTCGCCGAACGGATCCAGGTGGCGTTGCTCAACGTCCTGGAGGAGCGGGACATCCAGATCCGCGGCTACCGCCTGCGGTTGCCGCTGGACCTGCTGCTCGTGGCCAGCGCCAACCCCGAGGACTACACGAACCGCGGGCGGATCGTGACGCCGCTCAAGGACCGCTTCGGCAGCGAGGTGCGCACGCACTACCCCCTGGACCTGCCCGACGAGATCGCGCTGCTCCGCCAGGAGTCGCGGACGACGTGGGCGGACGCCGGTGGGCACGAACGTCCCCTCACCCCGGAGCACCTGCTGGAGATCATTGCCCGGTACGCCCGGCTGGTCCGGGGCTCCCAGCACGTCGACCACCGCTCGGGCGTCAGTGCCCGGTTCGCGATCGCAGCACTGGAAACGGTTGCCGCCTCCGCCGTACGCCGGGCGGCCACTACCGGTGAGCAGCGGGCCGCGGCCCGAGTGTGCGATCTGCCGGCCGTTGTTCCCGCTAGTCGCGGCAAGGTCGAGTTCGCCGACGCCGGCTCGGAGGCGGACGACGAACGCGAGACGGAGATCCTGAGCCACCTGCTCAGGCGCGCGATCAACGAGACTTTCCGCAGCCGGCTCGGCGGTTTGGACCTGTCCGGTCTGCAGGACCACTTCGAGTCAGGAGAGGTGGTCGAGTCCGGTGACATGGTCACCGCCGAGGCACTCCTCGCCCAGGTCGGCCGGGTTCCCCGGCTGGCGGAGATGCTCGGCCGGCTCGGCGTGCCGGAAGGAGAGGAGTCGCCGCAACAGGCCGCCGCGGCGGTGGAGCTCGTCCTGGAGGGCCTGCACCTGACCCGGCGGCTGGCCAAGGACAGCCAGGGCGGCCGCACCATCTACGGGGCCTGACGTGCCGTACCGCTCGTACCGCTACGGCCGCTGGCACGGTGGACCGGATCCACTCGCCGAGCCGTACGACGTGGCGGCCGCGGTGGACGAGCTCGGCGACGCGGTGCTGTCCGGCGACGGCCCGTCCGAGGCGCTCCGGGCGCTGCTGCGTCGGGGCACCCAAGGGATGCGCGGCCTGGACGAGCTGCGCCGCGAGGTGCGCAACCGGCTGCGGTCGACCCGCCGCCGCGGCCGCATGGACGGCACGCTGGAGCAGGTCCGGGAGCTGCTCGACCGCGCGCTGCGATCCGAACGGCGAGCCCTCTTTCCCGACCCGGACGACTCTGCCCGGCTGGCCGAGGCGCAACTGGACTCGCTGCCGGAGGACACCGCGGGTGCGGTGCGGTCATTGTCCGACTATCCCTGGCGCAGTCCCGAGGCGCGGTCGACGTACGACGAGATCCGCGACCTGCTCCGCCGGGAAGTCCTGGACAGTTCCTTCCGGAACATGAAGGAAGCACTGGGAAACGTCACGCCCGAGGACGTGGCGGCCATGCGCGAGATGGTCAGCGACCTCGGTGACCTCATCGACGCACACAACCGGGGCGAGGACACCGAACAGCAATTGGCCGACTTCCTCGACAAGCACGGCAAGTTCTTCCCCGACCGTCCGTCCACGGTGGAGGACCTGGTCGACTCGCTGGCCAGACGGGCGGCTGCCCAGCAACGGTTGATGAACAGTCTTTCCGACGACCAACGCCAAGAGCTGGCCGGGCTGATGAGTGGCGCGCTTTCCGACATGGGGCTCGCCGCCGAAATCTCGCGGTTGCAGCAACTGCTGCAACAGGCCCGTCCGGACCTGCCCTGGGACGCCCGTGGGGGGACGGACGGACGCCAGCCGCTGGGTCTCGGGGACGCGACGACCGCCCTGGAGGAACTGGCCGGACTCGAGTCGCTGTCGCAGCAGCTGGATCAGAACTACCCCGGCGCCGCACTGGACGACGTCGACCAGGACCTGCTCGCCGACGCCCTGGGACGCGACGCCGCCGAGGAGATCGAGGCGCTGCGTCAACTCGAACGCGAACTCGAACGGCAGGGTTGGCTCAACCGCGAGCGCGGAACGCTGGAACTGACGCCCAAGGCGGTGCGCCGACTCGGTGCCACCGCGTTGCGGCGGGTCTTTTCCCAGCTGCAGTCGACTGGGCGCGGCGGCCACGACGTCCAAGATGCGGGCGCAGCCGGCGAGCTGACCGGCGCAAACCGCGAGTGGCGGTACGGAGACGAGCAACCGCTGGACGTCGTCGGCACGGTGCGCAACGCAGTCTTGCGGGGCGGCGGTGGACATCCAGGGTCGACCGGTCCCGGGCGCAGCCCTCGGGTGCGGCTGCACGTCGACGACTTCTCGGTCGTTGAGACCGAACGGCGGACCAGCGCTGCGGTCGCGCTGCTCGTCGACCTGTCCTACTCGATGGCGCTGCGCGGCACGTGGGGGGCGGCCAAGTCCACCGCAATGGCGCTGCATTCCCTGGTGACAACCCGCTACCCGCAGGATGCCATCGAGATCATCGGTTTCTCCAGCAGCGCTCGGGTGCTGTCGCCGGGCGAGCTGGCCGAGCTGTCGTGGGACACCCTGCAGGGGACAAACCTCCAGCATGGGCTGATGCTGGCGCGCCGGCACCTGGCCCGTCACCCGGACGCCGAACCGGTAGTCCTCGTGGTGACCGACGGCGAGCCGACCGCTCACCTGGATGCGCGCGGGCGGGCTCAGTTCTGCTGGCCGCCGTTGCCGGAAACGATCGCCCGGACACTGGCCGAGGTTGACCGCTGCACGCGCAACGGCGCAACCATCAACGTCTTCCTGTTGGATGACGAGCCTGCGCTCGTGCAGTTCGTGCAGGAACTGGCCCGCCGTAACGGGGGGCGGGTGATGAGGCCGCGGCCGGACCGGCTCGGGGAGTACGTCGTCAGCGACTACCTGCGGGCCAGACGGGGCCGCCGTTCCCGGTCGGCGTAGGTTCGAGACATGCTCGGGGTGAAAGCGCGAGTGTGCCCAGTGCCCGCCGAGGCGACGTTCGCGTTGCGGCAGCGAGTGCTCCGACCGCATCAGAGCATCGCCGAGATGGCCCTGCCCGGCGACGATGACCCGTCGACGCTGCATCTGGGCGCTGTCGATGAGGCCGGTGAGGTCGTGGGCGCCCTCCGGCTGCAGCCCGCAGTCTGCCCGTGGTACCCGTCGAGGCCTGACGCCTGGCAACTGCGTGGGATGGCTACGTCCGCGGACCTGCGCGGCCATGGGATCGGGGCGGAACTGATCGCTGCCGCCGTGCGTCATATCGCCGTGTCTGGTGGCGGACTGCTGTGGTGCAACGCCCGGGTCCCCGCCGAGGCGTTCTATGCCCGGGCCGGTTTCCTCGCCACGGACAACCGTTGGGACGATCCGCTGATCGGCCCGCACGTGGGAATGCTGCGGGAGGTGTCCGCGTCGTGAGTGGATACCGGATCTGGCCCGCGATGCTGCTCGCCGTGCTCGGCGGGATCGGCGCCGCGGCCATCACCCTCGCCGACAGCTCTGGCCCGGCGGAGGGCACCTGCGCGGATGGCCAGGAGTGGGCGGCGGTCACCGCTGTCCAGGAATCCTCGACCGGCGATGATGCGCTGCTCATGGAGTATCGCCAGCGGTTCCAGCCGATCTTCGTCGGCTGCCTCGACGTGGACGCCATCACACCGCTGGACCCGGCCGAGGTCCCCGACCCGCGCAGCTAGCCTCCGGCTGATCATGCGGAAATCGCATCATTGGAGGTGATTCGGGTCATGGGCCGACCGGTTTCGCCTCCAATGACGCCGAAACCGGCGTGGCCGCGGCGACTTGCCATCGTCATCTTCGTGGCGACTTCTCGTGACCGGGATCGGCGCGGTGCTCGCCATCGGCTGGGAACTCGCCGAGTGGTACGCGTTCATCCGCAACGGCACCGAACTCGGCACCGCCTACCAGGACACCCTCGGGGACGAAGCCCTCGGCACCTTCGGGGCGGCGTTAGCGGGTGCCGTCGTCGCCCGCAGTAAATAGCAACGACCACTCAACGCGGCGGGGCGACCTCGACCCGCAGGCCGGTGCCGGTGATTTCGAGAACGTCTCCGGTGGCGTCCACTTCGACGGTGACCGACTCGTCACCGAGCCGCAGCCCCTCGACCCGAAGCCGGCCGACGGGGCTCGGCCGCGCGGGCGCGACCCGCAGCACGCCCCCCGGAACATCCGGACGCAGCCCGAGCGCGGCCTCGAGCAGGGCGACGGACGCGGCGGCGGACCAGGCCTGCGGTCGGCAGGCGGCCGGGTACGGCACTGGCCGGAGCAGGTGACCCCGGGGCTCACCCGAGTACAACTCCGGCACCCGCCCGTCAAAGGCCGCGCCCGCGCTCAGCAGGCCGTCGATCAGGGCAGCGGCCTCGGTCGCGTACCCGCTGCGGGCCATCGCCGTCACGACGACGGCGGTGTCATGCGGCCAGACCGATCCGCAGTGGTAGCTGAGCGGGCTGTACCCGCCGGCTGCGCTGCTCATTGTGCGCAGGCCGTAGCCGGAGTCCATCCGGGCGTCGGTCAACAGCCTGACCACCCGCGCGGTCTCCGCGTCGTCCAGCAGGCCTGTACCGAGCAAGTGACCGGCGTTGCTCGTAAGGGAGTCGACTCGCACCTTTGCGCCGTCCAGGGCGATCGCCGGATAGCCGCCCGCACCGTCGTCGACCCAGAACTGCTCCCGGAATCGGGTCTTCAACACCGCGGCCCAGGCGCGGTACCGGTCTGTTCCACTCCGCCCAAAGGCCTCGAGCAGGTCGGCTCCCCCCAGGGCCGCTTCGTAGGCGTAGCCCTGCACCTCGCACAGCGCGATGGGTGCCTCGGCGATCCGGCCGTCACCGAAGCGCACCGAGTCACCACTGTCCTTCCAGCCCTGATTCGTCAGGCCGAACCCCGAGCTGTCGACGTACTCCAGAAAGCCGTCGCCGTCGGGATCGCCGGCACCGACCACCCAGTCCAGCGCCCGTACGGCGTGCCCCAGCAGCGGTTCGATCTCATCGGCGGGGAGTCCCCACCGCCACGCGTCATGCAACAACAGCAGCCACAACGGGGTCGCGTCGACGGTGCCGTAGTACTGCGCGGGCAGCCGAAGGCCGGGGACCGCGGCGAGGTGCACGTCGTCCCGGCGCAGCTCGTGCAGGATCTTGCCCGGCTGTTCCTGGGATCGGGGATCGACCAAGGTGCCCTGCCGCGCGGCCAAGGTGCGCAGGGTGCCGGCCGCGAGTTCGGTGCCCAGCGGCAACATCATGCGAGCCGCCCACAGGCTGTCGCGGCCGAAGAACGTGAGGTACCACGGAGATCCAGCGGCCACGAACACGTCTGCCGGCTGGCTGACGGTGACCATCCGTAGCCCGTAGAGATCGTCCAGGGACTGTTGCAGCAACCGCTGCAGCCGACGGTCGTCGGCGCTGACGTCGGGGGTGGGCCACCACGGCGTGTCCGGTGCCGCAGCCACGACCGCACCGACGTCGGTGACCTCCACCGTCCAGTGCAGCGCCACGGTCGTCCGTGCTGCCAGCGTGATCTCCCAGGTGAGGACGACGGACTCGGGCTCGATCCGCACTTGCGGAAGCGGTGTCAGCTCGACCAGCCGCACGGTCACCGCACCCTCACCCCACAGGACCGTCGAGCCCACTCGCCGGGGCGGTACGGGCATGCGCGCCATGCCCAGCTTGACCTCCTCCAGGCCGGCGAAGTCCGCGGCGAGCACGACCTGGACGCGGGTCGTCACCTCCGCGCCGGCCGTCGACGTCAGCCGCAGCATTTCGCCCAGCCGGCCAGGAACTAGGTGGCGATGTCGATCCAGCCGCACGGTCGGGTCCGGCAACCGGTCGCCCAGGTGCCGCAACAGGCTGACGAAGTGGTGCGTCCCGCGGCCGGCCGGGCCATCCGCAACCGGCTCGGGTTCGCGGCCGTCGACCCACACCTCGGCACGACTGAGCGCGCGCACATCCGCGTGAAACAGGCCCTGGGCACCCTCATGCGTGATCTGCCCGTCCGCGCCGGAGAGCACCGTGGTCGGGGCGGCGATGGAAACGACCAGCTGGTGCACCATCGGCTGTAGGGCGCGCTCGGCGGTCCGGTCCGGTCCGGCCAGCGGCCGTACTGCCGTCATGGGCTCCCTTTCGTGCATCCGTACCGGCCTTGTCCACCGGGAGTACTTGACATGCCGACGGACAAGAAGCAGTCTGCCATCAGCAATTTGATCGATCCAATCGGCTGCGGCCAGCTTGACCGGTTTGTCGCGGCTAGGGCAACTGCAGGACGTCTTGCGACGAGGGAGGGTCAGTCGATGGCTGCAAGGGCGACCCTCGACAGCGTCGCCCTGCTCGCCTCGGTGTCCCGGCAGACAGTCTCCAACGTCATCAACAGCCCCGGCATCGTCAGCCCCAGAAC
>Ga0136610_1000598_pt1 | contig 11119 bp, 8 predicted proteins | sample AntDrymUQ1342206_2_FD_104804 | JGI IMG/M metagenome (GOLD analysis project Ga0136610, IMG submission 104804) | Polar desert sand microbial communities from Dry Valleys, Antarctica - metaG UQ134 (22.06) | ecosystem: Environmental > Terrestrial > Soil > Desert | place: Antarctica: Dry Valley...
AGCGGTGCATCGGTCGCCACGCCGAGCGCCCGTCTGACCTCCGCTCCGCGGTCGCTGCTCCGAGCCTCGATCCCGTTGGGCACGAAGATCACGTCGTCCGGAGAGATCCCCTCGACTTCGATCATGCGCCGGAGATCCTCGCGCGACACGGCGATGAACGCGTCGCTGCGCCGAGCGATGAGCTCGCGATCGATCAGGCGGCGCAACGGGTCGCCCTCGTAGGACCACGTGTGTTCGTGTGCCACCACGACCGGGACTCCGGCTGCCGGTCCCAGGAGCGTTCCCCAGACGTTCGAGCCGAACTTGTGGGCGTGGACTACGTCGACCTCTCCGCGACGCATGAGCGACCACAGGGGACCGAACGCGCGCAGGCTCAGCTTCGTCGAGCGCTCGAGGGCTAGCAGGCGCACACCCGCTCCGCGGAGCTCCTCGACGGCCGTCGCGACGTCTGCAGCCGGGTCCCATCGCGTCACGCAGAGGGTGCGCTCGAACCGGTCAGGGTCGAGGTGCATCGCAACCTGCCTCGCGAGCCGCTCTCCGCCACCACTCGACGCGAGGGAGTCGATCATCACGACGACACGTAGCCTGGGCGGGTTGGGACGGCGTGACACGGAGCCGTATGCTGCCTGCCGCCCATGACGCCGCCTGGCGCCCAGCCTTGACCGCCCCGAGGAGTGGATCATTGTCGTCTCAACTCTCCATCCAGACGTGGCTTGCGCGCTTCCTCAGCACCGAGGGATCGTTTCCGCTGCCGATCGGTGGTCAGTTCGAGCCTGGGCGGGTGCATGGGTACTACATCGACATGCGGGTCAAGGCTCCCAAGCCGTCTTGGCCGACGGGCTGGCCGGGAGAGCCTGGCTTGCACTCCTACGACGCGTTCGCCCAGATGGCCCTCGGTTGCTATGAGCGCTACATCGCCGGCGAGGGAGAGCCGTGGCTCCGGATGGCGCGGGCCGTCGGCGATCTCCTGATCGAACATCAGCAGGTGGGCGGCCCGCGGGACGGCGGGCTCGTCCACCACTACCTGCTCGGACACACCTTTCCCATCCGACCGCCCTCGCTGTCGGCTATGGCGCAGGGTCAGGCAGCGAGCCTTCTCGTGCGACTTCACCTCGAGACCGGCGAAGAGCGCTTCGCCGATGCCGCCCGCCGGGCGCTTCGTCCGTTTGCGATTCCCACCTCGCGGGGCGGCGTGCAGGCGCGACTCGATGGCCGGCCATTCCCGGAGGAGTATCCGACCCACCCGAGCTCCTACGTGCTCAACGGGGCGATCTTCGCCATGTGGGGTCAGCTCGACGTTGGGCTTGGTCTCGGGGACGAGGATGCGCGTGGGGACTTCGAGGAGTCGGTGATCACCCTCGCGCGCAACGTCCACCGCTGGGACAGCGGGTCCTGGTCGCTCTACGACCTCTTTCCGCATCCATTGCCGAACGTCGCGAGCCCCGCCTACCACGCGCTCCACACGAACCAGCTGAAGGCCATGCAACTGATCGAGCCACGGCCGGAGCTGGCCGCCACCATCAACGCGTTCGAGCGCTACGCGGCTTCGCGTGCCGCTCGCACGAGGGCGTTTGCCCTGAAGCTCGTCTTTCGAGCAGCGGTGCCACGGAGCCCTCGGCTTGCACGGGTCTGGCCAGGCTGGGTCCGTCGCCAGGCTCAGTCGGCCTGATGCCCGACGCTCCTCGGCCTGGTCGCCACGTAGATGTCGTTGCCGGTGGCGTCGCCTCCGACCTCTTCTAGGGCGAACCGATCTCGCTCTCTCGGTGAGACGGTCTCGAGATATCGGATCTCCTCGACCGACAGACCGGGCGCCGCGAGGCGATCGACGAAGTCTCGACCGTAGTTTCGGACGTTTGCTCCGACCGGCTGAGGATCTCCGGGACGTTGGGTGCGACGGTCCTTCTCGGTCGTCTCCGCCCGCGAGTGTTCGACCGGCATCTGAGCGATGAGGCGGCCGCCCGGCCGCAGGATGCGATGGAGCTCGTGGATGGCCTTGCGGTCGTCCGGCACCTCTCCGAGCACGTGGTTACAAAGAATCACGTCGAATGAGGCGTCCTCGAACCGGATATCCATGATGTCCACGCGCACCTGATCGCCTTTGGGATGCAGATCGGCGCCGACGTAGTGGAGGTTCGGCAGCGCGGAGAGCCGGGACTCGAACGCGGTCTCCGGCGCGAAGTGGAGCAGGTCGAGCCGCTCCTCGAAGAGGTCTCTCTGCTGACGGAGATAGAGCCACAGCACGCGGTGGCGCTCGAGGGATCCGCACCGTGGGCACCGGGCGTTTGGCCTTCCCCAGTGACGGCGCAGGCGTCGGAAGCGCCCCCCGCAGCAAGGGCATTCCACACGGTCCCCTCGGTAGATGACCGCCCACGGAACACGGCGATCCACTGCCTTGAGCCCGGTGATGAGTATGCCTCGAAGGTTTGCCACCGGCGCGGGAGTGTAGGCGTCTACGCCGACGCCCTGCCCGTGGCTGGAAGGGCGACGGCCGCCCACTAAAGTTCGCACGTCCGCATGCCGACCCCTCACGAAGGCATGAGGGGGCGTGGAGAGCTGTGAGATGGGCAGGAAGCCCGAGAGAGGATGTGCTTGTGAGGACTCGCGGAAGAGGGACAAACGTGACCCGGCACTGCCCCGTGCGGGCCGCGGCGGCCGTCATGGGACTCGCTCTTCTCACGAGCCTAGGCGTGTTGAGCACGAGCCCGGAGAGTGCCCAGCCGCAGGCGCCGGCATGTAACGGGGTGGCTGCTCCCGGAGGCTCCGACAGCTCGTCAGGGACCGCGTCCGATCCTTTCCGGTCGGTCGGTCGACTGGCTCGCTCGCTCTCACCGGGGGAGAGCGGCTGCCTGCGCGGGGGCGTGTTCCGCGAGAACGTGGTCGTTCGGTCGGGCGGCCGTGCCGGAGCCCCGATCGCCCTCGGCGCCTACCCCGGTGAGCGACCGCGCCTAGAAGGGCGTTTGATCATCGAGGGGGATGCCGACTTCGTCACCGTCACGGGCCTTGCCCTCGACGGGACGGCATCCCCACGCTGCTCCGATCGGTCCGAGTGCGACGTCTTCCCGAGCCCGACGGTGTACGGAGACAACGTGACGTTCCGCGGGAACGACGTCACGCACCGCGGCGGCATCTGCTTCATCCTCGGCCGCTCGGGCAACCCTGCTGTGGGCACCTTGATCGAGGGCAACCGCATCCACGGGTGCGGCCGACGGCCGCGCACCAATCACGACCATGGGATCTACGTCGAGAGCGCTCGCGATGGGCGCATCGTTGGGAACATCATCTATGGCAATGCCGACCGTGGGGTGCAGCTGTATCCGTCGGCGCAGCGGATGAGAATCGCGGGGAACGTGATCGACGGCAACGGACAGGGGGTCATCTTCTCCGGCGACGGGGGGGCCACCTCCAACGGCAACGTAGTCGAGGGCAACGTGATCACGAACGCTGTGGCCGGCCACAACGTGCTGTCTTACTACCCACCGAGACATCCGGTCGGACGAGGCAACGTGCTTCGCCGCAACTGCCTGTTCGGTGGTGCGCGCGGTGCGGACAACGGCGGAGTCCAGGAACCGCAGGTCGGTTTCGCCGCTCTCGACAATCGCGTCGTGGAGCCGGGATACACGAACCGTGCCGCGGGGGACTTCCGGCTCAGGCCGGACAGTCCGTGCCTCGGCCTGGTCAGGCCGTAAGCGGCCGATAGCCCGGGTCACGCCGTGCGGCCCCGCACGGCTGACATAGAGCCAGGTTTGTCAAGTGTCCGGCCTGGCGACGGCGCAGCTCCCCGGAGACACCCGGCCGGCCGGCCGGCCCCGCCTCGTATACGGCGCGCACGCCGGACCCGAGCTGCTCGAGGAACGGGAGTACGGTGCGGAGGGGCTCGCCGTTCAGGCGCCGCCGACGAGCCGGTGCGGTGGTCGAGGATCCCCGCGTGCGTCTGGGCTGCGTGGACGTCGAGACCTGCGAACGCCGTAGACAAACGTCGGATCAAGTGGGCCCGATCGTCCAGGCCAGCTCGGCTGAGCCGATGCCCGGGGCATGCCGTCGTTCGTACTAACACGGGAGCAGCTCGGAGTCCTGCTTCGTCGAGCGGGCACCGCCTTGGCAGTCCTCGGTGCGCTCGTACTCGTCGTACTCACGCCGGCGGGAGTCTCGAAGGCCGAGGCGTCTACCTCGTGCGACAAGGTGGCGGGTCCCTCTGGGTCGGACACTGCCCCCGGCACGGCCGACCGTCCCTACGCCAGCGCCCGCAAGCTCGTGGACTCGCTCGCAGGAGGGGAGACGGGCTGCCTACGCAACGGCACCTATCGCGAGAACGTCGACTTCCGTCGCGGCGGCCGCGAAGGCGATCGCCTGACGCTACGGAGCTACCCCGGCGAACGCGCGACGATCGTCGGTCAGGTCCGGGTGCTCGAGAACGCGCACTTTGTCGAGGTGAGAGACCTCGACCTCGACGGCAGCGGCGCACCGCGCTGCGTTTCGCCCCCCGAGGACTGCACGGTCCGTCCGAGCCCGGTCGTCTACGGGGACGACGCGCTCTTCCGTGATAACGATGTGACCAACTACAACACAGGCATCTGCTTCATCGTCGGGTCCTCGACCATAGGTACCTCCTACCGCACCGTGGTCGAGCACAATCAGGTCCACGACTGTGGGCGTTTGCCGGCGACGAACCACGACCACGGCTTCTATCTCGAGAATGCCTACGACACGAAGATCGAACGCAATCTCATCTACGACAACGTCGATCGCGGGATCCAGTTCTATCCACACGCCGAGAGGACCGTTGTCCGTCACAACGTCTTCGACGGGAACGGCCAGAACGTGCACTTCGGCCGCACGTCGCGAGGCAACACGGTCGAGAACAACGTGATCACCAACGCGAAGCTGCGCTTCAACGTCGAGTCGTGGGAGGCCACCGGCACGGGCAACGTCGTGCGCTCGAACTGCATCAACGGCGCGCGGTTCGCCGGCGCGCCCTCCTCCTCGGGTGTCCAGTCGCCCCAGGTCGGCTTCCAGGTGAGCGCGAGCGTTTACGCGGACCCGCTTTATCGCGACCGAGGCGCGAAGGACTTCCGCCTCCGCAGCAACAGTCCCTGTGCTGATCTCTTCGGTAACACAGAAGCCGGGCCTCGGAACGAGGACGACGGCCAACCGGAACCGCCGTGCGATCCGGTCGCCTCCACCCTCGCCGCCATCCCGAGGGGAGATTCCCACAGTGAGCTGAACGCCCCCGAGGATGAGGGCGACGTCGACGGCGCCCCCACGGACGACGCCCGCGAGGAGAACAGCCCGGGCGGACAGGCTGAAGGCGAGACCGATAGCGGTGAGACCGATGTCGTCCCGGACGAGGACGAAGCGGCGAACGACGCTGAGGGCGGCGACGACCAAACCGAGGGCGACGACGACACCGAGGGCGACGACGACACCGACCCCGCGAATGAGGAGTCGCGCGACGACGACTCAACCGACCCTGAGGAGAGGAGCGACCGCGCTGGCGACCGCGCCACGACGGCCGACGAGGGCGCTCACGACTCTGAGGAGGGATCCCGATCGGGGGGCGACTCGGGGGGCTCGCGCGAAAGCGAGGGCAACGCGATCGAGACCACCGATGCCGAGAGCGACGAGGCGGACGACGGGGCCGAACACGCTCGCGCTGCCGCGGGCTCGTGTGACGACGCCGGCGGCTCGAGCGAGTCACCGCCCGGTACCGACGGTGGCGATGACTCCGGCGAGATCAGCCACGGCGGCGACTCGGGCGGCGGGAGCGCAAGCCAAGGGAGCTCGGGCGGAAGTAGCGGCGGCTCGGGTGGCGGCGGCTCAGGCGGCGGTTCCGGAAGCGGCGGCGGTGGCTCCAGCGGCGGCGGCTCCGGTGCGGGCTCTCCGCTACCGGGGCCGGTGACCTCCGCGCCCCCGGTCGTGCCTCCGAGCGTGGCGCCCGGGCGAGAAGCCCCCGGCCCGGCTACGCCCGGTGCGTCCGCAGGGGCTCGCGTCGCGCCTCGAAGGCCAGCAGGCGAAGCATCCGTCGTCGCTGTGTACGCGCCGCGCGCGCAGCACGCGCTGGCGCACGCGATTCCGCGACGCCTCGAACGAACCTGCCCTGAGGGTCCTCATCACGGGGGCTCGTGCTCGCTCGGTGCGCTGACCCGGTACTTGCTCCTCGCCGTAGCGACTCCGGACAGCGGTGCGGCTCTCGAGGACTCGGGCGGGATTCCCGCCAAGTCCGGCGGGCATAACCCGCAGGCAGGGCGCGCGAAGGCCGTGGGTCAAGTCGACAAACGTGGTGTAGGAGCAACCCGCCGGAGGCCGTGACGAACACGCCCACCGCGGGCCCCAGAATCGTCGGTCACGACCAAGCGATTGACGAGGAGCATCAATCACGATGGCCGAGGACACAAGGATGACCGCTGCCCAGGTGGTCAGCTGTCAACGATCGCCGAAATTCCCCAGATGCGATCACGAGAATTCCCCACCCCGGTTGAGACCCGCGCGTAGCTGATCGAGGCGGGCGCGGTGGCCGCGCATGCGGTAGCTCTCGCCGTCGATCTCGAGCACCGTCGCGTGGTGCAGGAGCCGGTCGAGGATCGCGACGGCGACAGTCGTGTCCTCGAAGATCTCGCCCCAGCTCGCGATGCCGCGGTTGGTCGTCAGGATGATCGACCGGTGCTCGTAGCGGCGGCTGATCACCTGGAAGAGGTGGCTGGCCGCCTCACCGGGCATCGGCAGGTAGCCGAGCTCGTCGATCACGAGCAGCGCCGGGCCGTTCCAGAAGCGCATCGTCGTCTGCCAGCGCCCCTGCAGCGCGGCCCGCGCGGTGCGGGCGACGAGCTCCGCGGCGGTCGTGTAGTAGACGCGGTAGCCTGCGTGCACGGCCTTGAGCCCGAGCGCGATCGCGAGCATCGTCTTGCCGACGCCGGGTGGCCCGATCAGCAGGGCGTTCGAGCGCTCCTCGACGAAGCGCAGCGTCGCGAGCTCCTCGACGAGCCGGCGATCGAGCGAGGGCTGCGCGGTGAAGTCGAACTCCTCGAGCGTCTTGTGCGAGGGAAAGCCGGCGAGTCGCAGCCGGCCGGCGAGGCGGCGCTCCTCGGTCGCCTTGACCTCGACGTCGAGCAGGTCGCAGAGGAACTGCGTGTAGCCGGGACCGTCGCGCTCGGCCGCCTCGAGCGCTCCGGGCAGCGCCTCGGCGGCGGCCGCGAGCTTGAGGTAGGCCAGATGCGAGCGCAGCTGCTGGTAGGTGGCGTGCTTGTTGCTCATCGGCCGGCGACTCTCGCGATCTGGACGTATTGGTCGAGGTCGACGAGAACCGCGCCGCTGCCGGGTCCACGTAGAGCCGCGGCCTCGGCGAGCGCTTGCTCGCCCGGCGGACGGTTTGCCTTTGCCCGGCACGGCCTCGCCGTCGTGAACTGCTCGAGGACGGCGGCCTCGAGCAGGCGGGCGTGCCCTGCGCTTTGCAGGAGCTGGCCGGCGCCGGCCGGAGCGCGGCGGTGGCGGGCGAGGCGACGACCGGCCGCGGAGGCGATCTCCAGGTGCAGCTCGCCGAGGCGGGCGCGGACGGTCACGGTCTGGCCGACGAGGCTCGGCGCGACCGAGTAGCGATTGCCCTCGAAGGCGACGAGCGCCGTGCGCGAGACGACGCGCTCGGCCTCGAGCTGGGCCGGGAACGCGGCCGCCGGCAGCGTTAGCAGCGGCTCCTTCGCGGCGAGCTCGGCGATCGTGGCGCCGCGACGCCTGCGCCGATCGGCGACCGCCCCCGCCCAGCGATCGAGGTCGGCTTGGGCCTGGCCGAGGCTCGCGACCGGCGCGCTGCGCCACCACGAGCGCGTCAGGTACTTGATCGCCGCCTCGGCGACGCCCTTGCGTTGCGGGCGCCTGGGCGGGCAGACCCGCACCTCGACGCCGTAGTGCTTGGCCAGCTGGCAGAACTGCGCCGTGAGGCGATCGGTGCCGGGGCTGAGGACCGTCGCCATCCGATCGGTGCGCCACACCCGCGAGGTCCCGCCGAGGCGGCGCAGGACGCCGTCGATCGCCTCGGCCAGGTGCGCGAAGCTCATCCCCTCGCTGATCACCGCGCGACACTTGCCGGAGTAGGACAGCGCGCCGACGAGCACGTAGGCGGGCTCGCCCCACGGCGTCTCGGTCAGCTCGAGCCAGTCGAACTGGATCTCCTCGCCGGGCTCGTGGCAGAGCTCGACGCTCGCGCCGTGAGCGCCGCTGCGACACGCCTCGCAGCGCGGACGCAGATCGAGCCGGCGCAGCTCGCGCACGAAGGTCACGTAGGAGCGCTCGAACCCGAGCCCGGCGACCTCGCGGTGGAGCACCGTCGCATCGACGTGGGCATCGTCGGCCAATCGCGCGCTCAGGTAGTCGCGAAACGGCACGAGGCAGCTCGGCGCCGGCGCCCGCGGGAGCCTGGGCTCGGTCAGGTACTTGCGCACCGTCTTGCGATCCCGGCCGGTGTGCCGCGCGATCGCAGACACCGACCAGCCCCGCCGCGCGAGCGCGTGGATCTCCACATCGTCCTCCTCGGTCAGCATCCCCACGGCCCCCTTCAGGTCAACGGCGTCGAACACCGCGACCCTGGAGGGGGCCACCGACAGACCGCGCCCGCGGCAGCGCGCTGCGCTAGGCCCTCCGGGCCTCGCTCCGCGCGCCGCCGCCGCTACTCGATCAGTGGTGGGGACTTCCTGTGATCAGATGTGGGGAGGGTTGCGCGATCGGGGCCACAGCAAGCTGATGAGCTCAGAGCAGGCCGACGTCCTGCGCGAGTCGGTGGCGCGGGAGGCGGGCGGTGACCACTCGGGTAGCGTGGCTTCCGTGCAAGCCGAGACGGTCACTCCGGCCGAGTTGGCGTTCCGCTGGTGGGGATCGTCTGAGGGCTACTCGCGTAGTCCCGGAGCGACCAAGATTCGGAAGATCGCCCGCGGGATGTTTCCCGACGACGCCCCCGGACAGGGCGGGACGTGGCATCTCACGTCCGTCCACGTCGAGGCCATTCAGCGCCAGCTCCGAGGCGTGGGTAAAGCCGCCCGCGATCTGGGTACCGCGCCCCGCCTTGACTCCTGCCATCCCGCGCTATGAGCGGGATGCAGAGTTTCGTCAAAGCCTCCTAGGCGGGGGCGAGGGTGCGCCGGCCCGAGTCGGCGTTCGGTGCCGGGTCGAGCGTTGGCTCCGGCGAGGAGCGCTCACGCGCCACGGCTAGCACCGCTGGGCATAGGGCGAGGAGGAGCCACAGGTGCTTGTTGTAGGGCTCGGAGATGAAGACATCGGCCGCCAGCATGCCGACCAGCGCGACGAACAGCCCGCGAGCCAGGATCTCCATCCCAGTGTCGTTTGCCCGCCTCGACACCCTCGCGGCACGCACGACACACGTGAGAGAGAAACCGAGCAGCACAAACAAAATTCCTGCTCCGACCACCCCGAGCTCGACCAGAGTACCCAAGTAGGTGTTGTGAACCACCTTGCTGTCGAGGACCAAGTCGCTCCTGCGTAGGAGGCCGGCTTCGCTGACGTAGCGTTCGGATACCTCTCCGAAGTTGCCGGCGCCGACACCAAGCACCGGCTGGTCCTCGACCATCTCCCAGCCGACCCGCCAGAGGTCCGTCCGGCCCGATCCCTCGTCGGCGGTCGTCAGTCGCTCGCGGGTCTCAGGAGGCGCGATGGTGACGTAGTAGCCGCCCGCGAACAGGCCGACCGCCAGCACGACCACGACCACCTGGGCGCGCCGGTGTCCAGCGAAGACCACTGCGGCTGCAAGCGCGCAAACGAGCGCGACCAGACCGCCACGAGAAAACGTGAGCACCAATCCCGCCGCGCACAGGAGGGCGGCCGACCCGGCGAGCAGACGCTTGGGTGATGTGAGCACGTCGGCCGCCGCCAGTGCGAAAGCCAGAACGAGGCCGGCCAAGAGCAGTCGAGCCAGGGCGTTCGGATCGCCGATCGCGCCGCCCACCCGCTCCAAGTCGTCGTAGGGTGTCGTCTCTGCCGGTACCACGAGCCCGTACGCGGCGGAGAAAGCCGCGCTCAGCACGAAGGCACCTAGCACCATGACGATGTGGCGGCGGGTCTTCACGGCCGTGTAGGCGATGAGGAACAGGGCTCCGTTGACTGCGTATTTCACGACTGCGCTCGTTACCGGAGGCGACGCCTCCGCCCATAGCAGGCTCATGCCCGCCCAGGCTGGAAGAAGGGCGATCAGCCACGTGGCCGCCGGGTGGGTCGACACGAACTCCCGCGCGCGTCGCCCTCCTGCGGCGACAACGGCGAGCCACGACATGGCGAGTGCGAGCACGAACAGCGTGGCGACGTTCGGGTAGTAGTAGTCGAGGAACGCGAGGAACGCGAACAGGCAGAGACCCAGCGTGAGGTCGCTGAGCACGACGACCATGACCGCGAGGGCCGCTGCGGCCAACGCCGACCGAACCGGGTCGATCCCCGCCAGGAGTCCCACTCCCAGCGCCGCGAAGGCGATCCCCGCCTGCCAGAGGCGGACCGGAAGGTCGGGGGCGAAGGTCATCGCCGCGGTCTAGCGGCTGGTGCGCCCGCCGGAGCGCTGCATGGACGACCCGTTGCCGGAGGACTGTTGGCGGAAGGTCGACTCCTGACCGACGTAGTACTCGCTCGAGCTCCCGGATCGCGGGACACCGATGACGGCGTAGCCCGCGGGGACGACGCCCTGGGCGGCCAGCAGCTCCCCCAGCTCTCGCAGCTTGCCGAGGTGGGTCCTCCCGAGACGCGTGACGATCAAGACGTGGTCGGCGGCCACCGCGAGGGGGAGGGCGTCGATGACCTCGGTCAGCGGGGGTGAGTCCACGATCACGAAGTCGGCCAGGGCCTCGGCGTCGCTCAGGAGCTTCTGCGCCGCGGGGAGGAAGAGGCCGTCCACTCCGGCCGTCATCCCGGAGGGACGGGCGAGGAGCATCCGCAGGTTGGGTCCGTAGGTCTCGGTCGTGACCAAGGCCTCCTCGAGCGGTACGCCGGTGATCACGCTGACTGGTCCGTACTGAGGGACCTTGCCGACGGCCTGCGCGAGAACGGGCCGCCTCAGGTCTCCCTCGATGAGGATCGAGCGCTTGCCCGACTGCGCGAGGGAGGCGGCGAGGTTCAGAGCAGTAGTGGTCTTACCCTC
>Ga0136610_1000599_pt1 | contig 11112 bp, 11 predicted proteins | sample AntDrymUQ1342206_2_FD_104804 | JGI IMG/M metagenome (GOLD analysis project Ga0136610, IMG submission 104804) | Polar desert sand microbial communities from Dry Valleys, Antarctica - metaG UQ134 (22.06) | ecosystem: Environmental > Terrestrial > Soil > Desert | place: Antarctica: Dry Valley...
CGCCGGCGCGCTCGAAGGCGCGTTCGGTCGCCGCGGCAGCTTCATGACCCAGCTCGGCCGCACGTCCAGGAGCGCTGTGGCGCCGGCATCGGCGGCGCGTGCGCTCGCGTTGCAGGCCGACGGCGCCGCGATCGCCGCCGGCGCGGCGACCGGCGGCGCCCTCGCCGCGCGCGTCGGCCCCGGCGGGAAGCTCGACTGCGGCTTCGGCGCCGGCGGTCGCACGCTCGCCTTCGGCGGGCGCCGCGGCTTCGATCCCGCGGTCGACGGAGCGTTCGCCGCCGCACTGCAGCCCGACGGCGGGCTCCTGCTGGCCGGGCGGCTCGCAGGCGGTGGTCTGCTGCTCGGGCGCCTGCGCGGCGGGCCTCCGGCAAACGCGCCGGTCGCGCGCGCGCCGCGGCTCGTCACGCTCGCCGCGCGCTACAGCGGGCGTGGGCGCGGTTACGCCTACGGTCTCGTCGACGGCGACTGCCGCACGCAGAGCGTGCGCTTCACCGTCCAGCCGCCGTCCGGGCGAACCGTCGTCACGGCGCTGCAGCGGGTCGCCGGGGGCTTCGGCCCGCAGGTCGTCTGCGCCCCGCTGAAGGGCCTGCGGCCGGGAGCCCGCTACCGGATCCGCGTCAGCGCGGCGACCGGCGGGCTGCGTGGTGCTGCGAGGGTGCTGCGGACCGTGAAGCCGAGCGCGCGCAGGGCGCTCGCGCAGGAGGGCTGCGCGTAGAGCGCGCCCTTCGGCTGCCGCGTCGTCTCGCCCGCGTGATCGTCACACTCTGATGTCGTGCAGGTACAGGTGGTAGTCGTTGGACCCGACGGTGGCGGGCTCGATGTCCATCTGCAGGCGCATCGGCCCGAGGTCCGCTCCCGGTAGGCGTGCCCGGCTGCTCGTCCGCGATCAGTGCTCGTGGCCGCCGAGGGCCGCGATGAGCAGGCTCGCCGACAGCAGCGCTGGTGTCAGGCGCGCCGCCATCGAGCCGCTCAGCCAAGGCAGCCGCTGGCCGCCCCGCTCAGGGCGCCACAGCAGCGCCGCCACGATCGCCGCGAAGGCGAGCTGCTGCAGCGTCGCGATCGTGTCGGCCACGCCGACCTTCGAGACCTTGCCGGCCTCGGGCCCGAACGGGATCCCGGTGGTTCGAGAGAAGATCCACAGCAGCGCGACGGCGACCCCGCCCAGCGCGGCCGCCGTCAGCACCCGCCGGTCCATCGGCCGTCGGTAGATCCACCAGGCCGCGAGCAGCTGGACCGCGCCGACGAGCACGAAGAAGACGCCGAGATACCAGTCCTCCGCGACGTGCTCGATCGCTGCGACGACGTGGATCACGCCCGCCGTCGCGACGAGCCCGGCGAGCGCCAGGACGATGCCCGAGACCTTCGGGCGACGCGTGACCGCGCGCGGGACGGATACGTCGGTCGACACGCCGGCAATGGTAGGTGCGCGCAGGGTCAGCCGGCGCAGGCCGGCCGTGGCTGGCGCACGCGCGATGATGGCGCCGGCCTACGTCCGTGACCCAGCGGCTGCTGCTTTCGCCTGACGCAACAGTCTCGTTTGGGCTCGACATCGATGTTCGCAAGCCGGTCCTCAGCGGCGCCCACGGCTCATAGCGGACGGTAGGCATCGCGGCGGTGCTCGATTCGGAGCACGATGACCTCGCGTTGATCCTCACGCAGTCGGTAGAGCACTCGATAGCTGCCGCGGCGGGCCGACCAGATCCCAGCCAAGTCGTCACGCAGCGGTTTGCCGACGCGACGCGGCTCGCTCACCAAGGTGCTGGTGAGGAAGTTCATCACCGCAGCGGCGACCGCCTCGGGCAGGCGTTCGGTCATCGCCCGACGAGCCGGTGGGGTCAGGATGAGCTCGTACTCGCGTTCGGAGTCATCCGCCAAGGCGGCGGACCGCGTCGACGCCGCGCACGACGTCGCCCCGCGCATACGCCGCGTCCGCCTCGCGGATGTCCTGCAAGGCGTCGGGATCGCTGAGCACGGAGAGCGTCTCCTCCAGTTGCGCGAGATCCTCAGAACTGATGATCACGGCTGCTTCACGGCCGTTGCGCGTGATCACGACGCGCTCGTGCTCACGCTCGACGCGATCGACGACTTCCGAGAGATGATCTCGAACGGACCTCAGCGGTTCAGTGCGCATAGCCACAATTGTGGCCGGCTTGAAGCGCGTCTGTCAAGACCGCGGCCAGGCGCTTCGATCGCGCCCAGGCGCGCTCGCAGTTGTAGGTCGCGCGCAACCGGTGACGCCTGACCCGGCGGGTGCGGACCGGTGGGGAGCGCTCGGGTGCCATTACACGAGGCCTTGCGCCGCCGGAAGGTTTAGACATGCCATAATCTTTCTCGTGGCACCACTGACACGACGCAGGCTGCTTCGCGCGGTACCGGCCCTGGGGCTTGGAGCGGCCGCGCTGCACGCGGCCGTTCCGCACTCCCACGGCACCGCCGCCGCAGCCGAGCACGAGGGCGCGCACGCCGCCGGCGACGGCGCGCCCGCCGCGGCCGGGCACGGCGGCCACGCCGGCTTTCGCGGCGGCGAGGTCGACCATCGCGCCAACGGCTTCGACCCGCACGAGATCATCCGCGACTTCGACTGGGGCACGACGTCCAAGCTGCCCGACGGCCGCACGCTGCGCGAGTGGACGCTCGCCGCCGCCGAGCAGGAGGTCGAGATCGCCCCCGGCGTGACGTTCGCGGCCTGGTCCTACAACGGACGCATCCCGGGCCCGACGCTGCGAGCGAAGGAGGGCGAGCGGCTGCGCATCCGCTTCGTCAACGGCGGCCGCCACCCGCACACGATCCACTTCCACGGCATCCACACCGCGCCCGCCGACGGCGTGATGGGCCTCGGCGCCGGCGACATCCCGCCGGGTGGCTCGACGGTCTACGAGTTCGACGCGCTGCCGTTCGGGCTGCACCTCTATCACTGCCACGTGCGCCCGCTGGCCGAGCACATCGCCAAGGGCCTGTACGGCGCGTTCATCATCGACCCCAAGGATGCGCGCCCGAAGGCCGACGAGCTCGTCATGGTGATGAACGGCTTCGATACGAACTTCGACCGCGCGAACGAGGTCTACGCCGCCAACACGATCGGCTTCGCCTACGTCGACCGCCCGGTCCGCGTCAAGCGCAACGAGCTCGTGCGGCTGTACCTCGTCAACGTGCTCGAGTACGACCTCATCAACTCATTTCACCTACACGGCAACTTCTTTCACTACTTCCCGACCGGCACGTCGAAGGAGCCCGTCGAGTTCACCGACACGGTGATGCAGTGCCAGGGCCAGCGCGGGATCCTCGAGATGCGCTTCCCGCACCTCGGCAAGTACATGTTCCACGCTCACCAGTCGGAGTTCACCGAGCTCGGCTGGATGGGCTTCTTCGAGGTCGTCGACTGACGATGGAGGCCGCGGGCGCGACAGCCGACCACGAGCGCGACACGGGCGCTATGCGCGGCGTGCCGGGCTGGGTGCTCGGGCTCGTGCCGCTGCTGCTGATCATCGCCGCGGTCGGCTCGTTCGCCGCGCTCGGCGGGCCGGGGCTCGGCGAGCGCCGCGGCGTGCCCGTCGAGGAGCTCGCCGTCGAGCGCACGAAGCTCGTGCCCGGGACGATCGAGCTGACCGTTCGCAACGACGGGCCCGACCCGGTGTCCGTCGCGCAGGTGATCGTCAACGACGCCTTCGTCTCCTTCCGCGGTGCGCAGGCACCGATCGGGCGCCTGGGCACCGCGATCCTCGCGATCGAGCAGCCGTGGATCGAAGGCGAGGCCTACGAGGTGGCGCTGCTGACCGCCAGCGGCGCGACGATCACGCACGCGATCGACGCCGCCGTCCGGACCCCCGTCGCCAACCTCTCCTTCTACGGCCTGATGGCGCTGCTGGGCATCTACGTCGGCGTGATCCCGATCGCGCTGGGGATGCTGTGGCTGCCCTGGATCCGGCGCATCCCGGCCTCCTGGATGCGCTTCGTCATGGCGCTGACGATCGGGCTGCTCGGGTTCCTCGCGATCGACGCGACGCTCGAGGGCCTCGAGCTCGGCGGCCAGGGCTCGCAGGCGTTCGGCGGCACGGCGCTCGTCTTCATCGGCGCGGCCGTCGCCTTCCTCGCGCTGACCGGCGTCAGCGCGTGGCTGCGCGACCGCCGCCGCGCCGGGGCCGCCGCGGGCGCGAGCGCGTCGTCGCTGGCGACGCTGATCGCCGTCGGGATCGGCCTCCACAACCTCGGCGAGGGCCTGGCGATCGGGACCGCCTACACGACCGGAGCACTGGCCCTGGGCGCGTTCCTCGTCGTCGGCTTCGCGCTGCACAACACGACCGAGGGCCTGGCGATCGTCGCGCCGATCGCGCGATCGCAGCCGACGCTCGGGCGGCTCGCCGCGCTCGGGTTGATCGCCGGCGCCCCGGCCGTGCTCGGCGCCTGGATCGGCGCGGCCGCCTTCAACAGCTCCGTGGCGGCGTTCCTGTTCGGCGCGGGGGCGGGGGCGATCCTGCAGGTCATGGTCCAGCTTGCGCCGACGCTGCGCGACGAGGACGGGCGCATGCTGCACCCGCGTGCCGTCGGCGGGCTGCTGGCCGGGCTCGCGCTGATGTTCGCGACCGGGCTGCTGGTGAGCGTCTGATGGCCGCGGCGAGCACGGGGCGCAGCAACGCGATCGAGGACTACGCGAAGGCGATCTACGGATTGCAGCGGCGCGCGGGCGGCGAGCCCGTGAGCACCAACAAGCTCGCGGAGCGCTGCGGCGTGACGCCGGCATCGGCGTCGGCGATGGTCAAGAAGCTGGCCGAGCGCGACCTCGCGCTGCACGAGCCCTACCACGGGGTGCGCCTGACGCCCGCGGGCGAGCGGCTGGCGCTCGAGATGCTGCGCCACCACCGGCTGCTGGAGCTGTACCTCGCCGAGCACCTCGACGTGCCGTGGGACCGCGTCCACGATGAGGCCGAGGCGCTCGAGCACGTCCTCTCCGAGGATCTCGAGGCGCGCATCGCGGCCAAGCTCGGTCACCCCACCCACGACCCGCACGGCGACCCGATCCCCGACTCAGACCTCGTCATAGACGAGGGCGACACGCAGGCGCTGAGCAACGTCGCGATCGGCGTCGGCGGCCGCTTCGTGCGCGTCTCGGACTCCGATTCGCAGATGCTGCGATTCCTCGCCGAGCAGGGCATCGCGATCGGCGATCGCTGCGTGGTGACGGGCCATCAGCCGTTCGACGGTCCGATCACCGTGCGCTTCGGAGCGGCCGAGCACGTGCTTGGGCGCAGGCTCGCGCGGGCCATGCGCATCGAGCTCGACGAAGCCTGAGCAGGCGCCGGACTGTGGCCGAATGCACACTTGACATCGCCACGAGCAGGCGCGTACGTTCGTGACGTGAGCAGCACGGCGACACCGGCGGGTCCGATGACCGCGACCGGCACCTCCCCGCGCAACATCGACGGCCAGGCGATCTCGATCACCGTCTTCAGCACGGTCAAGTGGTGGGGACGCCTGTTCCTGCCGGTGCTGTTCTTCGTCACCGCGCGCGTTCCGAAGCTGACGCGGACGCTCGTGCAGCTGTCCTTCATCCACTTCGCGCGCTGGTCGATCGTCAAGGAGATCCCCTTCAACGGCCCGCCGCAGCCCAAGCAGAAGCTCAACTACCCGCACATGTACTTCGAGAGCAACTTCAACGGCGGCTGGGAGGAGTACATCGACGCGTTCTCGCACATCCTGACCAGCGGGATGGCGGCGTTCTGGGGCAGCTCCTACGGCTTTCCGAAGGCGCTTCCGGTGGGCCCATTCAAGGAATACATCCAGGACAACGAGACCGAGGCCAGCCACTACTACTCCGCCTATCCGCACGCGACGATCACGATGATCAAGTCGGCGCTGGAGCTCGACGACAAGCTCGCCCCCCTGAAGCGCAACGCCAAGCGGATGGACCCCGACGCCTTTGCGGCCGCCTACGAGACGCTGCTGACCGACGCGCAGCGATGCCTGTGAGGTCCGCGAACCGCTCAGGCCAGGCGTACGGCTTCCTGGCGATGACGCCGATCAAGCCCGGCGAGATCGAGGCCCTGCAGCAGTACCTCGAGTCCCTGCGCGAGCGCGGGCCGAGCCCGTTGAGCAGGGTCTCCCGCACGCACATGGCGCGCTGGGTCATCGTGCCCAAGTTCCACCGCAAGCCCGCCTACAGGCAGCGCAAGGACGACATGCTCGAGATCCCGTCGCTGATCTTCTCGAGCAACCTCGACGGCGATCTCGACAGCTACCTCGACGAGCTGTGCGAGGCGCTGGCCCCCGAGGCGCCGGAGATCTGGGGGCGCTGCATCGGCTGCCCGCCGGAGGCAAAGGGCGCCGCGCTGAAGGAGTACCTCAAGTTCAACCAGGTCGACTGCGGCTTCTTCTACGCGGCCTACGGGCAGGCGACGGTGAGCAAGGTCAGGCGCACGCTCGAGCAGCGCGACCAGCTCGTGGCCTTCGCGGTGCGCTCTCAGGGCCTGTCGCCCGAGGAGCTGCAGGGGGCCTTCGTGGAGGAGTTCGCAGCCTCATGACCGCCGCCCGCACACAGATCGACCTGCGCGACCTGCAGGGCGACATCCTGCGCGCCTACGGCAACGCCTACGACCACACCTCCTACGCGTTCGTGCACATCGGCTGCCCGCCTGAGCAGGCGCGCGCATGGTTCTCCGGGCTGGTGGAGCACGTCACGACGGCGGAGCCGTGGAAGGAGAGCAAGCCGGTCACGACGCTCAACGTCGCCGTGACGGCCGCGGGACTGGCGGCGCTCGGCGTCTCGGAGGTCGTCGTGAAGACCTTCTCCAAGGAGTTCCTCCAGGGCATGGCCACGCGCGCGCAACGGCTCGGCGACGTGGGATCCAGCGAGCCGGCGGGGTGGGAGAAGGGTCTGGGCAGCGGCGAGGCCCACGTGCTGCTGACGATCAACGCGCAGGAGACGGAGGACCACCAGCGTGCGCTCGGCCTGATGTCCGAGGCGATGGACGACGCGGGCGGTCTGCGCATCGTCTTTCAGCAGGACACCGCGCTGCTGCCGGGCGCGCGCGAGCACTTCGGCTATGCCGACGGCTTCGCCCAGCCGGCGGTCGAGGGCTTCAACGACGACAAGGCGCCCGGGGGAGGGGTGCCCGAGAAGGACGGGCGCTGGCGCTCGCTCGCGCCCGGCGAGTTCGTGCTCGGCTACCCCGACGAGGACACGCGCGACGATCCCAAGCACCGGCTGCCAACCGCCCCCGCCGCCCCGCTGGGCCGCAGCGGCACGTACATGGTCTGGCGCAAGCTCTACCAGGACGTCGCGCTGTGGCGGCGCGTGCTGGCCGACGCCGCGAAGCTCTACAAGGGCGGCGACGCGGACAAGCTCGCCGCGAAGGTCGTCGGGCGCTGGCCCGACGGAACGCCGCTCGTCACGCACCCCGACAAGCCCGACCCGAGCTTCGACGCGACCATGCGCCACGCCAACGACTTTCGCTACTCCGGCGACCTCGACGGCAGGCGCTGCCCGATCGGCGCGCACATCCGCCGCTCCAACCCGCGCGACGCGCTCGGGTTCGACGGTGCGCTGACCTTCCGCCACCGCATGATCCGCCGCGGCATGCCCTACGGCACGCCGCTCGCCGACGGCGTGACGAAGGACGACCGCTCCGATCGCGGCCTCGTCTTCGTGAGCTTCCAGGCCAGCATCTCGCGCCAGTTCGAGGCCGTCCAGATGCAGTGGCTCAACGACGGCAACATCTTCGGCCTCGGCCACGACAAGGACTTCGTGCTCGGCGATCCGCACGGCAAGGGCAAGATGACGATCGAGGGCGATCCGCCGTTCTTCCTGGCACCGCAGGAGGCGTTCGTCAAGACGCGCGGCGGCGAGTACCTCTTCGTCCCGGGCATGAGCGCGCTCGCGGCGCTCGCCGACGGGACGGCCGGCTGAGCTTCGTGGGCCTCGACGACGAGATCCGCGAGCGCTTCAAGGATCGCGCCGACAAGCTCACCGAGGAGATCTCGAGCCTCGCCGGACAGGTCGCCGATCGGGCCGCCCCGCGCCTGTTTTCGTTCATGCGCGGCCACAAGCCGATCATCTCGACGGGCGCGGTGACCGTCGTCGCGCTGGCCGAGGACGTCAAGCAGGTGCTCAGCGATTGCGAGCACTTCACCGCCGGGCTCTACGGGCCCAAGATGCAGGCCGTCACCGGCCCGTTCATCCTCGGCGTCGACGACACGCCGCTGTATCACCACGACCATGCGGCGATGGACCGCGCCGTGCGCCGCGAGGACATGGCGCTGCTCGGCGACGCGATGCTCGGTTACGCGCGCGAGCTCGTCGCGGCCTCCGACGACCAGATCGACATCGTCACCGAGCTCGCCGACCCGGCTCTGGTCCGCTCGATCGGCGCGTACTTCGGCACCCCGGGTCCCGACGCCGCGACGCTGGCGCAGTGGGCGCGCAACATCTTCTGGGAGCTGTTCATCAACGTCAACGACCTCGTCGAGACGCGCGAGCGAGCGCTCGCCGACGCGGCGCGGTGGCGCGAGCACCTCGACGCGCAGATCGACGCGCGCAAGACCGCGATCGAGGACGGTCAAGAGGTCCCGGACGACGTGCTCACCCGGCTGCTGCGCCAGCAGTCCGAGGGCGAGCCGAACTTCCACGACATCTCGATCCGCCACAACATCCTCGGCAACATCGTCGGCTGGATTCCGACGGTCTCCAACTCCCTGGCGCGCGCGGTCAACGTGCTGCTCGAGCGCGAGGTGCAGCTGCGCGGCGCGCAGGCGGCCGCGCGCGCGGGCGACCGCGAGCTCGTCGGGCAGTACGTGTGGGAGGCGCTGCGCTTCAGCCCGCAGAACTTCGCGCTGCTGCGCCTCGTGCACCGGGACGGGGCCGTGATCGCGAAGGGCACCGATCGCGAGACGACGGTCAAGGGCGGATCCACGGTCTTCGCGGCGACGCTGTCGGCGATGCACGACGAGCGCGCGATCGACGCGCCCGGGGAGTTTCGCGTCAACCGTCCGTGGAGCGACTACATGCTCTTCGGCCACGGCCTGCACACGTGCTACGGCCAGCAGATCGTGCGCCACCAGCTGCCGGCGCTTGCGACGGCGCTGCTCGAAGGGCCCACGATCGAGCGCGTCTGCGGCGATGCCGGCAGCCTGCGCTGGGAAGGTCCGTTCCCGTCGGGCCTCGTCGTGCGCTTCGATGCCGGCTGAGCGCTGCCCCCGGCCTCAGACCAGCGCACTGTCGGGCAGAACCCGGCGCGGCGGGGTCAGCATGACGCCGCGGCCGCCGTGGTCGCGCAGCTCGGTGCCCGTGCCGAGGATCGTGAGATCCAGCGCGGTGGGCAGCGCAAAGGTGTCCGCAGCCGCGAAGTCCACCTCGTAGCCCAGGTCCTGCAAGGCGGCGATCGTCAGCCGGCTCAGCGGGTTGACGCCCGCGTTGAGAAAGCCCGTCATGAGCTCGTTGCCGAAGACCGACTCGCGCCAGTGCCCGTCGCGGGTGCCCGGCCCACCGACGTTCGCGAGCGGGACGGCCCTCGTCGCGGTGCCGCCGGACAGGGCCGCGAACTCGCGCATCGCGTTCGCGCCGGTGAACGTCGGGTTCGCGGTTCCGGCGCCCTGGCGCAGGCCGAGGTCGTCCCAGATGGTGCCGAACCCGAGCACGTGCGCCATCTCGTGGACGATGACGCTGACGAGGCTGCCGTCGGCCTCCATCTGGGCGAGATCGGCCGAGTCGAACGACATCAGGCCCGCGGCCGGCAGGAAGCTCCCGGGACGCAACTGCGTCGGCCCGGCCTGGCCGAGGATCCCGCCGCGTCCGTCGATCGCGACGCCGTCCGCGTCGATGACGACGTCGTCGATCGTCTCGCCGTCGACGACGACGGCTGGCAGGTCGGCGGCGATGACCCGCGACCAGCGCGCCGCCGCGGTGACGAAGGCGGCCTGCTGCGCCTTCGTCAGGCCGCCCTTGAAGCGCACGTCGATGACGAAGGCCGGCTCCTGCAGCGCCGCCGACTCGAGCTCGATGCGCCAGCCCCGAATCGCCCCGGCGTCGTGGAAGGCGCGGTCGTCGACCTCGAGCGTCCAGTCGCCGTCGGCGCCGCGTCCGAGCAGGTGGCAGAGGTCGCCGTGGGGGCGAAAGCGGCCCTCGAACGGAGGCACGGCGTCCGCGATCGCGGTCTCGGCCGCGGCGTCGAACGCCGTCCGGCGGAAATGGCCGGGCCCGCCGCCGCGCCGGCGAGCGAGGACGACGCGCGTCCCGCTCGGGCTCAGCAGGCTGAGCGTGAGGTCGCCGCGCCAGCGATGGTCGAGATCGACGCTCACCGCGATGCAGGAGACCGCGTCATCGCCCAGCCCGCTGACGGCGATCGGGCATCGTGTGACGGCCGGCCCGCCGGCCGCGATGGCCGCGGCCGCGGCGCTGTGAAACTCGTGGCGCATCTGCGGCAGTGAAGCACGCGCGCGTGCCTGACGCGCGCCAGTGGCCCGTCTCCTACGGCTGTCGCCGGCCGCGACCGCACGGCTGGAGGAGCTCGTGTCCAGCGATGAGCCGGCCGTGGAGCCCACGGGGACGAGGATCGCGGTGCGGTCGGCGGCGGCCCGGGGCTGTTGGCGGAGCTGAAGGCCGATCCGGGCCGGTTGGGCCTTGAGACGCTGCTGTAGGAGATCGCCAAGCTGGAGCGTGTCCGCGCGCTCGGTTTGCCGGACGATCTGTTCGCAGACGTGCCGGAGAAGCGGCTTCGGGCGTGGCGTGCGCGGGCCGGCACTGAGTATTCGGCGTGGATGCGCGCGCATCCGCCGGCGACGCGCCTGACGCTGCTGGCGGCGCTGTGTTGTGTCGTCAAACCGAGATCACCGACAGCCTCGCGGAGCTGTTTCTCGGCGCGGTGCATCGCGTCAACGCGCGTGCGGAGAATCCCGTGGAGAGCGAGCTGATCGCCGACCTCAAGCGCGTGCGCGGCAAGCAAGGCATCCTCTTCGCGCTCGCCCAGGCGGCCGTCGGCATCCCGACGAGACGGTGCGCCGCGCTCTGTATCCGGTCGTCGGGGAGAGCAGCCTGCGTGACCTGGTGCGTGAGGCGAAGGCGGGCGAGGCGGCGTTTCGCGCCCGCGTCAGGACGGTCCTGCGGTCGTCATACTCCAATCACTA
>Ga0136610_1000600_pt1 | contig 11108 bp, 11 predicted proteins | sample AntDrymUQ1342206_2_FD_104804 | JGI IMG/M metagenome (GOLD analysis project Ga0136610, IMG submission 104804) | Polar desert sand microbial communities from Dry Valleys, Antarctica - metaG UQ134 (22.06) | ecosystem: Environmental > Terrestrial > Soil > Desert | place: Antarctica: Dry Valley...
CTCCGAGTCGGCCCTGCCTCTGCTGTTCGGCCGGTCCAGGATCCGCACGTGCATCGCGCGCGGGACGGCGCAGCCCTCCTCGCCCAGGTTCTCGAGCTCCGTCTCGATCCGCCGTGTGCCCGTCACGTCCGTCACACGGACGACCCGGAAGTCCAGTCGGTCGGGAGAGCACAGCGCGGGCAGAGGATCGCCGGCCGGCCCGAACACGGGGGAGAGGACGCCGAACGCCATAGCTCCCACGAGCGCGACGATGGCGAGGGCTGCCACGCCTACCGCCATGCTGCGGGTCATCCCACGAAGTCCTCCCCGAGCTCCCGTGGGCGTATCCAAGACCAACGGTGCCGCCCGATAGACCGGCTCGTCGGAAGGCCGGCTACGAAGAGCCCGCTCGATTCGCGATGGTTCCATCAGCGTGCTCCTGGATCCGCCAGCTCGCGACGGACGCGTTCGAGCGCCCGGCTGGCAAGGGTGCGGGCTGCGCCCGAGGTGATACCCAACACGCCGGCCACCTCATCGAAGGGCAGGTCCGCCCGATAGCGCAGGTACAGGACGTGACGTTGTCGCGCTGGGAGCCGGTCGACCTGTGCCCAGACCGTCAGGCTGTCATCCCGGTCGCTGGCCTCGGCCCTGCTGGGTGAGCGGTCGCCCTCGCGTTGAAGCCGATCCCACAGCCCGGCCAGTCGCCGGCGCAGCCGATGCTCATCCATGGCGATGCGGTAGATGGTGCGGAAGGCCCATGCTGACCGGTCCTCGATCGGACGTCCGCGGTGCAGCTCGCGCCACAGCCGCAGCAGTGTCTCCTGGACGGCATCGGCCGCCTGCTCGTCGGTCAGACCGAGTCGCCGGGCGAAACCGAACAACGCTTGGCCCCGCTGCTCGTGCAGTTCCTCGACAAGCCGTGGATCGACTATGACGACCACCTCGCCTTGCGCCACTACGGCGACCGACTCCCACCGCATCATGTCGTTCAGACGCAGCCGGACGCCGAAACGCATCACCCGCGCAACTGTTGCATCCACTCGGCCTCGCAGCAGGGCGCTCTGGCCAGCGTGCTGGACGACGTGGGCTGGGTGGGGCAGGTGCTGGTCAACCGCTTCGAGTCGTCACGCAACGGCTCCGCGCGGAGCGCCTGGTGATGGTCGACGTGCCGTCCACGCCCGAGCGCATCACGCCGGCCGCCGAGACCCTGATGGGCCTGGTCACTTCGCGCGCCCTGGTCCATGACGGCGATGCGCAGCTGGCCGCGCAGATCCGCAACGTGCTGGCCCGCCCTGCGCCCAAGGGCTGGGCCATCGACGCGGCGGTCGATGCGCGGACGCACCAGACACGCCGGATCGTAGCTGCGCAGGCCGCCATGCTGGCCGTCCACCGGGCGATGACCGCGCCTCGGCCGCCGTCGCGGGCTATGAGCTTCGGCGCGCCCCGGCGGTGATGGTGTCGCCACTGCCGACCGGCCGATACGTTCGCATTCGGCCAAGCCCTTCACTTCCAGCTCCCTGGACGACGGCCCCAGCCCACACCGTGCTCCCAACCCTGCGTTCCCGCTCCGACGCTGCGCATAGGCATCTTCTGCTCGGCGGGCCGTGGTTCGCCACGCATACTGCCTACCCACGGACAAGGAGGAGCTATCGATGGCCACCGTTGACGACGCGATCAAGAGCCAGCTGCGCAACATCGAACGAGCCACCGGCCGATCGGTGGAGGAATGGGTCGCGCTGGTAAGGGCGAATGGAAAAGAGCGGCACGGCGAGATCGTGGCGTGGCTGAAGGCCGAGCATGGCTTCAGCCACGGGAACGCCAACCGTGTGGCGCTTACGGCGACTGCTGGTGGACGGGTCGAGGGCGGGGCTGACGACCTGGTCGAGGCCATGTACGCCGGTCCCAAGTCGGCGCTACGTCCCTTTCATGATCAGGTCATCGGAGTAGTCCGCACCTTCGGAGGCGATGTCGAGTTGGCACCGAAGAAGACCTATGTGAGCCTGCGCCGCTCGAAGCAGTTCGGCACGGTCGGTCCCGGGCCGGCAGGCAAGCTGGAGATCGGGCTCAACCTGCCAGGCGTGGAACCCGGAGCGCGACTGGAAAGTGACGGCGGGATGTGCAGCCACCGCGTTCGCCTGGCCGGGTCCGATGAGCTCGACGCTGAGGTGGTCGGCTGGCTTCGAAGGGCCTACGAACGTGCCTAGGACACACCGGCCGACAGGGCGCTCACCAAGGCCTTACTCGGCAGGAGCATGCACCTCGCCGGAATGGTCCTAGCGTATCGAGGGCGGCTGGTAGCCTCCGAGCAGGGACTCGAGCGCGGAGGCGAGTGCGAGGGCCAGGTCATCGCGCCACGGTCCGGCGACGAGCTGGACGTCGATCGGAAGACCTTCCGGTGACGTGCCGCATCGAACGACCGCGCACGGCCAGCCGGTAAGGCTGTAGGGCGTGGTGTAGCTCACCCCGTTGCGGATGGGCTCGCCGTGCAAGTGCGCTGCGGTCGGGTAGACAGGACAGAGGATCCCGTCCCAGTCGGCTAGCCACCGGAGCATCTTGGAGCGGTACGCATCCCAGCGCCGCAGGACCCGGTACAGCTCCAGGCTGGAGATCTCCCCGTCGTAGGAGCGCCAGATCTCGTGGGTAAGCTCATGGCCTCCCGCCGGATGGTCGGCCTCCTGGATGATCACCCCGGCGGTGGCGAGCGCATCAGCAGCGGCGCGGACCGTCGCGGTGGTCTCTGGCGCGGGCGTGACCACCCCGTTGTCGTAGTGGACCGCGACTCGGAGCCCCTGGATGGACACCGTCGAAGGGTCCCGGAACGGGACCGGGATACATCCGGCATCTATCCCATCCGGCCCGGCGAGCACGGACGTCAAGGTCGCGACATCTGCTACCGACCGGCCGATCGGCCCGACCTGCGTCCGTGGATCGCTCATCATGCCGAACCGGCCATCGTCGTCGAGGATTCCGGTCACGGGGATGAGCCCGGCGGTCGGCTTGAGCGCGGCCAGGCCACAGAAATGCGCCGGGTCGCGGATGCTTCCGCCGGAGTCCGATCCGAGACCGAGAGGCGAGCCGCCGGCGGCGATGATCGCCGCTTCGCCGCCGCTGCTGCCGGACACGCTGCGCTCCAGGTCGTATGGATTGTTCGTCCGCCCGTAGACCTCGTTATCCGTGTCGCTGCCGCCACCCCATGGCGGGCAGTTCGTCTTGCCGAGCAGGATCGCGCCGGCGGCTTTTAGCCGTATCACCGCTGTCGCGTCGCTCGTCGGCACGGTCGAAGCGCGTTCCGCGACCCCGATGGCGGTGACGATCCCCTCGGTCTCGAAGTTGTCCTTGACGGTGAACGGCACGCCATGGAGGGTCCCGAGCGGACTCCCTCGGAGGAGCGCCGCGTCCGCGCCTCGGGCCGCGTCGAGCGCCCGCTCAGCGTCGAGTTGGACGACGGCGTTGATCTGGGGATCGACCTGTTCGATCCGGCGAAGGTGGGCGTCGATGAGTTCGTATGCGGAGATTTCTCGTTGCCGCACGAGGCGAGCGAGCTCGGTCGCCGAGTGCATGAAGAGTGCACCGCCGGTGGATGCCAGCTTCCTGTCGCGCATGCCGACCGATCAGGGCATAGCCGGGAGAGGCGGAGAGAACTCCAGCGCCACCGATGGCTCGTTGCCCTGGATCTCGTCGGCTGGCCAAGCGGCACGCGCCGCATAGCGGACGCCGTCAAGCATGACCACGACGTCGTAGGTGAACGGTCCCGGAGCAAGATCCGCCGCCCGGAGTCCCGCGCGGTCGGGCCCGTCCCAGTACATGACACCCTCGCCGAAGCAGCCCTTGGCACGCACCGCCTCGAAGGACAGGGACCGGCCGTTCGCGGCTGTCACTGTGACCTCGGCACTGGCCGACCTGGGCGCGGCCCGGAGGCCCGAGAGCCAGAGCTCCACGCCGTAGCTGTCGACCGCTCCGTCGTGGTCGGCCAGGACTGCCAGCCGTGCCTCGGGCACCGGCATCGGGCCGTCGTGCGGCGTCGTCCACCGGAAGGTGACGAAGAGATCGCCGTTGCCCTTGCCGAAGAGGGTCACGTCGTATGTGTCAGCGAGTCCGGCCGGCTCCAGGGCGAAGGTGTGTTCGCCGGTCTTCTCGACAGGGACGGTCTGCCTCCGCGGGCACTTGACGCCCACCGGTTCGAACGTGGCTTCGAAGGTCCACCCGTCGAGCGGGAACTCGATCTCGACGCGGCGCGCCTCTCCCACGTCCGGCGGATCCGAAGGAGGCATACCGTCCACACAGGCGGTCAGGTAGCAGTTCGTCCAGGGTCGAAGGTGGAAGCTCGTGTCGCCCGTGCGCACGGTCACCGGTGCAGGTCCGTTGGGTAGATCGAAGCTGGCGTGAGGGCGAACGCGCTCGGCGCGATGGTGCCTATTGGCGAAGGTTCCGCCGCAGGTGTCGCGCTCGACGGTGGTTCTTCAAGGCTCGCCGGTGCACCCTCCGTCGTCGAGGTCGGGGCGAATGCCCCGCTGGTGCACCCCGAGAAGAGGGCGAGAACCATCAGCGATGCGGTCGCTAGCACCTTCATCTCAGCTCTCCCAACAAGCGGACCGTGGGGCGTAGCCCGGCGCATCGGTCCGCCCGGGCAAGTCACGCGGCATCCAGCACGGCCCCTCCCAACGGAGGTTGCTTCGCCAGACGCGTAGACAGGCTGGCCGGTTCCCGGTGATTTCACCGGGGTCGGACGCAGCGGCGACGCTGATCCGGTGTGGCTGGCTTATGGACCACTCGCTACGCGGAGCCGGAGGGCGGGCCGATGCGGCGCTCCTGACCTCGGATAAGTCGGACGATGTTGTCCCAGTGGAACAGCCATATGAGGCCGGTCCCGCCCACCGCGTAGAGGAGATATGGCGGCGGAAGCACAGCCGCGACGACGAGCACGATGGCCATCAGGCCCGCAGCTGCAGATGCACTGAGGGACGCAAGCGACGAATAGCGGCCGATGAGGAACACCCCCAGGAACACGGCCAACGCGGCGACCCCCAACAAGGGATACATCACGAGCACGCTGCCGAAGGCCGGCGCCACCCCTCGTCCACCGGCGAACCCGATGTATGGCGAACGGCTGTGGCCCAGGATCGCGGCCAGCGCGGCCAGGATCTCGAAGATGAGCCCGGCGCCGACGAGACGAGCGAGCAGCACCACCGCGCTGCCCTTCAGCAGGTCGAGGGCGCCGGCCACGATCGCGGCGCGGGAGCCGGCTGCACGAAAGACGTTGGCACCGCCGGTCCGACCGCTGCCCACCGTGCGCGGGTCGGGACGGCCCATGGCGCGCGCGACGACGATGCCCCACGGGATGCCGCCGATCAGGTAGCCAGCCAACGTCACGGCGGCGCCTCGGACGATGTCTCCAAGCTCCACGCGGGGCAGTATAGGGGTCCCGCCGCGGCCTCCGAGGGCGAGCAGGCGGTCGCTCCGGCGGCGCCCAGGGTCCTATCCTGAGCGCACACGTGCCGAGACTGCAGCCACGACACGGGCCGGGCTCCCAGCCAACCCTGATCGCAGTCCTGGATCCACTCCCACCTCTGCCAGAAGTTCGACCAGGGCTCTGTTCACCGGCGTTGCCACAGCGCAGGTCCGGCCAGCTCGCACGATCGCACCGTTCAGCCAGTCCACCTCGGAAGGCCCGCTGCCGGATCGCGCATGCTCACGCAGCGACGGTGACTTCCCGCCACGAGCCGCTCCCACCACGCGGGCCAGGATGGGGCGGGCGATGGGCGCTGGCAGTGCGACGAGGCGGGCCAGAGAGCGGACGTCCGCTCCAGGGAGAGACACGATGGGCAGTCCCAGCGCTTTCATCACGGAGACGGCCTCGAGGAGCTGCCGGCGCTCGATCGAGAACAGCCCCGGGTGGCGGTAGATCTCCCCTGGATCCAGGTCCACCAGCGCTCCGGTGGCGTTGCCCACGAGATTGCCCACGAGCTTCGACCACTTCATGGCGGCGGCGTCGGCATAAGGGCGCGTCTGGAGGCCGCCCGCGTTGAAGGCTTCGCAGAGTCGAGCGAGCATCCCCTCCGTTCCGCCCTGCACGACGGCAAGCCCGAGCCCGCCACGCCGGTAACGCCGCACGATCCCGGAGCTCGTCAGGCCCACTGACGCGGTGAGCGAGCCTCCCAGGACCGTCGTTCCGGCACGGCTGCTGGTGACCGCCTCCTCGGCGCCGATGCCGTTCTGCGTGGTCAGCGCGGGGATCCCTCGATGATCGGACCAGGCATCGACCGCCGCCGCGAGGGAGAACTGCTTCACGGCGAAGATGACCACATCGGGCGGTTCGGGGAGCATGGACGGCGTGCCGACGACCGTCACCGTCACGGCCGTTTCCGTGCCATCGACATCACTGCGGACGAGCACCCGTCGCTCCTCTGGTCCGGCGTGCGAGCGAGCCACCAGCGCGATGTCATGCCCGGCCAGCGCCAGCGAATGGGCCAGCAGCGAACCGACGGCACCAGCGCCGACGACGGCCGCCCTCACGAGCCGGTCGGGAGCCGTCCGACGCCGCCGACTCCCCGAGCGTCCTGGGATCCAGGCTGCACCTCCACGTCGCCGGCCGCGTAGGCCGCCGCCAGTAGCTCCACTGGATGGCGGATGGGCAGTCCCGTCGCCTGTGCGATGTGCCAGCGACACGTTTCGGAGTCGCAGGCTGCCTCGCGCGCGCCAGATCCGCGGATGCGCTCGAAGAGCGGCTTCCCGACGGCCATCGCGATGGCGTACTTCTCTCGCTTGAGTCCGTACGTCCCGGCCACTCCGCAGCAGTCGTGGTCCATGTCCACCGCGCGCAACCCGGGGACGAGCGCGAACAGGTCGAGTGCGGGGATGCCGATGCCGTGGCTCCGCAGCTGGCAGGGCGGGTGGTAGGGCAGGTCGCGGTCCAGCCGGCCGAAGCGCGTGTCCAGCCGGCCGTCCTCGTGCAGGTCCAGCAGGAACTCGCAGATGTCCCAGGTGGCTTCGGCCACGGCCCGAGCGTCGGCATCGTCCAGGTCGAGCATCTCGCGATACTCCGCCTTGAGCGTGTGGGTGCACGAGGTCGACGTGCCGACGATCGCGTAACCAAGCCGCGCCAGATCGGCCAGTGTCCCGAAGTTCTGTCGAGCCTTGTTCCGTGCCTGCTCGTACAGCCCGTTGCTGATCATGGGCAGCCCGCAGCAAACCTGATCGGGAACGATGACCTCGTAGCCGTTCCGCTCCAGCACCGCGATGGCCGCCTCCGCCACCCACGGCTCCTGATAGTTCGCCGCACACCCGTGAAAGAGCACCACGGCGCGCGACGGCGGAGGTCGATAGCCGTTCGTCGCGCCGTTCTCGCTGTGTCCGAGTCGACCCTGCTCACGCTGACGCTTCCTCCAGCGCGAGCGGAACGAGCGCGACGCGAATCGCGGCAGCGGCGCGGCGTGATGGATGCCCAGCGCGGCGTGGGCGAACAGGCGTCCCAGACGGTTCTGAAGCAGGAGGTTGGCGATGGGCGCCAGTGGTACGCCGAGCCGGCCCAACAGGTCGGTCTGGCTGAGGAGCCAGTCCCTGAGTCGCGGCCGGTGACCTTCGCGCATCACGGCCCGAGCGCGATTGTTCATCTCCGCGATCTTCACGTCGGCCGGGCAGGCCGGCGTGCAGAACCCGCAGCCTGAGCAGTAGTCGACGGATCGGTCGGGCGAGCGGGTCGACGGATGCGAGGTTCCGTCGTCGTGGACGTCGGCGGGATCCGCTGATCCGGGTGAGCGCAGTGAGTCCAGCCGGAACCGCTGTGCCTGGGGGCCGACGTACTTCGGACCGGGGAAGAGATCGGTGACCCGCGCCACCGGACACACCGTGTTGCACACGTTGCACTTGAGGCACTCGTCCGCGCTCAGGCCGACCGCCTCGGCGTGAGCGCCCCTGACCAGCTCCCCGATCGTCATCGCACGGCCGCCTGAGCGGCAAGCCAGCCGCTCCCGATGGCGACTCCGTCACCGCACCGCTCCCGGAGATAGCGCTGCCCTGCCAGCAGGCTCCCGGCGATCCGCACTTCGCGGGGTCCGACGGTCTCGCCGTCGGGCCCGATGGGTCGAAGCTCCGCGTCCGTCCTGATCCCGGCCGCCTCGAGCGGATGGCCGCCGACCTCGAAGGGATCGACCGCCAGCCAGGAATCGGATCCCGGCTGCTCCACGGGGAGCTCCAGCACCGCCTCTCGCAGGGTGCCGGATGACTCCGCCACGAGCCCTCCTCCGCCGATGCCGCCCGTGGCCAGGATGACGGTGCCGGTCTTGACCCGGAACTCCCGGCTGGCCGCCGCTGCGGCCACGGCCGTGATACGCCCATGCGCGATGTCGATGCGGGCTATCGGTTCACCGACCTGCATCCGTCCGCCGCGGGCGAGTAGAGCGGCGCGGAGCGCGCGGTAGAGTCGCAGGCCCGGAACACTCGGCGGTGGGAGGGGCACTTCGAAGGGTTCGAGCGGCAGGATGCGGCGTGCGTCGGCCAGGGCAGCCGCATGGTCCTCAAGGCCCAGCACGGCCGGCAGCGCGATGCGACCCCTGAACCCGAGCCGTCGGCTGCTCAAGGCTCGAGCGATCCGCTCGAGAGCGTCACGGCGCCATGCCGAGTCATCGAAGAGTCGAGCCAGCCGAAGACCATCGAGGTTCCGAAGGTCCGCGATGCCCGGAAAGGAGACGCTCAACGCTTCCACCCGGGCCGGGCCGGGGCTGCCGCGCCAGACGCCGGGTCGGGCGAGCCCGGCAGCGATGAGCCCAGGCCAGAAGTCCTTGAAGCCGCTTGGGCCGCAGACGACGAGACCCTCGCCGGGAGCCCATGTACGCAGTCCGGCGCTCTGCGCATCCGGGGCGATGGCTACGGCCCGGGTCCGCCCGACCGCAGTGGGCGTGGGTCGGATCGGGCTGTCCAGATCGCCGGCGTAGGCCAGGCCGCCGGCCGCGACACGATCGCATAGCCAGGGCAACGCCTCGGCGACGTGGCCTCCAACGACCGCGTACGGGTGGCCGCTCGTACGGGCCAGGGCATCGATACCCGCTCGCGGCGTGGCGGTTCCGTCGAGGCTGCAGACATCCAGGGTCCCGGCGCTCCAATGGGTCGCGGCGTGGCCGCGAGCCATGACGTGTACTCGGGCACCCGAATCGGCCAGACGGATGGCCGCCGTGAGCCCGGCCAGGCCGGCTCCGACCACGACCGCGTCAGCGGTCGGCATCGGTGGAGCCGAGCGCGCTCGATTCGTCGGTCGCGCTCGACGTGTCGACGCCCAGCACGCCCGCGTAGACCCCGGCCGCCAGCCACAGTTCCTGGAGCTGTCGTCCCCAGGCGATGGGGCGAGTGCCCTTGAAGCGCTCTCGGACGAATGCGGCGAGTGCCGCGTCGGCGAGTTCTGCGGGGTCGGAGTGCAGCTCGCCGGCCGCGCCGTTCGCCCGCTCCATGACCACCGCGGCGGCCCGGAACGTGCAGAAACCGCCCTGGCACGGACCCATGCCCAGTCGCGTGCCCCGCCGGACGTCGTCCAGGCTGCACGGCCAGTGCTCATCCAGGAACCGCTCAAGCAGGGGCAGCGTGACCAGCTCGCACTCGCAGATGAGGGCGGCGTCGCCTCCCCCGGCAGCCTCGTGCTCGGCCAGCCGGTGACCCAACCAGTGATGGACGCCGTCGTCCTGCCCCGGGAGCAGCTCCTCCGCGGTCGTGCACGCGGCGGGCAGCCCGAGCTTCACGCAGACCACATCGGCGGTCTGCTCGGCCATAAGCCGGTAGGTGGTCAGTTTCCCGCCGACGATCGAGACGAAGTTCTCCACGCCGTCGGTCGCATGGTCCAACACCACGTGCGCTCGGGACACGTTGCGGGTCTCGGTGTCTTCAGGGTGTTGGTCGGAAGAGGTCGGGTCGGACGCCTGATAGAGCGGACGCACTCCCGCGTACGCCCGCAGCAGGCGCATCCGCCTGATGTCCGGGAAGAGCTTCTCGCCCTCGGCGAGCAGCGCCTCGACCTCCTCGCGCCGGATCTCATAGCAGTCCGGATCGTCGACCCGCTCCTCGGTCGTGCCGAGGATCGCCACCGTGCCCACGGGCACCATGATGTCGGCGTCCGCGGGCATGTGGCAGCGGTTCACGATGGTGTTCGTCATGCGCTGGTTGAACACGAGCATGGTGCCCTTGCCAGGTGACATCTCGAGCCGCACACCGGCCATGGACGCTACCTGTCCGGCCCAGGCACCAGCAGCCGACACGACGAACCTGGGCGCCACCCGCGTTACGGTCCCGGTCCGCTCATCTCGCAGGGTGACCCCGAAGATCCGACTCGGCCCGCGTTCCATAGCGACCAGGCGCTGGTAGGGCCAGGCGGCGGAGCCGAGCCGGCGAGCGTCGGCGAGGTTCCCCTCGATGAGCTGCCATGGTTCGAGCGCGGCATCAGGCACCCTGAAGACGCGTCGAAGGCCACCATCCAGCGCCGGCTCTTGGGCTAGGGCGACCGCGACGCTGATCTCTTCGCATTCGACGCCGGCCGCGGCGCATGCGGTCGGGAAGGCCTCCGCGTACTCGACTGGATCGTCGGGCGTCGCGACGAAGAAGCCGCCCGTATCCTCGATGGACGCCGGGGCGATGCGCCGCAGGATCCGGTTCTCCTCGATGCACTCACGGGCAGCGATGAGATCCTTCGCGACATAGCGAGCGCCGGAGTGCAGCAGGCCGTGATATCTCCCGCTCGTTCCGGTGCCCATGTCGCCCTTTTCGACGAGCAGCGACCGCAGGCCGCGACGCGCGAAGTCGCGCAGGAGTCCCGCTCCGGTCGCGCCTCCGCCTACGATAAGCACGTCCGGCGTCTCGGTCACGAACCGGGATACCGAAGGCGCGCGATCACGGGATCGAGTCTATCTCCCGTCCGACGGCGCGGTACCCGCGATGACTTTGTCAGCCGCGATGTCTCTGTCACCCGTGGCGAGGATACGTCCCGCCAGGACTCGAACGGTCGGGGCATCCACCGCCGCGAGCGCCGATCTGGCCAGCTCCGTGAGCTGGTCGCGGCTGGCTGTCGCAAGGGCGCGGACCAACCGACCGATCGCCACCGGCTCCACGGAGAGCTCCTGGATACCCAGGCCCAGCAGTACGAGTGCACCGAC
>Ga0136610_1000601_pt1 | contig 11108 bp, 10 predicted proteins | sample AntDrymUQ1342206_2_FD_104804 | JGI IMG/M metagenome (GOLD analysis project Ga0136610, IMG submission 104804) | Polar desert sand microbial communities from Dry Valleys, Antarctica - metaG UQ134 (22.06) | ecosystem: Environmental > Terrestrial > Soil > Desert | place: Antarctica: Dry Valley...
CCCTGGCCGCCTCCACCAGCGTCATCTCCGCCGTTACCGCCGCCAGACCCACCGCCACCGGGACGACCGCCACCATTGCCTCCACCGGAGCCGCCGCCACCGCCATCGTCGGGCGTGGGGGGTGCGGAACCACCGCCCCCACCGCCACCGCCGTCGTCGGGCGTGGGAGGTGCGGAGCCACCGCCGCCACCGCCACCGCCATCGTCGGGCGTGGGAGGTGCGGAGGCGCTTTCGGCGGAGGGGATCAACTCTCGGAACGGGTCTTTGCTCTGGTAGGCGGCGTAGGATTCGACGTCCCGGTTCACCTGTTCGGGAGCCGGGGACTCCGGGGCGCCCCCCTGCTGGGCGAGTTCCGGGGACTGGCTGACGAAGGCGCGATTGGACACCCGCTCATCGTCCTGGCCGCTGAGAAAAAAGCCCGCAAAGACCGAGAGGAAGACCAGGAGCGCGAGTACCAGCAGGACCCCCGGTATGACCTTGTTGTCCCGGATGAGCGAATCGCGCAGTCTACTCAGCATCGGTCGTCCCTCCCGGTGTCGCCTCGTCTGGCGTCGTGACCTCCGTCGGCGTCGGCGCGACAGGCGCGAGGCCAGACGGCACGTCCGTCGGCTGGAAGTAGACCTCGGCCAGAACCTCTACCTGCAACGTCTGTTCGATAGCCGCGTCCACGTTGGTCGTCTCACCTTCTTCGAGTTCCACCTGTTCGTAGGTCATCTCGTTCACCGTCACCAGACGGGACAGGTCGTCAAGCCGCAGCATGAAGTCTTGAAGCTCCTCATACGTGCCCTCGAAGGACATTGTAATCGGTATGCGCTGAAAGTCACCACCTTCGGGCGGCGGTTCCGGGGCTCCAGGCAAAATGGAGACCTGTATAACGCCCGCCGCTCGGGCAATCTCCTCGATCTGCACGACGAGCGTCGGGATCTCCGGCTGCGTCGGGATGCGCTTACTATATTCCAGGAGCTGGCGTTCGATCTCGGGGGCGTTGCGCCGGATCTCCTCCAGATCAGCGACTTCTTGCTGTAGTTGCTGGAGTTGACCCTGTTTGTCAGACCTCTCCTGCACCCGAGCGGCGTACTCATCCCGCAGAGGACTCAACAGCAGGAAATAGTACCCGACCACGAGCACGACGATTACAAGGACGCCGATGATCAGGATATTGCGGTCCTGGCGGGTCATCTTCTCCCTCCCCTTGCTCCACGAGGCACCGCCGACCCGGACTCCGACGCAAACGATGAGGCGGAGGCCGCCGAGGTTTCGGTGGTTTGCGCGGGGTTCCGCGCGCTGGCTTGGTCTCCTGGGATTTCATCCACCGGTTCGGTTGGGACGCCTTCCTCGATACGCAACTCGGTTCCGCTCTCACCGGCGATCGTGATGAGTTCCGAGGCGACCTCGAAGTTTATTGCGGGATCCGCGAACGTCTCGCGGTCGAGTTCGGCTGAGTTGAGGGTGGAGTTGCTCAGGTAGGGCAGGCTGTTCATCTGGATCACGAAGTCCGACACATTCTGGTAGCGGGGCAGCGAGACGCCCGTGAACGTCACGGCCCCCGGCGGGCTCAGAGGCCCCTCGGCGGGCGCCTGGGTGTTTACGGGCGATGCTTGTCCGGTGAGGCTTTGCAGGGCGGTCGTGTCCGGTATCACGAAGGCGAGCCCCTGCAAGAATTCGTCCCACGCGAAACGGGTCCGCACGATGCCGTCGGCGACCTCAGTCTTCGCGTCGAGGCGGGCCTGGATGTCCCGATATGGGGACAGCTCGGCGATCCGGGCGTTCTGCTGCGCTATCTGCTGGTCCAGATCCGCGATCTCATCCTCCACGTTGTTGATCATCATCAGGTAGTAGACGTAGACGCCGACCATGACAATGACCACGAGCGCGCCCACGATGAGGAGTATCCCCACGACGCCGCGGCGAGGTGACGCCGCGCCGCGGCGTCGTTCCTCGGGAGGAAGGAGGTTTATTCGCCTCATTCATCCTCCAGCGCCAACCCCAGCGCGACGGCCAGAACCGGTTCCATCATCTGAAGTTGCTCGTCTGGGACGTTGGACCTGTTGGTGGATAGCTTTTGCATTGGGTGAGCGAGCTGCGCGGGGAGGCCGAGCAACTCGCCGAGGTAGCTGTCCAGACCTGCGACCAACGCTCCTTCTCCCGAGACCACGACCTGAGAGACCTCCCGCGACCCCGGCTGGGAGTAGTGATACTCGATGGAACGCTGCACGTCCTCCGCGAGCGTCTGCGCCGCGTCCTCAAGACCTCGCCGCACGTCGTAGATGAGCGCGGGGTCAAGTCCCTCCCCCGAACCGTCCCCGGCCTCCTCGACCTCCGCCCCGACGGTCGCATCCGCGTATCCTATCCGCACCTCCGGGTTCATGAGTTGCTTCTCGGCTTCGTCTTCCGAAAGGTCGGCGGCGTCGGCGATGGCCTGAATGAAGTAGCCGGATCCACCGGGTATGAAACGGGTGAGCGTGGGCCTGGCGCTCTGAGAGACAACCAGGTTGGTAAGCTCCGTGCCGATATCGAGGAGGAGAACGGCCCCCTCGTCCTCGAAGAGAGCATCCGGCAGGGTTGAACGAAGCAAGGAGAAAGCCTTCACGTCCACCCCGACCGGACGCAGCCCCGCTTCGCGCACCGCCGCCGTGTAGCGAAACACCATCTCCTTCTGCGCCGCGACGATCAGGATCCGGTCCAAGTCAGACCCCTCGCCCTGAGGCCCGAGAACCTGATAGTCCATTACAGCCTCGTCAAGGGGCATCGGGATGTGATCCTGAGCCTCGAAGTTGATCGCGCCCGCGAGATCCTCCTTGCTCATCCTGGGGAAATCCAGGAGGCGCACCACTACCTTCTGGTTGGCGATCCCGAGCGCCACGGATTTTCCCTTGAAGGAGTGCGTGGACCAGAATTCCCGAATCTCTGATACCAACAGGTCGTGGTCGGCGACCTCCCCTTCCGACACAGCGCCCGGCGGCAGCCTCCGGAACCCGACGTGCTGGAGCGCGCCGCCTCCGCCCGGCGTGATCTGAACGGCCTTGATCGCCCCCCGGTCTATGTCCATCCCGACCGCCTGTGACCTGAAACGTCCCATCCTCAGACTCCCCCCACCATCCGCATGTAAGCTCCCCAGATGTCCCTCCCGAAGAACAGCGCAAGCAATCCACCGAAGGCGAGGAACACCCCGAAAGGCAACGCGCTGCGCCGTCCGATTCGGCCCGTAGCCATCAGCGTGCCGCCGATCAGGGCTCCTACCAGAGCCCCAGCGAATACCGCCAGAAATGCGTAAGGCCCGAGGAACGCGCCAAGCATCCCGCCCATCTTCACGTCGCCCATCCCCATGCCGCCAGGATAGACCAAAACGAGCGCGAACAATGCCCCCGCCACGCCCAAAGCAGAGATCACATACACCCACCATCCCGATGGGTTTACGGCGACTGACAGCACAAGACCCGCCAGCGTGGCCGGAAAGACGATGACGTTCGGAAGGAGGCGATGCTCCAGGTCAATGCCGGCGAGCGGAATCAAGACGCCGATCAACACCAGCGCGGACAACAATTGCAGGCTGAACCCGAACTGGTACGCCGCCGCGCCGAATAGCAGTCCCGTCAACGCCTCCACCAACGGATAACGCCCGGAGATGCGCGCCTTGCAGTTCCGGCACTGTCCCCGCAATAGCAGGTAGGAGATCAGTGGGATGTTGTCTTTCGGCGCGATGGCCTCTCCGCAATCTGGACAGTGCGAGCCCGGCCACGCGATGGACTCGTGGCGAGGAACCCGGTGGATCACGACGTTCAAAAAACTCCCCGCCAAAAGCCCGAAAAGCACCGCCACGAGGACGATCATTGGCCCGCTCTGAGAGATTCTTCCTCCACTACATCGCCCGGCTCCACCATCACGTCGGCCTCCACGCTCGCCTTCCGGCCCACGCTCGCGTTGTGGCCCAGCAGGACACGGGCCCCAATCCGGACCCCCGGGCCCACGATAGCACCGGAGGAGATCCAGGCCCCAGCCCCAACCGCCGCGTCCCGATCCACGACCGAGTTGGCCCCGAGAAAACAATGGCTGCCGATCACGGCCCCAGGATGCGCCACCGCTCCCGGCGCAAGCACCGACCCATCCCCCACGACCGCCGCGCCGGACACATAAGCCAGCGGATGCACGGCGGTCACGAACTTCCCCCCGAGACCACGGATGGAGTTCGCCACCCGAAGCCGCGCCCGGTTGCCGGTGATAGCGACGATCACATGCACCGGCTCCACCGACAACATGCTCTTGAGCATCCCGATGTCGCCGAGCACCGGGAACCCCCGGATTTTGTCAGGTAGCGCGGCGTGAGCGTCGTCATAGAAGCCGAGTATCTCCCCTTCGGAACCACCCTCCAACAACACGTCGAGAGCCACGCGCCCAAAACCACCCGCGCCAACGATAGCCACCCTGATTTCCTCTTCGAAGCCGGTCTGTTGCATCTCGACTTCCGGCTCGGATACGCCAACGCCGATCTCCGGCTCCCTTATGGCCCTCTCCTCCCAGCTCCCAAACTGTCTTGCCCCTCCTTCTCAGCGTCGCAGTTTAACAGCGACGGCGCGTAATGTTAATACCCTCATAAGCACCTTGCGACTATACATACATCCCGCGCCCGGCGCACGAAGATCCACGGCCCGCCCCTCGTCCGCGATCCACATCTTGTAGCCTACTGGACCTCGAAACGGCCTTCGAGACGGTTCCCAAGAAGGAACTCCCGCGCATCCAACGCCCGCGATCCAGGTTTCTGTAACTCCAATACCTCCAACACCCCATCGCCACATCCCACGTAAATATGCTCTTTTGCACCACTTATTTCTCCGGGAACCAGCGGATGAGCCCCCGCATGGGATTTCTCTGAACGCAGTATCTTGATGGGGCCATCCATGTCCGCGTGGAAAGCCCTTGCCCCTATATGTGGCGCAAGCGCCCTGACCAAATTTCGCGCCTTTTCAACCCCTCCATCCCACCTTATGCTCATATCCTCCACCGAGACTTTTGTCGCATATGTAGCTTTAAGACTATCCTGTGGCGTGAGGGTAAGGCTTGCGTTTTCCAGCAGATCCAAACCTTCTACTATAGCTTTAGCCCCAAGCTCCGCCATCGCGTGGGTGAGGTCTCCGCCGTTAGCATTGGGGGGTATTGGGAGTTGGCGTTGCAGGGCGACGGGGCCGGTATCGAGGCCCTCGTCCATGCTCATTATGGAGATGCCGCTGTGTGTTTCCCCGGCCATGATGGCGCGTTCGATGGGGGCTGCGCCGCGATAAAAAGGAAGGATGGAAGCGTGAACGTTGTATGCGCCGTGGGTCGCGGCATATAGGGTTTCGGGACGTAGGATCTGGCCGTATGCGGCCACGACTAGCACGCCTTGAGTAGAGATCTCACGGTTCGCGTCGGAGATGCGCGCGGGCTGGCGGAGAAGTATTCCCGCTTCGAGCGCGGCATCGGCGACGGGTAGTTTCGTTGTCTTTCGGCCCCGGCCCCGGCGGGCGTCGGGTTGAGAGATGACGAGGGCGACTTCGTGCGCCGAGTCGAGCAGGCCACGGAGAATCGTCGCGGCGAACTCCGGGGTGCCGGCGAAGGCTACCTTCATCGCGCAGGCGCCGGGATTAGTTCTGGGCCATGAGCCGCTCGCGCAGCTCGCGCATGGCGGCCTTGCGAGACTCGCGATCGGTGCGCTCCAGGATGGTGACGCCGTCGAGGTGGTCTACTTCGTGTTGGAAGACTCGGGCGAGCAGGCCCGTGGCCTCCATGTGCAAGGGCTCGCCAGTTTCCTCCGAGCCGGAGATCGTGATACTGGCCGGACGCTCGACCTCGACGTGGACACCGGGGATGGAGAGGCATCCCTCCATCGCTTTCTCTATTTCCTCGGAGCGGGCTTCGATCACGGGGTTGATGATCACGTACTCGTCGTCCTCCAGGGCCGCGACGAGTATGCGCTTGAGTCTGCCGACCTGATTGGCGGCGAGCCCGACCCCCTCATGCTCTCTCATTGTCTGGAGCATATCCTCGGCGAGCCGTTCCAGGGACTCGTCGAAATCCTTGATGGCAGAGGCGCGGGACTTCAGCACCGGGTCTCCGAATTTTCTGATCTCCAACTCCACGACTCTAAACCTCCTCCGGGTCCACATCCACCCGCGCTTTCAGCCCGGCCTTGCCGGATTTCGCCGCCAAACGAGCGGCTAGCGTCGCGGCGCGCGCGACGGCGGAACGATCCCTCGATCTCAACAACAACCGCCAGGCCAGCCCGGCGCCAGGCGACGCGAACGGCGTCAGCTCCGACGCCTCGACCCCGGATCCCAGGGCCGGCAGCAGGCCGGATTCTACCGCACGCCGGACGCTCTCTTTAGGTCCCTCGAAGGTCACGGCGGCCAGGTGAGCATACGGTGGATAGCCGACGGAACGCAGCCGGGGCAGCTCGGCAACCGCGAAGGCCGGGTAGTCGTCCCGCAGCGCGGATTGGAGGGTGAGGTTATCGGGAACCAGAGTCTGTACCAGCAGGCACTCGCGCGCCGCCTGTGCCGCGCCGTGGATTAGCCGGAACGCCCGCTCACCGGAGCCCATGCCGCTCCCGAGCAGCAAGAAGTCCACGTCGGGCATGACCACGGCGTCCCACTCCCCATCGAGGATGCGCCGCGCGGTGCCAACGACTACCCTGGCGTCCCTTTGCTCCCGAACGCTCGCCGTGAGGAGTCCGACTGTCTCGCCCAGGGCGCGTGCAAGGTCCGCCCGCGCCCGCTCGGCGGTAAGAACAGTGGCTGCCATGCGGCCGGATCCACATACCTGGCATCTGTCGGGGGCATCGTCCAGATAACCGCACCGGCTACACGACCGCGCATCGCAGTGGACTTCGAGCGGAAATCCACACTCCGGACACGCCCGAACGGCCCCGCAACCATTGCAGTGGACCCTCGCGGCGTGTCCGGCCCGGTTCGCCACCACCCCCACCCGTCCGCCGGTGGAGGCTCCACGGCGGCATTCATCCAGCAGAGCCGAACTGAGCGTGGCCCCCGTCCCGCGCATGTCCACGACGCGAACGGAAGGCCATCTTTCGGATACGCGGGCCGGGAGTTCCCGGATACGGTTCTCCGGAGCGTACAGGCGCAGGGATGGGACGGGAGAGAAGCAAAGGACGCCAGCACCCTCGATCCTGCCTCGCCGGAGCGCCAAGTCGCGGGCGTGGATGGGGACTCCCTCGAAGCCCGGCTCCGCCCGGTGCGCGCCGTTCGGCTCGTCCACGACGCACACCGCGCCGGGCCGGGCCATCGGCAGGAGAGCCGCCGAACGGGTGCCCACCACAACGTCCACGGAGCCATCACGGGCCGCCTCGAAGACAGCGCCCCGGCTTCTCCCTAGCCCTCCGTGGTACGGCGCAATGCTCAGTCCGGGCGGCAGCAGACGGCAAAGGTCCAGCGTCAGACTTTCGACGAGATCCCTCTCCGGCGCGAGCACGAGCGTCTGCTCCCTGTCCTCCGAAGCCGCGAGCACGACGGCGGCCACGGCCTCGGACCACTCCGCCGAAGGCGTCCGCCAGACCCACGCGCCGCCGAGATCCACGACCCGTCCCGCACTGCGGGAGAAAGGCGCGAGCCGCGATGCGGCTTCTTCGCCATGCGTCCAGAAAAGAGGAGCGGTCTCCGAGCGGCTCTGCAGTCTCACGGCTCCCCGGCGCACGAGTTGCCGCAGCGCGTCCCGCCTCGCGCCCGCTTCGGAGAGCAGTCTCGACACTGGATGAGCGTTTCCGTACCGCTTCAGAGTCTCCATCACGGCCCGTTGGCGGGGGGCGCGTCTCAGGTCTGGTTCCGGCCCGTTTTCCAGAACAGCCCACTCGATTTTGCCACGCTGAGGAAGCGCCGGGGATAGCATCACCCGTCCCGTCCGCACGGCCGCCTTGAGACCAGCGTCGCCAAGCACCTTTCGCAAGGCGGCGCGTCCAACGAATGCGCCATTATTCCACGGCCAGCCGGGGGACGATGAGATCACCTGGTAGCGGGTGGTGTTCACGCCGGGCGGAAGCGCGGCGCGCAGGACGGTCGCGAGCGGAACGGCGGCGGCCTCAGAGGTCCACCGGCAGATCTCCACTACGTCCCCCGAGATGGAGAGGTCCCCGACGACCTCCGTAACGTCTTCGAGTTCGTATTCGCTGGCTTCACCTTCATCTGGCCCGACCACTATCCCGAGGCGAGGATATCCCGAGAGCGGCGCCACGACGGCGGAGCCGGCGCGGACAACCTCCGAGAGATGTTCGGGGACACGGTAGCTAAAAGGCGGCAGGGCGTGCGTGGGGATCAGGAGACACACCAGAACCGCGGGGGAGGTTTCGGAGACGCGCCGCCGCGGGGACGGCGACATCATTTGTCCAGATGTCCGTTGATGCACCGGAACTACAAACCCTACAGACCTGCGGCGCGGCGCAAGTCGTCGGCGCGCGAGGTTTCCTCCCAGGTGAAGCCCGGCTCGCGGCGGCCGAAGTGTCCGTATGCGGCGGTGGCAGCATAGATCGGACGCTGGAGCTTCAGATCCCGGATGATCGCGCCGGGCCGCAGATCGAAGTTCTCCAGGACGAGGGCCTGGAGGGTCGCGGGGTCCACGGCCTCCGTGCCGAAGGCGTCAACCATCACGCTCACCGGACGAGCGACGCCGATGGCATAGGCGATCTGGACCATGCACCGCTCGGCGAGCCCGGCGGCGACCACGTTCTTGGCGACCCAACGGGCGGCGTAGGCGGCGGAGCGGTCCACCTTCGTGGGGTCCTTGCCGGAGAAAGCGCCGCCCCCGTGCGGCACGGCCCCGCCGTACGTGTCAACGATGATCTTGCGCCCGGTGAGACCCGTGTCGCCCTGCGGACCACCGGTCACGAAACGGCCCGTGGGGTTCACGAAAATCTCCGTCGCGTCCCGGTCGAAAAGTTCCTCGGGCATCACCGGCTCGATGACGAACTCCAGCAAGTCCCCCTTCATCCGCGCCTCCACGCCGTCCTTGTGTTGCGCGGAGATCAGGACGTTCTCGATGGCGACGGGCCGCTGACCTTCGTAGCGCACCGTGACCTGGCTCTTGCCGTCGGGACGCAGGTACGGAAGGTCGCCGTTCTTGCGGACGGCGGTGAGTCGGCGCGTGAGGGCGTGGGCGAGCGTGATCGGGAGCGGCATCAACTCCTCGGTCTCGCCGCAGGCGTAGCCGAACATCATCCCCTGGTCGCCCGCCCCGATCTCGTCTAGCTCCTCGTCGCTGGCGTGATCCACGCCCTGGGCGATGTCCGCCGACTGGGGATCTATGGAACTAATGACGCCGCAAGTCTCGGCGTCGAAGCCGAACTTGGCCCGCGTGTACCCGATCTCGGAGATTTTCTGGCGAACGAGGGTTGGGATATCCACGTAGGTCGTCGTGGTGATCTCACCCGCTACGATGACGAGGCCCGTCGTGACGAGCGTCTCGCAGGCCACCCGGCTCGCGGGGTCCGCGGCCAACGCCGCGTCCAGGATGGAATCCGAGATCTGGTCCGCTATCTTGTCTGGATGCCCCTCCGTCACGGACTCAGACGTGAACAGGTGCGACGCGATGACTCCTGATATATCACGGGCAATCGGTCCCGTTGCCACTCTCTCCGCCATGCTACTCCTGTCTCTATTCGCTCATATCCGAGATCATGGTGTCAAGGATAGCGCGTGCCACGTCCTTTTTGGAGGCCCGCGGAACAAACCTTTCTTCATCCCGGCTCACCACCCACGCCTCGTTCTCGTCCGAGGAGAACCCGATCCCAGCCTGCGAGATGTCGTTGCCGACGACGATATCCACGCCTTTGGAGACGAGCTTCTCTCTGGCGTCGGCCACGGCGTCTCCGTGCGTCGCCGAGAACCCGATCATGAATAGACCGGGGTATTCCTGCCTCACCTCAGCGAGTATATCCGCCGTCGGCGTGAACTCGACCCGCAGCCCATCCCGCCGCCGAACCTTCTCGCTCACGCGCTGGGCGGGCGTGAAGTCCGAGATCGCGGCAGCCATGATAAGGACGTCGGCCTCCGCGGCGAGATCCATGACAGCCTCCTTCATCTCCTCCACGGTCTCGACCGGAAACCATCCCACGCCTGGCTCCTCCCGCTCCACATTAGCCGCCACGACCGAGACATCGGCCCCGAGATGAAGAGCCTCCCGCGCCACGGCGAGCCCCATCTTCCCGGATGACCGGTTCCCGACGAAGCGCACGCTGTCAATGGGCTCCCGCGTCCCGCCAGCCGTCACGACCACCCGTTTGCCAGCCAGCGGCCCGCCGAGCCCACCCAATACCGCCGCCACAACCGCTTGGACGGACGCCATGCCTTTTCCGGCGCCTTCGATGACACGGACCCCATCATCGCGCAGGAACGCCAGGTTCCTCCGAACGGCGGGGTGATTTGCGGTAGCCGCGTCGAAATCCGGGGCCACGAAAGCAGGCCGGACGCCGTCCGCGTAGGCTGTCGAAATCTCACTGCTCAAGCCGTGGGCGAACCGGGCCACGACGCCAGAAGATGCCGGAGCGAAGAGTAGTATTCCAGGTGTTCCCGATGGCTTCTCGACTACCGCCGTGATCCCGGCGAATGCCGCCGGGCCGATGAACGAGCGGGATCCGGGTTCGAGGATCACCTCCACCTCCATGCCAGCCTCGCATAGTGCCCGCGAGATATCCGGGGCCGTGAGTGCGCCGGTCCCAGGCCCGACGGAGTGGAAAATCAACTGTCTTCCGTTTCCCTGTACAGTGGGAGCGGGCTTTGATGAAGTCCGCGCTCCGCGCCCGAGGCTCTCAGCCTTCTATGCCGCGCCCTGGTCTTCTCCGGTAGCGGAGACTTCCGTCGGCTGCTCCGCACTCCCGGAAGGCTCCGCAGAGGGAGCCGGGCTCGCGCCGGGCGCCGCGTTCAGGAAATCGTCTCCACCGGCGGCCCCGGCGTCTTCTTCCGCAGTCTCCAGCGGCCTCTTGAAGCCTATATCCAGCTTGCCTTCGCGCAGTTCCTCAATGGCGATAGTGAGGGGGTGCTGCGAGCGGGTGTGGACTTGCGGACCCGGAATTCCCAGAGCGTCGTTCAGGCCCAGGGTGGCAGTGTACTCGTTTATCTCGCGTGCCCTCC
>Ga0136610_1000606_pt1 | contig 11059 bp, 7 predicted proteins | sample AntDrymUQ1342206_2_FD_104804 | JGI IMG/M metagenome (GOLD analysis project Ga0136610, IMG submission 104804) | Polar desert sand microbial communities from Dry Valleys, Antarctica - metaG UQ134 (22.06) | ecosystem: Environmental > Terrestrial > Soil > Desert | place: Antarctica: Dry Valley...
CCGGCGCGGGACCGGGCGCGGGCGGCCGCTACGCGGCACGCCCACCGCCACGGCGCCCTCCCCACGGTCTCGGAGTTGGAGACAGCAGCCGAGGTCTCCCGTGGCACCGCCGCCGCCGCGTTGAAGGACCTCCGTGACCAGCCCACACCCCTGCACCTGATCACCAGCAGCACCGATCAGCACGCCGAACAGGACGACCCGAGCATCGAGGAGCACGCCCAGCCATGACCACCACGAGCACAACCACCATCACCACCAGACCGAGCACCAGCACCGAGACGACGACAAGAACACCCAGCGAGCACTACTCCATTAGCAGTAACGAGGACCAGGAACGAGCAAGACCAGAGACAAGAACGAAGGACTCACACCTTGGCATCCTGATCGACGGGTTCGGGCCGGCCTCCGGCCGGCCACAACCGACGCTTCGCGCGGTTGATCTTGCTGCCACCCCTTTCAAGATCGTCACCGCGGGCCGGTGGTCCCCGTGGTGATGAGCATCGGGTCCGGCTACTCGCCGGAGTACCTGCTCAAGGAGGTGGCGACCGGCCGGGAGAACTACTACACCGGCGCCGTCTCGGAAGGAGAGCCTCCGGGGCGCTGGTGGGGTGCCGGCGCGGAGCGGCTGGGCCTGTCCGGACTGGTCGACGCGCAGGACATGCGCGCGCTCTACGAGGGGTTCCTCGACCCGCGCGACCCCGGGTTCAACGACCCGAAGAAGTGGGACGAGGTGGCCACCCTCGGCCACACCGGCCGCAAGTACGCCAGCGAGGAGGACCTGTACACCGCGGCGATTGAACAGGAGCCCGGTGCGAGCGCTGAACGGCGCGCTGAACTCCGCGTTCAGGCGGGCAAGTCCGCCCGGCACAACGTGGCGTTCTACGACATCACGTTCAACCTGCAGAAGAGCGTGACGCTCGTACACACGGCGTTCGAGGCGAAGGAGGTCGCGGCCCGCCGGGCCGGGGATGAGGAAACCGCGCAGGCGTGGGCCCGGTGCCGCACGGCAGTGGAGGACGCGATCTGGGCGGGCAACAACGCCGGCCTCGCCTACATGGCCGAGCAAGCCGGCTACACGCGGATCGGGAAGCACGGCGGCGCGGCGGGGCGGTGGGCCGATGCCCACGAGTGGACGGTGGCGTCGTTCTTCCAGCACGACAGTCGCGACCACGACCCGCACCTGCACATCCACAACGCGGTCCTCAACCGGGTGCAGGGCCCGGACGGCAAGTGGCGCACGATGGACTCGCGCGCGCTCTACAAGTTCCAGCGCGCGGGCGCCGCGGTCGCGGAGCGGACCACCGAGGAGCGGCTCACGCACGCGCTCGGGGTGGTGCTGGCGACCCGCCCGGACGGGAAGGCCCGCGAGATCGTCGGCGTCGCCCAGGAGGCGATGGACCTGATCTCGACCCGCAGGCGGACGTTGACCGCGAAGGCCGACGAGCTGATCAGCGCGTTCGAGGACCGGTACGGGCGGGCCCCGAACGGGCTGGAGCGCGACCGGATCGCGCAGCAGGCCACGCTGCTGACCCGGCGGTCGAAGTCGCACACCGGGGAGACCCGCGAGCAGCTGCTCGACCGCATCGATGAGCGCGTGCGCGCCGACATCCACGGCGGCCTGACCGGCGTCGCGGACTCCGTGCTCGCCGCGCGCGAGCACGGGCCGGCGCCGATGGAGTGGTCCCCGCAGGCGGTGATCGAGACAGCCCTCGCCGACATCCAATCCCGCAAGGCGGGCTGGCACCGAGGAGATCTGACCGGGGCGATCAACGCGGCGCTGCCCGACTACCTCGGCCTGCCCGACGGCGCCGACGTCGCCCGGCTGCTCGACACCCTCACCGACGAGGCCCTGAAGTACGCCACGGTGCTCGACGGCGACCGGCCCGGGGACGAGCACCTACCCGCCGAGCTGCGCCTCGACAACGGCACCAGCGCCTATCAGGCGCCCGGGGCGATGCTCTATGCCACACCGGACCAGGTCCGTACCGAGCGGGCGCTCGTCGCGGCGACGACAGCGGGCGGTGCGACCGCGCTGCCGTTCGACCGCGCCCAGCGCTTCATCACCGGGTTGGCCGAATCGGGGATCGAGCTCGGCGTCGACCAGGCCGCCGCGGTCCGCGGCGTGCTCACCTCCGGCGCTCGGATCGAGACCCTGGTCGGGCCGGCCGGGACCGGGAAGTCGTTCGTCGTGGGCGCGATCGCCCGCGGCTGGACCGATCCGAACAGCGCCGGCGGGCAGACCCCGCGGCGGGTGTTCGGACTCGCGACCTCGCAGATTGCGACCGAGGTCCTTAAGGCCGAAGGGCTGACGGCGAGCAACGTCGCTGCCTGGCTCGGGGCACAACGCCGTCTCACCGCCGGTGCGGGCAGCGGTGGTCCGCGCCCGGTCGAGGGCGATCACGCGTGGCGGCTGCACGCCGGGGACCTGGTGGTCGTCGACGAGTCCGCGATGACCGACACCGCCGCGCTGGCCGCCGTTCACGACCACGTGGACGCTGCGGGGGCGAAGCTGCTGCTCGTCGGTGACCACAAGCAGTTGGCCGCGGTCGGCGCCGGGGGCGGGATGGACCTGATCGCGGCGTCGGGGGCGAGCTACGAACTCGCCGAGGCCCGCCGGTTCCATCATCCGTGGGAGCGCGCCGCGTCGCTGCGGCTGCGCGCCGGGGACGAGTCCGTTCTGCGTGAGTACCACCAGCAGGGCCGCCTGCTCGACGCCGGCACGGCCGAGCAGGCCGAGTCCGCGGCGATCCGCGGTTGGCTGGGCGACACCCTCGCCGGGAAGCGGTCGCTGCTGGTGGTCGACACCAACGAGCAGGCCGCCCGGGTGTCGGCGCAGGTCCGCGCCGAGCTGGTCCGGCTCGGGCGGGTGCAGGAGTCGGGGGTGGAGTTGGGGATGCAGGGCACTTACGCGGGGGTCGGTGATCTCGTCGAGGCCCGAAAGCTCGACTGGACCCTCGCCGGGTACGAGGGCAACCCGCGCGGGGCGATCAACCGCGAGCACTACCGCGTGCAGGCCGTGCGTCCCAACGGTGCGCTCGAGGTCGCCGTCGTCACCGGCCGCACCCCCGAGGGCGACATGCTCGGCGAGCGCCTGGTGCTGCCGCCCGCCTACGTCGGCGAGCACCTCGCGCTCGGCTACGCCTCGACGAAGAACGCCGCGCAGGGCAGCACCGTGCACACCAGCCACACCGTGGCCACCTCCCGCACGAGCCTGGCCGGGTTCTACGTCCCGATGACCCGCGGGCAGGAGTCCAACACCGCCTACGTCGTCACCCTGGCCGAGGTCGAGGACCCCGCGCAGGGCAGCGAGCGCCATACGATCCACCGCGACCCCGTCGCGGTGCTCGCCCGGGTGCTCGACACCAGCGACGCCGCCGATGCGGCGACCCGGTCGGCCCTGGCGATCGCCGCGGACGGCGCCGAGCAGGCCGGCAGCACCCGGACCGCCGCGGAGCTGCTCGCCGACGGCGCGCACCTAGCCGCGACCGCACGGACCGCGACGTGGCTCGATCAGCTCGTCCAGGACGACGCGCTCGATCCGGTGGAGCGGTCGCGGATCGCGGCCGAGGACGGCGCCGCGACCCTGACCCGGATCCTGCGGCGCGCCGAGCTCGCTGAGCACGACCCGCAGCAGGTGCTGCACGACGCGATCGCCGCGCGACCGTTCGACGGGGTACGGAACGTGTCCAACGCGATCTATAGCCGCATCCGCGCCGACCACCGCGACCAGCTTGACCCGACCGGCGAGGCGTTCGCCTCGTGGGTCCCGAAGGTGGACGACACGGAGTGGAGCCGCTACCTCGGCGCGCTCGCCGAGAAGGCCGACCGGCGCGCCGAACAGCTCGGCGCGGAGCTTGCCGACTCCGCTCCGGCTTGGCTCACCACCTCGTTGGGAGCCGTTCCCACTGACAGCGAGGCGCGTGCCGAGTGGGAGCGCCGGGCCGGTCTGGTCGCCGCGTACCGGGAGATGCGCGGAAACGACGACCCGGTCGATGCGCTCGGCGCGGCCCCGAAACCGGGGCAGGTCGAGCAGTACGCCGCCTACCGCGCCGCCTGGCGGACCCTGGGCCGCCCGGAGATCGAGCGCGAGGAACTGGAGATGACCGACGGTCAGCTCCGGATGTGGGTCCGCGCGGCGAAGCGCGAGGAAGCATGGGCCCCGCGGTACGTCGGCAACGAACTCGCCGGGACCCGGCAGGCCGCCGCCGCGCACCGTCACACGGCGGAACTACGCGCCGCAGAGGCCGACGCGGCTGGCGACCCGACCGAGCAGGAACGTCTACGAACAGACGCCGCGCAGGCGCGGGCGCTCGCCGAGACCCTCGACAAGCAAGCCGAGAAGCTCGCGGTCATCGACGACGCCCGCGCGCACTTCCTCGCCGACAACGTCCGCACCCTCGGCTACGGACGGCGTTGCGACGCCGAACTCACCCGCCGCCACATCGACGACACCGAACCCGAGCAACTCGTCACCGCCGACGAGTGGCTCGCCGCCGACCGTGACGCCACGGCCGACGACGACCGGCACCGGGTCGTCACCGAGTACGACCTCACCGACAGCACGACGACCGAGGAACACCTCATTGCGGTGGCCGCGCGGGCCGATGCCGTGGTCGAGGTGCCGGAGCGCGACATCCGGGAAGTCGCCGCGGACGAACCCGCCCCGGTTCAGGAGGACGTCGTCCGGATCCCGACGCCGGACGAGACCGCCGCCGACTACGAGAGGGCGACCCGGGCGCTTGCGGAGATCACCGCCCGCCAGGCCGCCGCAGCTCAGGAGGAGGCCGAGCACCGCGCGGCCGAGCTGGACCGTTGGCACGCCGACGACCATTCCGTCGACGACGTCGAACTCGACGTCGACGAGCAGGACGGTGTGCTCAGCTACGAGCCGGCGGCCACGCCATGAACCGGCTGGTGCGCGCGGTGCTCACCTGCCGCGCGCACCGGAACGGCCATGGGGGCGTCCCCGCTGTGCCGCCACGCCCACCGCAGTGTTGCCCGGATCGCCTCGCACCATCCCGGACGCGACTCGACCAGGTCCGGGCGCCGCACGTCGAGCAGCTCCGCCGCCAGGTACTCGGCCTCGATCAGCTCCTCGTACGCGAGCTCGTCGTGCCGGGACACCGGCGGCCGGGCCAGCCGCCACGGACCCGACGACGGCCGCACCACGGCCCGCGCCATCCACCGGCACGTCACGATCACCCCGCCCGCGTACCAGTCCGTCACGCCCCGCTCGGCCTGCTCGGTGTTGCGGCGCTCGGCCGCCGCCCACACGGCGACGAACTCCTCGCGAGACACCCGAAGGTTGCCCACCGGGATGCGCTTGACGTCGTTCTCGGTGACCTCCATGCGCCTCAGGGTGACACGAGACACCGACATTTCGCGTCGTCCGAGCAGGTCACCGGGCCGCCGGATCGGGAGCAGGTCGGGTCTGCGCTCACGGCCGCGCGGGCCACGAAAACAGCTCGATGGACCGCCTTCGGCGGAGGCCTGGCGGCCCTTGGCTTACCACGGCCTGACTCACGGTCAAGGGCGCTCGCTGCGCTCGCGTCGCACGCGACGGCGCAAGCGCCGCCCTTGACCGCGAGCCTCCACGGCCGTGGTTGGTCGCCTTACGGCGGCGGGGGAAACAACTCCCCGCCACCCCAAGGGGACGGGCCACCAGGCCCAACCAGAGCAGAGGCCACCGTGCACACCCAGATCCACACCCCGACCAGCGTCCGGCGGTTCGTCGACCCCGAGGACCTGGTCTGCCCCGCCTGCGGCGATCGGGCGGTGGGAGCCCCTCCTGCGTTCTGGCAGGTTCGCGACGGTCTCCCGGTCGCCCAGTTCTCCCACCAGGACCGGACTGCGCTGTGCCGGAATCCGGCCGGTCGGATCGTCGAGCCGGTCGAGGTGACCCGGTGACCGCCCCGGCCGTCGAGGCGTCACCCGCGATTGACGCGCACGTGTCAACTCCGGGGGAGGGGCCGATCAGTGCGCCGATGGTGGCCGCGTTGGAGGGGGCGTGGGCAGCGATCCGCGCCCGGCACCCGGAGGTCCCCGCGGTGGTCCTGGTGCTCGGGGCCGGGTCGATCGGCGCAGCGGGCGGGTTGAAGCTGGGGCACTTCGCCGCAATGCGCTGGGCCGACCCCGACCAGCAGCCCGCCGACGACGAGGAAGGCGGCGCGGGAGTGCCGGTGCGGCTGCCGGAGGTGTTCGTCGGTGGGGAGGGGCTCGCCCGCGGCCCGGCCGAGGTGCTCGGGACGCTGCTGCACGAGGCCGCCCATGCCCTGGCCCACATCCGCGAGATCAAGGACACCAGCCGGCAGGGGCGGTGGCACAACGCCCGCTTCAAGGCACTGGCCGAGGAGCTCGGGATCGAGGTCACCAAGGACCCGCGCATCGGCTGGTCCCCGACCACGATCCCCGCCGGGACCCGGGAGAGCTACGCGCAGGTGATCGCCGAGCTCGGCGCGGCGTTGCGGATGCACCGTTCGGTGGAGATCACAGACGGTGGGCGGACGAAGAAGCCGAGCCCGCCGCCGTGCGTGTGTGGGTGCGGCCGCCGTATCCGGGTGTCGCCGACCGTGCTGGCCGCCGGCCCGATCACGTGCGGGGTGTGCGGGACCGACTTCACCCCCGCCCTGCCCGACGAGGACCCCAACGGTGAGGGGGAGTCGAAGTGAACGGCGATCCCGCCCCGGTCTCGGCGCACCTGAGCAGCTCGGCCGGGTGCCGGGCGGCGCGGCTGCTCGGTTGGCCGGGCGTGGAGCTGCCGGTGATGACGTTGTTCGGCTGCCGGGTGTCGCCGGTGGTCGTGCTCGACCGGGCGGCGCACCGGGCGCGGCGGGCGAGCGGGGACGGCCCGCAGCTCGACGGCGACACGCTCGCGGTGTGGGAGTGGCCCGAGTCCACCGGGCAGGCGCCGGCGTCGGTCGTGGCGCTGTCCGGATTGCTGGTCCCGGCCCGTGGGTCGCGGGCGTGGTGTGCAGCGCTGCAGCGGGCACGGAGCCTGCGCGGGTTCGGCCCGACGGCCGCCCTCACCGCCCCCGATGTCGAGCCGGGTGAGGTGTGCCGGTTGGAACACGCGCTGCACGGGATCGGGCTGGTCACCACGAACCCGGACGCGTCGGGGCCGGTGGTGTGGGCGGAGCCGGGCCGGTGCGCGAGGGCGCGGCGGCGGACCGCGGACCGGTGGCTCGAGGAGCTGCTCTACCGCGCCGCGCTCGACTCCGGCGCGCTATGTGGAATCGGCGACACGCTGTGGTGACCGCCGAAGCCGCTGCACGTGTCCTGAGCAGCACGAACACGCGGTCTCCGTCCTGGAGCGCGCAGGAACACACGAGAATCGTCGGCGTGATCGCCTACGGTGCCCACCATAGGAACGGAGAGTGACAGCGATGAGCGGTCGGTCACGGATCGAGTGGACCGAGGTCACGTGGAACCCGACCACGGGATGCGATCGCGTCTCGGCGGGGTGTGATCACTGCTATGCGCTGACGCTGGCCAAGCGGCTCAAGGGCATGGGATCGGCGAAGTACCAGAACGACGGCGACCCGCGCACCAGCGGTCCCGGGTTCGGCGTCACTACGCACGAGGACACCCTGACCGCCCCGTTGCGGTGGCGCGACCCGCGGGTGGTGTTCGTCAACTCCATGTCCGACCTGTTCCACGCCCGCGTCCCAGCGGAGTTCGTGGCGCGGGTGTTCGCGGTGATGGCCGCGACGCCGCAGCACACCTACCAGGTCCTCACGAAGCGCGCGACGAGGCTGCGCCGTCTCGCCCCGGACCTACCGTGGCCGGCAAACGTGTGGATGGGTGTTTCGGTGGAAAGCCTCGACGTCGCCGGCAGGGTCGACGAGCTGCGCGAGGTGCCGGCGGCGGTGCGGTTCCTGTCGTGTGAGCCGCTGCTCGGCCCGCTCGACGGGCTCGGCCTCGATGGGGTCGGCTGGGTCATCGCCGGCGGCGAATCCGGACCAGGCGCTCGCCGGATGGACCCCGCGTGGCCAGCTCAGCTCCGCGACGCCTGCCAGACGGCCGGCGTGCCGTACTTCTTCAAGCAGTGGGGCGGCCCCACACCGAAGGCCCGCGGCCGACTGCTCGACGGCCGCACCTGGGACGACATGCCCAGGTTCCGCCAGGCGATCACAGCGCCGTGACGACTCAGCGGTGGCAATCACCTGCCGCGCGGTAGGTGACAACGCAGCGCTAGATCACGCACACTGTGAGTGGCGTAAGGCTGGCCGTGGGGGGTGGCGGTCACCTGGTGGCGACGGCGGGGGGTCTACGCGCGGTGCCCGAGGACACGATCTGGCGGCTTGAGCCGCACACCAGTGTGAAGCACGACATCTACGACGGCTACCTCGATGCATGGTTCCCGATCATCCTGCGGACGTTTCGGTCGGGCACCTACGCTGAGGGTTTCGCAGGACCTGGGGTTTACCGCGATGGCGAGGCCGGTTCCCCGATTCGCGCCCTGCGCCGGCTCCGAGCGATGCGCGATCGGTGGCCCGAGCTTCGCGACCGCCCGGTGCGGTTCGTGCTGGTGGAGAAGCGACGCGACCGCGTCGAGCAGTTGCTCACCGAGTTCCGTCGCGAGCTCGCTCACCCGATGCCCGGTGGTGAGTATCGTGACGCGGCGCTACACATTCTCGTGCGGCAAGGCACCTGCGAGGACACGCTGCCCGGCTTGTTGGCCCATGTGGATGCGAAGAAGGCGCCCGTTCTCGGAGTGCTCGACAGCTTCGGTGGCGGCAGCACACAGCAGCTCATCCGGCGTTTCGCTCGACAGAAGGGCGGCGAGGTCGTCATTACCGTTGAGCCGCAGCACTTCGTGCGCAATCTTGATCCCGCCCGAGCGGACGAGGTTTTCGGAGGGCCAGAATGGCGCGATGTCGACGAGCTTCCCCCTCACGTCAAGCGCACGTACATCGCCCGGAAGCTGACCGAGGCAATTCGCGCCGCGGGGTTCCGTTTCGTCATCTCGTTCGGGCTCGAGACGGCCCGAGGCAACGAGTTGCTGCTCCAGTTCGCGACCAATCATCCGACGGGGCTCGATCGGTTCAAGGACAGCCTGTGGGGGGCCGATCCCATTGGCGGAGCCCGGTTCCGTGATCCGAACGACCCCGAGCAGATGCTGCTCGACCTCACACCCGAGCCGGCCGTTGCGCCGTTGCGCCGCCTACTTCTCGATCATCTGTGCGGGCGTCCCGCTCGAACTGCCACCGTCGCTGAGCTGCGGACGTTCACGCGCGAGCACACGCTCTACCGGCACAAGGACACTGCGCCGGCGCTCGACGATCTGCTTGCCCGCAGCGAGGTCAGCACCGGCGGTGGCCACACCCGCGTCCACGCCCGCACGCCCGGCCTGACGCCCATTACCGCCAGGAGTACCGAACAGTTCACCCTGGCTTGATCGACCGCGACGAGGAGAAGGCACCGATGAGCATCTACCCGCTGATGCTTCCCGGCTGGGAGGACCTGAGCACATGGGGCGCCGAGGACGACTATCTATACGCTCAGGTCACCCGTAACGGCCTCTCGGATGACGATGGTCCCGAGTTCTGGATCACACCTCACCTGCAGCCGACCTGCCGCACCGTCAACGAGCTGAGCCAGGCGATCAGCGAAGTCACCCTCGTCGACCGGCCCACGGTGCTGCAGGCGATGACGCTCGGAGTACAGCCCGCCGCCCGCCGATCACTCGGCCTGCCCGATACCGGGAGCGTCTAGCCAGGTCCAGAGGCGGACAGCGGGACGGAGCCGACGACAGTTGGTGCACTAGCGGCTCTGATCAACACGTTGGCTGCCGCGCGGAAGTGATGAGTCGAGGTCCGCCGTCTAAAGATCCACAGCCTGGAAGTCTCTTCCGTCCGCCGCGCTTCCCCAAGTTGTCTGGCCCGTTCGGTATCCTCTGCCGGATGCGCACGAACGTCTACGTAGATGGGTTCAACCTGTACTACGGCTCGCTCAAGGGCACGCAATACCGGTGGTTGGACCTAGAGGCGATGTGTACGCAACTGCTGCCCCCACCTCGACACGATGTCCAGCGGATACGGGTACTTCACGGCGAAAGTGAGCGTTCGCCCTGGAAAGCTGCATGACCCAGTGCATCAGAGCATCTATCTTCGTGCCTTGGAGACGCTCCCCCCGGTTACGATCCACCTCGGACACTTCCTCACAAGAACGACCCGGATGGCCCTCGCGTATCCGCCGGCTACTGGCGCTCAGACTGTTGAGGTCGTTAAGACCGAAGAGAAGGGGCCGGATGTCAACCTCGCCACCTATCTGCTCGCCGATGCCTTTCGAGGCGACGCAGATGCGTTTGTGATCATTAGTAACGATAGCGACCTAACCGAGCCTCTTCGGATCGTCTGCCACGAGCTAGGAAAGGTTGTTGGCATCCTTAACCCTCAGGCGCCAGCTAAGCGCAGCAGGGCGCTGTTGAGCTGCAAACCGACCTTTTTCAAGCAAATCCGAGCGGGGGTACTGGCACGGAGTCAGTTCCCGGACCCTCTGACGGACCAAGCGGGCACGATCACCAAGCCAGCGGGCTGGTAGTACCAAAAGCAAAGGCCCCGCCTAAGCGGGGCCTTGCACCCAGTCACCGAAGCGGCTGGGGGGGTGGCTCCAAGATACATGGACGAGCTGTCCTGTCCAAGTGACCCTGCTCCCCCAGCGGTTTTGTCGGTCTGCACCGTCGGCGGTCGCCAAGCGGACCGGTGCGAGCGGTCGCTGGCTCATCCACGCGTCACGCCAATGGATGAACCTCCTGTTGGGACATCCGGTCACCACGTCGCAGCGGCGTCGGCGCGTCGGCTGGCCCCTGGTCGTTCACGGCATGTAGGCGTGAAACATGATCTTGAAGCGCGCAGGTCGGGGTTGAGGTCAGACCCGAATCCGCGAGTAGGCGATGAGTTGATCTCCGTCTCGTGTGGGTGATCGTTTCGAAGCGGTTTGCGGGTTCGCGGCAGGTTGAGGGCCCGAGTGTCGCCTCGGGTGGGCGGGGTTCCGGGGGGTTCGGGGCCGTGTGGCCTGGTCAGGGGGTTGCTGGGAGTGCGCGGAGGCGGGCGAGGAC
>Ga0136610_1000609_pt1 | contig 11028 bp, 9 predicted proteins | sample AntDrymUQ1342206_2_FD_104804 | JGI IMG/M metagenome (GOLD analysis project Ga0136610, IMG submission 104804) | Polar desert sand microbial communities from Dry Valleys, Antarctica - metaG UQ134 (22.06) | ecosystem: Environmental > Terrestrial > Soil > Desert | place: Antarctica: Dry Valley...
CCTCCTCCACGTACCAGTTGAGGATGGAGCTCATGGTGTCTTCGACCGACAGGATGAAGCACGCCGAGCACTGCGGGGTCTCCTCGACGCCGCAGTTGAACCACACCGGCGAGTTGAACGCAGCCTTCTGGGTCACCAGCAGGTGCTTCAGCTCGGCGTTGAACACCTCGGCGGAGGTCTGGTCGGCGAAGTAGCCGTCGTCGCTGCCCCAGCGGGCGATGGTGTCGGCGACGCGGTCGATCATCTGGCGGACGCTGTGCTCGCGCTGTGGCGTGCCGGGGGTTCCTCGGAAGTACTTCTGCGACACGATCGTCGTCGCGTTCTGCGACCAGCTGACCGGGAACTCGACATCGCGCTGCTCGAACGCGGTCCCGCCAGTCCGCCAGTCTTTGATGACGGCGTCGCGCAGGTCCCACTCGATCTCGTCGTAGGGGTGGACCCCTTCGGCGGTGAAGTGCCGGGCGAACCGCAAACCGGGCGCCGCTGCCCCCTGCGACGTGACCGCTGTGAGCGCTGCCTGCGTGATGACCATCCCACTCTCCCTTGCCAACGACACCGCTGTAATTACCGTCGAGGAGCCTGCCGCATCGGCGGCTGGCGGTCAAGGACCCTCTGCCGACTACAAACCCAAGATGGGGGATGCGAGATCTACCCATCCACTATATCTTGTGGTCGAGCGCAGTGCAGTCGCGACCGCCATGCGTTGCGACAAGGGCACGCTAACAGCAGGGTGCGACAACCAGCGAGGGCCTTTGGTGTGGATAACACCCGGCTCCTGGTCGCAGTACTGGGGACTGTCCTGTGGACAGCGCGGTGGTGCCGCCAGCCGCGGCGCCACCCGCCGTGCGGAAGACTTCGTCCACAACCGAGCATGAATCCACAGGGAAAGAAATTTGCGACAAGGAGGCACGCGTGCGCTGCCCGTACTGCAACAGCGATCGCGACCGGGTGATCGATTCCCGCCCCGCCGAGGATGGTGCGGCGATCCGGCGTCGCCGGGAGTGCGCGGCCTGCCGGCAGCGCTTCTCCACCTACGAGCGCAGCGAGCAGATCAGCGTAGGAGTTCGCAAGCGCAACGGTGCACTCGAGCCGTTCGAGCGCGCCAAGCTGGCCGCGGGCATCGAAAAGGCCACCAAGAACCTGCCAGTGAGCCCGGCCGCCGTCCGGCAGGCGGTGGCCGCCGTGGAGAGTCGCCTGCGCGCCCTCGGTCGCCGCGAGGTCGACAGCGAGGTCGTCGGTGGCGAGGTACTCGCCGCCTTGCGAGACCTGGACCGCGTCGCCTACCTGCGCTTCGCCAGCGTCTACAAGGGGTTCACCTCGACCGACGACTTCGCTCGGGAGCTGGTCACCTTGGAGGGCTACCCCCGGCGCGGACCCGAGCCGGCTGGCCGGATGAAGCCCCACGGGTGAGCGATCAGGGCAGGCGCAAGACCGTGCCCGGCGCCAGAGCTGTAGCGTCCACGTCGTTGACGGCCAGGATCCTGGCGACGTAGATCCGCGGACTCTGCCCTGCCGGCGCATGCGCGTGGGCCAGGTCCCAGACGGTGTCGCCCGGAGCGATCACGACCTCGATGGGGGCGGTGGCCACGCCGGCAGGTGTGGCGGCCGCGCTCCATGGCGACCAGACACCGACAAGCAGCAGTGCGGCCACGGCGACCACCGTCACCGCCACCACGGCCAGCCGCCGGCGCGGGTACACCGCTGCCCGCAGGGATGGTTGCGTCCGGCGCTGGCGCACGGCTGCGGTCCGCGGAAGAGGTTGTACCCGGGGGCGCGGGCGCACGGCCACCCTCCTCCGCCCCGCCACGGGTCGGGTCCCGGCCGGTCTCGGGTCGAGGTCCCATGCTGCTGCCGCCACGGTCTTCGCCTCCCTGCACCCAGTGGCCGACGGCTACCTGCCATCGAACACTTGTTCGTCCTGGGTCCACTGTAGCGAACGGGTGTTCGACGTCAATCCCCTATTCGAACAGGTGTTTGATTTTCCCGCTCGGACCGGTTACGTTGCGGGTCCGCAAGCCGACGCATCAGGAGGGATCGTGGCGGCGCAACCAGGATTGACGAGCAGGCAGCAACGCATCCTCGAGGTCATCCGCGACGCGGTGCGCACCCGTGGGTACCCGCCCAGCGTGCGGGAGATCGGGGATGCGGTCGGCCTCAAGTCGCCATCCAGCGTCCACAGCCAGCTGGCGACGTTGGAGCGCGGCGGTTACCTGCGCCGCGACCCCTCTCGGCCGCGAGCGATCGAGGTCCGCAGCCGACCCGGCGCCGAACCGGCGCTGACCGCTGGCCGGCACACCGCGGTGCCGCTGGTCGGCGAGATCGCCGCCGGGGCTCCCGTCGTTGCCGAGGAACGCGTCGACGACGTCTACGCCCTGCCCACGACGCTGGTGGGCGAAGGGACGCTGTTCATGCTGCGGGTACGCGGCGAGTCGATGATCGAGGCCGGCGTGCTGCCCGGCGACCTGGTGGTGGTGCGTCAGCAGCCGACCGTCGAGCAGGGCGAGATGTGCGCCGCCTTGATCGAGGACGAGGCGACGGTCAAGTTCTTCCGCCGCAGCCGCTCTGGCGAGATCGTCCTGGACCCGGCCAACCCTGCCTACGAACCGATCCCGCTGCACGCCGACGAGCAGTCGGCGATCCTCGGCAAGGTCGTCGCCGTCCTACGCAGCCTCTAGCCAGGCCCCGGGCTCCGTGATTCCCGACAGACTGTGGGAATCACTGCACCCACGACGCGGCCATGGCCACGAGGATCCCCCCCGTGCCGACCGAGCTCGACACCCTGGTGGCGGCCGGCAAGCGCGCGCTGGAGGCAGGCGACTGGTCAGCGGCTAGGGGATGCTTCCGAGCCGCGCTCGATCTGCGGGAGACGCCCGAGGCATTGCTGGGTTTCGGTGACGCGTTGTGGTGGCTCGGACAGACCCGTGAGGCGATCACGCACCGCGAGCGGGCGTTCGCGGCGTTCCTGCAGCAAGCCGATCCTGTGCAGGCCGCCATCGCCGCGCTGTGGTTATGCGTCGACTACCGCCAACAGATCGGCAACACCGCCGCCTCGGCCGGCTGGGTCGCCCGCCTCGCCCGGCTGGTCGAAGACTTCGAGTTGGACCCCATGCGGGGCTGGCTGCTCGTCATCAAGGCCTCCGACAGCGATGATCCGGTGGCCGGTGAGGCCTGGGCGCGACAGGCGCACGAGTTCGCCCGGACAGCAGGGGATCTCGACCTGGAGTTCTGCGCGGCCAGCCAGGTCGGGGCCCTGCTCGTCAGACAGGGCAGGCTTTCCGAAGGCGTGACCTGGCTCGACGAGTCGATGGCGGGTTCGCTCAGCGGAGAGGGCGCGGCCCCCGACACGGTCGTGTGGACCAGCTGCAACATGATTGTGGCCTGCACTCTGGGTGCCGACTTCGAGCGGGCGGTGCAGTGGGTCCGCGCCGCGGACACCTTCACGCGTCGCTACGGTTGCCCGTTCCTGTTCACGGAGTGCCGCACCTTCTACGGCGCTGTGCTCGTCGCCATGGGTGACTGGCGTCAGGCCGAAACCGAGCTGCACACGGCGATCGAACTGTCGCACGACGCATTTCCGGTGCAGCACCGCCAGGCACTGGCCACGCTGGCCGAGCTGCGCGTAGCGCAGGGCCGTGTCGAGGAGGCCGAGCGGCTGGTTGCGGGGCTCGAAGATCACGAGGCGGCTACGCCGGTATGGGCCCGGATTCATCTGTTGCGCGGAGCGCCTACCCTCGCCGCGGCCACGGTCCGCCGCAGGCTCGCCCTGATCGGGGAAGAGCGGCTCGAGAGCGCGGTGCTGCTCGAGCTGCTGGGGGAGGCGGAGATCGCCCAGGACCAGCATCAATCGGCTGCGGAGCGCGGGCGCAAGCTGGTGGACCTCGGCGAGACCTGCCGCGTCGCTGCCGCGCGTGGCCAGCGGCTACAAGGACGCGCCCTTGCGGCAGGCGGGCACGTGGCACAGGCCGGCGCACACCTCGACGCGGCGTTGTCGGCGTTTGTCCGTCTGGAGATGCCGCTGGAGTCGGCCCGTACACGTCTGCTGTGCGCCAGGGTCCTAGCCGAACAGGAGCCCGAGGTCGCGGTTGCACAGATGCAGCTGGCCCTCACCGCGTTCGAGGATCTCGGCGCCGGCAGGGATGCCGACGACGCCGCCGCCTTTCTGCGGCAACTCGGGGTCAAGGCTGCCCGGGTGGGACCCAGAGGCGTCGAGGTACTCACGAAGCGGGAGCGTGAGGTGCTCTCCCTTCTCGCCGAGGGGCTTTCGAATCCCGAGATCGCTGCACGGCTGTACCTCAGCCGCAAGACGGTGGAGCATCACGTGGCTCACGTGCTGGCCAAGCTCGGTGTCCGCAACCGAGCCGAGGCCGCCGCAGAGGCGGTGCGCCGTCTCGGATCGGAATCCGCCGCGAAGTAGGTGACCTCACCGATGCTCGCGCGGTGCGACCGCTGCACGCTAGCGCCATGTCCGACGTCACCGCGGGTACCGGGTCGCGAGGCCGATACCCGTGAAGTGTCCCACACTCGAACAGAGACGAAGGTGACCGAAACCATGGCGACGACCGCACCCGTCATCGATCATGCCCGCGCCGAGGCCTTCGGCGGGCGGATGGTCGGCGTGCTCAACGACGCCTGCCTGGCCCTGATGACCAGCGTCGGCCACCAAGTCGGGCTATTCGATACCCTCGCCGGGCTCCCGCCCGCCAGCAGCCAGCAGATCGCCGACGCCGCCAGCCTGCAGGAGCGCTACGTCCGCGAGTGGCTCGGCGCCATGACGATCTCGGGCGTCGTCGAGTACGACCCCGCGGCGCGGACCTACCGGCTCCCGCCCGAGCACGCGGCCTCGCTCACCTCGGCCGCCGGGCCGGACAATCTCGCCGGGGTCACCCAGTTCATCCCCCTGCTTGTGGGCGTCGAGGCACCGCTGATCGCCTGCTTCCGTGAGGGCGGCGGGGTCCCATACTCCCAGTACGGACGGTTCCACCGGTTGATGGCCGAGGACAGCGCCGCCGTCCATGACGCTGCGCTCGTCGAGGGGATCGTGCCCCTCGTGGCAGGCCTGGCCGATCGGCTGCATGCCGGCGTCGACGTCGCCGACGTCGGTTGCGGCAGCGGCCACGCCATCAACCTGCTGGCTGCGGCCTACCCGGCCAGCCGCTTCACGGGCTATGACTTCTCCGAGGACGCCATCGACGTCGCCCGGCGTGAGGCGCAAGCCATGGGACTGCGCAACACGACCTTCGAGCTGCGTGACGTCACCGACCTCGGTGAGCATGACCGCTTCGACCTCGTCACCGCCTTCGACGCCATCCATGACCAGGCCCACCCGGCGCAAGTCCTGACCGGCATCGCCGACGCGTTGCGCTCCGACGTGTACCTTCCTAATGGTCGATGTCCAGGCCTCCAGCAACCTGGAGGACAACCTCGACCACCCGCTGGGCACGTTCGTGTACACCGTGTCCACCATGCATTGCATGACGGTGTCATTGGCCCTCGACGGCGACGGGCTCGGCACCGTATGGGGCGAACAGCGAGCCCAGCGGATGCTGGCTGACGCAGGGTTCGCCTCCGTCGCGACGGCCCACGTCGAGGCTGACATCCTCAACACCTACTACGTCGCCCACAAGACTGCGACTGCCGCCGACCTGAACGTGAGGCGGTCTTGAGTGGGCGCAGAGAGCTACCGCGACGTCGCCTACCGCGTTCCCAGCCAACCGTCGCTGCTGGCGTAGGGGCGCAGCGCCTCCCCGGTGGACCGCCCGACGTTGGCCACCACATAGGTGCCTTCGGGGCGATGCTCCTCCTTGAGCACCTCGCCGTCACGGTGGGCCGCGGCCACCAGCTCCGCGTGCTCGTAGGGGACGACGGCCTCGACGACGCGCCGCGCGGGCGGGAGCAGCTCGGCGATCCTGGCCACCAGCCGGTCGGTTCCCTCGCCGGTGACCGCAGAGACGGGGACCGCGCCGGAGAACTGCCGCTCAAGTCCGATCATCGTGTCACGGTCCGTCACATCAGCCTTGTTCAGCACCAGGATCCGCCGCATGGCGTCCGCGCCGATCTCGGCCAGCACCCGGTCCACCGCAACGACCTGCGCCTGCGCCTCAGGGTGGGCGGCGTCCACCACGTGCAGCAGCAGGTTGGCACGCAGGGTGTCCTCAAGGGTTGACTTGAAGGCCTCGACCAGCTGGGTCGGCAGCTTCTTCACGAAGCCGACCGTGTCGGTGACGACCACCTCCCGGCCGTCGGGAAGCGGCAGGCGGCGCGCCGTGGTGTCCAGCGTCGCGAACAGCTGGTCGGCGACCAGCACGGAGGATCCGGTCAGCCGGTTGAGCAACGTCGACTTGCCGGCGTTGGTGTAGCCAACCAGGGCGACCGTGGGGACGCTGTGGCGCTCACGGTCCTTGGTCTTGAGCCGGCGGGTGGCTGCGAACTGGACAAGATCGGAGCGCAGCCTGGTGATGCGCCGGTTGATCTTGCGCCGGTCGACCTCCAGCTGCGTCTCTCCCGGTCCGCGCCGGGCACCGATGCCACGGCCGGCTTGCCGGGACAGCGAGGCGCCCCAGCCGCGCAGTCTGGGCAACAGGTAGGACAGCTGTGCGAGCTCGACCTGCGCCTTGCCCTCGCGGCTGGACGCGTGCTGGGCGAAGATGTCCAGGATCACGATGGTGCGATCCAGCACCTTGACGCCGAGCCGCTCCTCCAGTGTGCGCTGCTGCGCCGGGGACAGATCGTCGTCGAAGATCGCCGCGTCAGCGTCCAGCGAGCCGCACAGCGCCTTGAGCTCGGCCACCTTGCCCTGGCCGATGAAGGTGGCGACATCCGGAACGTTACGACGCTGCACAACCCGTCCGGCCGCCACCGCGCCGGCCGTGTCCACCAGCAGTTCCAGCTCGTCCAGCGAAGCGTCGACGTCGTGGGTGGTCTGCCCACCGCGGTGCAACGCGACGAGGACCGCGCGCTCGACCGGGCGGAAGATGGCCACGCCCTCACGGGGCGCCCCCTCCTCGATGCGTTGTGCCCGCTCGCGGCGGCGCTGTGCGCGCGACAGCGACAACTCGGGTTCGCCCTCGTCGGCACCACTCAGCGGATGCTCGTCAGCCACGTCTCGTCCAAGTTCCCGGTCGCCACCTCCACCGCGGGCCCGGTGACCCACAGCGTCGCGTCCGTCCAATCGATGTCAAGATCGCCGCCCGGCAGTGTCGCGGTCACCTGCCGCTCGGCCATTCCAAGGACCGCCGCCGCGACCGCCATCGCCGCCGCACCGGTGCCAGAGGCCATGGTCTCGCCCACGCCCCGTTCCCAGATCCGGCCGCGCAGCGTACGACGATCCATAATCTGCACCACCTCCACGTTGCTGCCCTCAGGGAAGGCCTCGTGGCCGCCGATCCCCGCCCCGATGTCGGCCAGCGGCACCGACGCCACGTCGTCGACCATCAGCACCGCGTGGGGGTTGCCCATGGACAGCGTCGTGATCCGGACGGTGTCGCCGTCCACCTCCAGCGGCTCGTCGACCTTGCCGACCAGCGGTGGCCCCATGTCGACCCGCGCGCGCTCGACACGTCCGTGCGCATCCCGAGACACGTGCACGGTCTTCACACCGGCACGGGTGTCGACCGTCACGACATCTCCTCCGGCGGGGTCACGATCGGCCAGGTACTTGGCCACGCAGCGAACCCCATTGCCGCACATCTCGGCGACTTCGCCGTCGGCGTTCCAGTAGTCCATGAACACGTCGGCGTGCACGTGCTTGCGGGGTGGGGCGACCCGGATCACGCCGTCCGCGCCCAAGCCAAGATGTGGGCGGCACAGCGCGCGTACCACGCCGGATGTCAGCGGGTGCGCGTCCTGCAGGTCGGGCAGCAAGATGAAGTCGTTGCCCGCGCCGTGAACTTTCAGGAACTGCATGCCGCCAGCAACACCTCGCGCGCATTGGGGGGAGTCTCCCATCGTACCCGTGGGTCTCCGGCGAACCAGCGTTGCTGGCGGGCGGCGTAGCGGCGGGTGCGCTGCTTGCTGCGGGCGACGGCGTCGGCCAGCGTGCAGCTGCCCTCGAGGTGGTCGAGGATCTCGGCGTAGCCGATCGCCTGGCGTGCGGTCACCGACAGCGGACGGCGGGCCAGCGTTCGGCACTCAGCGACCAGGCCGGCGTCGACCATCGCGTCCACGCGGGCGTCGAGCCGCGTGGCCAGGAGCGGACGTGCCACCTGCATGCCGATGACCCGCAGCCCCGCATACAGCGGCTCCCAGCGGTCCCAGGCCTGGCGCCACCCGCTGAACGGGCGGCCCGTTAGCTGCACAACCTCTAGGGCGCGCACCGCACGGCGCACGTTGCCCGGATCCATCCTCGCCGCGGCGGCGGGGTCCACCGCGACCAGCGCCGCATGGGCGGCGGCGGGGTCCTCGCCGTAGTGGCGGGTCAGTGCCGCGCGCACCGCGGGATCGGTCGGGGGAAACTCCAACGGGTCGACCACCGCGCGGAAGTACAACCCGGAGCCGCCCACCAGCAGCGGGGTCGCGCCCCGTTCCAGCACCTCGTTGATGGCGGTGCGGGCTGCCCGCTGGAACCACTCAACGGAGCAGTCCTGCCACGGGTCGAGCACGTCGATGAGGTGATGTCGCACCCCGGCTCGCTCTTGGGGCGCGGGCTTGGCGGTGCCCACGTCCATGCCGCGGTACACCGTGAACGCATCGACGGCGACGATCTCGACTGACCGTCCGGTCCTGGTCCCCGCACGGGCACGGCCGTTGGCGGTGCGGGCCACGTCCAAGCCCACGGCCGACTTGCCCGTCCCTGTTGCTCCGACGAGGGCAAGGACGCAAGGATCAGCCACCAGGTATCAGCCGCGTCGGGTCACCCGGTGCCGGCCCGATCACCACCCGGATCACGACCCGGGCGAGGCAGCCACTGCCGAACCCGACGACCCAACCGCCAACGAACCCGAGGACCCAGCCCAACCCGAGGACCCAGCCGCACCCGCAGCGACAGGCCCGAGGGCCTGGTCCGGGGCAACCTCGCCGAGCAGGTAGTACGACGCCGCATGGGTCAGGCGGGCGTGGACCAGCGACCCCACGGCGGTGTACGGCCCGCCGGGTACGTGCACGAGGCGGTTGGTCCGCGTGCGACCGCTGACCTTGTCAGGGTCGGTCTTGGACGGCCCCTCGATCAGCAGCTCGGCGACGGTGCCGACCTGCCGGGCGTTGCCTGCCGCGGACAGCTCACGGGTCAGCGCCGCCAGCCGCCGGTAGCGGGCATTCACCACGGCTGGATCGACATGGCCGTCCAGGTCGACGGCCGCGGTACCCGGGCGACGGGAGTACTCGAAGGTGTAAGCAGCGTCGAACTGCGCCTGCGACGTGACAGCCAAGGTGTCGGCGAAGTCGTCGGCGGTCTCACCCGGGAAGCCCACGATGATGTCCGTGGAGATGGCCACACCGGGGATGGTCTCGCGTGCCTCGGCGACCAGCTCCAGGTAGCGGCGCGAGCGGTACGAGCGCTGCATCCGCCGCAAGATCCGGTCGGAGCCCGATTGCAAGGGCAGGTGCAGCTGCTCGCAGACACTGGGCACGTCGCGTATGGCCGCGAAGACGTCGGAGGAGAAGTCCTTGGGGTGGGGGCTGGTGAAGCGAATACGCCACAGGCCCTCGATCTCGCCCAAGGTGTGCAGCAGCTCGGCGAACAGCGTGCGGTTGCGCCGCCCATCGGCCGGGACCAGCCCGGCACGGACCAGGTCACGCCCGTAGGAGTTGACGTTCTGGCCCAGCAACGTCACCTCACGCACGCCGTCAGCCACCAGCGCGCGGACCTCGGCGACGATGTCGCCGAGCTTGCGCGACTTCTCTGGTCCGCGCAGGCGAGGGACGATGCAGAAGGTGCAGGTGTTGTCGCAGCCGATCGAGATGGAGACCCAGGCGTGGTGGGCGACCTCCCGTCGCGCCGGCAGCGCCGAAGGAAACATCTCGGTGTGCTCGAGAATCTCCACGACGGGCAGCGCAGCCGAATCGGCTTGCGCCAGCAGCTGGGGCAGGGCACCCATGTTGTGGGTGCCGTAGACGACATCGACCCATGGCGCCTTCTCGGCGACGCGACCCTGGTCCTTCTGGGCCAGGCAGCCGCCGACCACCACCGTCTTGCTGGGGTCGGCCAACTTCAGGGGCTTGAGCATCGACAGCTGCCCGTACAGCTTGTTGTCGGCGTTCTCACGGATCGCACAGGTGTTGAACAACACCAGATCCGCCGAGGCGGGGTCGGCCGCGGGACGGTAGCCCATCGTCTCCAACACGCCGGCGGCGCGTTCGGAGTCGTGCTCGTTCATCTGGCACCCGAAGGTGCGGATGAAGTAGGTGCGAGTGCTCACGGGCAGCAGGATAGCGGTCGTCATTGTCCCCGCACTCACCGCATTGCGGCCGCAGCCACATCACCAGCCGAGGCTGCTGGCCCCAGCGCCGTACAGCCGCCCTGTTGAAGGATACTTGGGCAGTGGGCGAGTCACCCCCTCCGCTTCACCCTCAGCTCATCACCGACCTCAGTGACTACATGCAACCTGCCAGGTGGCAAGTCCGCCTTCGGGATAGCAACGACGAACGTCCGCGGAAGGAAGTCATCGACACACTCCCGCGGCCATGCCCCGCCCAGCTGGATCTCGATCTCGCGTCTCTTGCCCCTCACCAGGTAACCGTCGTACTCAAGGCGGCATGTGCTCGATTCGCCCAGCCCGACAAAGAGGACGGCATCCCTGGCTGTCCTTACCTCTGGAGCGTCATCGGGAAGGCCGTAGTGTGCCCATGTGTCCTGGACGGCATCTTCGCTCTCCGCCAAAATAGCGACTGGTTCCGAATTCGGTAACACCGCAGCATCGGCCAACAACTCAACCTCGTTGGATTCGGCCGGCCCGCGTGCATTACAGTGTCGCCAAAAAGAGAAGGGATCGCGACCGGAGACTTTGAGGGCGCACCGTAGACCAGTCCCTTCAAGAGCACATCTGCCCTAACGAGTGGAATGCCAGTCCCTGGGACTGGAACGTGTCAGCGGTC
>Ga0136610_1000611_pt1 | contig 11021 bp, 9 predicted proteins | sample AntDrymUQ1342206_2_FD_104804 | JGI IMG/M metagenome (GOLD analysis project Ga0136610, IMG submission 104804) | Polar desert sand microbial communities from Dry Valleys, Antarctica - metaG UQ134 (22.06) | ecosystem: Environmental > Terrestrial > Soil > Desert | place: Antarctica: Dry Valley...
GTGGTGGAGGTGGGCGGTCGCCGGCTGGAGGTCTCCCTACCTGGCGGCCTGGCCCTAGGCGGCGGCGGTGCCGTGCCCGGCGGCGTCGCTGCCAAGCCCCGCCGTCGCGGCGGCGGCGGGTCGGGCGGTGCGGCCGGAGGTGACGCGCTGACCAGTCCGATGCAGGGCACGATCGTCAAGATCGTGGTCGAGGACGGAGCCGCGGTCGAGGCCGGTGATCTCGTCGTCGTCCTGGAAGCGATGAAGATGGAACAGCCGATCAACGCGCACAAGGCCGGCACGGTCAGCGGCCTCGGGGCATCGGTCGGCGAGGCCGTCAGCAGCGGCGCGACCATCTGCACGATCGCGGACGCAGCTGCAGAGCCGAACGACAACTGAGGCCAGACGCGCTGTACCGCGGTTCGGCGCGTGAAAACGAGGGCGGGACGCGTCGTACCTCGCCGCTGCGGCTAGGGAGCGCGGCTCAGAGGTAGCGGCAGGCCAGTTCGCCGGCCTGAGCGCCGTACGAGCCCCCGAACATGACGGCGTGCACGAGCACCGGGAACAGCTGATGCAGCCCCACCCGCTCCCGCCAGCCCGAGCCCAACGGAGCGACCTCCTGGTAGGAGGCCAGGATCCGCTCGAGGTACGGCACGCCGAACAGCGCCAGCATCGCGAGGTCGGTCTCACGGTGCCCGCCGTACGCGGCAGGATCGACCAGGTACACCTTTCCGTCGGCCGCCCAGTGCACGTTCCCGCTCCACAGGTCCCCATGCAGACGCGCCGGTGGCTCGCCTGGCACACCGAGGGAGTCCAGCCGAGCAAGCACAGCCGACACCGCAGCTGCGTCCTCTGCCGAGATGCGGCCGGCATCCCGAGCGGCACGCAGATACGGCTCGATCCGCCGTACGGCGAAGAACTCGGCCCATCTCCCCGAGGGGACCCCGAAGTTGTCCATCGTCAGCCGCCCGATGAACCCGGACCAGGGGGCCCCGAAGCGGTCAGCGCCGGCCAGATGCAGTCCGGCCAGGTCGGCGCCGAACCGTTCGGCCGCGTCCGGCGTGGCTTCGCCGCGGGGCAGCCATTCCAGAAGCAGGAGTTCGTCGCCGACAGCGATGACCTCCGGGGTGGGGATCACCGCCGCTTGCGCGATCCAAGCCAGCCCGGCTGCTTCGGCTGCAAAGAATCCGGCGGGCGCCTCCTCGCGGGACTTGGCGAAGAGCATCTCCCCACCGTCGAGGGTGAACAGTTCGGCGACGGAGCTGTCACCACCCGGCAGCGGGGTGGCGCGGATCCGCTGGTGCCGCACCATCATCGGGACGATGTGGGGGTGTGCACGCAGGTAGGCCAGGTCCAACGTCCCGTCCACGGACCCGGTCACGTGCTGGCTGCCGTCAAGAAAGGTCGTCGGCAGTCATGAGCCGGCGCCCGGCTTCGGTAATCGTTCCGGACAGCGAGGGATAGATCGAGAAGGTGTGCGCCAGATCGGCCGCGGTCAGGCTGTTCTGCACCGCGAGGGCGATCGGCAGGATGAGCTCGGAGGCGCCCGGTGCCACGACGACTCCGCCGATGACGACCCCGGTCGGGCGCCGGCAGAACAACTTCACGAACCCGTCTCGCAGGTCCACCATCTTCGCCCGGGCGTTGGTGGCCAACGGCAACATGATGATGTCGGCCGCCATCGCTCGTTCGGCGATGACCTTCTCCGAGTGCCCGACCGTGGCGATCTCGGGATGGGTAAACACGTTGGCCGCCACCGTCTTCAGCTTGATCGGAGCCACGGCATCACCGAGGGCGTGCCACATCGCCACCCTGCCCTGCATGGCCGCGACCGAGGCCAGCGGCCAGACGCCGGTCACGTCACCCGCGGCATAGATGCCGGCGATGTTGGTACGCGACACCTTGTCCACCGTGATGTGCCCGCTTGCAGTCACGGCGACGCCGGCAGATTCCAGTCCGAGTCCACCCGAGTTCGGTATCGAGCCGACAGTCATCAGCGCATGCGATCCGCGGACCTCGCGTCCGTCCTCCAAGGACACGATCACGCCGTCGCCGCTGCCCGCGGACTGCCCGCCGCGGTCCCGTCGGACACCGGAAGCTCTGGCCTGCTTGACGATCTGCCCGCCGCGCTTCACGAATACCTGCTCGAGGACCTCAGCGGCGTCAGCATCCTCGCCGGGCAGTACACGGTCGCGCGAGCAAACTAAGGTCACCGGGACCCCGGCTTCGAGGTAACCACTTGCGAACTCCGCGCCGGTCACGCCCGAGCCGACGACGACGAGATGCTCGGGGAACTCCTCGAGCTCATAGACCTGCCGCCAGGACAGGATCCGTTCACCGTCCGGCTCGGCACCGGGCAGGATGCGGGGATCGGCGCCGGTGGCCAGCAGCAGGATGTCGCTGTCGATGTCCTGGCCCCCGTCCGCGGACTCGACGTGGACCACGTGGCGCGCCAGACCCGGCGCGGCATCGGCCAATCTGGCTGATCCAGCGATCAGGACCACTCCTTCGCGGGCCAGCCGGGTCCGGATGTCGGCCGACTGTGCGGCAGCCAGCGCATTGACCCGACCGTGAACGGTGCCCGGATCCAGGCTGGACTGCGCGACCTGGCCGGCCCGTACGCCCAGCTCTGCGCTGTCCCGGACGCTGGTCAACGCACCACTGGATGCGATGAAGGTCTTGGAGGGGACGCAGTCGGCGAGCACACACGCCCCGCCCAGGCCGTCGCGCTCGACCACGGTGACATCGGCGCCGAGTTGCGCAGCGACCAGCGCGGCTTCGTACCCGGCCGGTCCGCCCCCGATGATCACAATGCTGGTCACGGGGCCATTCTCCCGCACCCGGCCCGCGCTCAGCACGACGGCGTTCCCGCCGAGCCGCGCCACGCGTCGCTACGCTGCGCCGGTGCCGCTCTACGCCGCTTACGGGTCGAACATGGATCCGACGCAGATGATCCGTCGCTGCCCGCACTCCCCGGAGGCGGGCACCGGCTGGATCCGTGGGTGGCGACTCACCTTCGGCGGCGAGGAGCTGGGCTGGGAAGGGGCGCTGCCCACGATCGTCCCGGTCGACGACGAAGTCGTGTTCGTCGCGCTGTACGACGTCTCCGCCGAGGACCAGCGGCTGCTCGACGCCTGGGAGGGCGCCGACAACGACCTCTACATGACGATGCGGGTCCGGGTGCACACACTGACCGGGGACGTACTGGCCTGGACCTACGTTCTGGACGCCTTCGAGGGCGGGCTTCCCTCGGCACGCACCATCGGTCTGATCGCCGATGCCGCGCAGGCCGCGGCCGCACCTGATGACTACGTCGCGGCCTTGCGGGCACGCGAGTGCCGCTCGGTCGGCGACTGACGCTCTGGCAAGGTGGATGCGGTGCTGCCCTCTAACCCCTGCCAAGGTGCGCTCCAGGTCTCACATGACAACCCCTTCGCCCGGCCTAGTGAGCTTCCGTACGGGCTGCCGCCCTTCGACCTGATCCACGAGGAGCACTATCTTCCCGCCTTCGAGGCGGGGATGGCCGAGCAGTTGGCCGAGGTCGAGGTGATCGCCGGCTCGCCGGATCAGCCGTCGTTCGAGAACACGATCGTCGCCCTGGAGCGCTCCGGACGGTTGCTGGACCGGGTCAGCACGGTGCTGTTCAACCTGGTCGGCTCGACCTCCACCGACGGCCTGCGGGCGATCGAGGCCGCCGTGGCGCCGCAACTGGCTGCCCACTCGGACGCGATCCACCTGCATGCCGCCCTGTTCGACCGGATCGAGGACCTGTACGACCGGCGAGCCGACTTGGGGCTCAGCGCGGAGCAGGACCGCCTGCTGGAGCGCTACCGCAGCGACTTCGTACGCGCGGGCGCCCGGCTCTCCGATGACGCGCAAGCCCGGCTGCGCCAGCTGAACGAGGAACTGTCGAGCCTGTCGACGGGTTTTTCCGCTCGATTGCTGGCTGAGACGAATGCCTCTGCTGTCCATGTCGAGGACAGCGCAGAGCTGGCCGGTCTGACGCAGGACGCCAGCGCCTCCGCGGCCGAGACCGCGCGTAGCCGGGGTCACGAGTCGGGATACCTCCTGCCCCTGATCCTGCCGACGGCACAGCCGGTCCTGGTCGCGCTGACCGACCGAGCGTTGCGCGAGCGGGTCTTTCGTGCGGCAACCTCGCGGGGCAGCCGCGGCAACGAGCACGACACGCGACGCACCCTGACCCGGATCGCCTGCCTGCGCGCTGAACGAGCCGGCTTGCTCGGATACCCCGACCACGCCTCCTACATCGTTGAGGACCAGACCGCGGGCACCACCGATGCTGTGGCGACGATGCTGCACGGGCTGGTCGGACCGGCGGTGGCCAACGCCCGGCTGGAGGAGGCCGAACTACAGGCCGCCTTCGAAGCTGACGGCGGCACCGGATCACTGCAGCCCTGGGACTGGGCCTATTACGCGGAACAGGTCAAGCGTGCCCGGTTCGACATCGATGCCGCCGCTGTGCGGCCGTACCTGGAGCTGGAACGGGTTCTGCTGCAGGGGATCTTCCACGCGGCCGGGGAGCTGTACGGATTGGGTTTCGCCGAACGGCATGATCTGCCGACCTATCACCCCGATGTGCGCGTCTTCGAAGTCACCGATGCCGACGGCGCCGCGCTGGGCCTTTTCCTCGCGGACTTCTATGCGCGGGAGTCCAAGCGCGGTGGTGCATGGATGAACACCCTCGTCGACCAGAGCCAGCTCTTCGACACGTTGCCGGTCGTGGTCAACACTCTGAACATCCCGCGCCCGGCCGAGGGCGAGCCGACCCTGTTGACCACCGACGAGGTGCGGACCGCTTTCCACGAGTTCGGGCATGCATTGCACGGCCTGTTCTCCGACGTCGGATACCCCCGCTTCTCCGGTACGAGTGTGCCGCGCGACTTCGTCGAGTACCCGTCCCAGGTCAACGAGATGTGGGCCTGGTGGCCCAGCGTGCTGGCGAACTACGCCGTTCACCACCACACCGGGGAGCCGCTGCCGCAGGTGCTCGCCGACCGTCTGCTGGCTTCGCGCTCCTACGGGGAAGGGTTCGCGACGACGTCCTACCTCGCGGCAGCTCTGCTCGACCAGGAATGGCACCGCCGGTCGCCGTCCGACCCGCCGATCGCACCGGAGGACGTGGAGGCCTTCGAGGCTGCGGCGCTGGCTCGTCATGGCCTGCAACTGGATTCGATTCCACCGCGGTACCGGAGCTCGTACTTCTCGCACATCTTCGCGAGCGGATACAGCGCCGGTTACTACTCCTACATCTGGTCGGAGGTGCTAGACGCCGACACCGTCGAATGGTTCCACGAGAACGACGGTCTTCGCCGTACGAACGGCGACGCGTTCCGCGCCGGGCTGCTGTCTCTCGGCGGCAGCGTGGACCCGATGGATGCATTCGCCGCCTTTCGCGGCCGACCGCCCCGGATCGAACCGCTGCTGGAACGCCGCGGGCTGCTCCCCACATAAGAATCCCCGCTCAGGCCGGCGTCACCACCGAACCCAAAGCGGTCAGTAGCGACGCCACACCGGAGCCATCATCGAAAGCTGGGCGCGGAGGGTGCCGAGCACTTGCGCGCGATGCCCACAAGCCCCTGTGATCATGGACCTGTGACCACCTTTCGGTGTGAAATTTGGTCAGGGGCTCCATGATCGCGGGGGTTTCGGGTCAGGCGGCATTGCGGTCGAGAAGCCGGCGGACTGTGGCGACCATTCGCGTGTGCCGTCGGTAGACGTCAACGTCGGTGAAATGCAGCAGCGTCCAGCCGTTCTCGGTGAGCCAGTTGTGTCGATCCCGGTCGGCGCGCAGCTGATCCTGGGTCAGATGCGCGATACCGCCGTCGTACTCGGCGCCGACTCGGCGATCGCGCCATCCGGTATCCAGCCGGTGCCACCGCTCACCCATGTCTCCTACGCGGATCTGGCACGCAGGCGCCGGAAGGTGGGCATCAAGGAAGCGCTACCGCATGCGTGACTCATGGGGACTCGGCCAGCGCGTCGGCACGGGGTATCAGCCACCTGAGCCGGATGACCTGGCGAAGGCCGGACTGCTCGATCGGCGCGGTGAGCCGGACGACATCGCAGGCGGTACGAGCCGGTGGGGTGCACCAGATGCCGTTCATGCGCACAGCATCATCGGTACCCAGGACTGACGGGTGCACCTGCAGGCCAGGTCTGCGGCGGTTGTCCACATCGGGCGGGTCCAGGAAATGCAGGCGGTCATCAGAGCGGACGTCGAAGCCCCAGATAGCCGCAGCGGTGGTATGACAGGCAACCAGGTCCCCGCCTACAAGTAGCCCAGCGGCCCGCACAAGTGATGGTAAGTCGTCCGGGACCTCGGCGTCGACGTACATCCCCCGCCAGGGCGTCAGTCGCCACACACCCCGACGTAGCCGACGGCGAATTTCGGCGGGCGTCAGCACCGTGAGAGCTTGGTCGCGGGTGATGATCCCGCCTGTCGTGACGCCAACTGGGCCAAGGCAATGTCCATGCCGCCACCGTCGCCGCTGGCAAAACGCTCGTGGGACCTCAACAGGATTTGTGGACAAACTCTTCCGCGATCATGGAGCTGTGACCAAATTGAGCCGCCCGCAGCCAGCGAGCAGGACGTCCACCTGACCCGACGAGGCGGAGATGGTCCGCGTCGTCGAGGATTCCTGCGGGCGAAGCTGCCGCCTCCCGACCCGTGCGGAGAAAGTCGCTGCGATCGTCGCTCGGATTGCCGCCGAGCCGGGCATCACCAGGGTGGACACCCTGGCCGACCGGCTCGGAACCAGCGTTCGGCGGCTACAGCGGTCATTTGCCGAGCACGTCGGCGTCAGCCCGAAATGGGTCATCCGGCGCTATCGAGGTGGAGAAGACGGCCGAGCAGGGCAGACAGATCGGGATCTACGCCGAGCCGGTACCCGTGCCAGACACGGGCCCGGTGCTGGACCGGCTACTCGGACTGACCGGTCGCGACCCGAACTGGACGCGCTGACCGCATCAGCCAACGAGGGCCGGGTCAAGGTCAGCGGTTGCGGTAGGCGTCCAGAATCTGTTGCGCGGCCAGTGAGGGGGTGAGCTCCCCGGCCTGGACCGCGCGCTCCGTGCCCGGCGCCAGTTTCCGTACGGCAGGATGCTCGCGCAGGTCGGTCTCGAGCGCGTCGTGCACCATCCGCCAGGTCCAACGCACCTGCTGGCGTTGACGTTGGCGCTCCAGTTCGCCCTCGGTTGCCAGGTGTTCCTGATGGGCCACCACCTGTGCCCAGACCTCGTCGAGGCCCGTGCCATCTAGTCCAGAACACGTGAGAATCGGTACTCGCCAAGCAGATCCGGACCCACGCAACATCCGGATGGCCGCGCCCAACTCGCGCGCGGCCCTGCGGGCATCGGTGGTGTGTGGGCCGTCGGCCTTGTTGACCGCGATGACATCCGCGATCTCCAGGATCCCGCGTTTGATCCCCTGCAGCTGATCACCGGTACGCGCCATGGTCAGGAAGAGGAACGAGTCGACCATGTCCGCCACCGCTACCTCGGACTGACCGACACCCACGGTCTCGACCAGCACGACGTCGTAGCCCGCCGCCTCGACGACGACCATCGACTCCTGGGTGGCTTGAGTGACCCCACCGAGCGTGCCGGCGGTAGGAGCGGGCCGGATGAAGGCCGCTTCATCGACGGCCAGCCGCGACATCCGAGTCTTGTCGCCCAGGATCGAGCCACCGCTACGGGTCGAGGACGGGTCGACGGCCAGGACGGCCACCCGGTGCTCGGCGGCGGTCAGTGCGGTCCCCAACGCGTCGATGAACGTCGACTTGCCTACCCCGGGGACACCGCTGATCCCGACTCGGCGAGCCGACCCGGTATGCGGCAGCAGGACGCTGAGCAGCTCCTGTGCCTGCTCACGATGATCAGCCCGCCGGGACTCCACGAGGGTGATCGCCCGGGCCACCGACGTACGCGATCCCGCCAGCACGCCCTCGGTCAACCGGGTGACCAGATCACCCATCCGCCGCTGCCCTCAGTCCAGCGCTTCGGCTCACGAGTGTCCGAGGCGCTCGGACAGTGTCGCCAGCAAGCCCTGGGCGGCCTCGGCGATGACCGTTCCGGGCGGAAAGATCGCTGTCGCACCGGCCGCTTCGAGTTCGGCGAAGTCCCCGGACGGAATGACCCCACCGACAACGATCAGGATGTTCTCAGCCTCCATCTCGGTCAGCGCCGCCCGCAGGGCCGGTACCAGGGTGAGATGTCCCGCGGCTAGCGAATTGACGCCGATGATGTGCACATCGGCCTCGACGGCCTGCAGGGCTACCTCCTCGGGCGTCTGGAACAACGGGCCGACATCGACGTCGAAGCCGAGGTCGGCGAAGGCGGTGGCGATCACCTTCTGGCCACGGTCGTGTCCGTCCTGACCCATCTTGGCCACGAGGATCCGGGGTCGGCGACCCTCGGCCCGTTCGAACTCATCGGCAAGGCGCCGGGTCTTCTCGATGCCGTCCATGGCGCCCGCCTCGTCCCGGTAGACACCGGAGATCGTCCGTACCGTGGCCCGGTGCCGTCCGTACACCTCCTCCAAGGCCGAGGAGATCTCGCCGACCGTGGCCATGGCGCGCGCCGCGTCGATGGCCAGGGTGAGCAGATTGTCGGCGAGGTCGGAGCCACGATTGCCCTCGGCGGCTGCCCAGGCGGCATCGGTCAGCTTCTTGAGCGCAGCCGCGCAGGTCGACGAATCCCGTTCCGCGCGAAGGCTCTTTAGCCTGGCCACCTGCTGGGCCAGCACATCGGCATTGTCGATCTTGAGGACCTCGATGTCCTCGTCGGCGTCGTCCACCCGGTACTTGTTCACGCCGATCACCGGCTGGCGCCCGGAGTCGATCCGCGCCTGGGTACGTGCAGCGGCCTCCTCGATCCGGAGCTTGGGCAGGCCCTCCTCGATCGCCTGCGCCATTCCGCCGGCGGCCTCGACCTCCTCGATGTGCGCCCAGGCGCGTCGGGCCAGGTCGTAGGTGAGCTTCTCGACGTAGGCCGACCCACCCCAGGGGTCGATCACCCGGGTGGTACCCGACTCCTGGGCCAGCATCAGTTGAGTGTTGCGGGCTATGCGGGCCGAGAAGTCCGTGGGCAACGACAGGGCTTCGTCGAGGGCGTTGGTATGCAACGACTGGGTATGCCCCTGGGTAGCGGCCATCGCTTCCAGGCAGGTCCGTACGACGTTGTTGAAGACGTCCTGCGCGGTCAGCGACCAGCCCGAGGTCTGGCAGTGCGCCCGCAGCGACAGTGACTTGTCGTTCTTCGCCCCGGCGTCGGCGACCAGCTTCGCCCAGAGCAGTCGCCCGGCCCGCAACTTGGCGACCTCCATGAAGAAGTTCATCCCGACTGCCCAGAAGAAGGACAGTCGCGGGGCGAACACGTCGATGTCCAACCCAGCGGCCTGACCCGCCCGGATGTACTCCATCCCGTCGGCGAGTGTGTAGGCAAGCTCCAGGTCGGCGGTCGCACCGGCCTCCTGAATGTGATAGCCCGAAATCGAGATCGAGTTGTATTTCGGCATCTTCTGCGAGGTGTAGCTGAAAATGTCGCTGACCACCTGCATGGACGGCCCGGGCGGGTAGATGTAGGTGTTGCGGACCATGAACTCCTTGAGGATGTCGTTCTGGATGGTGCCGGAAAGCTGTTGCGGAGCAACACCCTGTTCCTCGGCGGCGGCGATGTAGAGCGCGAGTACGGGGAGCACGGCGCCGTTCATAGTCATCGACACCGACATCTGATCCAGCGGGATACCGTCGAAGAGTTGGCGCATGTCCAGGATCGAGTCGATCGCGACGCCGGCCATCCCGACATCGCCCGGTACGCGTGGGTGGTCGGAGTCGTACCCACGGTGGGTCGGCAGGTCGAAGGCGACCGACAGCCCCTTCTGCCCGGCGGCCAGGTTGCGCCGGTAGAAGGCGTTCGACGCAGCTGCGGTGGAGAACCCGGCGTACTGGCGGATCGTCCACGGCTGGGTCGTGTACATCGTCGGGTACGGCCCACGCAGATAGGGCTTGATGCCCGGGTAGCTTCCGAGGAAGTCCAGATCTCTGAGGTCCTCAACCGTGTAGAGCGGCGGGACCGTAATGCCTTCCGGTGTAAGCCAATTCGCTTCAGCGGCATTGCGTCCGGCCACTGCCTGATATTGGTCAGCCCACTGCATCGGTCCGAGTGCATCGACCGGAAGAGGCCCGAGCTCGACGTCGCCGAAGTAAGGGATCACCGACGGCACGTCCGCCCCGCTTCTAGGGCTTCGCGCATCACTCATGACGGCTCATCTCCCTCGGCCGGCCGGACCGCCTCGAGCACCGCATCCAGCACAGCCAGCGCATCACATCCGGCGAAGACATGTCCATCGATGCGAGCGAGATCACCGGTCGCATCGATGTCTTGGCGGTTTTGACGCAAACTGCCAGGATCTGCTGCACCCGCCTGCCATACCTGAGTCGCTCCGGCCCGACGCAACGCCTCGGCGAGGGCGGCCGCCTGCTCCGCGTAGAGCTGATCAGTGCCGCACAGGCACACAACCGACGTTGCGGCCCGGACGAAAGCCGAGACAATCCCCGCATTCTCGGCGTCGTCGGCGCCATTGCTGGGAGTGTCGAATCCGGCGGCCTGGAAGAGGTTCGCGGCGAAGGATGCCCGAGGCGTCGAGGCGTCGACCGAACCCAACGTCGCCATGAAAACTGCCGGCCGCGAATCCCGCTCCGCGGCAATGGCATCCACTTGATCCCGGAGCGTCTCGAAGTCACCCGCAGCTCGTACGGCCGGCAGGGCGGCCTGTCGCGACCCGGGCTCCACAGGCGGGTGCGGCTCACGTTCGGGCAGGGTCTCGGTCAAGTTCGGGAACTCGCTGACTCCGGTGATCGGATCGCTTCGGTGCGCCAGGTGATCCCGACGGACGGCCCAGACCGACGCGATCCGATCGGCGACCAAGCCGCTGCTCATGGCCTCGGCCAGTCCCCCGGCCCGCTCGATCTCGGTGAACCATTCCCATGCGGCCGTGGCCAGCTGGTCGGTCAACGACTCGA
>Ga0136610_1000612_pt1 | contig 11016 bp, 13 predicted proteins | sample AntDrymUQ1342206_2_FD_104804 | JGI IMG/M metagenome (GOLD analysis project Ga0136610, IMG submission 104804) | Polar desert sand microbial communities from Dry Valleys, Antarctica - metaG UQ134 (22.06) | ecosystem: Environmental > Terrestrial > Soil > Desert | place: Antarctica: Dry Valley...
CCGGTCAGATCGATGCGCTTGTCGCCTATCTTCAGACTCTGGAATGACAGGCCAAGGAGAGGACTAGATGGCTACCGCGGTTGCTCCACAACAGGGGGGTCTGTTTGCGAGGCCCACCGCCAAGACGGGATGGTGGAGCTGGATGACCACCGTCGACCACAAGAAGATCGGCATCCTCTACGGCGTCACGGCCTTCTTCTTCTTCATCGTCGGCGGCGTCGAGGCCCTGCTGATCAGGTCCCAGCTCGCGACACCCAACGGCGAGGTGCTCTCTCCGGCCGTCTATAACCAGCTGTTCACCATGCACGGGCTCACGATGATCTTCTTCGTGGTTATGCCGATGGGGACTGCGCTCATGAACTTCCTGCTTCCACTCATGATCGGGGCCCGCGACGTCGCCTTTCCCCGCCTCAACGCCTTCAGCTATTGGGTGTTCCTGTCGGCCGGGTTGTTCATGTATTCGGCTTTCCTGCTCGGGGGGGCTCCCGACGGGGGGTGGTTCGGCTACGCACCGCTCAGCCTCGACCCCGTCACCGACGGGATGACCTACTACTCGCTCGGCCTCCAGATCGCCGGTATCGCCTCGCTCGCAGGAGCCATCAACTTCATCGTCACGATCATCAACATGCGCGCTCCCGGAATGACTCTCATGCGCATGCCCGTGTTCGTGTGGATGACACTCATTACTTCTTTCCTGCTGCTCTTTGCGGTCCCCGTCATCGGTGTGGCGCTGTGGGAGCTGATGTTCGACCGGCTCTTCGGTGCGAACTTCTTTGATCCGGCTGCCGGCGCCGATCCGCTGCTGTGGCAGCATCTGTTCTGGCTGTTCGGCCACCCCGAGGTCTACATCATGATCCTCCCGGCCATGGGCATCGTCTCGGAGGTGTTGCCGGCCTTTTCGCGCAAGCCGCTGTTCGGCTATCCGGCCATCGTCTTTTCCGGCGCAGCCATAGCGTTCATGGGTTGGGGGGTGTGGGCACACCACATGTTTGCGGCCGGGCTGGGCCCGGTCGCCAACTCGGCCTTCGCGCTTTCGACCATGTTCATCGCCGTGCCCACCGGCGTGAAAATCTTCAACTGGATCGGAACGATCTGGGGTGGCTCGGTGCGCCTAACCACGCCATTTCTGTTCTCGGCCGGGTTCGTCTCCATGTTCATCATCGGGGGACTGTCGGGAGTAACACACTCAATCGTGCCGCACGATGCCCAACAGACCGACACCTACTACGTCGTCGGACACCTCCACTATGTGCTCTTCGGAGGGTCGATCTTCGGGCTTTTCTCCGGCATCTACTACTGGTGGCCCAAGGTCTTCGGTCGTCTGTTGTCTGAGAAGATCGGCAAGTTTCACTTCCTGCTCATGCTCGTCGGCTTCAACCTGACGTTCATGCCGTTCCACATCCTCGGGCTTCTGGGGATGCCGCGCCGTCAGTACTACTTCCCCGCCAACAGGGGCTTCGAGGTTTGGAACCTCCTGGCATCGATCGGCGCGTTCACGATCGCTGTGTCGATACTCGTGTTCCTCTACAACGTCGCGGTGAGCCGCAAGAAGGGCGAGGCAGCGGGAGCGGACCCGTGGGACGCGCGCACGCTCGAGTGGATGACGACGTCCCCGCCGCCTGAGCACAACTTCGATGCCATACCGGTTGTGCGCCACAGAGACGACTTCTGGTATCGCAAATACATCACCACACCCGAGGGCGAGTCTGCCCGCGTTTTCGCCGGCGGGGCGGCCTCGGACGAAGAACAGCACTCGAGTGAAGCGGCCTCGGACGAACCGCCAAGCTCGTCGGCCGAAGGGGCCTCGGACCGAGAGCCGAACACAGCCGGGGCGGCCCCCCCGGAGAGCTCGTCTGAGGAGCGCCCCCATGCGGGCGCCTCGGCCGAGGAACAGGGCCACGGCATCCACCTGCCTTCGCCGTCGTACTTCCCTCTGCTGACCGCAGCGGGGATGCCGGTCATCGGTTACGGCTTCATCTACAGTCCGATACTCCTGGCGGCGGGCGCCGTGATGCTCCTCGTCGGCGCGTTCGGCTGGGTGCTCGAGCCTCCGGCGGAGGAAGCATGAGCGCCGCACATCCGCCTGCGGAGCACCCCCATACCTCCACCGGGCTCGATAATGCCAAGCTGGCGATGTGGGCCTTTTTGGGGTCGGAATGCCTTTTCTTTGGGTCGTTCATCTCGACCTATCTGCTTTATCGCAACGTAACCGGCGACGGCCCGACGTCGGCCGACCTCTACGACATCCCTTACACATCGATCAGCTCGTTCGTGCTGCTCATGTCGAGTCTGACGATGGTGCTCGCGCTGTCCTCGGTTCAAAACGGCGACCGGCGCGCCATGCGCATCTGGTTGATGGCGACTGCCTTTCTTGGCCTCACCTTCATCGGCGGCCAGGTGTTCGAGTTCACGACCTTCGTCGAGGAGGGCCTCACGTTGAGCACGAGCGCGTTCGGCAGCTCTTTCTTCGTCCTAACCGGGTTTCACGGCGCTCACGTCACCATCGGGATCTTGATGCTGCTTGGACTCACAGTGATGTCGTCGTTTGGCCGGCTCGGCCCGGACGACTCCCGTCCGGTTGAGCTCGTCGGGCTCTACTGGCACTTCGTCGACATCGTCTGGATCGTGATATTTACCGTGATCTATCTGATTCCGTCGGGTTAGCGAGACCATGAGCGAAGCCGATCTCCAACACGAAGAAAGCGGCCATCCGGGCCCGAGCCAGTATGTGAAGATCGCGGTCGTCCTGGCCCTGATCACACTCGCCGAGATAGCCATCTACTACATCCCTGCGCTGGCCTCGCTGCTGATCCCGCTGCTAGTGGCGTTCTCGTTCGCTAAGTTCATGCTCGTCATTCTGTGGTTCATGCATCTGCGTTTCGACAGCCGGATCTTCACACGCCTCTTTGCAGCGGGCCTGCTGCTGACCCTGACCGTCTTCATTCTCATGCTGCTGACCTTTTTCCTGCGCGGGGGCCCGGCTCCAACGCCCCCAGGTATCACCTGACGTGGCCCCGGTCGCTCAGGCCGCAGCTGCGGCCTCACCATGGACGTGGTCCCCGCATCTCGATGTCTGGCTCTTGATCGCGTTGTTGAGCGTGGGATACCTCGCCGCCCTGCGCTGGCTCGCCCCGGCGGGACGGCAGCCCATCGACGGGGGCCGCTCGGCGGGATCGCAGCCCATAGATGGGGACGGCTCGGCGGAACCGCCGAACGAGCGCCCGGTTATCCCGGCCGCCACGGCGCGACAGAAGACCCTGTTCTTCCTTGGTGTGGGGACGGTCTGGGTCGGCTCGGACTGGCCCATGCACGACCTCGCAGAGGGCTACCTCTACAGCGCGCACATGATCCAGCACATGCTCTTTACCTTCGTGGCGCCGCCCCTTCTATTGAGCGGAACCCCGAAGTGGCTGCTGCGGAGGCTGCTTGCGCCGCCCAAGGTCATGGCACTCATGCGTCTGCTCACCAAGCCGCTCGTCGCTTTGCTCATGTTCAACGCTCTGGTTGCCCTGACGCACTGGCCGGCGCTTGTCGACGCTTCGCTGCGCTCCGACCCCTTGCACTTCTCGCTTCACACGGTGTTGTTCGTCTCGGCGGGATTGATGTGGTGGCCCGTCATCGGGCCGCTGCCTGAGATGCCCCGGCTGTCCGACCCGGCCAAGCTTCTTTACCTCTTCGGGCAGTCGATCCTGCCGACGGTCCCCGCTTCCTTTCTCACCTTTGCGAGCCGGCCCATCTACGAGTTCTACGAGACGGTGCCCCGGCTGTGGGGCCTTTCCGCCTTGACCGACCAGCTCATAGCAGGCCTGATAATGAAGATCGGCGGCGGTTTGCTGCTGTGGTCGGTTATCGCCGTGATCTTTTTCAGGTGGCACGCCAGGGAGGAATCGGAAGTTGTCGATGAGCTCTCCTGGGACGACTTCGAAAGTGAGCTGCAGGTGCTCGGCTTGAGAAACAGTCATATCGAAGATGGCGGGACGCAGACATGACCGAACAGCCCACCAAGGACGACGATTCCGGGTCGTCGATGATGGACGACGTCCGCATAAAAGTCCCGCAGCTGAATCTTCCCGATGAGATCAAGTTTCGGGCGCCGCTTCCAATTCTCATCCCCCTTGCGGCCATTGCAGGCATAGCGCTTGTGGCGTTTCTGTTCTCTCGGGTGCTCCTTAGCGTCCCGCGCGAAGCCGCCATCGTCATTGCCAGTGTTATGGCCATCAACATCCTTGGCGCCTTCGCCTTTGCGGCGCTTCGCCCTGATCTGACCCGTGTTCATAGAGCAGAGCTCGCCATGGTGGTGGCCTATCCGCTGCTTATCGGCGTCGTCATCGCCGTGATCGGCATCGGCGAGGCAAGCACCGAGGCTCCGGGGGGCGAGAGCGCCCCCACCGAAGCTGCCGCGGCCGCGGGGGACTTCCAGCTCAGTGCCGATGGGCTCGCCTTCGACACCGACACGATCGAGCTCGCGGCCGGCGAGCAGCAGACGATCGCCTTCGACAATCAGGACTCCGCCGAGCACAATCTCTCGGTCTACCAGGACGAGCAGGCGGGCCAGTCACAGAAGGGCGCGCTGTTCGCAGGCGACAACATCGCCGCAGGGGACTCGACGGAATACCAGGTCGAGCCGCTGCCGGCCGGCGAGTACTACTTCCAGTGCGACATCCATCCCACCATGAACGGAGACGTCGTAGCCGAAGGAGGGGCCGGGGGAGGCAACGGCGGTGGCTCGGGCTCGGGTGGCTCGTCCAAGCCCAAGCCGGGCGGCAGCGGCAAGGGCGGCAACGGTGGCGGGGGTGCCGGGGGCGGAAAGGGCGGCAAGGGCGGGGGGGCCTGACCGCCCGCTTACTCTTCTTGACGTGCCGGTGAGTTGCACGCCCTTAGCCGCGTGCCACCATCGTCTGTCCCGAGATTCGGGGCGCGCCCTATCCTCTCGCAACGCCACGGGAAGGGGGAAGAGATGAGCCAGATCGATGCCGGTGCCGGTTCCGCAGGGCTTGCTCGCGACGCAATTGGTCTCCGTGAGGTTCTGTTCCAGTCGATCACCCACATGGCTCCGGCGGCCGCAGTCGCGTTCTCGATCATCGTGGGCGCAGGCTTTGCAGGAGGCGCGCTAGCCCTATCGGTCCTGTTTGCGCTCATCGCCTGCATGTCGGTCGCCTTCTCCATTGGAGAGCTGGCACGCCACCTGCCCTCGGCCGGCGGTATGTACACGTACGTGGCGCGGGGCATCCATCCAACGGCAGGGTTTCTAGTCGCGTGGGGCTATGCGTTCGCAGAGCCGCTGGGCGCGCCGCTCCTCTTTCTCATCTTCGGAAACGTGGTGGTGGGCACGTTGAGCGTCTCGCTTGGCTGGTCCGCCGACCTCTGGTGGGTCTGGGTTGTGATTGCCGCCCTACTTGTTCTGGCGTTGGGTTATTACGGGATCACGATCAGCACCGAAGCGGGCACCGCTCTGGGACTTCTCGAAATCGTCGTTTTTGCGGCGCTCGCGCTCTGGCTGATAATCCAGGCGGGAAGCGCAAACACACCGGCAGCATTCTCGCCGGGGCAGGCCCAAGTGGAAGGTTTCGAGGGCGTCGGTGGAGTCTTTGCCGCAACCATCTTTTCTATCCTCGCCTTCATCGGTTTCGAGGCGGCGGCTCCGCTCGCCGAGGAGGCACAAGATCCAAAGCGGACAATCCGGCGGGCCGTCGTTTTGTCGTGCCTCGGGATCGGACTCTTCTACGTCTTCACGACCTATGCCGCGGCAGTCTTCTTCGGGCTCGATCGCATGGAAGGCTTCGCCGCCTTTGGAGGGGGCAACCCGTGGGACGGGCTTGCCCGCCAAGTGTGGGGCATCGGGTGGATAGCGGTGTTCTTGGCGGTGGCGAACTCTGCGATCGCCAACGCGAACGCCGCCGCCAATGCAGCTACCCGGACCTGGTATGCCATGGGGAGGATCAGGCTCTTGCCAACGGCTCTCGAGAACGTGCATCCTCACTGGAGGTCGCCGGTGGTTGCCGTGTGGCTGCAGTTTGTCGTGGGCCTCGTAGTGGCCCTCGGGCTTGGATTCAAATACGGTGTGCTTCCTGCGTTCGTCCTGGTCGCCACGATCCTCACTGCAGTCATCGTCCTCATCTACATTGCGGTGAATGTCTCCTGCATCGTCTTCTACCTGCGCGACCGTCGGGACGAGTTCAGCCCCTTCAAGCATCTGCTCGTCCCGCTTGTAGGTATCGTGATGTTCGTGCCGGCGTGGTTGACCGCAGTCGGCATACCTGCATTCAAGTTCATCGCCAAGCTCGAATACCCGCTCTCGCTCGCCGGCCCGGTGGTCGCGGTCTGGTACTTGATCGGAGTTGCCTACATGGGCTATTTGATGGTCAATGCGCGCGACCGCATCAACGACACGGGCAGGGTCTTCGAGGAGGAAGCGGTCGGCTGATCCTGTTCTTGAAAGGGAAGGAGACGGCGTGGATGTAATCAGCTACAGGCCCGAGCCGGGCGAGTTCGCATGGACCTTCGGCGGCGTGAGCCCGGTGCGCAAGGTGAAGCCCGGCGATGTGCTCGAGGTCTGGACGGAGGACTGCTTTGCGGGGAAGGTCCGCACGCCTGATGATCTGGTCAGCCGCGTGATCGACTTTCCATTCGTCAACCCTCAAACGGGGCCTTTCTACGTTGAGGGCGCAGAGCCGGGCGACACACTGGCCATTCACTTCATCTCCATCGAGCCCGCACGGGACTGGGCGGCGTCGACCACGGTTCCCCTCTTCGGAGCCCTCACCTCGACAGCGCATACCCCTACGCTGCAGGACCCACTGCCGGAGATCGTGTGGATCTACGAGGTCGACCGCGCCAAGAGAACCTTGACCATGCACGGGGCGCGTGGCGAGTACTCGGTCGAGCTGCCGTTGGATCCCATGCACGGAACGGTGGGAGTGGCCCCGGCGTCGTTCGAGGCGCGATCCTCCCTCGTCCCCGATGCGCACGGGGGCAACATGGACACTCCCGAGATGCGCACAGGAGTCACCTGCTACCTTGGCGTCAATGTCGAGGGTGCTCTCTTCTCGATCGGAGATGGTCACTATCGACAGGGCGAGGGCGAGAGCTGTGGGGTAGCTGTAGAGGGCGCCATGGACTCCGTCATCGGATCGAGTTGATCAAGGGCGTGGCAACGGCGTGGCCTCGCCTCGAGAGTGACGACTACATCATGTCCACCGGCTCGGCGCGCCCTCTGGAGGACGCCTTTCGCATAGCACATGCCGACCTCGTCGGCTGGCTTGCCTCCGACTATGGTTTCGATCCGCTCGATGCATACCAGCTCGTCACCCAGATAGCGGAAAGCCCGGTGGCGAACGTATGCGACCCGAACTACACGTTCATCGCCAAGGCGGCGAAGCGCTACCTCCCGCAAGGGGACCCTTACAGGGGGGCGAGAGCCAAACTGAGAGAACTTTCGAAGACCTACATCGGGAGCAGCTAGGACTCAAGAAAGCCGGCGGCCCTGCTCGGGCCTGAGCCCGGCTCGTGGTTTCACAGGCAGGGGCGGTAGGGTAACTCTCAGGCTGCACCTGCAGCCAACCCTGAAAGGGAGTGAGATTGTGACCGATCCCGACAAGAGGCGAAACAAGGGCGAAGAGACCCGCGGCAGGGTCAAAGAGAATGTGGGCAATGCCATAGGCGACGAGGACCTCGAGCGTCAGGGACGCAAGGACCAGGGCAAGGCCAACATGAAGCAAGCGGGCGAGAAGGTGAAGGACGCGGTCAAGGGAGCAACCGGCCGCAAGTAGCTCAATCTCGGGACCTCCAACCACTCCAGACGTGGTGGCCGGGGCTGAGAATGAGCCTCAGGTCGCCGCCGCGCCCTCACGCCCAGAGCACAACAGCCTAAGAGTCGGTTGGGGCCAGGGCAAAGGCTAGCCCGCCGGTCAGTGGGCGCACCGCCCGAAAGTGACGCTCGTCGAAGGTTGCGAGGGCGGTGGTCCCGAGCCTCTCCGCCAGTGCAATGAGTGAGGCATGCGCAAGACCCAGATCAAGCCCGGAGTAGTGCCCGGCTACCTCCACGATCCGAGCCGCAGCTCCAGGCCACCACTCAACGAGGTAGGCGCCGCCGGCCAGGTCGCGATGGAACGCCTCGACCGCCCGCCGCCCGGTTCTGGTGCGGGCCAGGTGGTCGACCTCGGCAACGATCAGGGGCGTGGTCGCCATCTCCTCGTCGGTCTGCGAATACCAGAGCGCGGCTTCGTCGTGGCGCCGGTCCCTGCGGTCGAGCAACGCATAGAGGACCGAGGTGTCGAGGATTATCAATCGTGGCCGAACCCCGAGTCCCTCAGGTGCCGGTCGACGTTGTCGGCGACGTCTCCTGGGCCCTCCCCAACCCCGATGGCGGTCAGCCGCTGCCGGGGGGCCTCAGCCACGGTTCTAGCAAGGGCCCGGCGGATCAGCTCGGCTTTCGTGATGCGCCGATCCCTGGCAAGGCGCTCGAGGCCCCTGTCGAGATCCGGGTCAAGGTAGATGCTGGTTTTCTTCATCGGTATAGGGTACCACCCACCACCCGTAGCACCCTGGGGGGAGGGGTGGCGACCCGGCTCAGGGGGAGATGAGGCGATCGGCCGCCATGGCTGCAAACAACAGCGCGAGGTAGGTGATCGAGTAGCGGAACAGGTCCCAGGCGACGGCTGCCTCGGGACGCCTCCACAGCCTCACCGCAAGAGCGATGAAGACCCCGCCCAGGCCAAGCGCAGTGGCGAGATAGAGCCACCCCATCCGGCCGACGGAGAAGAACACAAGGGACATTGCGAACAACAGCAAGGAGTACAGGAGTATCTGCTTCGCCGTTTCGGCCTTGCCGTAGACGACCGGCATCATCGGCACCCCGGCCTTGGCGTACTCGTGCTCGTAACGCATCGCCAGCGCCCAGAAGTGGGGCGGCGTCCAGTAAAAGACGATCCCGAACATGGCGACGGCGGGGAGCTCGATCGTTCCCGTCACTGCGCTCCAGCCGACCAGGGCGGGTACGGCCCCCGCAGCCCCCCCGATGACGATGTTCTGGGGCGTCCACCGCTTGAGCCCCACGGTGTAGACGAACACGTAGAAGAGCAGGGCTGCGATCGAAAGGGCGGCTGAGAGGAGGTTGACCGTCACGGCCAGCAGTACCCCGGCGGCAACTCCGAGCGCGATGCCGAAGGCAAGAGCATGGCCGGGTGCCACCTTGTGAGTCGGGAGCGGGCGCCTTGCGGTCCGCGGCATGATCTCGTCGATGTCCCGGTCGAAGTAGCAGTTGATCGCCCCTGCCCCTCCGGCCGCGAGCGCGCCGCCCGCGAGCGTGGCGGCAACGAGGCTCAGGGGGGGCCACCCATCGGCCGCCACGATCATCGGGGGCACGGTCGTGATCAAGAGCAGCTCGATGATGCGCGGCTTGGTGAGCGCAAAATAGGCGCTCACCTTCTGTTTGAACGTGGCGGGGGGCGCGTCTCCTGCGGATGCCTCGGCGACCGGCGTCGCGCCATGCGTAACCGTTCGTTGCATCTAGACGGCCTCCGGCTCATAGGAGGGGTGGCCGCTGCGAGAGGGCTCCCGCTCGGCGGTGGCGCGGGCGAGGTTTGGGTGGGCCTCCACCGCGATCCCGACGAGACCGGCCCAGATCAGTGCGCCCGAGAGCAGGTGGGCGGTCACGACAGCGGCGTTCAACTGCGTCCAGATGTTGGCAGCGCCGATGAGGACCTCTACTGCGAAGCCCCCGGCCACCGCATGCGCAAGGCGTCCCGCTCCCGGCATATCGCCCTTGCGTCTGATGACCCGCCAGGTGACGAGCCCGACGCCGACGCCGACCAGGGCGGCGAGGGCGCGGTGGGCGAAATGGATCGCGTAAAGCTCGTTCCCGAGGTCGGGGATCAAGGCGCCGTTCATGAGCGGCCAGTCGGGGAACACGTAGCCGGCGTCGCTGCCCGTGACGTAGGACCCCGACAACAGCAGCGCCCACACGGCGGCTGCGGCGAGGCCGGCCGCTCTGCTAATCGAGCGATCCCTCAAGGGGTGCCGCCCGCCGGAGGGGGGCGCCGAGGCGATGACCACATAAACGAGCACACCGATAAGGGCCATAGCCGTCCCGAGGTGGAGGACCACAGAGACGGCCTCGAGCTCGAGCACGACGACCAGGGCGCCGAGGAGCGCCTGCCCTACGACGAGGACGAAGGCGCCGACCGAGGCCCACAGGATCTGGGGGAAGCGCCTGAAGTGCCTGAAGGCCATTACGGCGAGGGCGCCGAGCAAGACAAGGACCACGGATGCAGCAAGCCTGTGGGAGTACTCGATGGCGACGGCCCGGTTGTGCAGGGACGGAATCAGCTGCCCGGAGCAGTCTGGCCAGTCCGTGCCGCAGCCGAGCCCGGACTTCGTTGATCGCACGACCCCTCCTATGGTGACCAGGATGAAGGTCGCAACGGTGGAGGCGATCGCAAGTCGCCGGAAGTTTTTCATTCGTGCGCGATGCTACTCGCCTGCATTACCCATCCGGCGCGCCTAGAGTTCGTACGTGTTGAGGAAAACCCTGTGCGTTTGTGCAACGGCCGTAGCTCTGGCGCTTCCCCTCGGCTCCTGCGCGAACAACGCTCAGACGAGCGCAGGCGGAGACGCCCGCGGCGACAAGGCCGGGGCCGGAGCGGAATCGTTCAAGCAGCCCTTCACGGACACGGAGGCCTACCCGGTGATCGTGTCCTCAGAGATCGTCGTGGGTGAGAACCGCTTCCTCGTCGGGCTCCTCGACGGTGACAACGACGCTCCGATCGCTTCTCCCGACATCGACATGGAAATCGAGTTCTTCGACCTGGGCCGCTCCGCGCAGAAGCCCGTCGCCCGCAGCGAAATGGACTTTCTGTGGACGCTCAAGCCCCGCCTCGGTCTTTATGTCACCAGCACGAGATTCGATTCATCCGGTTCGTGGGGCGCGGCGGTGAGCATCACGGGCGAGGGCATCGACGAGACTGTGAAGGCGAGCTTCGATGTCGCCGAGGAGCCGGCAACGCCGGCCCTTGGGGC
>Ga0136610_1000613_pt1 | contig 11015 bp, 8 predicted proteins | sample AntDrymUQ1342206_2_FD_104804 | JGI IMG/M metagenome (GOLD analysis project Ga0136610, IMG submission 104804) | Polar desert sand microbial communities from Dry Valleys, Antarctica - metaG UQ134 (22.06) | ecosystem: Environmental > Terrestrial > Soil > Desert | place: Antarctica: Dry Valley...
GATCGTGTCGAGGTAGGCGCGGACGGCGCCGTTGCTCGAGGCCTGCTGCCAGTGCTGGCGCTCGTAGGCGCCGAGGTTCTTGATGTCGAAGGGGCGGCAGTCGGGGATGTTCAGCAGGCGCTTGCGGGTGGTGTGGATGGCGAAGCGGCCGAGGTCGCAGCCGATCCAGCGTCGGTTGAGCTTTTCGGCGACGGCGACGGTCGTTCCCGAGCCAGCGAAGAAGTCAGCCACCAGGTCTCCCGGATCGCTCGCGAGGTTGATGATGCGCTCGAGCAGCGCTTCGGGCTTCTGCGTGTCGTAGCCGAGTCGCTCGTGGCTTTGAGCTTGGACAGCGGGAACGTCCATCCAGATGTCTTGCAGCGGGACTCCACGCATCTCGTCCAGATAGCGCTTCTGCGCTGGGACCGTTCCGGGCTTCGTCTGCACTATTCGACCCTCGTCGTAAAGCTCTCGCATCCGCTCTTCGGAGAATCGCCAGTAGCGAGTGACTCCGAGGAACTCGTAGTGCGGGTTGCCCTTGGCCGCACCACCCGGGCCGGTCGTGTCGCTGAGGCGATAGCGCCGCCCCGATTCAGGCTCGACATGCTTGTAGAAGGCGTCGACGTAAGTCTGCTCGTACTCCGTGTACTCCATCGTCCACGGGCCTCCCTCGCCCTTGCGGTACAAGAGGATGACGTCGTGAAGACGACCGAGGTGACGCGCTCCCTGGCCGATATCGCTGTGGGCGGTCTGGCGCTTCCAGACGATCTCGTTGACGTAGGAGTCCGGTCCGAAGATCTCGTCGCAGACGAGCTTGGCGTAGTGGCTGACGTTCGAGCCGATGTGGAGGAAGAGGGTCCCGTCCTCCGTCAAGAGCTCGTGGATGAGCGCGATGCGCTCGTAGAGCATCTCGAGGTACGAGGCTCGGCCACGTCCCCATGTGTCGCGGTACGCATGCTCTTCCAAGACCGAAGGGAGCTTGGTGAAGTCGGCATCGCCGACCTTGATCCGAAACGAGAAGTCTGTTCCAGTATCGAAGGGCGGGTCGATGTAGACGAGCCTGATCGCGCCGGCGTACTCACGCAACAGGCTGCTCATCACGAGCTTGTTGTCGCCCCAGATGAGCGAGTTACGCGGCGCACCGGTCGAAACTCCGCTCGCTAGGAGCGAACCCGTGTCCCGCTCGCGTGTTGCCCGCGACTCGTTGATCGTCTCGACGGTCTGGAACGGCAGGTTGAGCCGCTCGACGCGCGTCGGCTTCCCGTCCCAATCGAGTCGAACGCTCATCTTGTCGTCGTCCTCGAGGCTGGACCAGAAGGCCCAAGCTGCCCTCCCGACATCCGGGAACCGGCCGTCGCCTCAAGGCGGTCGGCCACCATGGACCGGCGGATTGGCTGCACGCCGATGTCCCGCGCCGCGCGCTTGAAGCAGGCGATCACGGGCGGCGGAAGGTGATGAGCCGTTCGGTAAGAGGAACCTGATGGCGCGAACCGTTTTTCCGCCACCGAAGTCCGCGCGACCGCACCGTGACGTCGTCCCCGAGCTCGAAACCCACCTCGCCTGCGAGCTCGCCTACGAGCCGCGGCGTGTCGACGTAGACGCCGTACGGCGCGCTATCGCCGATGACCCAAGCACAGGTGGCGCCCGAGCTCGTGTGCCTGTGGAGGTGACTCAGAACTCGGAGTAGGTCGGCGAAATACGCCGGCAGGACTTGGTCGTACTCCTTGCCGCGCTCACGACGCTCACGCTCGGCCCGCAGCTGCCTCGTCAGCGAGTCGAGCTCAGGCCCGATCCCGCGACGCTTCTTCAAGCTGGCGATGGCCCGGTCCGCTCGGGCGCGCGCGCTTTGTTGCGTCGTCGCGACGACCATTCCCGCCCTTACCTCAGCGCACATCTCGCGCCATGTAGACACCGTCTTGAGGAAGTAGAGCTCGAGCCTCGTCGCGTCGGCATAATCGAAGTTGTTGAGGTACGGTGGCGAGGTCACGCAGCCCGCGAAGCGCGCGCTCGCCGCCGCACGGCGCCATGTGGCGGCCGAGCGTGCGTCGCCGCGGACGACCCTGCCAGTTGGCTTGAGCTGCGGGGCTCCCAGATCGTCCGCGATCATCCCCACGCGGTTGAACATTCGCGCGACCGCGTCGCGATACGGAGCCTCCCGATCGAGCGCTGGGCGTTGATATGGCCATCCGACCTTAACGGAGGCGACATCTCGGAGCGTTCCGAGCAGTGCCCATCGCAAATACCGCCCCCAGGGGTTGCATGCATCCGACGCGAGCGCGTCGCGCAGCCCACCAAGCTGCGCGAGGATGCTCGCGTTGAAACAGCGCTGGACGAGGTGATGCTCGCGGGTCGGGTCCGCCGGCGCGGCCAGGGCGGTGTCCACCAGGGCTGCGGCAGCGTGGCGAAGCTGGTCGGGCGAGCCCGGAGCCTCGGCGAGCTTCGTGGCGGCGAGGTCGGCGATGAGGGGGTGGGTCTCGATCCCAACGAGCGATCGACCCGCGAGCCCGACGGCGGTCGCTCCCGATCCGAAGAACGGGTCGACAATCGGGCCGGAGTCATTGACCGCCGCCGCAGCAAGCGCGAGTGCGTCCGGAGAAAAGCCGGCGGGGTAGCGAAACCACCGATCGAACGGCCGATCACGGCTCGTTCCGTAAACAGATCCGATCCCTCGCTGGGTAACGATCGTCACCGCGGTGAGTATAGAACACCGCGGCGATCCTGTGGAGTCCGTCACCAGTGTTCCGCAAGCAACTCGAGGAACTCGTCCGCAGTCCAAGTGATGATGCGTTGCTCGAAGCTGGCGCCCGCGCCAGCGTTCCGCCACGGCTGGACGCGGTGACGCTCGACAAAGTCCCTCACACTGTCGGCTGGGAGCGGCATCACCCAGTGCTCGTCGAGCTCCTTCGCGAACCGTGGCTGCGCAAGATGCGGACCGATGTCGAGGTCGCGCATGCTCGAGCCCACGTAGATGAACGGGACCCGCGCCGCGCCCGTTTGGCGGCACGCGCGGTCGAGTGACTCGGCCTTCTCGGTCGTCAGCCCGGTGAGCGTCTGCTCGATGCTCGCGATGAGCGTCTCCTGGTCGGCGAAGCTGCCGTGCAGCTTCAATAGGGGCACCTTCGTGGCGTCTGCAGCCCCGGCCAGGTACCGGTCGAGGTAGTCGACACAGTTTGAGAACGAGGTGTCGTCCGCGAAGACCTCGACCTTGTCCTCCTGGCCGTTCTCGATCAGGCGGTCGAAGTTGACCGTGATCAGGATGAGCTTGCGCGTGCCCGAGAGGATGGAGTGCAGGTGCCGGACCGCGCCGCGCGCGGGCGCGGCGAGCGCCTCGTCCTCGAGTCGCCCGAGCTCGGCCAGCGTCGGGCTGGGTTGGAACACTTGGAGTTCCTCGCGCAGCACGCGCTCGAACGTCAGGTCGCGTGCCAGCTCCGACACTTCGCGGTGCTTCTCGAACTCAAGCAGCTGCACCTGGTCTCCGACCAGCGCGTAGAATTCTTCGGGGAGCCTGTCGTCCGGGAGACCGCTGCGGTCCGGCAGCAGCCGACGCAGTGCGAAGTTGCGCATCTTGTCGCCTAGGGGCATGCCCATCGAGCTCGAAAAGCCCGCAGCGAGGAAGAGCACAATCTGGGTGCCGCTCGTGGCGACGAGGCGCTGAGTCAGGTGGCGGTTGGTTGACGCGAGGTTGCGCTCTGCGACGCGCAGCCCGTCGACGCTCCAGCGCAGCGACGGATCGCCGCGCAGCTGATAGTCGGCCGCACGTTCGGCGCCCACGACGACCACGACATGCGATGGCGCGCCGGCGATGCGCTGTGGCATGACCCGGGTTGCGTAGTCCCAGGCAAGGGGGCGCTCGATCGGATCGAGGTGCGCCTCGTCGTAGACGACGACCGCGAGCGCCCCGGGATCCGCTAAACGCTTGTCGATTGTGGCGGTCGCGAGGCCGAGCAGCATGTGGGATGACGGCGAGGTCGCTCCCGCGGCGTGCTCCTCAGCCCAGAACGCGCGGCGCCGGCCATGCTCGTCGTCCGCGAAGACGAGCTGCCGCGCTCCGGTGGATCCGGCATGCTCGAGCGCAGCGCGGATGACGGCCTCCTGCCCCGGGTTGCTCTGGGTGTCGGCGCTGCCCTCTGCGGCGGTGCGGGGGACATCGACCACCGTGCCACCAAGGTGCCGCAGAACGGGCACCAGGATGTCAATTGCCAGGTCGAGATCGTTTACGCGAACAGGCGTCACCTGTGGGGCGGGCCCGTACGGTGCCCTCCCCGCCAGCGCGACCATCCGGCCGGCGATGTCGACGACCGCCTGGACGCTCACAACCGGTCGTGGACCGCCTGCAGCAACCGCTCGCGCAGGGCATCCGTGCGCCCGATGCGCTCGAATCCCGAGCCCAAGCCGGAGAGGTCATCGAGGCGACGACGGTACGCTCTAACCAGTGCGTCGAACGCCGCGCCGACCGTCGTCTCGTCGGCGCCGCGCCGCCGCGCGATGTCGCGCGCGACGAACTCGACCACGTCGCTCTCGCTCTCCGGGTCGATGTAGACGAAGCCTTCCGCCCGGTCTAGGACGAGCCGCCCGGCGAGCCGCCGGCGGGCCTCCGTCAACGGATACCCGCTCCAGAGGCTGTAGTGCTCACGCCGACGTGCACGGCCGCCTTTTCCCGCGAGACGGTCGGCGAACGGCTCGAGGACGTCGGCAACGACATCGTCGACCTTCTCCTGCTCGTCAGCGCGCCGCACACGCCGGATCGCTGTGTCCGGGCTGAGCGAGCGGTTGACAAGGAGAAGCAGAACGATGCCTGCAGCCGGTGGAAGCAACGGTGGCCCGGCGCCGGTCCGCTTTTCGACGACGTCCTCGATGCGGTGCCGGCTCCAGCCGCGGTAAAGGCCAAGTAGCTTTCGCTCGTAGGGTTCGGCCTGCGCGGCCGTGAACACCAAGTGGCCGTCCCCAACGTCGCGCGCGTCGCCGACACACTCAAGCCACGCCCGTCCCTCCGGCGTGACGAGATAGCGGTCGTCTCCGCACGGCATCAGCACGGTCGCGGAAAGACGGCGGGCGCCCGGGTCGAGCGCCGGCAGGCTGGCGAGCCTGTCACGGACGGTCAGGCCGCGGAGCTTGGGGTGGAACCATCCAGCGAGCTCCTCGATGTCGGCCTCGAAATCGTGAAGCGCGCGGCCCACCTGAAGGAGCCATGCGTGAGTGAGAACGCCCTGCGCGTGAGAGACGTCCGGGTCGGCCATGACCAGCGGCATCCCGAAGAGGTCCGTCGGCAACGCGCTCATGCCGCTGGCAGCATTTCGAACCGTCCGACGACCAGCTCAGGGCCCTCCTCCCCGTTGGTCGACTCCGACACCGTGCCGAGTGGCAACACCACGATGGCCTGGTGGACTACATCGTCGTTGAGTTGGCGCTGTACGACCTGCTGCAGCCTGATCAGGCGATCGCGGCTCAGGAAGGCACCGAACTCGTCCACGACGACGACACGGTTGAGCGATGTCGCATGTGAGACGCTGCCGAGGCGTGCCTGGACGTACGCGAACGCTCGTTCCCCACTCGAGAACGCCTCGAACGGACGAACCCTCGGCTCGTCGCCCTGCGTCTTCCACCTAATCTCGCGGGTCGCGAGGTCGACCCGGGTGAGGGTGCCTCCGTCGAAGACCGCCTTGAGAATCTCCTCCTGGTCGAAGCGCTCCTGAAGGCGTTCCTGGTACAGCCGGCGGATGGGGTCAAGTTCCGGGGACGCCTCAGCCTTATCGCGGATGACGTCAACAAGCTCGCTCATGTTTCGGGCGACGGCGTCAAGGCGGCCGCGCGAGCCCTGCAGGCGCTGTACAGCGCGATCCTGAGCTGCGTGCACCGCGACCCAACACCGAGCGATGTCCTCGCCCGCGTCGCCAACTCGTGGGGCGCGATCGCCGAGGACGTCGCGGAGTCGTGAGTGCCGGTCCTCGGCGTGCAGCCGGTGCGTCTGGTCCGCGAGTTCGCGTTCGAGCTCAGCCGCTCGTCCTACGAGTTCGTCGCGACGCGCATCTGCGGTGTCGAGCCGATCGTCGACGGCGACGAGCATCGCGCGCGCCTTGCGAAGGCCATCGCCGAAAGCCTCTACTGTGGTTTCGGCCTCACTAAGTCGACGCTGCAAGTCGGCTTCGAGGTCTTCGAGCGAGAGGCCGCCACCGAGGCGGGCGCGCTGTTTTTCAGCGGCCCCGAGCGCGGATCCCACCTCGATCTCAACGCGTTGCGCCGCCGCCTGGGCCGCTGCCCTTTCGGTGACGAGGTCGTCCGCTGGACCATCCGCGTCGCCGAGTTCCTCCAGAGCTCTCTCCGCCTCCGCAAGCTTGTCGCGCTTCCCGGCGCGATCGGCGTACGCGTCCTCCAGCGCCCGGAGGTCGCTCTCGCGCTCGTCCAGCTTCGCGAGCTTCTCGTCGAGCTCTTCGACGGCGGGCGCGTCCACGGTGAGCCTGTCACGGCGCACCCGAACCGCGTCGAGAAGCTGTCCTGCTGTGATCGCCTGTTCGCTCACGGTCGCGACGGTACGCGCCCGCAGCCCTCCGGCGGCGGCGGGAGCGAGCGCCTGAACCATGCGGTCGAGAAGGTCGCGAAGCGCGAACAGATCCGACAGGTCGGCCCGCTCGGCGGCGAGTTCAGCTCGTTCGCCAGCGAGCCGCTCGAGCGCCGCGCGCACCGCCGTCTCGTCATTGCCAATCCCGAGCCGACCCGTCGCGTTAACGATTGCGTCGTCGGCGCGCTCCAACGCTCTAAGCCGCCGCGTGAAGCTTCGCTGTGCCGACGCCAACTGTTTCGTAGCCTCCTCGGAGAGACGCTGCTGGGTGCGCGCCTGCCTGAGCTCTTCCTCGGCCGTTTCCCTACGCTGTCTTGCGGTCTCCAGCTGTTCCGCAAGCGACTGAATCTCGGTGTCTAGGGTCTCCGCGTCGGCGGTGACCTGAACGACTGCAGCATGAGCGTGATAAACCGCCTCGTAGCGGCCGACAACGCTGTTTTGGCTCTCGCGGTCGGCGACGAGGTCTGCCCGAGCCGCCGAGAGCTCGCGCAGTTCCTTGGACACGGCGAGCATGGCGTCTGCGGGCGCGCGGCGGAACGACACTAGGAGCGCGTCGAACAGCCCGTCAACGTACCGGCCGCGGTCGAGTGCCACGCGCGAGGCCGTGCGGAGGAGTTCGCGATCGTGAGCAACAAGCCCGGCGATCGTCTCCGTGAGCGTCTCGTCACCGGCGATGCGGACGACCGTCAACCATCGCCTGACATCGTCCATATCCTCGATGTCGTCGCCGTCGAGGGTGATCTCTTCGAAGAGGCCGCGCCTGATCTCGATCGGCAGAGGGTCGTCTGCCCGTGAGCGCCAGTCGAACACGAACCGAAGCTCATGGGAGTCGTCGTCGCCCTCGGGCCCCCGTAGCCCCTCGACCGTGATCGTCGTCGAGCCCAGATACTCGCAAAGTGTGCGCCACGCGTCGGACCGCGCCGCGTAGGGCTGCTGGCCGGTGCACAGCTCGAGCAGGTGCATTGCGAGGGTCTTCCCGATGCCGTTGCGACCCTCGATACGGCACAGCGGCTCGTCCGGGATCTCCCGGATCACGCTGATGCCGTGGCTCGCCTCAGGCGCGTCGACGGTGAATTTCATTGCGAAAGATGTCGTCTGCGAGCTTGTCAGCGTCCGGCTCGCTCAGGACGGCGCGGAGGTCTGGATGCACCTCTCCAGCCGTGTGCTCAAGCAGATTGATCACAAGCTCGATCTCGAGATTGGGAAGCGCGGCGGCTGGGGGCTCAGGGCGGATGTCAGGCATAGACTAGGCGGAGAGGCGCTCAAGCGAGGGCCGCGAGGCGCTCCACTCGAGCCGTGCGGGCGGTCCTTACTCCCAGCTCGTCTGGTCCGGCTCCGGCCAGACCTTCACGAGCCGGTCGGCGAGCCAGGCGCTGCGCTCGTCGACTGCTTCCTCGTCCCAGCTCCCGCGTTCGGCCAGGCGGGCGTTGAGCAGCAGCCTGCTTTCGGCGTTGAGGGCCTTGCGCTTGGTCTCCCAGGAGCTGTTGGACAGCGAAGAATTCAGCGGGCTGGTGACGATCGTGAGGTTGCCGAGGCGGTGCATCCGCGACCGGCGCCGCTCGGCCGCCTCCTCCAGCGCCTCGCCCTCGAGCGGCGTGCCGTTCCCGTCGGTGAGCGGCCAGTTGTCCTCCCAGTCCTGCGGGATGAGGTGCTCGAGCGAGAGCGAGTCGGCGAGGTCGGGGACGTCGGTCTTGTTGGAGTACAAGGTCGCCTCGGCGGCGGCGAGCGCCATGACAAGGCGCCGCTGGGAGACAGTGCCGTAGACGTCGCGGTGGACGAGGAAGTCGTGGAACTCATTGTCGGTCGGCCAACGGCTGATCTCGCCTTCGCCACCCGAAAGCGAGGCGAGCAGCGCGTCGTCGGCGTGCTCGAGGTCGGACTTCATTTTGGCTACGAGGCGCGGGACGAGGCGGTTGTAGTTCTTGGCGGTAAGGCGCATCAGAGCGCGGCGCGCGAGCCAGCTTTCGAGGATCCGGAGCGCCCGGCGGCGGCGCTGCTTGCTGACCTCTGGGGACCGGAAGAGCAACAGTACGATTGGCAGCACCGTGCCGGCGTCCAGCGGGCCGAGGCGGGCGAAGAACTCGGCCTCGGGAGTCCTGGGTTCTGGTGTGTCGAAGGACCGCATGACGCGCGCGTCGTCGCACAGCTCGCGAATGAGCACCTCGGCGTCGGTAGCCGGATTCAGGACGCGCTGGCGGAAGGTGGCAAACAGCTCGGTGGCCGGAATCACCCGCTCGAGGCGCATCGTCAGCCAGTGCATGAGAAACAGCTCGGCGATCGGACGGGTTAGGCGTCCCTGTGGCCGCTCTTGGCGCCAGTAGTCTTGGTCGAGCTGCGGCCGCCAGATCTGCTCGTAAAGCACGTCGGTGTCATGGCCCTGATGGGCAGCCAGCGCGAAGATCACGTTCTTCACGAGGTCCAGCGCGAGCAGCGGCGTGCCGCGGGCGTTGAGCGTCTCGAAGATCACCTGCGCGTTGTCGTCGGCCTCGAGCGTGATCGAGACGACCTTGAGCAGGTCGCACAGTGTGATCCGAAGTCGCTCGGCTCGCTCAGCAAGCCCGGCGGCCGGATGCTTGTCCGTGGCGTCGCCTGCGGTGAGCGCGGGAACGCCCGCAGCTGAGTCCCCGCTCTGGGCTGGATCGGCTTGAGGCGCGCTGTCGTTGCCGGCCGCGACGGCTGGTTCCTCCGTATCCTCATCGTCGCCGGTGAGATACTCAGCCGCCCAAGTCTTGAAGCAGGCGAACGCCTCGTCGATCAGATTGGTCGGGTCATCGTGATGTCCCGGCGGCGGACCTTCGTGCGCCATCATCGCCGTGAATGCCGTGCGGTTCGCGTTCGTCGGCCAGACCTTCAGACGCTCAGTTCCTTCGGCCCTGAGTGGGTTGTTGACGATTAGCTCGCGCAGCAATACCGCGTCGTTGGAAGCGCCGACATCCTCGAGCGCGCGTGCGGCGGCGGCGAGCAGCAGCTGAAGGGTCGTCAGCCGCTGCTGGCCGTCGATTACCGTGAAGCGCGGGATCTGTCCCGGCGTCGGCTTCTCCCCATCAAGCACGATCGCGCCGAGGAAGTGAGACCAGAGCCCCGCGCCATCACCATTCTCCTGGTGCTGGAGCAGCGCGGAGATGTCCTCCCATAGTGGCGCCCACTGGTGCTCCTCATCCCACACGTAGGGCCGCTGGTAGAGCGGGACGAGGTACCGCACGTCGCGCTCGAACAGTTGCTGAATCGTGTGAGTGTCGGGCTTCATGGCGGTCGGCCAAGCGTAGATGCCCAGAGGCAACTTGCCGACTACGCTCTGGACCCCGTCTGAGTTCACTCCGTGCGCCCCCTGCTGGGGCTCCAGGGCCGCCCAGTGTTGGGCGTTCAATGCCACCGCCACGCGTGGCGCCCAGGGCGAATTAGGCTGTTCCAATGAGCACCGTTCTCAGAGTCCGGCTGACCGGAGATGACGCGCAGCTCGGTCGCGTTGCGGCGGGGGATGTCGCGCGCATGCTGCTGGGCATCGAGCGCGCGGTGGCACGCGCAGCGGGTCATGTGATCGGACGCCAGGTGAAGTCGACCGGACGCCGGGGCCGGGCAATCGAGGCGACCACTCGCTTCCGGCTGCTGGACATCGAGCGCGGCAGCATCGTGGGAGTGCTCGAGCTTCCCGAGGAAGCCGCGAGCGCCGACACGCTCGACGTCGATGTTCCGTCCCTCGGTGAACTTGCACTGGCGAGCGCACTGGCGACTGCCGCGGGTGAGGAGACCGAGCAGGTGGACGTCGCCGCAGCGTTCGTTCAGCTCGTGGACGACATCGGTGTAGGGTCGCGGTTCCAAGCTCTGAAGCTCGAGGCGGAAGGTCCCGCAGAGCGCACGACCGTGACGCTGGACCGCCCGGCGCGAGACAGGCTCTTTGAGATCGTGTCCGCCACGCCGAGTGCCCGCGACGACAGCCTTGTCGGCGTTCTCGGTTGAGGCCGACTTCGAGAGCAACACCGCGCGCCTACGAACCACCGGCGGCCAGCGCATCGCGATCAGCTTTGAGACCGAGCTCGCCGACAGGAGGAAGGCTTGCGGCGGCAGTCGGAGTTCCGCGGAGAAGTCAGCTATGACCCGATTGACCCTGGAGGCCCGGTCGGTAAGCCTCCGGAGCATCGTTCGTGGCGATCGGCTGGTGATGGGTTTCGATGCCGGAGACTTCTGGGCGCCTGGCGAGATCGACGAGCTCGCTGCGGAGCGGGAGATCCGCAGGGTCGAGGACGTCGACACGCTTCGCGACAGGGAAGCGTCCGACGAGGAGGTCGATCGGCTGCTGGCCGCCCTGGACGAGATGTGAGGCGAGAGGACGTCCCTCCCGGGCCGCTCTTGGTCGACGCGGACGTCTTCTCGTGGATCACGTGGCAGCGTGGCCGCTTCCGCGAGTTCGACGACTTGGTGGAGGGACGCATCTTGGCCCTCTCGTTCGCGACGGTCGCCGAGCTTCGCGCTGGCGTTCTCA
>Ga0136610_1000614_pt1 | contig 11015 bp, 10 predicted proteins | sample AntDrymUQ1342206_2_FD_104804 | JGI IMG/M metagenome (GOLD analysis project Ga0136610, IMG submission 104804) | Polar desert sand microbial communities from Dry Valleys, Antarctica - metaG UQ134 (22.06) | ecosystem: Environmental > Terrestrial > Soil > Desert | place: Antarctica: Dry Valley...
ACTCACCAAGGCAGCCATCTCCATCGTCCACAGGCTGCTTTGCTTGCCGAACTCCCTGGGGCTCCTATGAAGCATCTGGCGCAAAGCCTCGGCCCCCTCCTCATCGAAGGACCGATTGATGGTATGCGGGCGGTGGGAGCCCCGCCTGAGCGCCTCGGAAAGGCTCTTCTCATTGAAGATGTGGATAGCGTTACGCACCGTCTGAGGGTTACAGCCGAGGTTGGCAGCGATCTGGTAGGGGTTCTGGCTGTCGGCGCTGGCAAGCAGGATCTGGCAACGGCGCAATGTGAAGGCATCCGGCGAGCGCAATCCCGCCTCCAGGGTCTTGCGCTCGGCGTCGGTCAAAGCACGCACGTAGATAGGTGGTTTCATAGTGTGTAGGATAACCATTGACTACCCACTTGTCTGGAGGTGCACTAGGGTACCCCAGGGCCACTCTCAGGAGCGACCAGCATTGACTTCCTAGAACCCCCTTGGGGCGAAGTTCGCTGCTAGACCCAACCCAGACGGCCCAAGCTATACAGGATGTCCAGCCTGCTCGCGCACGCGCTCAAACAGGAGATTAGCCTGCCAGAAGCGCGCCTCCTCGTGTTGGTGCGGGCCGCTTCGTAACTCTTTAAGCTGGCGACCGGCCAGGGTCTCAAGGACGGCCGCGCGCGCCTCGTCGAGCGGCTGTGCGGTTCGCTGGGCGCGGACCTCCGCTTGCCTCAACAGGACCTCCTCCACCATCTCGTTCATTTTTTGTTCGGCTCGCATGGACTTTCTTCTCCTTCGGTTCTCAGCCTTCACCCTTCAAAGCCCGCGCCGGTAGTCTTCGGCTTACTCCTCATCGGCCGCCGTAATATCGTTGTAACGCCAGGGCGAGCCTTCAAGATAAGCGGCCTCATCACGCTTGTGTTGTTGTGCCCGCTCTCTGGCATCGTAGAACCAGGGGTGGGTGAGATTATCCGGCAGGTGCTCCTCGTGTTGATGGATGTCGTGGACGAACGTAGCGAAGTCAGTGCCGCACCGACTACAGGTGGTTATGGTGCTCGCAGCGGTAAGGATCCACTTCTGGCCGCAGTCGCACTCAAGGCCGACATAGGCGTTGTGCCACTCGTAGACCTTGCCGAACGGCATCTCGCGGCCCTCGTAGTGCGCTTGGACGCGCTCGAGAATCTTGTGCGCCATATGGGACTTTACCCCTTCTCCCCGCGCAGGTGTGGCACGCGGTAGGTTTCTCTGAGCCCCACCCTCATGCCGATCCGCCCTTCTTCTTGAGCGCTGGTTGCCGCTGGCAGTTGCGGAGTAGGGTCCCGGGTAGCTAGCCCTGGTCTAGAAGGAGGGCAGGTAGCGGTCCTGCGCCGACGCGCGAGGTTCACGCACTAGATACAACTGTAACATGTCATTGCGTGGAGAGTAGCGTCATAGGGGTAAGGGGCAGATGCACCACTTCGGTGACTGGGATTCCCCCGTTAGGGCTCTCCGCTGCTTTTGGTGCGAGAAGTAGATCCATGAGCTACAAAGCGGAGCATGAAACAGTCATCGAAGTTACCCATGAGACTGCTGCCCAAAGTATCTGGCCTTCAACTCGCAGAGACTTTCATCGGGGACGACACCATCTCTTTTACCCTGGAGAGTACTTCCGTGCCGGTGGCTTGCCCCGTCTGCGGGCACGAGACACACCGGCTGCATAGCCATTACCGGCGCACCGTAGCAGATCTGCCCTGGAGCGGACGACACGTGAAGTTGCTTTTGCGCGTGAGGAAGTTCCGTTGTCCACGAACGGTATGCCCCCGCCGAATTTTCACCGAGCGTCTGCCCGTCCTCGTCGAGCCCTACGCCCGCAAGACAACGCGACTACGCGAGGTTCTGGAACTGGTGGGCTTTACGCTCGGTGGAGAGGGAGGCGCTAGACTGATCAGGCGTCTGGGCATGAGCGTCAGCCCGACGACGTTGCTACGTTACATTCGGGACGCCGCGATTGCCAGCTATCCAGCGCCCGAGGTGGTCGGGGTAGACGACTTTGCCTTGCTGCGCGGTCGGCGCTATGGGACGATCATCGTAGATCAACAGCGACACTGTCCCATCGAGCTGTTGCCTGACCGTTCGGCGGAAACACTGGCCGCCTGGGTGAGAAAGCATCCATCGCTCAGAGTCATCAGCCGGGATCGCTCCACAGAGTACGAACGTGGCATAGAAGCGAGCGCCCCCGATGTTGTAGAGGTCCTCGACCGCTGGCATCTATTGAAGAATCTGCGGGAGGCTGCCGAGCGTGTATTGGAGCACAACCACCAGGCACTCTGCGCAGTCAAGATCCTTTCCTCCAGTGGTCAAGAGCCTTCCTCATACGAGCGCACTCCCAAGCCGCGCGCGGCCAAGGAACGAGATGCTTCACAGGCCGCGCGTCGCAAACGCCTGGCGAACTACAAGAAGGTGAAGAGGCTCCATTCACAGAGAATGAACATGCTGGCCATCTGTCGCACGCTCGGGCTGAGCCGCGAAGCCGTCAGGCGCAACGTGCATGCCGACTCCTTTCCGGAGCGACGCCGTCCTCCACGCCAGCCCAGCATGCTCGATTCCTTCGAGCCCTGTCTCGGCAAACGCTAGCAAGAAGGTTGTCGCAGCGCCTCGCAGCTGTGGCGGGAGATTAAGGAGCAGGGTTATCCCGGCACTCCAAAGCGGGTGCTGGAGTGGGCCAGGCAGCGTCGAGAAGAACCGGCGCCCTCTACACCAGGCCACTACCGCGACTCCATGACCGAGCGTTGCCGGAAACTCACTCTGGGGGAGCCACTCGGCAAGGAAGATCGCGCTCCTTCCCCGAAGCGGCTGGTGTGGCTGCTTCTGAGCGATCCCGAGAACCTGGAGACGGCCGAGCGTGTGGCGCTAGATGAGATGCTTAAAGCCTCTACCGAAGTTGCTGTGATCCACCCGCTCATCCAGCGCTTCGAGAAGATGATCAAGCACAGAAGCGACAATGGGCAAGCCGCGAAACTCGATCGCTGGCTCGGGGAAGCTCTCGACAGCGGCGTCAAAGCCTTCGAAACCTTCGCCATGGGGCTCAAACGAGAGCACTCTGGAGTTGAGGCCGCACCAACTCTGCCCTATAGCAATGGACAGACCGAGGGCCAGATCAACAAGCTGAAGCTGATCAAGAGGCAGATGTATGGAAGAGCGAGCTTTTCGATGCTGCGCCAGCGTGTCCTGGGGGCAGCTTGATGACGTGCGGCTCAGAGAACTGCCTCATTCGCCTTCCATTGCACCAAAAGCAGCGGAGAGCCGTCTTACCGGGGGAAGCCCACCCTCAGGCGCCTAGCGTTTCTTCTCTTTCTGCCTTCCCTCTCTCGTGCCGGGCTCGCCTACCACGAACCAGTACGCACCGACCAGCATGACCAGGAAAAGGAGCAGCGCCACGACGAACTCCAGGTACTCCACCCTGACGCTACCACCCCCAAACAAGGTCAACAGCGTGCCGGCAAAGCCGACGACCATCCCTATAGAACCCGTGATGAGTATTGTTTTCAGCATTGTCCTCCCACGACCGTTCCCGTGAGTTCGTTGGTTCGGGCTTTACGATCCGCTGCGATAGCCTACCTCAAATCACGCGCTTTCGGGCGATATACTCCTCGATGTCTTCGCACACCATCACGATACCTGGAGTTAAGGACAGGATTTGGGGATCGCAGGCGACATAGCGCTCATCCTGGTGGCCGCCCTCCTGGGAGGGATCGTGGCCCGAAGCCTCAGGCTGCCCCTGATCCTCGGCTACATCGCCGCCGGCGTCCTCGTCGGCCCGAACACCTTCGGCCCTACGGTCGGGAACGTGCACCAGATAGAGCTCCTGGCGGAGATCGGGGTGGCGCTCCTGCTGTTCACTATCGGTCTGCACTTCCCCCTTGAGGAGCTCGCGCCCGTGCGTCGCATCGCCTTGCTCGGCACCCCCTTGCAAATGGTCCTGACGATCGCCTTCGGCTACGTCCTTGGCCGCCTACTGCTGGATCTTGGGTGGGTCGAGTCGGTGTGGCTGGGGGCCCTGATCTCGCTCTCCAGCACCGCGGTTGTCCTCAAGACTTTAGGCGAGCAGGGTGTCCTTGGCACCCTGTCGGCCAGGGTGATGATCGGGATGCTCATCGTCCAGGACCTCGCCATCGTAGTGCTCCTGACCGTGCTGCCTGTCCTGGAGAACGTGAGGGAAGGCCTTCCCGAGTTTGGCCTCGCGGTCCTGAAGGCGGCGGCGTTCATCGCCGCCATGCTCCTGTTTGGCTCACGGATACTACCTCTGCTTTTGGCGCGTCTTGCGGCCTGGGGCTCGCGCGAGCTTTTCCTGGTCTCCGTTGTGGCCGTAGGCGTCGGCGTCGGGTACGCGACCTACCTCGTCGGGCTCTCTTTCGCCTTCGGGGCGTTCGTGGCAGGGATGGTCCTCTCCCAGTCGGACTACAGCCACCAGGCCCTGGCCGAGGTCGAGCCCTTGAGGGATGTTTTCGCCATGATCTTCTTCGTCTCGGTCGGGCTCCTGATCGACCCCTCCTTCCTCTGGGCGAGGTTCGGGACCATCGCGCTCGTCGTGGTGCTGGTCATCCTCGTGAAGGGTCTGATCTTCGGTGGCCTCACCAGGGCCTTTGGGTACGGCAACATAGCCCCGTTCGCGGTGGGATTGGGGCTCTTTCAGGTCGGGGAGTTCTCGTTCTTGCTCGCCAGGGAGGGGATCAGCACTGAGGCCATCTCCCAGGAGACCTACTCGCTCGTGCTCGCCACCGCGGCCATCACGATGGCCATGACCCCCCTGGCCGCCCGGCTCGCACCGATCCTCTACGGCCGGTACCGGCGGAGGTTCCCGAGAGAGCCGCTGCAGACCTTCAACCTGCCTGAAGGAGGGCTTCGGGACCACGCCATCGTCGCCGGGTACGGCCGGGTCGGCTCCTTCGTCGCCAGGCTTCTCTACAGGCTCGAGAAGCCGTTCGTCGTCGTCGAGGCCAATCCGGGGCGCGCCGACGAGGCGAAGGCGGCGGGCTTCCCAACCGTTTACGGCGACGTCGTGACCTTACCCGTCCTCGAGGCCGCCGGGGTCGGCGAGGCGCGCATTGTCGTCGTGAGCGTTCCCGACGCCATAGCGGCCAGGCTCGCCGTCGAACGGGTGAAGTCGCTCGCCCCTGACGCCGACGTCCTTGTCAGGGCTGAGAGTGTAGGGCAACTGGAAGACCTCGGCCGCCTCGGTGTCTACGAGGCGGTACAGCCGGAGCTGGAGGCCGGCCTCGAATTGGCGCGCCAGGCCCTCGCGCGCTTCGGGGTCGCGGCGGAGGAGGCCCATAACTTCGCCGACGGCGTGCGGCGTGAGTTATACAGCACCATTTCCGGGGAGGGGCCATCAGAGGAAGGCGGTGGGCTCTTCGGGAGGCTGAGGCAGGCCTCGCGGGCGATCGAGGTAGAGTGGGTGAGGCTGCCAGAGGGACGAGTCCCCGAAGGGAACCAGGGCGAGAGTCCCACCGGGAGTGGCATCCTCGGCTACACCATAGGGGACCTCGGAGTGAGGAGCGAGACAGGGGTATCGATCCTGGCCGTCGTGCGGGGGGAGGAGGTGATCCCGAACCCCGGTGCAGACCTGGCGCTCGAGTCCGGCGACGCGGTCGGCGTCCTCGGCACCCCGGAGCAACGGGCCGCCTTCCGCAAGATGATGCGGGAGCCGATGCAGGACGACGCTGTCACCTAGAGCAGGTTGCAAAGAGGGTGCCCCTCTTTGCAAGCATTTCAGCAACTCAGCAAGTCAGCTTGGTTTCACTGACACCTGATGCCCGTAGCCTGCAAACCGCTCCAGACGTCTCGGGGCGGCGGACTATCTTCGGTACACCATCTCGGTGACGAGCCCCGAGCACAGCCACACGGTTCATTTGACCGATCCTATCGAAGATCCCAGGTTCCAGGCGCTGGTAGAGTACCTGGAGGCGAAGGCAAGATAGCCGAGTCCGAGGCGCTGGGCTTCCAAGCCGTTCCTTCTGCCCCCTCGGGCACCAAAGGCGGGCTTCGGATACCACGGACCTGGCCCAAGTCTTTCTGATTCACGCGAGAAATTCATCGAGTATTCATCGCTCGCTGCTCTAATAAGAGGTCGAACGCGGGACAGAGGAGCGGCGCGGTCAGCGAATGAGATCGTACTTTGACGAGAGCCTAACAGTAGCCGGCTGTGCGGCCACTGTGACTATCGTGAGCATGAGTTTGTTGGCTTGCGCAGGTACTGCAAAGGTCGATAAGACCAGCGAACACGTACTGACGGCCGAGCAGTGCATCGATAACCATTCTACGAAAGGCTCCATCGAGCCTTACGAGGATGCTTTGGTGGCTGAAGACATCGTTGATGCTGATCTCGACAAGATCAACATTACACGTGGGATGTGCGAAGAAATCATCGCGCGTACGCCCGGTGGCTCGCCCGTCGAACGCGCCGCTGCAGTAGGCAACTTGACCCGAGAGCTCGAGATCATCGAGGCAAGCATGGAGGATGCTGCTGACAAGGATGTCAACGGCGACGGCAAGGTCAATGCAGAGGATACGAAGATCGCCGCCGCTGCCTCTTATGCCGCTTCCCAAGCCGCTCAAGAGACCATGAGGAGAGCGACCGAGGAGGGTGCCACCGATGGTGGCGCGATGTCAAAGCTTGACGTCCAGCCCGCCGCATACCTGGCTCAGCAGCGAACAACCTCCGTCCCGGCCGAACAGACAACCCCAGCTTCGACCACCGGGTCGTCCAGCGCAAGCGCATCAGGCTCAGCGAGCGCATCAGGTTCAGCGAGCGCATCCGCTTCAGCGAGCGCATCCGCTTCGGCAAGTGCTTCCGCTACGGCAGATGCGGGTGAAGATCGGTCGGCAGGTCTCCCTTCCCGTGAGAAGGCGCGAACCAGGGCATCGCGCGCTGCCAGGGAAGAAGGTGCCGACCCGAAGGCCGCTGCCGGTGGTGGCCAATGTGCCGCGACTGTGGCGCTGACCGATACAACCCTCCACGTGCTCAGGGGTAACATGAGCTTCGATGCTCCGGCTACGGAGATGCACTGGAAGGATCATGACGCGGCGCGACTCGTTGTGGCGCCAAAGGCTTTGCGCTCCATCAAGCAACTAGAGAGGGAGGTGGCCCAGGCCGAGGGGGCCGGTAAGGTCGAGGCTAACTGCCTACAACTAGGGGATGAAATGGAGCCGAAAATAACATCCGACGAAGGCCTTCACATCAGGTGGTTCGACGAGCGAAGACAAAGTGTCCGTCGCGACGCAAGCATCACATGGAGATGGGATATCTTCGCGAGTCAGACGGGCAACCAGGCTCTATTCCTGAACATCACACAATATGCGGCCACATCGAAGGGAGAGAGGATCCGTTCATTCGAGGAGTCGCCGTACGAGGGCAGTGTCCACGTAAGCGCCACACGGTTGGAGGAGTTTGCGGACTTTATCGACCGCCGCTGGCAGGTGCTTGTGCCGATCTTCTTGACTCTCCTGACTGCCATAGTCATTCCGCTCGTAGTGTCCTGGTGGAAAAGACGCAACCGGCCGGGCGAACCCGCCGCCAGGTCGGATAACCCCCGAGATAACAGGTGGATCTGATCGCCTCCGCGACGTTCTTCCCAGCATGTAATCCTGTCTACACTTATTTTGCTTGCATAAGATCATCCTCGCCAGCCCCGGGAAGGGACGTTAGGGTTCGCATGGAGCGGGTGGGGGTACCAAGGTCCGGACGGCCCAGGATCGCCCAGGCAAGAGAAAAGCCGGGCCGCGCTTTGGAGGGGGGAAGGTTCAGACGGCGCCCGGCTTTACGATAACCGGATTATATTACGGAGGTGACCCCGCGCGCATACCGCAAATGGGTGATTTCTTTCTAGCGCAATTGGGCGATCTCATTCGACAGGCTGACGCCTACCTCGTCTCGTCGGAGGTCGGCTCCGGGCGCAACCACAAGGAGACGTGCTCGGGTTGCATCGTCTCCCTCACCACCCCAACCACGTCGCTGCTCAGGGCGTCGAGGTCCGTCTCCTCGCGCAGCCTGGCGTTGAAGGCCTCGAGTGTCTTTGCCGCGTCGTACTTCCTGCGGTAGAAGCGCTGGTCCACCAACGCCTGCACCCGTCGGCGCAGCGGGCCGAACAGGGCCGCTATGGCCAGGGTGGAGGCGACGACCGCGAGAGTGGACTCCTGGCCGCTCAGGGCGCGCAAGGCGGCCTGCAGGCCGACCACGCTCCCGACGTAGACCAGGGCCAGCGTGACCGTAAGCGAGCCGTAGACCAGGGCGCGGTTTATGACCACGTCTATGTCGTAGAGGCGGTAGCGGAGAATGGCGATCCCGGCGGCGACCGGGATCAGCGCGGAGACGATCAAAGCATCTATGACGATAAACAGGGTGCGGGAGGCCGCCTCGATCGGGGCGTTGGTCAAAAACCAGAGGGGGATAAACAGGGCGGCGAATGCCAGCCACTTGATCTGCTGGCGCCCCACGCTTCCGGAGCGCCTGAAACGCACCACCAGACTCGCCGCCGAGGCAAACAGGAAAGCAAAGTACAGCACGAACACGAAAGGACCGAGCAGGTCGGAGACCGGTCTTAGCGCCTCGATCCCAAGCGGGTTGACGATGCCCCCGCTTGCCGGTATCTCTCCCGGGCTCAACGCGGAGTAGACCGCTGCGCCCACGCAGAAGACGAGGGCGACCCGTACGAGCCACCTCCAGCGCGGCGAGACCAGTCTCCCGTCGGGAAAGTAGAGCGGCAAGAAAATGAGGAGGAGTGCTACCCCCGGCAACCACAGCCAGCTCATTAGCCAGGCCATCGCCAGGGTTCCCGGCAACCCGTAGGTGGCGTACTCGTCCGCAACCTCCGAGAGGGCCAAACACCCGGCGCTGCCGAGGAAGAACCAGCCGACGGGGTTCTTGGGACGGCGGGAAGCGACCAGGCCACCGACCATCGCGCTCACCGTCAGGGCCAGAGGAAAGATCGCCGCCGCTGCGACATCAGACCTGTTGAGAGCGGCAAGCGCAACGGCGCAGGCGATCAAGACTACCGTCACCCCACAGATCGACCAGGCTAGCCATCCAGCGGCCCGGGAAGGCCGCCCACCGACACCCCGTTCCTGTGCCCCAGTCTCGGTCATCACAACACCACTTTACCGGAAGTTCGCCTCCCGTTCGTTACGGTGCCCATCGCAGGGAGACGCATGACTGGGGCGAAGGAAGAAACGAGAACCTGACATGCTGAAATGCTAACACTCAGTCGAGCGCCAGAGCGATGATCCCGACGACCATCGCGCCGACGGTGTTCAGGCTGTGGGCACGCCTAAGCCCTCCCATATGTCATTTTCGCGAAAGCGGGAATCCACTTGGCGCTTTGCATGTTGAGTGGCGCCCCTTATTTGCCGCTAAGTGATTCCCTGCCGGCGGTCGAGTCTGCCGCCGGCAGGGCGAGGGCCACGTTCTCCTCTGGGTGCTCCGGGAAGATCGCCCGCACCTCCAATCGACCGCCCAGCGCGGCCAGGTACGACGAGAGCGTCGTGAGGCTCATGTCGCCCCGCTTCTCCAGTTTGGCAACGTAGGGTTGGGAGACGCCCAGGTCGTGCGCCACGTCGGCCTGGGTCGCCCCGGCTGCCTCGCGCAGCTCGTGCAGCGCGACCAGCGCGTCGTAGGCTCGGCCCAGCGCCTCGATCTCCTCACGGCGCGCGACGCCACGCTCCGGATCGTTCAGGAACGCCTCGCGCAGTTCGCTAAACTTGTTGCGCCCGCTCATGCGATCTCTCCTTCCTCGCGCAGTCCCTCCAGGTGCTCGTCGTAGAGGCGATCCGCCTCCGGGATCTCCTCCTCATAAAACTCCCGCCACCGACCCGTCTTGTCCCCGCCCACAAGCAGTATCGCCATCCGGCGCGGGTCGAAGGCGAACAGTATCCTCAGGTTGCCGCGTGGCGGCCTCAATTCCTTCACTCCCAAACCACGCCGCATTATAACCTATAAGTTATTTACGATCAACCTCGTGGTCGACGGTGGGCAACGGACGAAGCTCCCAGTTACCCCGCCGATCGCAAACGACGTCGCGACCCGCGCACCACACGGCGTGCAGAAAAGGCGCCATTTAGCGGCCGAGAGATACGTTTGCCATGTAAAGTTACAGTCAATGCCGACGGCAAGACGAAGACCGTCATTGTGCACGGACCTGCTCCTCGTAGTGGATTCCCGCCTTCGCGGGAATGACGTATGGGAGGACCCCAGCGTGGGCACCCGCGCAGCACTAACGCGGTCCAGTTCAAACGCTGAAGTGCTGACAAGCGGAAGCCGTAGGCTGGAGCGTGCTGAAATGCTAAAGATCATCCGAGCGCCAGCGCGATGATCCCGACCACCATCGCGCCGGCGGCGATCAGGCGCCGCGTCGAGTCGCCCTCGGAGAGCAGGCGAGCCCCCATCGCCGCCCCGATCAGGATGGAGATCTCACGCGCTGGGGCAACGTAGCTCACGGGGGTGAAGACGAGGGCCGTGAGGACCAGGATGTAGGAGAGAGGGCTGAGGACGGCAACGCCGAGGACCTCGGGCTTGTGGGCGCGCCAGAGGGTATGGACCTCCTTTCTGCGGGTCATCGCGATGGGGGTCAGCAGGAGCGTGGTGACGAGGATCGTGGCCCAGCTCTGCAGGAGGGGTGGGATCATTAGCGCGCTCACCGCCTGCTTGTCCCATATGGTGTACGCCGCGATGAACACGCCGGTCAAGAGACCGTAGACTACGCCAGCCCCGAGACCAGACCTGATGCTCCCCGACTCGCTCGTCAGCACGAAGACGCCGGCCGTGATCAGGCCCATACCGACGAACACGAGCAGGGAAGGCCTCTCACCGAAAAGTACGATAGCCGCCGCTGTCGCGAGCAAAGGCCCCGTGCCGCGGGCGAGTGGGTAGACGAGCGAGAGGTCCCCCACCGCGTATCCCCGCTGCAACAAAACGAAGTACCCAAGATGCAAGACGCCGCTCCCGAACATGAAGAGGTATTGCGCGGGACCCAGATGCGGCGCGACGACGAGCACGACGACGACAGCGA
>Ga0136610_1000617_pt1 | contig 11003 bp, 7 predicted proteins | sample AntDrymUQ1342206_2_FD_104804 | JGI IMG/M metagenome (GOLD analysis project Ga0136610, IMG submission 104804) | Polar desert sand microbial communities from Dry Valleys, Antarctica - metaG UQ134 (22.06) | ecosystem: Environmental > Terrestrial > Soil > Desert | place: Antarctica: Dry Valley...
CGAGCCGTGCAGCTCGCCGACGACCCTGCCGACGCAGGCCGATGGGCAGCACGTCTTCTACGTGCGCGCCGTCAACGGCGGGCGCACTGACCCGACGCCCGCGAGCCACACGTTCACGGTCGATTCCCAGCCCCCCGACACCTCTATCGCCTCCGGCCCCTCAGGCACGATCAAGGAGACCTCGGCGAGCCTCGCCTTCTCCTCGACCGAGCCGGGCTCGACCTTCGAGTGCAAGCTCGACACGGGCAACTGGGCGAGCTGCACCTCACCCAAGGCGCTGACGAGCCTCTCCCAGGGCGAGCACACCTTCAGCGTGCACGCCACCGACTCGGCGGGCAACCTCGATCAGACGCCGGCCAGCCGGACGTTCACGGTCGATTCCCAGCCCCCCGACACCTCTATCGCCTCCGGCCCCTCAGGCACGATCAAGGAGACCTCGGCGAGCCTCGCCTTCTCCTCGACCGAGGCGGGCTCGACTTTCGAGTGCAAGGTGGACACGGGCAACTGGGCGAGCTGCACCTCACCCAAGGCGCTGACGAGCCTCTCCCAGGGCGAGCACACCTTCAGCGTGCACGCCACCGACTCGGCGGGCAACCTCGATCAGATGCCGGCCAGCCGGGCGTTCACGGTCGACACGGTCGCCCCGAGCTCACGGGCGCCGGGGCGGGCGTTCACGCTCAACTCGCAGCTCGGCTCGAGTTCCGTGCCCGTCCTGATCGCCTGGCAGGGCTCTGACGACCGCACGCCCGCCGCTTCGCTGAAGTACGACGTCGAGCAGCAGACGGGCACGGCCGGCTTCACGAGGGTCGCCTCGAACACGAGCGCCCGCTCCCTCACCCGCTTGCTCGCCCAGGACCGCAGCTACCGCTTCCGCGTGCGGGCCCGAGACGCGGCCGGCAACGTGGGCGCCTGGGCGACGGCCGCCGCCTTCAAGGTGGCGCCCTTCCAGGAGTCCTCCTCAGCGATCGCCTACTCGGGCACCTGGAAGCGCACGGCGCTCTCGGGGGCGTTCGGCGGGTCGGTCAAGTACACCAGCGCCGCCTCCGCCAAGGCGACGCTCACCTCCACCGGCAGGAACGTCGCCGTCGTCATGCCGAAGCGAGGCGGTCTCGGCCGGGCGAAGATCTGCGTCGATGGGGCGACCTGCTCGACGGTGAGCCTCGGGAGCTCCACGACCAAACCGCGTCAGGTCGTCTACAAGCGTGACGGCCTGAGCGCGGCAACGCACAAGGTGACCGTCACCCGCGTGAGCGGACGCATCGATCTCGACGGCTTTGTGGCACTGAAGTAGGTTGCTCAGATTGGGTGACAGGCCGCCGGTACTCAGATACACGCATAGCCCGACCGAGGGGGTCGCAGTGACTGCAGCAGCTTCGAATAACAAGAGACGTCCGTGGGGACTCACTGGTGCCCCGCTCAGCTGCAAAGCCGCAATCGGGCAAAAAGTCCTGCACAGAGGCGGTTTCCCGTAACCGTTCAGTCCTCTGGCTGGGAGCAGCTCAGGTGAGCGCGGGGAGGGGATCGCCGCGGGCGTGGGCGGTGAGGAGCTCGGTGAGGTAGGTGAATAGCGAGCGCCCCCGCAGGCGGCAGGTGACCGAGGCCGACAGCGCCCGCTCGACGAAGCGCTCGCCGTCCCCGGAGCGGGTGCCGTGGGAGAGCTTTCTGTGGATCACCGGGCCGCGCAGCGAGCGCTCGGCGGCGTTGTTGGTCGGCTCGACGCCCTCGACGGTGACGAACGTCCATAGCGCCGGCCAGATCTTGAGCAGGTTGCGTGCGAAGCGGCCGTGGTAGCGGGTGCGCTTTGACTTGCGCGCGGCGCGCTCGAGCAGCTTGCGCAGCTCGGTTTGGATCGGTTTCATCTCGCGCTTGAGGCGGCGGCGGTCTTGGTGGGCCTCAAAGGCGTGCCACGCCTTGAACAGCCGGCCGGTGAGCGCGAGGCCGGCCTCGCCGAAGGCCTTCTGCTCGGCCAGCCCCTCGGCGTGGCGGTGCCAGTCTCGCTTGAGATGGGACCAGCATGCCTGACGGCACTCGCAGTCGAGATGGTCATAGGCCCACCAGCGGTCAGAGCACACGATCCCGGAGAAGCCGCCGATCAGCTGATCGAGCCGGTCGCGGTGGCGGTCCTCTGCGACCCGGAAGATCGCCGCCTCGGGCGTGGTCGCGGTCCACAGCGTGCGCCCCTCGCCCGACGTGCGCCAGCCGGTCTCATCGACGTTCAGCGCCGGCGATTCCAGCACCGAGGCGAGCAGCGCCTCGTGTGGTTGGGCCAGGACCTGCGACGCGCGCTGGCAGATCTGATCGACCGTCCCGGCCGACACCCTGATCCCGAACAGGTGACGGGCAAGCTCTGACATGTCGCGGCGCGAGATGCGGTTGCGCGCGGTCATCGTCACGACCGCCGCCTGCAAGTCGGGCCCGAACGCCGACCCGGCCACCTCACCGGGCAACTCGCCCTTGGTCTTTGCCTTGCAGTCCGGGCAGCGCAGCCGGTGGCAGCGATGCTCGGTCAAGACCACCGCGACCGGGGGCAGCTCTGGATGCCCATGACCACCGCAGAATGTCGCTCCATGACCATCGAAACGTGTAGGTCGGAAGCGACGCTTCGGGCCTTCGCGGATCCGTCCTGACTCGCCTCCAGGGTCGCTCGATCGAGCGACCCTGGAGGCGGCAGTGATCAACGAGGAGGAGTTCATGGACATCAGGGCCCTACACCGGCAAGGGCTCACCTACGCCGAGATCGCCAGGCTTGTGGGTCGCGACTGGCGGACGGTCCGCCGCTACCTGGTCGAGGACGTCCAGCCCGTCTACCGGCGAAGGCGCGTGCCCTCCAAGCTCGACGCCTTCAAGCCGGTGATCGACCAGCGGCTCGCGCGCGAGCCGCGACTGCTCGCGACGCGCATCCACCAGGACCTCGTGCGCGACTACGGCTTTCGGGGCAGCTACCAGACGGTGCGTCGCTACGTGGAGCGCTCGCGGCCCAGGGAGCGGTCCGTGCCAGAGCGTCGCTTTGAGACCGCCCCCGGCCACCAGGCGCAGGTCGACTGGTCCTACGAGCAGCCGATCACGACCGCCGCCGGGCTCGAGCTGCCGCTCTAGTGCTTCCACATGGTGCTCGGCCACTCGCGCGACTCCTACTGCCAGCTCGTCGGCTCGCTCGACCTCGTCACCTTCTGGGCCTGCCACCGTGCCGCCTTCGCCCACTTCGGCGGCGTCCCGCGCGAGCTCCTCTACGACCGCACGAAGACGGTCGTGCGCACCCACGTCGGCTCACAGCGCCTCGAGGCAGAGCGGCGCCTGCATCCCGAGGCGCTCGCCTCGGCCCACCACTACGGCTTTCGCATCCGCCTCTGTCGCCCCTATCGCGCCAAGACCAAGGGCAAGGTCGAGTCCGATGTCCCCTACGTGCGCGAGCGCCTGTTGCGCGCCCACGACTTCTCCGACTACGACGAGGCCAACGCGGCCTGGGCCGACTGGAACGCCGAGGTCGCGCGCCGGCGCGTGCACGGGACCCACGGGGAGGTCGTGGCGGTGAGAGCCGACCGCGATCGCCAAGCTCTGCTCGGCGCTCCGCCCGAGCCCTACCTGGTCTCAGAGCGCGCCCTGCGCGTGGTCGCCCGCGACGGGCTGTTCTCGTTCGAGGGTCGCCGCTACGCGGTCCCGGGAGCCCGGCCCGGGGAGCGCGTCGAGCTCGTGCTCGGCGCAGAGGAGCTCGAGGCCTACTCGACCGCAGACGGTCGCCGCCTCGCCCGTCACAGCCGCGCGATGCGCCTCCAATCGGGCGACCTCACGCTCATGACGGTCGGCCCGCTCAAGCAGCGACACCACCAACACCCTCGCCGGCTCACCCCCCGCGACCGCGACCGCCTCGACCTCATCACGACCCACACCCCCAGATTCCCCCCACCTGCAAAAGATCCTGCAAAACCCGGGGGACTGAACGGTTACTCATTCTTGCCTTTGGCCCGGACGGACTCGGGTCAGCAGATCGGTGGATCGAGGCTTAGGCTGCCGTCGAGCACGTCGTCTGCGCCGCCGACCACCCTGTCCGTGCCCGCTTAGCCGACGAGCTTCCTCGGGCAGCACGCGACTCTCGCCCCCGCAGCCCGTGCAGCTCTCCAGATCATCGCCGCCGGCGGCTGGCGCGTGCTCGGGCTCAAGTCGGGAGCGGAGGCTGCCGAGATAGGGTAGGAGGCTCTCACCGCCCGGCAACGCGAGTCGACGACCCGCTTGGGTTATCGTGGCTGTGGATTCGGGTAGGCAATAAGAAAGGCGCCCACTCTAATGACTGGTTCCGGCGTGCTTGTCCCTCCTCGCGGGCCCGCGAGCCGCTTAACGATCGGACGCCTGACTCCGGCTCTGGTAAGCGTCGTGCTTGTGGGCCTCCTCGTTGCCGCCCCCTCCGCAGGCGCTGCCACGCAGACCTTCTCGCCGGTCGCCGACACGTCCACCCGTTCGGACCAGCCGGGCGTGAACTTCGGGACGAGCGTCCGGTTCTCCGCCGAGGAGAGCTCGCCTCGACGGCGGGCCTATCTCCGCTTCAACGTCGGGATTCCCGCAGGGAGCAGCGTCAGGCGGGCGACCTTGCGCCTCAAGTCACTCTCGACGGGAGGCCCGGCAGGGGTGGCGCTTAAGGGGCTCGCGACGAACGCCTGGAACGAGACGACCTTGACGTATTCGAACGCCCCGGCGCTCGGCTCGACCGTCGCCCGCACCGGCGCCTACCAGGGCAACTCCTGGGTCGGCCTGAATGCAACGCCGTTCGTGAAGGGCCGAGGTGCGGTCAGCATGGGACTGACCACCGCGAGCGCGTCCTACCACGGCTTCCATAGCCGGGAGTCGGCGGCCGATCCTCAGCTCGTCGTCGAGTACGATCAGCCTCCGCCGCCGAGCCCTTCGCCTGCCGGCGCGCTCCACTCGACCACCGCGGAGCCGTTCGTCGACGCCGCGGGCAGAGCGGTCCGGCTCCACGGGTTCAACTTGACGCCTGTCTGGAGCGACAAGCCGGGCCAGACCTGGACCCTGGCGAGATACCAGCAGATCCGCGACAAGGGCTTCAACGCTGTTCGCCTCGTGCTCAAGTGGAGCGACTTCGAGCCGACCGGAGGAGCCTTCAACCAGACGCACCTGACCACCCTCGACACCGCGATCGCCCGCGCCAAGGCGGCCGGCCTCTACGTGATACTCGACGAGATCCACCTCTACGGCTCGGGTGGTTTCAGCTACGTGCCCTCATGGGCGAAGACCGGCGACAGCGTTAAGAGCGTGGAAACCAACGGCGCCGGCTACCTCAAGCTCTTGGCCGGCCGCTATCGGAGCGATCCGGCGGTGGCGGCATACGACCCTGTCAACGAGTTCCACCGGTGGCCGATCGATCAGAACGGAGTGCTCCGGGCCTACGACCGCCTGATCCGAGAGATCAGGACGGTCGACCCGAACAAGATCGTCCTGGTCGAGCCCACCTACGGCGACACCTCGGTGGCCGGCGACCTCGCGGACTTCTCCAACCTGACCGACAAGCGCAACGTCGTGTGGTCGATCCACGACTACTTCGCGGGTGGCGACGACGACGGCTACGCGGCTGACGGCAGCAAGTCGGGGGCGTACGTGTACGGCGGACGCACGGGCTACCCGTCGCCCAACCCGCGAGAGCTCGAGAACCACCTGAAGGTCCACGTGGACAAGACGCGCGCGGCCGGGTTGCCGATCTGGATCGGCGAGTACGGCATCGGCGACGGCGTGGCCAACCACGCCCAGTGGATCAAGGACAAGGTTGCGCTGTTCGAGAAGTACGGGCTCGGACGCGGATGGTGGGAGTACCGGACGACGAGCCCCATGTCAGCTACGAGCAGCGACGGCTCGTGGAAGCCATGGATCGGGCTGATCACGCCCGGAGCTACGACGACGCCTCCGCCCGCCGACACGGCGCCTCCCGAGACATCGATCACATCGGGCCCCGTCGAAGGCGGCACGAGCTCTTCGACCTCATCGCGCTTTGCCTTCTCATCCGAGGCGGGGGCGACTTTCGAGTGTCGGCTCGAGGGGGCCTCGTTCACACCGTGCTCCTCGCCGAAGGACTACACCGGCTTGGCCGACGGCCCGCACGCCTTCGAGGTGCGCGCCCGGGATGCCGCAGGCAACCTCGACCCCACGCCGGCCCGGCGCACGTGGGTGGTCGACGCGGAGCCATCGGAGCCGAGCCCGACATACTGAGCCCCGCTCGTCGCCGCTGCCGGCGACGTCGCCTGCCGAAGCTCGGCCTCCACTGCGAGAGCTCTCGTCCCGAGGCACCGCCGACAAGGACTCGGGTCGTTGCCACCAGGCGCGGCTCGGAGCGGCAAAGCGCAGCGTCCGAGGACATCGCGATCGTTAGGGAGGTCCTCGGCGCTCGCTCGTAACGCGGCGGCTACCCGAGTGTCAGGACGAGCGTCGGTCGCCGGTCGACGGTCGCCTCCTCGCGCGCGGCGAGAGCCAGCTCGTCGGTTGAGTTCGGGACGAGGACAAAGTTGTAGCTGCCGTCGCCGTTGACCATCGGGGTCACGTCGAAATCGACATAGGTGCCGCCCTGTACCGACCCCTTGTCATCGCTGGGCGCTCCCACGGCGGGTGGCCGGGTCGCCCAGGTGAGCCCGAGCTCGCTCCACGCTCCGTCTACCCCGAAGATCGCCGGACCGTTGACCGACTTGTTGGCCGCGTAGGTCCTCACTTTGGCGCTGACGATCGGGCGTGACACGCCGCTCACGTTGAAGCGGAGGTAGCTGTGCTCGTCCCTGCCGTTGCCGTCGTCTGTGTTCAGGCGCGTGGCGGCTCCGAAGTTCAGCGAAGGCCGCGCCTCGGACACGTAGGCGTCCGCTTCCACCGCGAAGGTCTGGGTGTTGGCGGGCGTCGACTCGACCGTCCAGGTTCGGCTGGCCGGCGAGGCGTCGACGTTTCCGGCGGAGTCCGTGGCGCGCACCTGGAAGGTGTGCGAGCCGCTGCCGAGCCCGGTGTATGCCTTCGGTGAGGCGCACGAGGTGAACGGTGCTATATCCAGGCTGCACTCAAAGGTCGAGTTCGCTTCACTCGAGGAGAAGTCAAAGCCCGCCGAGGTGTCTGTGACCGTCCCAGAAGGGCCCGAGTCGATCGTCGTCTCGGGCGGCGTCGTGTCGGCGGTTCCGGAGCCGAGGTCAAGCTCGTTGTACCAGTATCGCTGCGTGCCATCGACCCCGGCGATGACCACGATGTCGCTGTCGCCGTTCACCTCTTGCTTCGTGGAGGTGGGATTGTTGATTTTGTTGGCGGCCGAGTCCTGCATGAAGAGCGTGCCGAGCCCATCCGAGAACGAGATCTGGCTCAGGCTCGTCCTCTTGTAGTAGACCTGCCCCCCGCCGCAGCATGGTTGCGACGCGAACACGTACAGGTGGTTGTTCTGGCGATCGATCATCACCATCGGGCGCGAGTGGTCCTCCTGGACGCGACCGAAGGTGTGGCGCTTCCACACGTTGCCCTGGTCGAGCACGTGCAGAAGGATCAGCGGTGCGGAGGCGGCGTTCAGAGAGGTCTTGGTGGCGGCGAAGAGCCGACCGCTCTCGTCGGCCTGCAACGAGCGAAGATTGATGTGATCATCAGCGATCTCCGACTCCTTGATAGCGGGGTTGGACGTCCACGAGCTGTCGGGATCTCCGTCGCGGTGATAGGCGAAGTACATGGCCTGGTCGATCTGATTGCTCCACATCACGCCGATCTTGCGGTCGCTCGGTGTGCCGTAGGCGGCCACCGCCGAGATGTCCTCGCTCAGCAGGTTCGACGCACCGGAGACCGGGAGGACCGAAGGGGCCGTCCAGGCGGTTTCGCTGGTCGTGCTGTGGGCGAAGTAAACCTTGCCGCTGAGGGTGTAGGTGATCCACACCCTGCCCGTCGAGTCCTTGTCCATCACGATGGCCTTCATGCCGCCCGTGGTTACCGTCACCGGAAAGCTCGAGTCGAGCGTCCAGCTGCGGGTTGAGCTGTTGTAGCTATAGCGGAGGACCCGAGCACTGTCCGAGCTCGAGGTGGCGGAGGTTCCGGCCGTCGCGACGTACAGCTTTCCGCCGTCCCACAGCGCGTCCGCCTTGGAGTTGCTGCGGGTGTCGACCACGGTCCCAGTTGCCACCCACTTTCGGGTGGCGCGGTCGAGGCGATGGATCTCGTAGCGGCGGGCGAGAGAGTTGTACATGTTCGCCCACCACACCCGGTCGGGGGTGACCCAGGCCTTGCTCTGGGGCTTCTCGCCGGTGGGCTGGCTTGACGCTCCGCTGAAGCTCGGCCCCTCGAAACCGACAGATGCCGCGGCCGAGCCGGGCGCGGCGAGCGCGATCGCCGCGAGGGCGCCGAGCGCCAAGATGACAGATCGCGCGCCCGGGTTCCTCCTCGGCGTTCGCCAAGCCCGCCGGCGATGACCACGTGGACCAGCGAGAGTGACCATCGGTCGCTCGGTACTGCTGCGTTCTGCGGCGCTCATGGCCGTCTCCTTGGTAGGCGGACTCTGCTTGAACAACGGATCGGCGCGGCGAAACTTGCGGGGTGCACCACGAGGCGCCCGGAGCGACCGGCGTTCTTCCGCGCAACGCGGTCGCCAGTTTCGACCCAGAAGTCCGCGGGTCACGCCGCTGCGGTCTCATCCTCGGTCGGGACCCGCTGGTTCGACAGGCATAGCTTGTCCGCGCGTTGGGTCCCAGGTCAGCAGTGCCGCGGCCGGGGGCGTGTTGGGCTCAACCTCGATTTCGACGAAGGTCAGCCGGGCGGCGTCCCCGCGCACGAGCTCGGACCATGTGCCCGTGTTGAGATAGGTGGCCTCGGTGCCGGCGGGACCAAGCCCTGACCGCTCGGCGGCGTGGGTGTGGGCGAAGACGTAGAGGGGGACCTGGTCGCCGTGGTCGCGCAGGATGCGGTGGACGGCGGCGGCGGCCCGATGCATGTAGCCGGGCGGAGGCGGCTCGGGGGGGCGGCCCCGCCGAGACGCTCGCGAGGCAACGGCCATGCCGGACAGGCGGCTGAAGGTGTTCGCGAGGGTCGCGATGGCCAGCCGGTCGAGGCCCGCCAGGGAGCCGTGGGTGAGTGCGGTATCGGCCGCTGCCGTGCCGGAGCGACCGTCTTCGCCGGCCGTCGCGCGCCGAGACATGACCGCCGCCCGACCAACTCGGACGGCTTGGCGCCCGAGCGCGCGTGCGAAGCGAAGGTGCGCCCGCCACGTCACGATCCCGGCCGCGGGACGCGCGCGCAGCGCGGCGACCAGGCGCGCGAGATCGGGATCGAGTCGTTCGGTCCCTGGCTCCGCGGCCTCTAGGAGGCGGGTGATGTACTCGCCGAGCTCGGAGCCGAGCGGCGCCTCCAAGACCTCTCCCTCGCCGGCCTCTGAGTACCTCCAGAGCTGCGGAGTGGTGTTGATGTCGTGATGGTGGTGGCCGTGCTCGGCGTAGAGCACCCCGGGCATGTAGAAGATCCGGGGGTGGAACTCAATCCAATCGCGACCGCTCAACCCTGGGCCGACGAGCAGCTCGCGCAGGCGTCGCTGCACGGCGGGTCGAGCGATCTCGAGGTCGTGGTTGCCTGGGACCACGTCGATCGGTACACCCGCGGCCACGAGTTCCCGCAGGGCGTCGAAGACCTCTGGGTGGCCGGCCGCGATCCGGTCGAGCTTGGCGAGCGCGGCGCCGGTCGAGGTGTCGAGCCGCCGGCGGTCCTCGCCGGGCCCCCCTAGCTCGACCCGCGCGAAGTCGAACAGGTCCCCGAGGGTCACGAGCCGCCACGGCCGCCCGAGCTCGGTCTGCGCTGCCGCTCGCGCGCGCAGAAAAGAGGCAAAGGCGCTGTCGCGGGCGAAGTCCTCGGTGCGCGCGGGACGGCCGGTCGCCGGGTCGCGCCCCGAGGCCATGTGGAGGTCGCTGACGAGGACGAGGGAGTGGGCGTGCTTCGCCGAGGGCTCTGATTCGCCGCGCGCCGGCGACGGCCGCGCGGGCGCGGGTCCCTCGGGCGCCGGCGGGCGCCCGCTCACCCCAGCGCTGGGGGAGGCAGGAAGGCCAGGCCGCCCGCCACGAGGGCATGCGCGACGGTCGTCCCCGCGATCGAGCCCGTCCGCTCGCGAGCCCACGCCCACACGAGTCCGCAGACCAGCAGTGCGACCACCAGTCCGACCGATCCCGTGCCGACCGCCGCGACCGCGAACAGAGCGCTCGTACACACGATCCCGGCCCGCCCGAAGAGCGCGGCGAAGGTGGTGGCGAGGACGCCGCGGAAGACCAGCTCCTGGACCGCGGCGGCGAGGAGGATCGCGGGGACCAGAAGGATTGGCGAGGAGCCGGCGAGCGGCTCGAACGCTCGCCCACCCCCCAGGACGAGCGCGAGCAGTCCCAGAGGGATGCCGGTCAGGCCGACGCCGAGCTGCACCGGCAGGCGGCCGCGGCGGACACCGAGCTCGGCCGGCGTCAGATCAAGGATCCGAGCCACCAGCACGGCGCCGACGAGCGCGAACAGGGCGACCAGCACGACGTGGGCGGGGGCGGGGAGAAGATCTGAGGTCAGGGCGGTCCCGACGAGGCCGAGCAGCGGCACGAGCGCGAGGCCGCAGAGGCCGCGCCCGAGCGCGTCCGGTACCTGTTTCGCCTTCTCCAGGCGCGCTCCGGCGTGGGTGAGAATCACGACGAGCAGGACGCCGTGCCCGATCGCCGCCGCGGTCGGCGCACCGGCCACCGCCAACGCTCCCATGGCGACAAGCGCCGGGAGGTAACCGAGGAGCGTCAACAGGGTCGAGGCCGGCGTCTCCCGGGCGCTCAGCGGCTGTGCTCTTCCGGCGATGGTCGCGCTCTCCATCTCGTCGCTCACCCCAGGATGGTTGCAAGCTGGAGCACGACGACCACGGCGAACGCGAGCAGCAACGGCACCACGGCGATCGACAGTACCCGCACCGCCGGTCCCCCGCGCGCTCCCCGGGCGGCTCGCAGGACGTCCTGCTCGATCAGCAGAACGACCAGGACCCCGATCAGCACCACCGC